>JAABUQ010001863.1_pt1 | contig 43654 bp, 46 predicted proteins | sample 5560001 | NCBI WGS metagenome assembly JAABUQ01 (sample SAMN10711888, study PRJNA513371) | rock metagenome | isolation source: Antarctica rocks | place: Antarctica: Victoria Land, Finger Mt nord | collected 2015-12-18 | reverse complement strand
ATACGCTCCCATTGATCGTCCCGAAGGCCGTAGCGTCGCACTGGTCAGCTCCATCTTGGCTGACACGCTATGAATCGAAGTTTCCGCCGCGCCGGAATCCCTTAAATGACGACACGCCCTAGTATGGACGAGATCGTCGACGCTGCCGACCCCGGAACCTACAAGGATTTCGCGCGTTTCTGCAGCCTGACTCGCTAGAGGAGACCGTGTCGTGCGCAATCATTCCATCTTCGCCCGTCGTGCCGTGGTTGGCGCGGCTTTCCTGGCCATGTCCGCCCTGCCGATCGCGCAGGCGTCGGCCGCCGCGACCGACGGGACGATCACCCTGCGCGCCAAATCGGCTGATGTCGGCGTCGGCTGGACCTGGGGCGACGGTGTGCTGCACTGGCGCGGCCACACCTACCCGTTCACAGTCAAGGGCCTGAACGTGGCCGCCGTCGGCTACTCCAGCGTCGTTGCGCACGGCACGGTGCACAACCTCAAGACGCTGCATGACTTCGACGGCACCTATGCTTCGTCAACGGGCGAGGCGACGGCCGGCCGGGGCATCGCCGGACAGGGATTGACCAACGGCAACGGCGTGCGGATCGGCATCAACGGCTCGACCAAGGGCGCGCGCCTGTCCGGCTCCGCCGACGGCCTCGAGCTGACGCTGCGCTAGAAACTGGCCGCAGCCCACAAGCCTGACGGGCAGCCGCCGGGTGGAAGCGACGTCCGCACCTCGCATGACCCTGCCGTTACCCTCATGCCCCGTCCCGGTCGCCGCCTGGCGCAGCGGTGAGCACGTATCCGGGACGCGGGTGGTGCCCGAAGAGACCGCCATCGCGTTGACGTATGGGCGCACGACGCACGCGGTGATGATGGCAACCCCCGCCGACCTCGAGGATTTCGCGCTCGGGTTCAGCCTGAGCGAGGGGATCGTTCAGACGGGCTCCGAAATCGAGGAGCTTGAGATCCTCCCGCGCGAGGCCGGCATCGAGCTCCGCATGACCGTGGCCGGGACGCGGATGGATGCGCTGCTGAAGCGCCGGCGTTTCCTGACCGGCGCCACCGGCTGCGGGCTCTGCGGCATGGAGAGCCTGGCCGAAGCCGGCCGGCTCCCGCCTTCCGTGCCCGTCGGTCCGGAGCGCTGGGGCGCCGCGACCCTTGCCGCCATCCCGGCGGAACTCGCCGCCATGCAGGCGCTGAATCGCCAGACGCACGCGACGCACGCCGCGGGCTTCTGGACCGAGCGGGACGGGCTGGTAGCGGTGCGTGAGGACGTCGGTCGTCATAACGCGCTCGACAAGCTCGCGGGCGCTCTCGCCCATGCCGGCATAGCGGCTCGCACCGGCGTGATCGCGCTCACGAGCCGGGTCTCGGTCGAGATGGTGCAGAAGGCTGCGACCATGGGTGCGCCCGTCCTCATGGCCGTCTCGGCCCCGACGGCATTGGCGATCCGTCAGGCCGACCGGTCCGCAATGACGCTGATCGGCGTGGCGCGGAACGACGGGTTCGAGGTGTTCACACACCCTCATCGGGTGATCCTCCACAATACGACTGAGCGCCCCAGAGTGATCACCGCGCCGCCTTAAAGCCGACACAGGCAAGGACCATCTTCCACTCATGGACAGGGCCGCCCTCGGTCGGCTCTGGAAGCGAGGTGCATGATGGTTTTTCCGACACGTCTCGTCCTGGCCGCTCCGCTCGCCGCCGCGATGCTCGCCGCCCCTGTTGCTGCGCAAGCCGATTGGCGCGGTCACGGCGGCGGGCGCGGCGGCGGCTGGCATGAAGGCTGGCATGAAGGCTGGCACGGGGAAGGCTGGCGTGGGGGCGGCTGGGGTTATCGGCCGCATGTCGGCGCCGGCCCGATCGTTGCCGGCGCGCTGCTCGGGCTCGGACTGGGCGCGGTTGCCGCCGGGGCGCTGGCGCCCCCACCGCCGCCGGTCTACTACGCCCCGCCGCCGCCGGTGTATTACGCCCCGCCGCCCGCCTACTACCCGCCGCCTCCGACGGTGTACTACGGCGCTCCGGGCTACTAAGCGGAGTGGGCGTTAGCGCCGCAAGCGCAGCGCCCATTCGCGCAAGCCGCTCAGCAATCCCACGATCAGCTCGCGGCTTTTCTCATCGGTGAGTTCGCCCGCTTCATCGAAACGCGACTGCGCTTGCGCGATCATCACCTCAGGACGGTTCAGCACGTGCCCGTTCAGATAAACGAAGGACTGCCGCAGGTGGTATTGCGCCCGAGCGGACCCGAACATGGAGATGCTGGCGCCCATAATGGCAACCGGCTTGTCATCGAAGGGCTGTTCCGGCGGGCGCGACGCCCAGTCGATCGCGTTCTTGAGCACACCCGGCACGGAGTAATTGTATTCCGGCGTACAGATCAGCAGCGCGTCAGCCGCCTTGATCGCCGAGCGGAAGGCCTCGACCGGGGGCGGGAAGCCCGCGCTCCGGACATCCTCGTTGTAGAGCGGGATGGGCGACAGGTCGAAGATGTCGATCGCGGTCCCGGAAGGTGCGAGGCGCTGCGCCACGCGCAACGCGGCAGTATTGAACGATCCTCGCCGGAGGCTGCCCGAAACGCCAAGAATGCTAACGCCGGCCGGCTCGCTCATTGGTCAGCTCCGCTCAGATCGCCTCCTTCAGCTCCTTGGCGGGACGGAAGGCGATCTTCTTGCTGGCCTTGATCGCGATGGCCTCGCCGGTCGCGGGGTTGCGCCCCATGCGGGCCGCGCGCGCCCGGACCTGCAGGATGCCGAGACCGCCGATGCGGATCCTGTCCCCATTCTTGAGGTGATCCACCACCAGCCCGACCAGGCCGGAAAGCACCGCGTCGGCCTGACGCTTGGCAAGTTCGTGGTCCTCGGCAAGCCGGGCCGCGAGATGCCTCAGGGTCACGGTCGAGGGCGTCGGGCTAGCGGCTTGCTTGGCAGCCCGCGCAGGCGTGGCCGCTTTCTTGGCGGATTTCGGCGCAGGCGCTTTGGGGGCGGCGGTCTTGGCGGGCGCCTTCTTCGGCGCAGCCGCGGTCTTCTTGGCCGGCGCGGGTTTCTTAGCCATGGCATTCGCCTCGCTGTTCTAATCGGATCGTCTCTCCGATCGTCTACAGAATCATGCTTCATGCTCGCAAACAAGCAATTCCATGCGATTTTCGGGCAAGGTCACGCCGAACGAGCCGCCCCGAGTTCGAGCAGCGCGGATGCGACATGCTGCGGCGCCTCGCGAGGCAGGAAGTGTCCCGCCATTTCGGGAACGCGACGCACGTAGAACGCGGTGAAATGCCTTGAATGGCCTTCGCTGTTCGCCGGCGGGTCCACGCCGTCGGCGGCGCCGTGCAACACAATGGCGGGCACGGGAATTGGCGGTCGGGCCGCCAGGCGTCGCTCGATCGGCTCCAGCATCGGGTCGCCGACGGCGCCGCCGTGCCGATGGCGGTAGGAATGGATCACGACCTCGACGAAATCCGGGTTGTCGAAACTGGCCGCGGTGCGGCCGTAGGATGCGTCGTCCTCGGGCATGTTGGGCGACCAGAGCCGCCAAAGCAGCCGGCATAGGTCATGGCGGTTCGCAGCCAGGCCGGCGCGACCCCGTTCCGTGTGGAAATACCACTGATACCAGTGCCGGTGCTCCTGCGCCGGCGGTGCCGGCCGGCCGCTCGCCGCGATGTCCTGGATGTTGTACCCGTTCGCCGAGACGAGGCAGCGGACCCGCGCCGGCCAGAGCGCCGCCACGACGCAGGCGGCGCGGCCGCCCCAATCGTAGCCGGCGAGCGCGGCCCGCGGCACCCCGAGCGCGTCCATGAAGCCGAGCAGATCGGCCCCGAGCGCCGCCTGCTGGCCCGAGCGCGGCGTCGCGGCATCGAGGAAGCGCGTCCCGCCGTAACCCCGCAGCCAGGGGACCAGCACCCGGCAGCCGGCCTGTGCCAGTGCCGGCACGACGCCGTCCCAGGTGCGCGGATCGTCCGGAAAGCCGTGCAGCAGCACCACGGGGGGCCCGTCCGCGGGGCCACTCTCCTCGTAGGCGATCTCCAGCGTCGGCGTGCCAACATGCCGGACAGGGTTGGCAAGGTGAGCCATGTTGCCTCTTTGCCACCAATCGGGCCGCCTATTGTGGTGGCTATCGCGATCTGGCACTAGGGGAGCAACCTATGTTCCTCACGAGCGTTTGCGAATCAGGCCCCGGTGCTTCGTTAGCCGTCCGGGGTTCCCCTGACCCGGAGGGGTGATCGTCCCGGGTGAAACGACCAGCATGGAGTCGAGGCCAGCCGGATGGCGGTATCAGTTTTGGTAACCGGAGGCGCGGGGTTCATCGGTCGGCATCTCACCGGAGCGCTACTGCGACACGGATACGCGGTGCGGGTGGTGGATAGCCTGATCGAGCAGGTGCACCGCGGCAAAGGTCCCGATCCGATCCTCGACGACGCGGAGTTCATGCATGGCGACGTGCGCGACGCCGACCTGATGACGCAGGCGGTTCGCGGCATGGACAAGGTGATCCATTTGGCCGCGGACGTCGGCGTCGGCCAGAGCATGTACGAGATCGACCGCTACGTTTCGGTCAACGACCACGGCTCGGCCGTTCTGTTCCAGGCACTGATCGGTAATCCGGTGGAGCGCGTGGTGGTCGCATCCTCCATGAGCATATACGGCGAGGGGCTCTATCGTACGGCGGCCGGCGGAATGGTCGAGGATGCGGTGCGGCCGAGCCAGCGCAGCGCGCGCAGCGGGTGGGACCCGTCCGGGTCCGACGGGGAGCGCCTCACGCCGGTCGCCACACCCGAGTGGAAGCGTCCGGAACTCGCCTCGGTCTACGCCATCACCAAGTACACGCAGGAACGCCTGACCCTCACCGTTGCACCCGCCTACGGCATGGAAGGCGTCGCGCTCCGGTTGTTCAACGTGTACGGTCCCGGGCAGGCACTCTCCAATCCGTACACCGGGGTGCTGGCGATCTTCGCCTCGCGTCTGCTCAATGGAGAACGTCCTCTGGTGTTCGAAGACGGCGAGCAGCGGCGGGATTTCGTGCATGTCGAGGATATCAGCCGCGCGTTCCTGCTGGCGCTCGAGCGCGAGGACGCGGCCGGTGGCGTGTTCAACATCGGCAGCGGGCGTGACGTTACGGTTTGCGAGGTCGGCGAGGCGATCGCCGCGGCGATGCACAAGCCGCATCTGTCCCCCGAAGTCACCGGCCAGGCGCGGGTCGGTGACATCCGACACTGCTTCGCCGACATCACCGCCGCGCGCGAACGGCTCGGCTTCCACCCGCGTCGCTGTTTCGACGACAGTCTCGCCGAGCTGTCCGAGTGGGTGCGCAGGCAGCGTGCCGTCGATCGCGTGGTGCAAGCGCGCCGGGAGCTTGAGACGCGGGGCTTGGTGACATGAACGCCGGCGGTGCGGTGCTGATCACCGGCGGCGCCGGTTTCATCGGCAGCAATCTTGCCGACCGGCTCGCGCGCGCGGGTCACGACGTGATCGTCTTCGATTCGCTCGCCAGGGCCGGGGTCGAACGCAATCTCGCATGGTTGCAACGTGAGCATCCGCGCCGCGTCGCCCCGATGATTGCGGACGTGCGGGATCGCGCGGCGCTGGGCGATGCGGTTGCGCGCGCCAAGGTGGTGTTCCACTTCGCCGCACAGGTCGCGGTCACGACGAGCATGTTGGACCCGCGCGAGGATTTCGACGTCAACCTGCTCGGCACAGTCAACCTGCTCGAGGCGCTCCGTTCGCACGCAGATCCGCCGCCGGCCCTCTTCGCGAGCACGAACAAGGTGTACGGCGATCTGGAAGGCCTCGAGCTGGTTTGCGCCGGCGCGGCCTACCAACCGCGCGATGCGGGCTTGCGCGCGCACGGCGTCAGCGAGGATTGCCGGCTGAGCTTCCACACCCCGTACGGCTGCTCGAAGGGCGCGGCCGACCAGTACGTGATCGACTACGGCCGCAGCTTCGGCATTCCCACCGCCGTGCTACGCATGAGCTGCATCTACGGCCGGCGTCAACGCGGCACCGAGGACCAGGGCTGGGTCGCGCATTTCCTGCTGCGCATGCTGTGCGACGAACCGATCACCATCTACGGTGACGGCAAGCAGGTCCGGGACGTGCTCTGGATCGACGATGCGTTGGACGCCTACATCGCCGCATGGCAGCGAATCGATAGCATTCGCGGCCAGGCGTTCAATCTCGGCGGCGGCCCTGCGAACGCGGTCAGCCTGCTCGCCGTCATCGAGCGGATCGAAACCGTGCTCGGCCGTTCGGCGGCGCTGAGCTTCGAGGATTGGCGACCGGGCGATCAGCGCTACTTCGTCGCCGACACGCGCCGCGCCCGCGCCGCACTCGGGCTGCACGCGCCGCGCGATTGGCGCGACGGGGTGGCCCTGCTCGCCGACTGGTTCGCCGCCGAGCGTACGAGGCCTGCCGCCGCCGAGGCCGCGCAATGAGAGTGGCGCTGGTCAATCCGCCCTGGAGCTTCGAGGGCAGCATCTATTTCGGCTGCCGCGAACCGCACCTGCCGCTCGAACTCGGCTACGCGCGCGCGATGTTGGAACGAGACGGCCATACCATCCTGCTGGTCGACGGGCACCTGTTCGGGCGCTCCCTCGCGGACGTCGCCACCGAGGTCGTTGCCTTCCGGCCGGACATGGCGGTCGTCGCCACGGCGCCGAGCTACTTGTTCTGGCGCTGCGCGCCACCGGAGTTGCGCGTGCCGCGCGCCATGATCACGGCGTTCGCAGGACAAGCCGGCATGACGGTGGCAATTGGCCCGCATGGCTCCGCGACGCCGGGTGCGACGTTGCGCAAACTCGGCGCGGATATCGTGATTCGCGGCGAATGCGAGGACGCGATCGCGGCGCTCGCGAACGCGCCCACGCCCGAAGCGGTGCCCGGCACCGCAATGCTGCGCGACGGCGCGCTGCGGCTGAACGGCCCGAATCAGGCCACGCGTTTCACCGACTTGCCTGCGCTGCGCTGGCCCGATGCGTGGATCGCCCGGCATCACCATCATCACCATCGGTTCGACACCACGCCGACCGCGCCCGGCGCGGAAGTCGAGGCGTCACGCGGCTGTCCCTACGCCTGCTCGTTCTGCGCGAAGACCGACTACCGGGACAAGTACCGCCGCCGCGACCTTGCGCCGTTGCTGGCCGAAATCGATGCACTGCGGGCGCAGCGTGTCGAATATATCTATTTCATCGACGAAATTTTCCTGCCGCAACGGGCACTGCTCGAGGCGCTGGTGCCGCGCGGACTGTCCTTCGGCGTGCAGACGCGCATCGATCTATGGACGCCGGAGATGATCGCGCTGCTCGGCCGTGCCGGCTGCGTCTCGATCGAGGCCGGCGTCGAGAGCCTGACCGAACAAGGCCGCGACGCGCTCGACAAGAAGTGCCGCAAGACCACCGACGAGCTGACCGGCCTCCTCATCCTGGCGCGACGGCACGTCCCGTTCGTGCAGGCCAACCTGCTCGCCACAACCGAGGACGATGCGGCGCTCGTCGACAGCTGGCGCACCCGGCTGCGCAGCCACGGCGTGTGGGCGAACGATCCGGTGCCGTTGTTTCCGTATCCGAGCTCGCCCGATTACCGGCGAATGTGGGGCACGCCGGACGATCTCGCCTGGGAACGGGCGCACGACCGCTATCTCGGGCAGTTCGAGCGGTTCAGCGACATCCAGGACGGCGCGCCGTTGCCCCTCCGCGCGCTGGAAGCGGCGTGCCTCTCCTGACGCCGCGCCGCGTGCTGCTGACCACCGATGCCGTCGGCGGTGTCTGGCGATACGTGCTTGAGCTGGCGGAAGGACTCGCGGCACGCGGTATCGAGCCTGTCATCGCGGTGCTGGGTCCGTCCCCCTCGCCGACGCAACACGCCCACGCGTCCGGGATCGCCGAAGTCGTCGAGACCGGCTTGCCGCTCGACTGGACCGCCGATGACCCGCGCGCGCTGGCCTCGGCGGCCGGCCGATTGGCCGATCTTGCTGGCGAAACGGCGGCCGATCTCGCGCATCTGCACGCCCCGGCTTTCGCCGGGTGGGCTCGCTGGCCGCTGCCTGTCGTTGCGGTCGCGCATTCCTGCCTGGCGACTTGGTGGGACGCGGTGCGGAGCACGGCCTTGCCGCCGGATTTCACCTGGCGGGCGAACGCGACGGAACGCGGCCTCAACAATGCCGACGCGGTGATCGCCCCGACCGCGGCGTTCTCCCGGGCGCTCCGAAGGGCCTACACGGTCGAGCGCTCGATCGCGGTGGTGCATAACGGCCGGCGAGCCCCGGCGATGGCGAGCGGATTACGGGAGCGCGCGGTGCTGACGGTCGGACGGCTCTGGGACGAGGGAAAGAATGTCGCCGCCCTCGACCGCGCTGCGTTTTTTCTCGACGCGCCGGCCTATGCCGCCGGACCGATCGCCGGGCCGAACGGCGCGGTTGCCCGGTTCGACCACATCCGCCTGCTCGGCGAACTGGAGGCGCCGGCTCTCTGGGCGCGCTACGCGGGAACCGCGATCCTGGCGGCGCCGGCGCGCTACGAGCCGTTCGGGCTCGGCGTCCTGGAAGCGGCACAGGCCGGAATGGCATTGGTCCTGGGCGACATCCCCACCTTGCGCGAACTCTGGGACGGCGCGGCCGCCTTCGTGGATCCCGGGGATGACGAAGCACTGGCGCACGCATTGCGAAGCCTGCTGGACGACACGGATGCGATCGAGCGCGCAGGTGCGCTCGCGCGCGAGCGGGCGCGCGGCTACACCGTCGATGCGATGGTCGACGGGACGGTCGCGGTACACCGGATGACGCTCGCGCACATCGCGACGGCCGCCGCCTGATGCGGTTCGTGTATTTCACGCACTCGCTCGCGTCTTGCTGGAATCACGGCAACGTGCATTTCCTGCGCGGCATCCTGCGCGAGTTGCAGGCACGCGGCCATCAAGCGCGCGCCGTCGAACCGGCGGAAGGCTGGAGCCGCGCCAATCTGGTCACCGATCACGGCGTCGGCGCGCTTCAGCGTTTCGCTTCGGATTTTGCCGGCCTCGAAACGAGCACCTACGGTGCCTCGCCCGAGGTCGATAGCCTCGTCGATGGTGCCGACGTGGTGATCGTGCATGAATGGACGGATGCGGCGGTGATCGCGGCGGTCGGCCGCGCGCGCAAGCAAGGCGCGCGGTTCACCCTGCTGTTCCACGACACGCATCATCGCGGCGTCAGTGATCGCGCTGCGCTGCGCGCGCTCGACCTCTCCGGCTATGACGCCGTGCTCGCCTTCGGCGCGTCGCTCGTCGACGTCTATCGGTCAGAAGGCTGGGGAGCACGGGTGTTCGTCTGGCACGAGGCCGCCGACACTGCGCTGTTCCGCCCGCCCGTGCACGAAACCGAGCGGGATGGCATCGTCTGGATCGGCAATTGGGGCGATGGAGAGCGCTCCGACGAGCTGCGCCGTTTCCTGCTGGAGCCGGCGGCGCGCGTCGATCTGCCGCTCGACATCTTCGGCGTTCGCTATCCCGATGATGCGCTGCGCATGCTCGCGATGCATGGCGCGCACTATCACGGATGGCTGGCGAACGCGCGCGCGCCCGAGGTGTTTGCGCGGCATCTCGCAACGGTTCACGTCCCCCGGCGTTATTACGCGACCGTGCTGCCGGGCATCCCGACGATCCGCGTCTTCGAGGCGCTGGCCTGCGGCATCCCGCTGATTTCTGCCCCGTGGCACGACACCGAGCACCTATTCAGGCCCGGGCAGGATTTCCTCGTGGCGCAAGACGGCCCCGCAATGGAGCGCCACTTGCGCGCTCTGCGCGGGGACGCCGGACTGCGCGATGCGCTCGCGGCAAGCGGACTAGAGATCATCCGCGCCCGGCACAGCTGCGCGCATCGGGTCGACGAGTTGCTGTCTATTCTCACCACGTTACGGCAGTCGGTAGCGGCCTGATGCACATCGCCTTCTACGGATCGAGCCTGCTATCGTCCTATTGGAACGGGGCCGCAACTTACTACCGCGGGCTGCTGTCGGCCCTCGCGCGCCAAGGCCACAGTATCACCTTCTACGAACCGGACGCGTTCGACCGGCAGCAGCACAAGGACATCGAGCCGCCGGACTGGGCGAGGGTCATCGTCTACGCCGCGACACCGGAAGGCGTGCGGGGCGTTCTGGCGGACGCCGGCCACGCCGACCTCGTGGTCAAGGCGAGCGGCGTCGGCGTGTTCGATGACGAGCTGCTGTCGGGGATTATCGCCGAGGCGGCGCCCGACGCGTTGCGCATTTTCTGGGACGTCGATGCCCCCGCCACGCTGGAGAGCTTGCGGGCCAAGGCCGACCACCCGCTGCACGCCGCCCTTGCCTCGCTCGACCTGGTGCTGACCTACGGCGGTGGTCCTCCCGTCGTCGCCGCGTATCGCGGGTTCGGCGCGCGGGACTGCATTCCGATCTACAACGCGCTCGACCCTTCGACGCACCACCCTGCCCCGCCCGACGCGCGGTTCGCCTCCGACCTGTGCCTGCTCGCCAACCGGCTCCCCGACCGCGAGGCGCGCATCGAGCAGTTCTTCCTATCCCCGGCCGCGATGCTGCCCGGCCGGCGATTCCTGCTCGGCGGCGCGGGATGGCACGACAAGCCGGTGCCCCCGAATGTGCGCGCCATCGGCCACGTACCGACGGCCGCGCACAACAGCTTCAACGCGTCTGCCCGCGCCGTGCTGAACGTGGCGCGCGACAGCATGGCGGATGTCGGTTTCTCCCCGGCGACGCGCGTGTTCGAGGCCGCCGGCGCCGGCGCCTGTCTTATCACCGACGCCTGGGACGGCATCGAGCTGTTCCTGGAACCCGGCTCGGAGATCCTGGTCGCGCGCGACGGCGCGGACGTGGCCGAGCATATCGCGGGGCTGACAACGGAGCGCGCACAGGCGATCGGCGCGCGCGCGCTCCGGCGTGTGCTGCGCGAGCACACGTATGAACAGCGTGCCGCCACCGTGCACCAGGTTCTAAGCGACGCCATACTGCGCAAGCGCGAGGCGCGCGCGGCATGACCACGCGGCTGCGCTTCGTCTTCCTAGGACTGAGCCTCAGCTCCTCCTGGGGCAACGGGCACGCCACGACCTACCGCGCGCTGTTGGGGGCGTTGTCGGCGCGCGGGCACGACGTGCTGTTCCTTGAGCGCGAGCGTCCATGGTACGCCGAGAACCGCGACCTGGCGCAGCCCGATTTCTGCCGCCTGTCGTTCTACGACGAGGTGGCCGATCTCGAGCGCTCGCGCGACGCGATCGCCGGGGCCGACGCGGTGGTTCTCGGCTCCTACGTTCCGGATGGGGTCAAGGTCGCGCGCTTCGTGCAACACGCCGCGCGCGGCGTGACCGCGTTCTACGACATCGATACGCCCGTCACCTTGGCCAAGCTCGCGGCGGGCGATCACGAGTATATCGCGCCCGAGATCATCCCGGAGTTCGACCTTTATCTTTCGTTCACCGGCGGCCCGACCTTGCGCCGGCTCGAACGGCAGTTCGGCGCCCACAGCGCGCACGCGCTCTACTGCTCGGTCGATCCGCAGCTTTATCGCCCGTTAGATGCGGCCCGACGCTGGGATCTCGGCTATCTCGGCACTTACAGCCCGGACCGGCAACCGGTGCTGGAGCGGCTGTTGCTCGAGCCTGCACGGGAGGCGCCGCATCGTCGCTTCGTGGTCGCCGGACCGCTCTACCCGCCGGAGATCGACTGGCCCGCCAATGTCGAGCGGATCGAACACCTGCCGCCGTTCGATCATGCGGCGTTCTATTCGAGCCTCGGCTGGACCCTGAACGTCACCCGCGCCGACATGGTCGCCGCCGGCTACAGCCCGAGCGTGCGGCTGTTCGAGGCCGCCGCGTGCGCGTCGCCCATCATCTCCGACAATTGGGCCGGGCTCGACGGATTGTTCAAGCCGCGGCGCGAGATCGTCATCGTCACGCGAGCGGAGGATGTGCTTTCGGCACTGGCGCTCCCCGAGCCGCGACGGGCCGCGATCGGCGAAGCCGGCCGGCGTCGCGCCTTGGCCGAACACACCGCCGACCACCGCGCCCGCGACCTCGAACGGCTGGTGCTGCAACGCACGGCGCGGGCGGTCGCTGTCGCCTAGCAACGGCTCCTGTCCCTCGCTGCCCGATTGCGCGACAAAGGCGCCCGACAGACCGCAAGGAGGCCCCATGCCGTATCATCTGAAGCCGGGTCGCGACGCCGCTGCGGCGGCGGAGGATGACGCGCGAGTGCGGGCCACGGTGGAGGGCATCCTGGCCGACATCGCCGCATGCGGCGACGCGGCGGTGCGCGATCTCTCGGTCAAGTTCGATGCTTGGGACCGCGCCGACTATCGCCTGACCGACGCCGAGATCGCCGGCTGCCTGAGCGCGCTGTCCGATCGGGAACTCGAAGACATCCGCTTCGCGCAGGCCCAGGTGCGCCGCTTCGCGGAAGCGCAGCGCGCCGCCCTCTCGGACATCGAGGTCGAGACCTTGCCCGGCGTGATTCTCGGGCACAAGAATATCCCGGTGGGCTCCGTCGGTTCCTACGTGCCGGGCGGCAAGTACCCGATGGTCGCGTCGGCGCATATGTCGGTGGTGACGGCCCAGGTCGCCGGCGTCGAGCGGATCGTGACCTGCGCGCCGCCTTATCAGGGCCGCCCGGCGGCGGCGATCGTCGCCGCCCAGCACCTAGCGGGCGCCGACGTGATCTACTGCCTCGGCGGCGTGCAGGCGGTCGGCGCGATGGCGCTCGGCACCGAGACGATCGATGCGGTGGACATGCTGGTCGGCCCCGGCAACGCGTACGTTGCGGAAGCCAAGCGGCAGCTCTACGGCCGGGTCGGCATCGACTTGTTCGCCGGCCCCACCGAGACCCTGGTGATTGCCGATGAAACCGTGGACGCGGAGATGTGCGCGACCGACTTGCTCGGCCAGGCCGAGCACGGACCGACCTCGCCCGCGGTCCTGCTCACAACGTCGGAGCGCCTCGCGCGCGCGACGATGGCGGAAGTCGAGCGCCTGCTCGGCCTACTGCCCACCGCCGCGATCGCCCGGCGGGCTTGGGAGGATTGCGGCGAGGTGATCGTCTGCGCCGACGAGGCCGAGATGGTGCGCGAGGCGGACCGGATCGCGTCCGAACACGTGCAGGTGATGACGCGCGACCCGGAGTATTTCTTCGCCAACATGCGCAATTACGGCGCGCTGTTCCTCGGCCCGCGAACCAACGTCGCGTTCGGCGACAAGGTTATCGGCACCAACCACACGCTGCCGACCAAGCGCGCGGCGCGCTACACTGGCGGCCTGTGGGTGGGCAAGTTCCTCAAGACGGTCACTTATCAGCGCGTGCTCACCGACGCCGCCTCGGCAATGGTGGGCGAGTACTGCTCGCGGCTATGCATGCTCGAAGGCTTCGTCGGCCACGCCGAGCAGGCCAACCTGCGGGTGCGCCGCTACGGTGGCCGCAAGATCCCCTACGCGACCGCCGCCGAGTGAGCGCCACCCTTTCGTTGCCGCGCACGCCGTCGTTCCGGCTCGACGGCAAGCGGGCGCTTGTGACCGGCGCCGGGCGCGGCATCGGGCTCGCCGCCGCCGCGTCCCTGGCCGAAGCCGGAGCGCATGTCACCCTGATGGCGCGCACGCCGGGCGAGATCGAGGCCGCCGCCGCGGCGATCCGTTCAGAAGGCCGTGAGGCGGAAACCTGGCAGGTCGACGTGACCGACCTCGCCGGGGTAGCGCAAGGCGTGCGAGCGGCCGAACCGTTCGACGTGCTGGTGAACAACGCGGGCACCAACCGGCCGGCGCATATCTTGGAGGTGCGCGCCGAGGACTACGACGCGGTGATGGCGCTGAACGTGCGGGCGGCGTTCTTCGCGGCGCAGGCGGTCGCGCGGAGGCTGATCGCGGCCGGCAAGCCGGGGTCGATCATCAACGTCTCCTCGCAGATGGGCCATGTCGGCGGGCCGCTGCGCTCGGTCTACTGCGCTTCGAAGTGGGCTCTGGAGGGCATGACCAAGGCGATGGCGCTGGAACTGGGGCCGTACGGCATTCGCGTGAACACGCTGGCTCCGACCTTCATCGAGACGCCGCTCGCCCGCAGCTTCCTGGCCGACCCGGAGTTCCGCGCCTACGTGCTCGGCAAGATCAAGCTCGGGCGCGTGGGCCAGGTCGAGGATCTGATGGGCGCGATCCTGTTCCTGGCTTCGGACGCATCCGCGCTGATGACGGGGGCCGCGCTGCTGATGGACGGCGGCTGGACGATCGGGTGAGCCCCATCCCTCCCCTAAGGGGAGGGACACTTCTTCGACACTCTTAACATGGCCCGCGCGGACACCTCTCCTCCTCCCCGCGGGAGGAGGTCGGGAGGAGGGGTCAACCCGTCTCCATCGGCAGCCCCGGCTCCTTCGCCCATTCCGACAACGACGCGTCGTAGAGCTTCACATCCGGATGACCAAGCATCGTCAGCGCCAGCGCATCCGCGCTCGCCGCGATCCCGCCGCCGCAATAGGTGATGACCTGCCGGTCCATCGCGCCGACCGCCTCGAACCGCCGCCGCAGTTCCTCGGCAGGAAGGAACGCGTTGCTCTCGGGGTCGAGCAGATGCGCCGCCGGCAGGTTCACGCTGCCCGCGATATGGCCGGGCCTGCCGTAGCTGTTGCCGCCTGCGCCGCTGTGCTGCTGCGCGGTCAGCGCGTTGACGGTGCAGACCGCGCCGTTGCCGATCGCCGCCTTCACCGCCTCCTTGCCGACCATCAGCGGCCGGACTTCGCGGACCGTGAAGCTGGCCGGCGCGGCGGCGGCCGCCGGGCCCTCCTCGACAGGCCGGTTCTCCCGCATCCACTTCTGGAACCCGCCGTCCAGCACGGCGGCGTTGTCGAAGCCGAACACCCGTAGCAGCCACCAGACGCGGGTCGCCCACCAGACGTTCGCCGTGCTGTAGAGCACCACCCGGCTGTCGTTGTCCGCGCCCAGCCGGCCCATCGCCGCCGCGAACGCATCGGCACCCGGCATCATGAAGCGCAGAGCCTGATCGTTGTCGGAGAGATCCGCCTGCAGGTCGATGAAGCGCGCGCCCGGGATATGCGCCCGCTCGAAATCCTCCCGGCCCGGCTTAACGGTGTAAGTAGCCTTCGGGTCCGGTATGAGGTGCGTGGTGCAGTCGAACACGCGCAAGTCCGCGTCGTGGAGGTGCTCCTGCAGCCATCCGGTTGTGACGAGATACTGGGGATTGGCGAAACCCGTCGTGCTCACTGGCGCTCTCCTCCCGATTTGACGGCAGCTTGGAGAAGCGGCCATCGACGCGCAAGCGGGCGCGTCGGACCGACGGCCGCCGCACCAGATAACGCCCGGGCAACTTCCCCCGGCCCCGCCACGTTCCTCGCCCATTCCTACCGGAGATGAGCGATGCAGAGCCTGGACGGCGTCGTCACCATCGTCCAGGAGAGCCGTTTCCTGCTGCTGACTGGACAGGGCGAGCACCACCTGTTTCTGCTCTCGCATAACGCGTCCCTGGAACCGGCGCAGCTCGCGCCCTTGCAGCGGAGCCGGTCGCGGGTTCGCGTGGAGTATGAGACCGCACCGGATCTGATCGCCCTCGTCGCCCGGTCCATCACCCGCCTCGGCCCGGATCGGGAGAAAGCCGCGTGACCAACGGACTTCCGATCAGCGCGCGTGCGCTCGATTATCCCGAATCGCAATTCGAGCGGCTGATTCCCGACGAGTCGGAACTGACCGCCGGCGTCCGCGTGGTCCCCGGCCGCTCCTACGGATTCTTTACGGACACGACCGTGTGCATCGGATGCAAGGCTTGCGAGGTCGCCTGCAAGGAATGGAACAACCTGCCGGCCGACCACCTCGGCCTGACCGGCGACAGTTACGACAACACCGGGCAGCTTTCCGCCAACACGTGGCGGCACGTCGCCTTCATCGAGCGCGTGCAGGACCGGCCGACCGAGATGCGGCCGTTCCAGAGCAACTGGCTGATGATGAGCGACGTGTGCAAGCACTGCCACAATCCGCCCTGCATGGAGGCTTGCCCGACCGGCGCATTGTTCAAGACCGAGTTCGACACGGTCGTCGTGCAGCAGGACATCTGCAACGGCTGCGGCTACTGCGTGCCCGCCTGCCCGTTCGGCGTCGTCGACATCAACCCGATGGACGGCAAGGCGCATAAATGCACGCTTTGCTACGATCGTCTGAAGGGCGGGTTGGAGCCGGCCTGCGCCAAGTCCTGCCCGACTGATTCGATCCAGTTCGGCGAAGTTGCCGAGCTGCAAGCGCGCGCAGAGAAGCGGGTTGAGCACCTGCACGGATTGGGGGTTGAGGGGGCATACCTGTACGGCGCGCCGGGCGGCCCCGGTGCGACGGGCGGCCTCGAGCATCTCAACGCCTTCTTCCTGCTCACCGAAAAGCCCGAAGTCTACAACCTTCCCGAGGCGCCGACCCGGCCATCGAACCGCGTGGCACCGAGCCTCGCCACCGGCCTCGCGACCGTCGCGGGCTTGGCGCTGACCGCGCTCGCGCTATTCGCGCGTCGGGCCTGAACAGGGGATGAAGCCATGCCCGACAGCACTCTAGGGCAGCCCGGGCGGGGGCCGGAAGATTACGACGGGACGACCTATTACGGCCGTTCGCCGCTGAAGCAGGCTCCGTTCGAAAACAGCGTGGTCGGCGGCTACATCTTCCTCGCCGGGCTTTCCGGCGCCGCGCAGGTCATCGCGACCCTGGCCGACCTGATCCGGCCGGCGCGGCGACCGGGGCTCGTGCGAGGCGGCCGCTACATCTCGTTGCTGGCTCCCGTGCTCGGAGCGCCGCTGCTGATCTACGACCTCCACACGCCGCAGCGCTTCTACAACATGTTGCGCATCTTCCGGCGAACCTCGCCGATGTCGGTCGGAACCTGGATCCTGATGGGGTTCAGCGGGTTCGCCGGCCTGACCGCGATGCTGCAATTCCTGTCGGACCGGCTCGGCGGCCAGCGCTGGTTCGGCCGCGCCGCGCGCGCGACGCAAGTGCCCGCCGCACTCGCCGGCGCGGGCCTTGCGACCTACACCGCTTCGCTGCTCTCGGCGACCAGCACGCCGCTCTGGGCTGCGGCCCCGCGCGCGCTCGCCATGCGTTTCGGTGCTTCGTCCATGGCCGCCGGCGCGGCCGCGCTTGCTCTCGGCGAGCGTCTCGCGGGCCGACGTGAAACGGCCGAGGACCTCGACACGCTTGCTGTCGCGGCCCTCGCAGCGGAGCTGGTGGCGACCGTCATTTCCCGGCACAGTTATGCTGAGCGTGGCATCTCCGCCGCCTCGAAATCGCCTCAGGCGATCACCGAGATGATCGCTGCCGAGGGCGGCGGCATCGCGTTGCCGATCGCGCTCAAGGTCGCCTCCGGTTTGTTCGGCCGCGGCGGGCCGGCGCTCGGCACGCTTGGCTCGCTCGCGATCCTCGGCGGCAGCCTGGCACTCCGCATCGGGGTCATGGCGGAAGGCGACGAATCCGCCCTCCGGCCGGGCGACAGTTTTCGCTTCGCCAAGCCGCGCAATCTCCGGGGTATCAGTTGAATTAATTGCCGCAAACCTCCATCACGTCATTGCCGGGCTTGACCCGGCAATCGGCCTCCACCCCGACGTCCGTGCCGGCGGAAAATGATAGCCGGGTCAAGCCCGGCTGTGACGGGGTTGGCTCGCCGCCTCGGCCAGCACCCGCCGATCCTGCACCCGGCGCGTGAAATGGATCGCGTCGAAATACTCCATCAGCGGCACGGCGTATTTGCGGGTGATGCCGAGAATCGCGCCCGCTTCGCCCAGCAGCAATCCCGGGGCGGCGAGGTGGGGCGCGAGCGTTGCCTGAGCGTGACGGATGGCGTCGCGGTGGAACAGGATTTCGCGCTTCTGGACGCGGTCCAAGGTACGCACCAGGACGCCATCGCGAGCCAAGCGGTCCACCGCGGCCCGCGCGGTCGGGTGGGTGGCCAGCAACGCCCTGGCATCGGGCGGCGCCAGCTTGGCTTGCCGGACAAGGGCCGAGATGCGCTGCGCGAGCGCTGCCTCATCGATGACCTGCGCCCGCTCCCGCGCCGCATCCCGCACCTGGAACAAGCCGCCTTGCTGGCGAAGCCTGCCGTCCGCGCAAAGCTCCGCGAGGACCGCGTCGACGACTGGGGACGCAAGGCGGCGCGGCATCGCGGCCAGGATGCGCGCGCGCGGAACGCCGGAAGGCGAAGCCGCCACCAGGCGGCTGATCTCCGAGGCGAGGTGGCCAGCGTGCGCCTCCATCAGCGCGACGTCGCCCAGGCAGCGCACCGGAGCGTCCTGGAGCACGGCCCGGACCCGCGCCGGAGCGAGACCGGCGACCCGTGCGAGCGACGGGAGCGCGCAGCCGGCAGGGCCGGCAGCCTCGATCTCCTGCAGCACGGCCTGCTCCTGTGTCGCATGGGCAAGGCGTTCGAGCCGCTCCGTCCGTCCCCGCCGCAATCGACCCATGCCCGGATCAAGCAACCGACCGCCGCCGAGCGTCGCCAGCGGCGACGTAGCGCGCAGCACGAACGGTTCGCGCGCGGGCAGCGCAATGCCCGGCCGGCAATGCAACTGCGCGACGCATTCTTCACCCGGCTCCAGCGCATCCCGGTCAAGCAGACGCAGCCGCGCCTCGCACTCCGCGCTTCCGGCGAGCAGCGTTGCGCGCGCGCCACTTCGCAGCGGCGGGGCGTCATCAAGCGATCGGAGCGCAACGCCGATCCAAGTTGCCGGCCGGATTATTCCTGGCGTCGCGAGCGCCTGACCGCGGTGGAGCGCCGCCGCTTCCACCCCGCGGAGATTCACGGCGACCCGCTGGCCCGGTGTCGCCGCCGCCACCGGCTGCCGGTGAACCTGCATCCCACGCAAGCGAACCGCGCTTCCTTGTGGCAGCAATTCAAGGACGTCCGTGCCGGCAAGGCGGCCGCAACGGAGCGTCCCGGTGACAATCGTCCCGTGCCCGGCCAAACTGAACGCGCGATCGATCGGCAGCCACCCGAAGCCGCGCTCCGCGCGCGGCTGGGTCCGAGCGGCCGCCTGCGACAGCCGCGCGCGCAGGGCGTCCAGCCCCATGCCGGAGAAGGCACTGGTCAAAACCGGGACGTCGAAGGCAATCCCCGCACGGCGCAACAGCGCGGCGCCGTCGCGACCAACCGCATCCGCGTCCGCCTCCGTCACGCCGTCGCACTTCGTGACCGCGAGCACGGCGTGCTGAATGCCGAGCAGCCCGACGATGGCGACGTGCTCCGCCGTTTGCGGTTTCACGCCTTCGCGCGCGTCGACCGCAAGCAGCACGGCGTCGATCCCCGTCGCGCCGGCGACCATGGTGCGAACGAAGCGCTCATGGCCCGGCATGTCGACGAAATCGATCTCCGCCCCGTCCACGCTGAGATGCGCGAAGCCGAGCGCGATCGAGATGCCGCGTCGCTTTTCCTCTGGCAGCCGGTCGGTCTCCATGCCGGTCAGCGCATGCACCAGGGCCGTCTTGCCGTGATCGACATGACCGATGACCCCGATCAGCAGTCGCCGCACCCGCTTCTCCATTCCAAGTTCGCCGATAACGCGCGCGCGCACGATTGGTCCCGGCAAACTCGACGGCCGGTGTCACGTTCACCACTCGCCTTGCCGGGGAAAACCACGATGCCGAAGAAGATGCGCCGCAGCGTCGCCGATCGCGCCGCCGGCTTCCTCAAGGACTGGTCGCTGCCCCAGCAACTTGCCGGCAAGAACGCGTTCCGGGAGGCCGCGGAGAGCACCACATCGCGCGGGCTGCGCCCGCGGCTCGAACAGGCCGACACGATCGGCACCAGCATCTGTCCGTTCTGCGCCGTTGGCTGCTCGCAGCTCGTCTATGTCAAGGACGGCAAGCCCATTCACGTCGAGGGCGACCCGCGCAGCCCGATCAACCAAGGCACGCTCTGCCCCAAGGGCGCCGGCACGCTCGGATTGATGACGAGCCCGCTCCGCGTCAACACGGTGCGCTATCGCGCGCCGCACGCGACGGAGTGGGAGGAGAAGCCGCTCGACTGGGCGATGGAGCGGATCGCGCAGCTCACCAAACGCACGCGCGACGAGACGTTCGTGGACAATCTCCCGGACGGCACGCCGATCAAGCACACCCTCGGCATCGCCTCGATCGGCGGCGCCACGATGGACAACGAGGAAAACTACCTCATCAAGAAGCTGTTCGGCGGCGGCCTCGGCATCGTCGGGATCGAGAACCAAGCCCGGATTTGACACTCCTCCTCGGTGCCCAGTCTGGGCGCCTCCTTCGGACGCGGCGCTGCCACCATGCAGCTCTGGAGCCTGGCTGATGCCGATTGCATCATCATCATGGGCTCCAACATGGCGGAGAACCACCCGATCGGGTTCCGCTTCGTGCTACAGGCGAAAGAGCGCGGCGCCACCATCATCCATGTGGACCCGCGCTTCACCCGCACCTCGGCGCTCGCCGACATCTACGCGCCGATCCGGCCCGGCACCGACATCGCGTTCCTCGGGGGAATGATCCGCTACATCCTGGAGCAAGACCTCTGGTTCCGGGAATGGGCGATGGCCTACACCAACATCGCCGCGCTGGTGACCGACGATTACCGGGGCCCGGAACAACTCGGGGGCGACTTCTCCGGGTTCGACGAGGCGGCCGAGGCATACGGCGTCGACAGCTGGCAATACCGCGGCCAGGACGTGCCGTCGCCGCTCGAGGAGCACTACGTCGAGCATCGCCAGAGCACGACCGAGGCGCTGTTCGGCGCTCGCAAGATGCACGAACCCGCGCCCGAGGATCCGACCTTGCAGGATCCAGATTGCGTCTACCAGATCCTGAAACGTCACTACGCGCGCTACACGCCGGAGATGGTCGAGCGCGTGACCGGCTGCCCGCGCGACACGTTCCTCAAGATCTGCGAGGCGTACGCGCACAGTTCGGGGCGAGAGAAGACCGGCTCGTTCTGTTACGCGGTGGGCTGGACGCACCACGAGGTCGGCGTGCAGATCATCCGCGCCGCGTCGATGATCCAAGGCCTGCTCGGCAACATGGGCCGGCCCGGCGGCGGCATCATGGCGCTGCGCGGCCATTGCAGCATCCAGGGCAGCACGGACATCCCGACGCTGTACAATATGCTGCCGACCTACCTGCCGCAGCCGAACGCGTACAAGCCGCATCACAGCCTCAAGCAGTTGCTCGAGAGCGAGACGGTGCCGACGGGCTGGTGGCACAACTTCCCGAAATACTTCGTCAGCCTGCTAAAAGCCTGGTACGGCGACAACGCCACGGCGGCGAACGACTTCTGCTACGATTGCCTGCCGAAGATGACGGGCGACCACTCGCAGCTGCCGATTACGCTCGCGACCGTCGACGGCGTGACCAGGGGCATGTTCGTGTTCGGCCAGAACCCGGTCGTGGGCTCGGTCAACTCCGACCTGATCGAGCGCGGGCTTTCCAAGCTCGAATGGCTGGTGGTGCGCGACAGCTTCGAGACGGAGACCGCGAGCTTCTGGAAGAAAGGCCGCATCGTGCAACGCGGTGAATTGACGCCCGCGGATATCGGCACGGAAATCTTTCTGCTGCCGGCCTGCATGCCGGCCGAGAAGGATGGCACGCTAACCAACACCGGACGTCTCGTGCAATGGCACGACAAGGTGGTCGAGCCGGTCGGCGATTCGCGCTCGGACCTGTGGTTCATGGTACATCTCGGCAATCGGCTCAAGCAGCTCTACGCCGACAGCACCGACCCGCGCGACCGGCCGCTCCACATGCTGACCTGGGACTACCGGTTGCGCGGCAAGGAGCAAGAGCCCGACGCCTTGCAAGTGCTGCAGGAGATTAACGGCTGCACCTGGGCCGACAAGAAGCTCGTGAAGGGCTATCAGGAGCTGAAGGACGACGGCTCGACGGCGTGCGGCGGCTGGCTTTACGCGGGTGTCACGCCGGCGGCTGAGCATAACCAGACGCGCTCGCGAAAGCCCGATGGATTGGACGGACCGGGCACCCACCTCGGCTGGGGCTTCACCTGGCCCTCGAACCGGCGAGAGATGTACAACCGCGCCTCGGCCGACCCCGAAGGCCAGCCGTGGTCAGAGGCGAAGCGCCTGGTCTGGTGGAACGAGGACGAAGGCAAGTGGGTCGGCGACGACGTGCCCGACTTCGTGGAAACCACGCGGCCCGACTACCGGCCGGACTGGTCGAAGCACCCGGAGGGCATGGATGCGTTGGCCGGCACCGACCCGTTCATCATGCTCCCGCACGGACGCTGCATGCTGTTCGTGCCGTCCGGCCTCAAGGACGGCCCGCTGCCCACGCATTACGAGCCGCTGGAAAGCCCGGTACGCAACGCGCTCTACCGGCGTCAATCCAACCCGGCGACGAAAACCTGGCCGCGGCCGGGCAACGAATACCACGAGATCGCAGATCCGCGTTTTCCCTACGTGTTCACCACCTATCGGCTGACCGAACTGCACTGCGGCGGTCTTTCGACCAGGGCGATGCCGCATACGGCGGAGTTGCAGCCCGAGGCGTTCGTCGAGATCCCACCCGAACTCGCGCGCGAGAAAGGCGTGCGGAACCTGGACTGGGTGGTGCTGTCCACGCTGCGCGGCGAGATCGAGGTGAAGGCGATGGTGACCGAGCGCCTGCGTCCGCTCACCATCGACGGCAGGCTCGTATATCAGATCGGCATGCCGTGGGTGTTCGGCTGGGAGGGGTATGCGACCGGGGACATCGCCAACGTACTGTTGGCGATCTTCTGGGACGCCAACACGAGCATTCACAGCACCAAGGCGCTGACCTGCAACCTGGAACCTGGCCGCCTGCCGCGCCGCGGAGGGATCGGGCGTGGCTGACCACCGCTCGGCGGCAGACGAGGCGCTCGCCGCCGTCGACAAACTCCTCGCCGACCGCCCGAAGCGGGTGGGCCACGATTTCTCGGAGGCGACCAAGCGCCTCACCGCCTATCGACAGGCGCTGCTTGCATCCTGGGGTGGGCCGCCGTCGGAACCAATGGACCGCAAGCGTCTATCGCGGCTCAATGCCGTGATCAGCGTCGTGTACGGCACGCATTACCCGATCGGGTCGCCGGAATGGGAGCCCCTACGGGGAGCACGCGATGAGCTTGCGAGGTTGGTGGATAGCTCGAGTAGATAAGCTTGCGATCGAAGCGGGGCTGCGGAGCGACCGTCAGGCACGCAATCCGATCAGCCTCATGTGGCACGTGAGGTCCGCTTGATTTTCGCGTCGCGGTAGCCGCGTTCAAGCCCGTCCACCACGGATTGCCCGTGCTCCAGCAGAAACGCCTGTAGGTTCTGGTGCACGGGCAGCAGCTGCATGCCGCGACGTTGGGCAACGAACCAGCGGCGCATGAGCGGGAAACCGTCAACCGGGAGCGTCCGCATGAGGCCAAGTCCAAGCTCGAGCCCGATCGTGTGGCGCGAGAGCAGCGCGATACCCATGCCGGCCATGACCGCCTGCTTGATCGTCTCATTGCTGCTGGACGTCATGCCGACCCGCAGCGTGATGTTCGAAGCGGCGGCAAACCCCTCCATCAGTCGTCGCGTTCCGGACCCCTCTTCGCGCGCGATGAACGTCTGCTGAGTGAGCGCGGAGGCCGGGATGCGCCGCCGTTGCGCCAGCGGATGCGCGGGAGCCGCGACCAGCACCGACGGGTGCGCAGCGAATGCCTCGGCGACCAGGTCGGAGTCGGCGGGCGGTTGGCCCATCACGCCGAGATCCGTCTCGCCCCGCTCCAGCGCGGCGGCGACCTCGCTGCGATTGCCGTCGCGCAGGTGGATCGCCACGCCGGGATGACTCGCCTGGAAGCGCGCCAGCAGATGCGGCACGATGTATTTCGAGGTGGAAATCAGGCCGATCGTTATTGCTCCGGCGGAGCCGCCGCGCAGCGCCTGCAGCATCGCGTCGGCGTCTTGCGCGGCTCGTAGCACGGTGCGCGCGTAACCGAGCAGCGCACAGCCCGCCTCGGACAGCACCGCGCGCTTGCCGATGCGCTCGAACAGCGTGAAGCCGCTCGCCTGCTCGATTTGCTTGATCTGGAACGACACCGCGGCCGGTGAGATGTGCAGCCGATCGGCCGCACGCACGAAGGACTGGGCTTCGACGGCGGCGACGAGGATCTGCATCTGACGGATGGTAAGCTGGCGCATGACAAGGGATCCCTTACGATCAACCGCAGATTATTTTGTTTTCCCTTGCGACGTCGATGCCCTAGGGTCCGCCTGGCTGGGATAGGGAGAGACGCGGCATGAACAAGCCCTTAGACGCCAAGATCACCGACATGAAGGAGCGCTATCGCTCCGGCGTCCTCAAATACAAGCAGATGGGCTACTGGGAGCCGGAGTACGAGCCCAAGGACACCGACATTCTGGCCGTGTTCCGCATCACGCCGCAGGACGGCGTCGACCCCGAGGAGGCCGCAGCCGCAGTCGCGGGCGAGAGTTCGACCGCGACCTGGACCGTGGTGTGGACCGACCGGCTGACCGACAGCGAGTATTACCGGGCGAAATGCTACCGGGTTGACCCGGTGCCGGGCACGCCCGGACAGTTCTTCGCCTACATCGCCTACGATCTCGACCTGTTCGAGGAAGGCTCGATCGCCAACCTGACGGCTTCGATCATCGGCAACGTGTTCGGCTTCAAGCCTCTCAAGGCGCTGCGGCTCGAAGACATGCGGATCTCGCCGCATTACCTCAAGACGTTCCAGGGCCCGGCGACCGGCATCGTCGCCGAGCGCGAGCGGATGAACCTGTACGGGCGGCCCATGCTGGGTGCGACGATGAAGCCCAAGCTCGGCCTCTCGGGGCGAAACTACGGCCGAGTGGTCTACGAGGCGCTGAAGGGCGGGCTCGACTTCACCAAGGACGACGAGAACATCAACTCCCAGCCGTTCATGCACTGGCGCGACCGCTATCTCTATTGCATGGAAGGCGTGAACAAGGCGATGGCGGAAACCGGGGAGGTGAAGGGCACCTACCTCAACGTGACCGCGGCGACGATGGAGGACATGTACGAGCGCGCCGAGTTCGCCCGCGATCTCGGCAGCATCATCGTGATGATCGATCTGGTGATCGGCTACACCGCGATTCAGTCGATGGCGAAGTGGGCGCGCCGGAACGACATGATCCTGCACCTGCACCGCGCCGGCCATGGCACCTACACGCGCCAGAAGAATCATGGCATCTCGTTCCGCGTGATCGCTAAGTGGATGCGCATGGCGGGCGTGGACCACATCCACGCCGGCACCGTGGTCGGCAAGCTGGAAGGCGACCCGAACGTGATCAGCGGCATTTACGACACTTGCCGCGAGAGCGACGTGCCGCAGAACCCGCAGCACGGCATCTTCTTCGACCAGCCCTGGGCAAGCCTGAAGAAAATGATGCCGGTGGCCTCGGGCGGCATCCATGCGGGACAGATGCACCAATTGCTGCACTATCTCGGCGAGGACGTGGTGCTGCAATTCGGCGGCGGCACGATCGGGCATCCGATGGGCATCCAGGCGGGCGCGATCGCCAACCGGGTGGCGCTGGAGACGATGGTGAAGGCGCGCAACGAGGGCCGCGACATCTGGAACGAGGGGCCGCAAATCCTGAGCGAAGCGGCGCGCTGGTGCCAGCCGCTGCGCGCCGCGCTCGATACGTGGAAGGACGTCACGTTCAATTACGCGTCGACGGATACGGTCGATTTCGTGCCGACGCCGACCGCCGCCTGACCCTCACCCCGGCCCTCTCCCGGAGGGAGAGGGAGAAGCGAAAGCCCTCTCCCTTCAGGAGAGGATTGGGTCAGCGTCATTACACGGAGCAACACGATGAAGATCACCCAAGGCCAATTCTCCTTCCTCCCGGAGCTGACGGACGGAGAAATTGGCAAGCAGATCGAATACGCGCTCGACAACGGCTGGGCCGTCGCCGTCGAGTACACCGCCGACCCGCACCCGCGGAACACCTACTGGTCCATGTGGGGCCATCCGATGTTCGACCTGCGCGACCCGGCCGGCGTGATCATGGAAGTCGAGGCCTGCCGCCGCGAGCATGGCGACAAGTACGTCCGGGTGCTCGCCTTCGACAGCAAGAAGGGTTGGGAGTCTGTGCGCATGAGCTTCATCGTCAACCGCCCCGAGCACGAGCCCGGCTTCGAGCTGATCCGCGCCGACGGGCCGGGCCGCACCGTGCGCTACACGCTGCGCAGCCGTTCCACCTTCGCGGCATGAACGCCGAGCCGCAACAGGCGGTCGATCTCGACGCGCTGTATCGCGACAGCAACATCGCGGAAACGATCGAGAGCCTTGATCGCGACCTCGTCGGCCTCGTGCCGGTCAAGACGCGCATCCGCGAGATCGCCGCGTTGCTGCTGGTGGAAAGCGCACGCCGTAGCATTGGATTGCAGGCCGAGCCACCATCCTTGCACATGTGCTTCACCGGCAACCCCGGCACCGGCAAGACTACAGTCGCGCAGCGCATGGCCGACATCCTGCACCAGCTCGGCTACATCCGGCGCAACCACGTGGTCAGCGTCACGCGCGACGACCTCGTCGGCCAGTATATCGGTCACACCGCCCCCAAGACGAAGGAGATCCTGAAGAAGGCGATGGGCGGCGTGCTGTTCATCGACGAGGCCTACTATCTCTACCGCCCGGAGAATGAGCGCGACTACGGGCAGGAGGCCATCGAGATCCTGCTGCAGGTGATGGAGGAGAAGCGCGACGACCTCGTCGTGGTGCTCGCCGGCTACAAGGACCGCATGGACACGTTCTTCCGCAGCAACCCCGGCATGGCGTCACGCATCGCGCACCACATCGATTTTCCCGATTACAGCGAGGACGAGCTCATGCGCATCGCGTCGCTGATGATCGAGAAGATGAACTATCGCTTCTCGACCGACGGCGAAGGAGCGATGCGCGAGTATATCGGCCGCCGCATGACGCAGCCGCGTTTCTCCAACGCGCGTTCGATTCGGAACGCACTCGACCGCGCGCGGCTGCGTCAAGCCAATCGGATCTTCGCGACGCGCGCCGCCCCGGTTACGCGCGCGACATTGCAGACGATCGACGCCGAGGACATCCGAGCCAGTCGCGTGTTCATACAGTAGGTCGGGATCATGCCGCATCGCCGCACCACGTTCAGCAAGTTCATAATCGAGAGCCTCCGCCGGACGGAGCGCGATCCTGAGCTTGCGGCGCTGCTGAACGACGTGATGACGGCGTGCAAGCTGATTTCGGTCGCGGTCTCGCGCGGCGCCACCGAACCTGTCCGGCCGGCCGGGCTCGGCGCGCCGGCGGAACCGAAGGCGCTCGACCAGCTCGCCAGCGAGATAATGCTGAACGTGTGCGAGTTCGGCGGCCAGCTCTGCGGCATGGTGTCGGAGGAGTTGGCCGAGCCCTACCCGATTCCCGAAGGCTTCCCGCGCGGGCGTTACATGCTGCTGTTCGACGCGCTGGACGGCGCATCGAACATCGACGTCAACATGCCGGTCGGCACCGTATTCTCGGTCCTGCGGGCGGAAGAAGGCGTCGCCGACCCCATGCCGGCCGACTTCCTGCAGCCCGGCGCCAAGCAGGTCGCCGCCGGTTACGCGTTGCACGGCCCGGTGTCGATGCTGGTGGTCACCCTGGGCGACGGCACGCACGGTTTCACGCTAGAGCGCGAGATCGGCGCCTACGTACTCACCCATCCGCGCATGGCGATCCAGGAGGCGACGCGCGAGTTCGCGATCGACGCCTCCAATGCCCGGTTCTGGGAGCCGCCGGTGCGCCGTTACGTGGAGGAGTGCACCGAAGGCCTCGCCGGACCGCGCGGCGCCGATTTCGAGATGCGCTGGATCGCGTCGATGGTCGCCGAAGTGCATCGCATCCTGATCCGCGGCGGCCTGTTCATCCACCCGCGCGACCGGCGCGACGAGGTTGGCCGCGCCGGCCTCGTCTACGTGGCCAACCCGCTCGCGATGCTTGTCGAGCAGGCCGGCGGCGCCGCGTCCACCGGGCGGCGTAGAATCGTCGACATCCCGCCGGATGCCCTGCACCAGCACGTGCCGGTGATCGTCGGGTCGCGAGGCGAGGTGGAGCGCATCGTGGAATACCACGCCGCCTACGACAGGGGAGAGCCGGTCGCGTTCGTCTCACCGCTCTTCAACACCCGCTCGCTGTTCCGCACCGGCTGAGGAAACCATGTCGGTCAAGCACCCCATTGTCGCGATCACCGGCTCGTCGGGCGCCGGCACGACGACAGTCACCTCCACGTTCTCGCAGATTTTCCGCCGCGAGGGCGTCTCGGCCGCGGTGGTGGAGGGCGACGCGTTCCACCGCTACGACCGCGTCGAGATGCGCGCGATGATGGACGAGGCGACGACGCGCGGGCACGACCATTTCAGCCATTTCGGCCCGGAAGCCAATCTCTTCGAGGAGCTGGAGGCGCTGTTCCGCTGCTACGGCGAGACCGGCATCGGACGGACCCGCAAATACCTGCACGACGACGCGGAAGCGGCGCCTTACGGACAGAAACCTGGGACATTCACTGCGTGGGAACCGGTGCCCACCGGCACCGACATGCTGTTCTACGAGGGGCTGCACGGCGGCATCAAGACCGACACCGTGGACGTGAGCCGCCACGTGGACTTGTTGGTCGGCGTCGTGCCGATCATCAATCTCGAATGGATTCAGAAGCTGCATCGCGACAAGGCGGCGCGAGGGCACTCGCATGAGGCGATCGTCGATACGATCCTGCGACGGATGCCGGACTACGTGAACTACATCTGCCCGCAATTTGCCGAGACGCACGTGAACTTCCAGCGGGTTCCCACGGTGGACACGTCGAACCCGTTCATCGCCCGCGACATCCCGAGCTCGGACGAAAGCATGCTGGTGATCCGGTTCCGCAACCCGAAGGGCATCGACTTCTCGTACCTGCTTTCGATGCTGCACGACAGCTACATGTCGCGCGCGAACACGATCGTCTGCCCCGGCGGCAAGATGGCCTTGGCGATGCAGCTCATCTTCACGCCGATGATCTGGCAGCTGGTAGATCGAAAGAAGCGGGCGTTTCAGGGATAGGTCGTCACTTCCAGGCGAGCGCCCGAGCCGCTCACCTGCGGATCACACGTGGAAACTCTCCCCGCAGCCGCAACGGCCCTTCTCGTTCGGATTGGTGAAGGTGAACCCGGCCGTCAGCGCCTTGTTCTCGTAATCCATCACCGTGCCGATCAGGAACAGGGACGCCTTGCGGTCGACCAGAACCGTCAACCCCTTGTCGGTGACGATCTCGTCGGTCGGCCCCGCGGCCTCGACCCAGGACATGTCGTACGACATGCCCGAGCAGCCCTTGGTCTTGACGGCGATGCGCAGCAGCATCCCGTCCTGCCCCCTGGCGTAGAGCGAGCGTAACCGCTCGGCCGCCGCGTCCGTCAGCGTCATCAGCTGCGGCAGCGGGCGGCGGGGCTTCTTGACTTCGGTCGTGGTGCTCATGGCTTCTTCCGAGATCGCTACGGATCAGAACATGTTCAACTGCAGCCGCGCTTCATCGGTCATGCGGCTCGGGTCCCAAGCAGGTTCCCAAACCGTCTCGACCTCGCACCCCGTCACGCCGGGCACGGCCAACACGGCTTCCTGGACTTGCACCGGCAACTCCTGTGCGCTCGGGCAGCCGGGCGCGGTCAGCGTCATCTCCACCTTGATCTTGCCGTCGTCGTGGATGTCGATCACGTAGATCAGCCCGAGCTCGTAGATGTTCACCGGGATCTCGGGATCGAACACGGTCGCGATCGCCTCGATGATCGTCTCCTCGCCGAGCTTGGGCGGCGTCTCGCCGTCCGGCGTCCAGGACCCGTGGGTCTGCGGCGCCCCTGGCGTCAGGTCATTCACTGCTCGTCTCCCCCTCGCCGTCGAGTGCCGCGATCAGCGCGTGCCAGGGCAACGTGGCGCACTTCACCCGCGATGGATATTCGTGCACACCCGACAACGGCTGCAACCTCTCCAGCGGCTCGGCCAGCGCACCATCGCACGCCGGGCAGGTGCCGGTGCGCGCCATCTCGCGGAACGCCGCAAACAGCGCCCGCGCATCATCCGGGCGCTTGCCTTGCACCGTCTCGGCCATCAGGTCGGCCGACGCCACGCTGATCGCGCAACCGCGCGCGTCGAAGCCGGCGTCGGCGATGGCGCCGTCAGGCGCGTATTGCACCCAAATCTGCACACGGTCGCCGCACATCGGGTTGTCGCCCTTAGCGGTCGCATCGAACCGCTCCGGCCGATGCGCGTGGCGCGGCCGGCGGCCGTGGTCGAGGATGACCTCCTGATAGAGATCGCGCACGTCGTCGAACATCAGCTGAAGAACTCCCCGACGCGGACCAGCGTGTCGGCCAGCACGTCGATCTCATCATGGGTCGTGTAGACGCCGAAGCTGGCGCGCGCGGTGCTCTCGACGCCGAGGCGGCGCATCAGCGGCTCGGCGCAATGATGGCCGGCCCGCACCGCGATGCCCTGCCGGTCCAGCAACGTCGCCACGTCGTGCGCGTGCGCGCCGTGCATGGTGAACGAGATGACGCCGCCGCGATCCTGCGCGCGTCCGAGAATGCGCAGCCCGTCGACGGCGGAGAGCCGCGACAAGGCGTGGTCGGTGAGTGCCGCCTCATGCGCCGCGATCGCCTCGTAGCCAATCGCCTGCACGTAGCCGACCGCCGCCTTGAGGCCGATCGCCTCGATGATCGCCGGCGTCCCCGCCTCGAACTTGTGCGGCAGCTCGGCCCAGGTGGCGCCCTCGTACGACACCGACGATATCATGTCGCCGCCACCCATGAACGGCGGCATCGCGTCGAGCAGCTCGCGTCGCGCCCAGAGCACGCCGATTCCGGTGGGGCCGTAGAGCTTGTGGCCGGTGAAAGCGTAGAAATCGCAGCCCATCGCCTGTACGTCCACGCGCCGATGCACGACCGCCTGCGAGCCGTCGAACATTACCTTGGCACCGTGCGCGTGCGCGGCGCGCACGATGCGTTCCGCCGGCGTGTAGGTGCCGAGCACGTTGCTCATGTGCGTGATGGAAACGAGGCCCACCTTGCCGTCGGCCAGCAGCGCCTCGAACCCGTCCATGTCGAGCTCGCCGGCGTCGGTGATCGGCGCGACGCGCACCTCGATGCCGTGCGCGTCCCGCAGCATCAGCCAGGGGACGATGTTGGAGTGATGCTCCATGCCGGAGATCAGCACGGCCTGGCCCGGCTTGAGGATGCCACGGCCGTAGCTATACGCGACGAGGTTGATCGCGCCCGTGCTATTGCCGGTGAACACGATCTCCTGCCGGTCGGGCGCGTTGATCAGCGCGGCGATGGCGTCGCGGGTGCCCTCATACGCCTCGGTGGTGCGCTCGCTCATCCAGTGCAGGCCGCGATGCACGTTGGCGTACTGGGTTTCCATGGTCTCGCGCATCGCCTCGATCACCGCGCGCGGCTTCTGCGCGGAGGCGGCGCTGTCGAGGAACACGAGCGGCTTTCCCCGCACGGTCTGCGTCAGGATCGGGAAATCCTCGCGGACGCGCTGCACGTCGAGCAGGGCGGGACGGGTCGTGACGTTCATGCGGCTTGCCTCTCCCACCAGCCGGACACCCTGGCGTCGAGCGCCGCGCGAACCGCGTCGTTCGCCACCAGATCGAGCGCCTCGGCCAGGAACGCGCGGACCAGGATCGAACGCGCATCCGCCTCCGGGATGCCACGCGCGCGCAGGTAGAACAGCTGGTCGGCGTCGAGCTCGCCGACCGTGGCGCCGTGGCTGCACTTGACGTCGTCGGCGAAGATCTCGAGCTCCGGCTTGCTGTCGATCTCCGCCTCCGGCGAGAGCAGCAGGGCCTGGTTCATCTGGTAGCCGTCGGTCTTCTGGGCGGCACGCGCAACCTCGATGCGGCCCTGGAACACGCCGCGCGAGCGCCCGGCCAGCACGTTCTTCACCGTCTGTCGCGACGCGCAATTCGGCGCATCATGGGCGACCACGCTGGTGAAGTCCGCGACCTGCCGCCCGGCGAGCAACTGCGCGCCGTTGAGATGCACGGCGCCGCCCGGCCCTGTCAGCCGGGCGTGGAACTCGGTGCGCACCACGCGACCGCCGAGCGTCAGCGCGAAGGCGTCGTAGACCCCGTCCGCCTCGATCTCGGCGTAGACCGTGGCGAGGTGAAACGCGCCCGGCGCCTCGTCCTGCAAACGGACGTGCGTGAGCGAAGCGCCGGCCGCGACCCGCACCTCGATGACGGGGTTGTGCAGATACTCGCCCTCGCCGGTGGAGGTCTCAAGCAGCGTCAGCCGCGCGCCCTCGGCCAGACGCACCAGATGACGCGGGTGGAACGACACCGGACGGCCACGCCCGTCGGTGGCGAGGCTGACAAGTTGGAGCACGCCGCCATAGCTGTTCGGCGGAACCTCGATCACGGCGCCGTCCTCGGCCAGCATGGTGTTGAGCGCCACGAGCGGGTGCCGCCCAGGCTGCGCCAGCGCGCCGAACGCAGGGTCGTCGGCGAACCGGCTCACGCGAACGCCGGCCGGAATGGTCGAAAGATCAGCGCGGAACCGTCCATCCAGGAACACGAGCCGTCCGCCTTCCATCATCGCCAACGTCGCGAGCAACGCACTGCAATCGGCGACCGGTGTCAGCGCCTCGGAGAACGACCCGTCGGCAACCGGACGCAAATTGGTGTACTTCCAAGCCTCGTTGCGCAAGGTCGGCAGCCCGGCCGCGCGAAACGCCTCCGCCGCCGCCGCGCGCACCGCCGTGTCGCCAGGCAGGCGATCGCGCAATCCGTCAAAGCGGGCGAGGAAGCCCTGCTCCGCGCGCTGCAGGACCGCGTTCATGCCGCCTCGACCTCGATACCCACGTAGCCCTTGGCCTCAAGCTCGACCGCCAACTCCGGGCCGCCGGAACGGACAATCCGACCGCCGGCGAGCACATGCACGCGGTCCGGCACGATGTAGGCGAGCAGGCGCTGGTAGTGCGTGATGACAAGGGCGGAGAAATTCGGGCCACGCAGCGCATTCACGCCGTCGGCGACAATCTTCAATGCATCGATGTCGAGGCCGCTGTCGGTCTCGTCGAGGATGGCGAGCTTGGGGCGCAGCAGCGCCATCTGCAACACCTCGTTACGCTTCTTCTCGCCGCCGGAGAAACCGACGTTGACGTTGCGCTTCAGCATGTCGTCCGGCATCGACAGCCGCTTGGTTTCCGCGCGCGCCAGCTTGAGGAATTGAATGGCGTCGAGCTCGCCTTCGCCGCGCGCGCGCCGCTGCGCGTTCAGCGCCGTGCGCAGGAAATTGGCGTTGCCGACGCCGGGCAGCTCGACCGGGTACTGGAACGCCAGGAACAGCCCGGCGGCGGCGCGCTCCTCGGGCTCGATCGCGAGCAGGTCGCGTCCGTCGAACGTCGCGGACCCGCCGGTCACCTCGTAGCCGTCGCGTCCGGCAAGCACGTAGGAGAGCGTCGACTTGCCCGAGCCGTTCGGCCCCATGAGGGCGTGCACCTCGCCCGTCGGCACGGTCAGGTCAATCCCTCGCAAGATCTCCTTGCCGTCAACGGTCGCCGTGAGGTCGCGGATTTCCAACATCAGCCGACCGATCCTTCCAGGCTGACCGCGAGCAGCTTCTGCGCCTCGACCGCGAACTCCATCGGCAACTCCTTGAGCACTTCCTTGCAGAAGCCGTTGACGATCAGGTTCACCGCGTCCTCCTCCGACAGACCGCGCTGGCGGCAGTAGAACAGCTGGTCGTCGGCAATCTTCGACGTGGTCGCCTCGTGCTCCACCTTCGCCGTCGGATTGCGGCTCTCGATGTAGGGCACCGTGTGTGCGCCGCACTGGTCGCCGATCAGCAGACTGTCGCACTGCGTATGGTTACGCGCCCCGCTCGCCTTGGGCAGAATGCGGACCAGACCGCGATAGGTGTTGTTCGAGCGGCCGGCGCTGATGCCCTTGGAGACGATGGTGCTGCGCGTGTTGCGGCCGAGATGGATCATCTTGGTGCCAGTATCCGCCTGCTGGCGGTTCGTCGTCACCGCCACCGAGTAGAACTCGCCGACACTGTCGTCACCCTCGAGCACGCAGGACGGGTACTTCCAGGTGATCGCCGAGCCGGTCTCGACCTGCGTCCAGCTGATCTTGCTGCGCGCACCGCGGCAGGCACCGCGCTTAGTGACGAAGTTGTAGATGCCACCGCGCCCCTCGGCGTCGCCCGGATACCAGTTCTGCACCGTGCTGTACTTGATCTGCGCGTCGTCGAACGCGACCAGCTCGACCACGGCGGCGTGCAGCTGGTTCTCGTCGCGCTGCGGCGCGGTGCAGCCCTCGAGATAGCTGACGTGGCTGCCTTCCTCGGCAATGATCAGCGTGCGCTCGAACTGCCCGGTGTTGCGGGCATTGATGCGGAAATAGGTGGACAGCTCCATCGGGCAGCGCACGCCCTTGGGGATGAACACGAAGCTGCCGTCGGTGAACACCGCGCTGTTGAGGGCGGCGAAGAAATTGTCCCCCGCCGGCACCACGCTGCCGAGATACTGCCGCACCAGTTCGGGATGCTCGTGCACCGCCTCGCTGATCGGGCAGAATATGACGCCCGCCTTCGCCAGCGTCGAGCGGAACGTGGTCGCGACCGACACGCTGTCGAACACCGCGTCAACCGCGATGTTGCTCTCTCCCTCGCCCGGCTCGACGCCGGCGAGAATCGCGCGCTCCTTCAGCGGGATGCCGAGCTTCTCGTACATCGCGAGCAATGCGGGATCGACCTCGTCGAGGCTCTTCGGGCCAACCTTCTTCTTCGGCGCCGCATAGTAGTGCAGGTCCTGATAGTCGATCGGCGGATGGTCGACCCGCGCCCAATGCGGCTCGCGCATCGCCTGCCACGCCGCGAACGCCTTCAGCCGCCATTCGAGCAGCCACTCGGGCTCGTCCTTGCGGGCCGAGATCAGGCGGATGGTGTCCTCGCTCAGCCCCCTGGGCGCGAAGTCCATCTCGATGTCGGTCACGAAGCCCCATTTGTAGCCGGACTGCGTGACGGACTGGAGGGCATCCATGGTCTGTGGGACGGCTGGCATCGGCTGATCCTATTCGGCGGCCGGCAGAACGGGCCGGCTAGTCATGCGGAAGGCGCGCGGGAAGGAGCTTTCCATCATGTCGGCAAGCGTGATCTCAGAGAGGGCCTGCTGGATGGCGTGATTCACCGGGTCCCATCGTCCGCGCATCGGACAGAGTTCCTGGGTCTCGCAGCTGGTGGTCGAACCGTCGACGCAGGCGGTCAGCGCGATCGGCCCGTCAATGGCGGCGATCACGTCCGATACTGGGATGGCGGCGAGCGAGCGCATCAGCCGATAGCCGCCGCGTGCGCCGCGCTGCGAGGCGACGAGCCCGCTCCCCGCCAGCGCCTTCAGCACCTTGGCAACCGTCGGCTCAGGGATGCCGATGGCGGCCGCTATGCCCGGCGACGTCTGCACCGCCTCGCCCCGGGACAGGCGGACAAGCACGACCACCGCGTAGTCGGTCAGCTTCGACAGCCTCAACATCACATCACCAAAACGGTAATCGGACCCGGTCGGTCCTGATTACCGGGAGATGGGCCATCGCCGTGGCACGGTCAAGGGCTATCAGGCGCCCAACGCCTCCCCGAACGGCACCCAGGCGCGGCCGTCGAAGCGGACCAGGCGGAGTTTCTTGATCCCGGAAAAATCGCCCGGCTTGACGCTGAAGCGCACGCCCGGCTGGAACATCGGTGGCGCGTAGTCGATGGTCCACGCCTTGTCGATGATGTTCTCGCGCGAGAGGTCGTTGCCGCACGCGCGAAGCACTTGCTCCAGGCACTGCGCTTGCGAGTAGCCGTAGACCACGCTCACGTCCTTGAGGTCGGCCTCCGGATAGTATTTCGCCAGGAACGCGCGCCAGTCCTTATAGCCCTGGTCGCTCTCCCATTGCGGGTCAGTCGGGTCCTTCATGTAGGCGGTGGTGACCAGACCGACGGCCTTCTCAACACCGGCCGGAACCAGCGCCGTTGCCACGGACGATGCCGGGTTGGAGACGATAAACAGCGGCTTCCAGCCGATGTCGAACACCTTGCGGATCGTCATGGCCGAGAACTTGGGAATGCCCGCGAAGAAGAACGCGTCGGCTCCTGACCCCCGTGCGCTGAGCACCTGGCTGTCGGTCGTCGGATCGGTGGTCTCGTAGCTGTTGACGGAGACGATGGCCTGGGCGGCCCGGTCGCCGAAACCGTCGCGCAGGCCCTTCATCAGGTCGCGGCCGGAATCGTCGTTCTGGTACATCACGGCGACCTTGGCGTCCGGCTTGGTCTGCTGGATGAACCGGGCATACACGTGGCCCTCGAGCTGATAGCTCGGCTGCCAGCCGATCACGTAGGGAAAATGCTCGTGGTCGAAGAACTGCGTCGCCCCGGAGGCGACGAACACGTCCGGCACCTTCCTGTCGTTGAGGTATTTGCGGGTCGACATCCCGGTCGGCGTGCCGAGCTGGGCGAACATGAAGGCGACCTTCTCCTGCTCCACCAGCCGGCGCGTCTGCTCGACCGTCTTGGGCGGCGTGTAGCTGTCGTCGAGCTGCAGGAGGTTGATCTTACGGCCGTTGATGCCGCCCTGCTCGTTGATCATGCGGAAATAGGCGGCATTGGCCTTGCCGATCGAGGCGTAGGCGGAAGCCGGGCCGCTGAACGGCATGGTCGAGCCGATCAGGATCTCCGTGTCGGTCACCCCCGGCGCGTTCGCCTTCTGCGCCCGGCCCGCTCGCGCGGCGACCGCCGTGAGCCCGAGCGCCAAGGCGCCGCGACGTGTAACTCGAATCATCGTTCCCCCGTTTCGTTCGACTTTGCACGATGGTAGCGCCCGGCCGCCGGGGTTCACAACGCGGACCCGGCCGCCTAACGTCCGGCCCGAATGCGAGGAGGACGGCATGGCGGGACAGATGCTCGAAGGCAAGGTGGCGGTCGTCACCGGATCGGGCGGCGGCATCGGGCGCGAGATCGCCATCATGATGGCCGGCGAAGGGGCCAAGATCATCATCAACGACGTCGGCGCCTCGCTGTCCGGCGAGGGCGGCTCGGCGACCCCTGCCCAGCAGACCAAGCAGCTGATCGAGCAGCGCGGCGGCCAGGCCGAGATCAACACCGACAGCGTGGCCGAATGGGGCTCGGCGCAAAAAATCATCCAGGCGGCGATGGACCATTTCGGCCGGATCGACGTCGTGGTGAACAACGCCGGCATCCTGCGCGACGTGATCTTCCACAAGATGACGCCGGAGGACTGGCTGTCGGTGATCGGCGTGCACCTGAACGGCAGCTTCTTCACCAGCCGCGCCGCCGCCGAGCATTTCCGCAAGCAGGAGAGCGGCGCGTTCGTGCACATCACCAGCACGTCGGGCCTGATCGGCAATTTTGGCCAGGCGAACTACTCGGCGGCCAAGCTCGGCATCACCGCGCTTTCGAAGTCGATCGCGCTCGACATGCGGCGCTACAACGTCCGCTCCAACTGCATCGCACCGTTCGCCTGGAGCCGGATGACCAGCTCGATCCCGGTGAACACGCCGGAGCAGCAGGCGCGCATCACCAAGATTCAGCAGATGACGCCCGACAAGAACGCGCCGGTGGCGGTGTTCCTCGCCTCCGACACGGCGAAGGACGTGACCGGACAGGTGTTCGGCACGCGGCACAACGAGATCTACCTGTTCAGCTCACCCAAGCCGGTCCGCAGCGTGCACCGCAGCGAGGGCTGGACGCCCGAACTGGTCGCCGAGCACATGCTGCCGGCGATGCAGGCCTCGTTCATGCCGCTCGACCGCAGCGGTGACGTGTTCGGCTGGGACCCCATCTGATCCGAGGCGGCCGGGGTAACCCGGCCGACGCCGAGCCGAAGGAGCCGTATGGACGCCGCCCATGCACCGCTTGCGCCTGAGAAATTCCGCGATCCGCAGCTGACCGCCAAGGGTGAGCGGCGCGCGACCGTGCCGCTGGCCGGGCTCGAAACGTTGTGGTTCAACACCGGCACCCTATGCAACCTGACCTGCCGGAACTGCTACATCGAGTCTTCGCCGCGCAACGACCGGCTCGCGTATCTCTCGCTCGCCGACGTCGTGGCCTACCTGGACGAGATCGCGGCGGATGGGCTGCCGACGCGCCTGATCGGGTTCACCGGCGGCGAGCCGTTCATGAACCCTGGGCTGCCCGACATGCTGGAAGCGGTGCTGTCACGCGGCTTCGATGCGCTGGTGCTCACCAATGCGATGCGGCCGATGCGCAAGGTCGCCGAGCGCCTGCTCGGGTTGCGCGAACGGCACGGCGAGCGGCTGAAACTCCGCGTCTCGGTCGATCACTACGACGCCGCGGTGCACGAGGCGGAGCGCGGCAAGCGCAGCTGGGGGCCGACCGTCGAGGGTTTGGTCTGGCTGGTGCGCAACGGCTTCGCCATGGACGTCGCCGGCCGCCGCTTCACCGGCGAGCCAGAAGCAACGATGCGCAACGGTTTCGCAACGCTGTTCGCGGAACTCGGCGTCCCGGTCGATGCGCACGACCCGGTTCGGCTGATGCTGTTTCCCGAAATGGACGCGGGGCGCGACGTGCCGGAGATCACGACGGCCTGTTGGGGCATCCTCAACCGCGCGCCGGAGAGTGTGATGTGCGCGAGCGCCCGCATGGTGGTGAAGCGCCGCGGGGCGCAAGCACCGGCCGTCCTAGCCTGCACGTTGCTGCCGTACGATCCGCGCTTCGAGCTCGGGCGCACGCTTGCCGAGGCGAGCGGGGCGGTTTCCCTCAACCACCCGCACTGCGCCTCGTTCTGCGTGCTCGGAGGCGCCGCCTGCAGCCGGGGCTGATCAGGCGACCTTCACGTCCTCCCAGAACCCGAATCGCCCGCCCACTTGCTGCATTGCGGGGCGCGGCGCCTCGTACGACCAGGCCGCCCGCGCGTGGCGAACCCCCTCGACCACTACGTCGTAGAACTGCACGCCGTGCGGGCAGGCGCGGTCTGAATCGGTCTTGGGCGCCTTCTCGAGCCAGTCCGTGTGAACCGCGGAGGCCGGGAAATACTGATAGCCGCCGGTCTCGACGATGTCGTCACTCTCCGCCACCGTGTGGCCTTGCAGGACTGCCTTCATGTCGGGCTACTCCTCTCTGACTGAGTAGGCAGACTACCGTACGGGACGGCCCGCGCCCAGAGCGACGAGATGGTCAATCCCGGCGGAGCATCTTCAGCAGCATGGCGTTGAATTGCTCCGGCGCCTCGTAGGCGGTCCAGTGACCCGCACCCGGGATCACCCGGAAATCGAGGTCGGGCCGCACCGCGCGCAGCATGGTTTCCCGCTTGCGGATGTCGGGATAGGCCGGCGCGTCGAACTCGCCGTAGATCGCGCGCACCGTCGCGCGCACGCGCGCGAACGCGTCGACCGTCGCCATCGAGCGCGACAGCAATGGCGTGCGCAGCCGGTTGCGCACCGAGTGCCACTCCTGCAGCGCGAGCGCCAGCGCGTCAATTTTGGCCGGATCGTGGATCATCAGCTCCGCGAGGTTGGTCCGGTGCGCCTCGATCCGCGCCGCACCTTGCTTATGGCGCACCGGCACCAGCTCCAATGTGCGGGCGCGGCCGCCCATGCCGCCCGGTCCGTTCACCGTCAGCGAGCGCACCCGTCCGCCGTGCAGCGCGGCGACGATGCTGCTGATCATGCCGCCGAACGAGAAGCCGGCGATGGCGTAGCGCGTCTGCGGCCCGATCACCGTATCGAGCCCGTCGGCGACGATGCGGGCGATGCCGTCCTGCGTCGGCGGCTCCGGCGCCTCGGCCGACTCGCCGAGCCCGGGCAGGTCCGCCGCGACCACGCGATAGTCGTGCGACAGGACGGGGATGGTGCGCACCCAATGCCGCCACGAACCGTTGCCGCCATGCAGCAATACGAGCACGGGACCGCCGCCCCAGGCGTGCCAAACCATGGCCCCCGAGCCGCACGGCGTCTCGAACCGCTCCGACCGGCCTTCAAGTTCGGCGAGCACGAAGGCCGGATCGCCCGCGGGTAGGTCGTCGGTCATCGCATCGTTGGTGGGACAGCGGCCGCACATCGTCAAGGGAAGCCGGACGACAAGGCTTGGAGGGATGACGGAGCGGCGACGGTGCAATAGGCTCGCCTCGTCAAGAAATCTGGGAGGGACACATGGCCAAGGCACCGACGACGGATGCGCGCGACAAGGTCCGCGCGGTGGTTCCCAAGCTGATCGAGGCGACCGACAACTGGCTGTTCGGCGACATCTGGGAACGCCCCGAACTCTCCAAGCGCGATCGCAGCCTGATTACCTGCGCCGTGCTCGTCGCGACCTACCGGCCCGAGCAGCTGAAAGGCCATCTCGGCCGTGCGCTGCACAACGGCGTCACCAAGGAAGAGCTGAGCGAGCTCATAACCCATGTCGCGTTCTACGCCGGCTGGCCGGCCGCGATGAGTGCCGCGAACATCGCCAAGGGCGTGTTCGAGGAAGAGTGACGCGGCATCAGGCAACGCGGGAGGAGCGCGCCATGCAAGTCGGTTTCATTGGCCTCGGCACCATGGGTGCCGGCATGGCCGCCAACCTGCAGAAGTCCGGGCACGCCTTGGTGGTGCACGACACGCGGCGGGCGGCGGCCGAGCGCCACCTCGCCGCAGGCGCGGTCTGGGCCGATTCGCCGCGGGCGGTGGCAGAGCAGGTGGAGGTCGTGTTCACCTCGCTGCCCGGGCCGCCTGAGGTGGAGGCCGTGGCCCTTGGGCCGGACGGAATCCTGGCCGGGCTCAAACCGGACTGCGCCTATTTCGACTTGTCGACCAACGCCCCGAGCTTGGTGCGCAAGCTGAACGCGCTGTTCGCCGAGCAGAATAAGTACATGCTCGACGCGCCGGTGAGCGGCGGCCCGGCGGGTGCCGCGAGCGGCAAGCTGGCGATCTGGGTCGGCGGCGACGAGCAGATCTATCAGCGCTGCAAGCCGGTGCTGGACGGCTTCAGCGATCAGGCGCGCTACATCGGCCCGATCGGGGCGGGGTCGATCGCCAAGCTCGTGCACAATTGCGCCGGCTACGCCGTGCAGGCCGCGCTCGCGGAGGTGTTCACCATGGGGGTGAAGGCCGGGCTCGAGCCGGGGCCGCTGTTCGAGGCGGTGCGCCAGGGCGCGCTCGGACGCCGCCGGCTGTTCGATCGCCTGGCAGACCAGTTCCTGTCCGGCAAGTACGAGCCGCCCGCGTTCGCGCTGAAGCTTGCGCACAAGGACATGTCGCTGGCGACGGCGCTGGGGCGCGAAGCGAAAGTGCCGATGCGACTGGCCGAGCTGGCGCTCGCCGATATGACCGAGGCGCTCAACCGCGGCTGGGGGGAGCGGGACTCGCGCACGCCCATGCTGTTGCAGCAGGAGCGCGCGGGCGTCTCCATTGTAGTTCCAGAGGAGGTCTTGAAAGCTATTCTTGCCGGGGACTGAGCGGCACGCCGCTACCTGCGATTGCGACTCTGGACCGCCCGATCGGGCTGCGCTAACATAACGGCAGTGCATCTGTTTCGGTTGCGAGCAGCGAGGCCCGCGTGTGCCGTCTTGGTACGAGGGGCGATCTCCGGGCGCAGGGTTCTCTGACACAGGGCGAGCCGCTGCCGGCCGAACTGCTCGCCAGACTACACGGCGAGCGCATTTCGGAGGTGATGCGTCGCATACCCGTGGCGGTCGCCGTAAACGCGGTCAATGCGACCGCGACCGCTTGGGTGCTTGGTCAGGCGGAGCCGGCCTGGCCCGGGCCGATCATCTGGCTGGGGCTATTCGCGGTAGTGATCGCCGGCCGGTTGATGGCCTGGTGGATGGATCGCCGGGGTATGCTGGGCCCCGGGCAACGCACACTCCTGACCTTCCTGGGCTCACTCGCGTCCGGGCTCGCTTGGGGCTTGGGCACCGCGCTGCTGTTCCCCGAGCCACCTGCCTACCAGCTGTTCACCGCCTTCGTCATCGGAGGCATGTGTGCGGGCAGCGTGACGATCAGTGCTGCCCACATGCCAAGCCTGGCGGCGTTCGTGCTGTCGGCCACCATCCCGCTTGCCGTCCGCTTCCTCTACGAGGGCTCGCACACCAGCATACCAATGGGTTGCATGGGCCTTGTCTTCGCTGCGGCGCTCATGATCACCGGCCGCGGCTTCAGCGCGTCGTTCGGCGATCGGCTGCTGCTGCAGTGGGAACTGAACCAGACAAACCGCAAATTGCGTCAGGAGATCACCGAACATCAGGCCACCGAGGCCACGCTGCGGCAAGCTCAGAAGCTCGACGCCGTCGGCCAGCTCACCGCCGGCATCGCGCACGACTTCAACAACCTGCTGATGGTCATCGCCGGGCAGGCGGAGATGCTGCACGCGGCCGGGCTGCCGCCCGAGACGGAGCGCCGATTGTCGGCGATCCGCGACGCGACGGCACGCGGCTCGCAGCTGACCCGCCAGTTGCTCGCCTTCGGGCGCCGCCTGCACCTGCAACCGCGCGAGGTCGACCTCAATGCCCTCCTTGGCGAGATGACCGACATGCTTGCGCGCACGCTCGGCCGCAACGTCGACGTCAGTTTCGCGCCGTCCGAAGGGCTTTGGCCGGTCTACGTCGATGCGGACCAGATCGAGCACGCCATCCTGAACCTGGCGATCAATGCGCGCGACGCGATGCCGGGTGGCGGGGTCGTCACCGTGGTGGCGGCCAACATCGAGAGCCCGCCCGCAAATCTCGATGCCGATCTAGTGGACGGCAACTATGTGCGGATCACGGTGCGTGACACGGGGGTCGGTATGCCTGACGAGGTGCTCAACCGGGCGGTCGAGCCGTTTTTCACGACGAAGACGGCGGGGCAGGGCTCGGGCCTCGGCCTGAGCCAAGTCTACGGGCTGGTGCACCAATCGGGCGGAACGCTCCAGATAGACAGTCGGACGGGCCAGGGAACGACGGTCGAAATCTATCTTCCGCGCGCGCCGCAAGAGGTGCCGCGCAATCCGTGAGGCGGATGGTGGGCGCGACAGGGATTGAACCTGTGACCCCCGCCATGTCAAGGCGAGAACCTGGATTTGACCCGCTTTGCGTGAAGTGGATGGCGATAGACAAGCCGTTGAGCGCAGGCACTTTTTCGACCCTTATGGGTTGTCCGTCATTGCTCTGGTGTGATCCCATCTGCTAGCTATGTGTTAGCTTGATCCTTTCGTCGGTCGAGCTGGAGCAGGTGGCATGCCCACACGCACTCGGCTTGGCCTTCGCGAAATTCGGGCCCTCGGCCCGGGTGAGACCGTCTGGGATGGGTCAGTGCCCGGCTTCGGTGCGCGTCGCCAGAAAGGCGATGCCGTTGCGTATGTCCTGTTGTACCGTACTGCAGAGCGTCGCCAGCGATGGCACACCATCGGACGTCACGGCGCGCCCTGGACGCCGGACACAGCGCGCGCAGAGGCGCGCCGAGTTTTGGTCGACGTAACTCAGGGTGCCGACCCCGCCGCCGATCGCAAGGCTCTTAGTAAGCTGATCACCGTGGCGGAACTCTGTGACCGCTACTGGGCCGACGTGTCGGCTGGACGCGTGCTTGTTCGGGGTGGCCGTCCCAAAAAGCCCAGCACGCTTGCCTCGGATTGAGGTTGGGATTGACCCGGTTCCGTGGACACCCTGAAGCTTTCACCAGAGGTGCTCCTAATGCCGAGAACCCGCCGTCCGTATTCGCCTGAGTTCCGCCGTCAAATGGTTGATCTGGTTCGTGCC
>JAABUQ010001862.1_pt1 | contig 43662 bp, 23 predicted proteins | sample 5560001 | NCBI WGS metagenome assembly JAABUQ01 (sample SAMN10711888, study PRJNA513371) | rock metagenome | isolation source: Antarctica rocks | place: Antarctica: Victoria Land, Finger Mt nord | collected 2015-12-18 | reverse complement strand
AAATCTTAATTTCTAACTTTAAATCGTTGAACAATTGTTGAACAACTATAAACTATCTAGATTTCTATTGTTCAACCGACATACAATCGTTGTACAGCTGTTGTTTTTATTAGTAGGAAGCTCTAGAGGTAGTATTTAGCTTATTAGATTTGCAAGCTTTTTATTGTCAATTTGTGCTAATTTTAGCTTAGTATATACAAGATATAAGCAGTAAAAATATTTTTATTCTTTAATTTCTTTATAGATATATTAATAGTTAATATAATACTTGTATTAGCTATATATAAACTTAGTATATAATTAGTATTGTAAAAAAAACAATTGTATTTACTTAAAAAAAAAAGTCGATTTATTATTGTTAATTGCTGCATATAAGTTTAATATAAACTTAATATATATAAAGTAATCGAAAATCTATAACTTTCTATTTCGAGATTTATATTTCTTAAAATTATATAAGTTTAATATAAATAAAATATAATCTTATTATAACAAAATTATTTTTCTAAGAGTTACAAATTTTGTTACAATTGTTATCTAAATATATTATAATTATAAATATAAATTTAATATAAATTAGATATAATCTAACATATTAGCAAAAACTTTTGTATTAAATTTTTTGTTTTTACATTTATCTTTATCTGTTAGTTAGATATATATTGAATATATATAAAGTATAAATTTCTAATAGTTTTCGAAGTCTTAAATGTATTGTTATTAGCAAATTTCTTTGCTTTGCGCTTATTAAACGCTAATATATACTTAGTATAATCTTAATATAAAAAAGAATAAAAAAATTTACTCGAAATTAAAGAATTTTTAACAAGAATATTAATTTAAGTATAATCTAAATATATATTATATATAAATCAACAATTCAAAATATATAAAAGCAATTTTTTTGATTGCAATACTTGTCTAATACTAATACTAAATTAGTATAGACTTAATATTATTTAAGATTAAGCTAAAAGTATACTTTTTGCTAATAGATTTAAAATTGAAAAACAGATTTTCGAAAAATAATAAACAATAATCAAGAAGTAATTTTAAAGTTTATATTAATGTAAATCTAATATATATTGAGTTAACATATATATAATATATAATTAAATATTTAAAGAATAGAATAAGTATTTGTATATAATATAAATAACAGAAAAAATAGAAACTAAGTTATATATATAAGAAGTATAAAATAAATTTATCTTGCAATAAAATTGTATATTATATAGAGTGTAATCTACAATATAAAAGTATTGTTAATTAGTGCAATATATATTACGAGAATTAAATTAATATAAAAAGCGATAATTTTCTTTTACTCTTACGTCTTTGCATTTAAAGACTTTTCGCAATAATATTTTATTTAACTTTGATTACTAAGAATAATACTAATAATAAAGATAATTGCTTTTGTAGATCGATTAATTGTACTATTCTTCTTTAGTTGTTATTTGTCAACAAGATCTTCTAATAATAAAAAGATTACTACTATAGTGCTAGTTATATTACGTATTTAATTAAAGCTTTGCTTATATAATGCGTTAAACAATCGAAATTGTTCTTTAATACTTAGTTTGTTTTGCTTACAACTTGTACTTTCTATGCGACATATTAATTGTTAGTGTAACAAGATTTATTTGTCTAGAAAGCTTTGTTTGTACTAACAATTAATATGTTGTATACAAAGTAATTTAATATAACGTTTTCTTTTGACAAGAATGCAACTTCGCGATTTTTAGTTTAATATAATTCTTTGTTTAATAAGAAATTTGCAAATTTGCGACTTTTAGTTTTATATAATATTTTCTTTAACAAGAGACTTGCAAATTTGCGAACTTTTAATTTAATTTAATGCTTTGTTTAATAAAAGATTTGCAAATTTGCAACTTTCAATTCTATATAATGCTCTTTTTAATAAGAGACTTGTAGATTCGCAACTTTTAGTTTTATACAATATTCTTTTTAACAAGAGATTTGTAGATTTGCGACTTTTAGTATACGACGTCTTTGCGTCTCTTAGCGCAATTTCTTTGTTTCTAAAAAAGAATATAATATATATCTTAATTAGTCTTAAAGACTCTTTCTTTAAGCTTAAAAAAATTGAAATTATAGAATTCTATTTGATTTTTAAATTTGAAGTAGAAATTGAAGCTATAAATTAAGTTTATTACAACTAGAATTATAAAGTTACAATTTCTTATATACTTCGCAATTAATAATTTATTCTTAATATAAATAAAAGCAAACTCTTAATAAAAAAAAGTTATTTTTTCTTTAGTAATTTAACAATATTTGCGAGTTACAAGATCTATATTTGCTTATATAGATTTAGAAGAATTGTTTGTCTTCTTTTTAAAGAGTTTGTTTTATTTAATAATTCGAAATATATATAACTTCGACTTCGACGTCTTTTTTTACGCTTGTAACTAGAAATGCATAATTAAAATTTAGACATAATCGAATTATATACACAACAAAGAAGTCGAAAACTTTATTATAAATCGATATTTAAGTAAGTTGTTTTAATATTTGTTAACAAATTACAATTTATATATCTTTGTAACTTTTAGAATTAAATTTTTATTTAAACTTATTTAGTCGATTATAAAAGTTTATTTGTATTCTAGTCGATTAAGTCGAAACAAACAATTTCAAGTAACTTAACTTAAGATTAGAAATTATTGTTGTTAAGAAAATTAAAGATTACAAGATAAAATAAGTTGTTGATGTTAAAGTTGCTAGATTTGATTTAGTATAACGCTAATTTAAGCTTCTCAATTACTATCTTAAGTTGATAAAAGAGATAAACTCTAGAGATCGCACAAGCCATGCAAGCCAATTCGAAACTCGAAAAGTTCTTGAGATTGTTAATAACAAAAAGAACTACTATTCTAGATTATTAAACATAACAAGAGCACGTAATTTAGAAAATGCTTTAATTCGAGTTGCGATTAATTTGACTTCGATTTAAGAAATTTTATCGTCAACATATATATAAGAGCTTAGCGCATTTGTTCTTTTGATTTTTTACTTTATCACCTCGTCTATTATCATGTTTGTCATTCATTTTGATCACAAGTCTTTGGCTTACTATCGACAACGTCAAAAGCAATTGACACAATTTGATTTTATCTTAAGTACGAACGCTAATAATATAGCCAAGCTAAAAGCAATTGTGTTGTCGAAATGAAGCAAGTACGTCAAAATTTTGTTGTCTTGCTCAAAATAGCTAACTTGTGAATATTAGACATTGCAAGAATTTGAATTAGAATTCTCAAAATTTTCTCAAACACGTTGAAGCGAAAGACTTTAATCTATTTTTAAAGTGATGTGTTTGCGAGTCGTCAAATTTGCGTATTAGCGATAGTCTTAGCATCTATTGGCGAACACTTAAGATGCATATACGTTACACGTACAATAGAATATTGAACTTTGCAATTTGCAATAAAGTAATTAATGTATAGCTTTTAATTATGTCTCTATTTAAAGATTAGCAAGACTAATTGAAGTGTAATTTAAACGAAGACTTGTAAAGCATAAAAAGCTTCGTAATTTCTAAAAAAAAAGAGATGTAATTAGCGTAAAAAATGTTTATCATCTTCTTCAATATTATTGGGTCAAGAATAAGTATAGCTTTGTTAACAAGTAGCAACGTCTCTATGTCTCGATCGAAATTCTAATGGCAACTTATTTAGATTATCGATCTATGTCGATGTTTAATATAAAAATCATTCTTAAAAATACAAGAAAGAATTTTCTATTTGCATTCAATTTAATGAAGAATAAAGAAATCGACATTCTAAGTGACGAAGACATAATAAATACGAACGAGAAAAGCGATGTCTTAATCGATGAAGGAAAATAATTTAAATCATAATAAGACTCGCTATTTGCTTTGAAGACATGTTGAATTTTAAATTATTTTTAATAAGAATTCGACAAAGTCTAATGTTCTTTTCGTAAAAATTAAACTTTTTTACACAAAAAGTGAGAAAAGAAATTCTCGCAAATAAGTTTTTAATTTGAGTCTTATTACTTTCTAATAATAATTATTAATAGAAAGTGATTTATTATTAAAGCGAAAAAGACTCTTTTGCTTTGTTTATTCGATCATCTTTTGACAATAACTATTAGCGACATTGTCTTTGAAATCAAAATTGCGAACAATGTACACAACATATTTCATTTTCTCAAACACTCTCGTTTATCGAACAACAAACATGAAATATTGTTAAAAATTAAAAAATAGAAACGAAACATATTTGTTTTTCGTTAATTGAAACACAAACGCGACGATTATTGAACGCTTGTGCGTAAATCATTAAAAGTTGACATTTAATTTCGATATTTGAAGCATTTGAGTCGAAACGCTAAATTAAAAGACTCGATTACTTAATACGTTTTTCGACGAGATTTGATCAATGTTGTGAATAGTGAATTGCAATCGTCTCAATATAACGTTGATTAACAACTAATTAACGAGTTTAAACAAAACTTCTTTCTTCGTACAAAATTAAATATTTAATTATGATTCGAATGCGATTCGATACTATTTAGATTAAGAAATTCGATTTGACACACAAACGAATTTTTTTAATCGTTCGTTCAATGATGTTATACAAAGATCGTTTAAACTTATGATTTTGAACGTCGATGCAAATGCATTCTCTAAGTTAACAATCGAACAAACACGAAAAATCAATGTTAATACGATTGTCAAACATTTGAAAATCAAAAATGCGAAATTTATCTTATAGTTTCGAACAAGCTTTGACTTCGTAAAAGCGATCTCATAAAATTATTCGTTAATGCAAGAGAAACAAAAGATCGATATAACGTTACATAATGCAAAAGAAATTTAAAGACAAAAAAAACTTAAAAAGCATTAAAAACAACATTTTCGAAATTGTGACACAATGACGTTTGAGGCACATAGCTTTAAAGTCGCAACACAAATCTTAAACAATAAAAAAACAAATATTCGACATAGAATTAGAGAGCGAGTTCGACTTGTTAAGTTAACTTGTCAATTAGTTTTTCAACTTATTAAGAAAGAGAAATACGATCGAAGATTTGAGACTATCGAAGTTCGAATTGCTTTGTGCAAACGACAAGAATGTCGAAAACGTATAACACTCTCAATACAAATCACTTCGAAGAACGACGATAAATTAAAAACTAAAATCGCTTTCGAAAACATTTTTAAAAATTTAAATCGTTCATTTTCTTTGAAGTGCAATCTCTTGTTGTGCATCTCTTGTTTTAATGATGAAAAAAAATTCATTAATGAAAGAAAATTCAAGTACATTCGAACTTTTAAAATAATAAACGAAGCTCAAAAGCATTTGACGACGCAAAATTCAAACATTTTCATTCATTGTTCGAATTCAATTTGCAAAAGAAATTTGACAACGATGTTTAATTTTGTAGTCTTCAAGAGTTATGTGACTCGAATACATAAAATTAATTTGCGCAAATAAATTTTTCGCCATAGACAATTAGCTTTCGATCACAATTCATATTGTAAAATTAAGAAGAGCAATGAATCTTAAATGTTAATCAAATCGAATGCGATTACTTTGTGTATCGATCAAATTGAACGCAATTAAATTTGAACGCACGATTTAAACGAGTATTTTTTGTCATTTTGAGTGTAGTTGTCGTTGATGAGTTGCTAATGAAAGCTCATTCATTAATTTTATTGCATTGTTCGTAAAGATAAAGCTATTTCACGTTATAATTGTGAGACATTGATCTTTATGTTAAGCGTACTCTTTGTGTTAAGATTTTGAGCGATCTCGAATAAACATGTGTGCCTAAGTAATAAAGCAAACGATGTAGCACATCGACATTATATGTTCGCGTAGCATCAACGATTAACGAACGAACGTATAAATTAAATTATTTTAATTAATTTGAGTTTCAATTATAATTAATACTAGATTTAACACTAGAATTATCTTGAACACAATATGTTTAAAATTAGACGAACGTATTTTGTTATTTAAGAATTGTTTCATCGACTTAGTGAGTTTGTGCGCCTTAATTGTGAGATCTCGATACATCTTGATCTTTTTTTAAGATCGTTTTCATTATCGTTTGCATCGCGACTTCGTTAACAAAAGCGTTGTTAATACGAAAAGAAATTAATTGAGACTCATTCGAAATAGCAAACACACGATCACATCTTATTGCGAAATGAGTTAACAATAACGTCAAAATTGTTATTTTAATTATAATTAAGAAAGTTTAATGAGTGATAATCATTAATAGTGCTATTCTTGATACTTGACTTTTGTTAAACGTTGTATTGAGAGTTTTTGTCTTGCATTTATAACTCAAGCTCGTAGATTAATCGTTTCTTAAATAACGAAACAAAATTATTCGATTACGTAACAAACGACACTTAGTCTTGCATAAAACATTGAGCTAATGAGTTAAGAGTTAAGTTGTTCTTATAGAAGTACTAATTGACGTTGTTTTATTCGCAAATAGAGACTTCGATTATTGATAATTTACTTAGATTTTTATTCACTTCATTTTTCGTTCTTGCTACATAGATCGAGAGAAATTAGACGATCTTGTAGTCTTTCGATTAATTAGTAATCTTTATTGTTTAAAGTAGATTTGTGACAATTATAAAAAATCTTTGAATACAACGAACGTGAAATTTTATTAATAGAGATAGACTCTTTTATGACACATCGTACGAGATCACAAATCTTTTACGATATACGTTCACAAATCTTTCACAATATACGCTCACAAATCTTTTACAATATACGCTCACAAATTTCTCACGATACATACGTTACGAAATAGCGCAACAATTAATAGCAAAACATTTCAATAATATTTAACGCAAAATATATGAAAGAAGATGCATTAAAGATTCTTGCGTTCGAGCTTCTACAAAATGTTATCAAATATTTGTCGAAATAAAATTTAAAGCATTTGCGTTTTATATGTAGTCAACTTGTTAAATTTGTAAATTACTTTCTTTTCGTCGATTTACGACATTTAGTTATTGTTACTTTGATGCTATGAAGATTTGAGTCAATCTTACGTATCGTAATTATATTATTTTTAAAATATCAAAAATTGAAACAATTTAATCATTATAAAAACTTGCGCAAAACGTTGAATACGCACACAAAGCTTTCATCGAATCATTCGATTTACAAGAAACATCGAAATCGCACTTATAAATGACATCGTACTTTAATTGTTCGACAAAATTGAATCAAATGTCAAGATTATCTTCGACAAGTGTTTCAATACGCATTCAATTTTCGAAAAATAATTTTTATTTATCGCAATCGCTTCATTACGAATTAGAAATTGAAGAAAATTTGTTGCTAAAAAAGCAATTGAAAGAGTTGTTTATTAAACAAAGAGACGCATAACACATTTCGACTAAATTCATAATATAATTGTATTACGATTCGATTTTCGCGATCGAAAATATTCTTTAAAACGACTTTCGTTAACTTCATAATAATTCTCTAGAGTAGCAATAATCTTAAAGCGCAAAAATTGATAATAAAAGCTTGCGACAAAATACGCGACATTTGATTCGTAAAATCACTTGAATTTGACGAATTAATTTTTATTATTTTTACGACGTTTATTTTTTTAGCTTATTTACGCAAATTGCGTCTAGCTACTTGTGACTAAGATCGCGAGAATTAATTAACGAAAACGATAATTAATTTTCTTTTTTAAGTTGAGTGTCTAGAATGTTTGTATTTTACATGTGATCGTTTTGTTATCTTTAAGAGTCAAGTCGATTATCTTTTGTTACAATGTCGTTTGCTTAATTTGTTTACATTAATAATTGAGAACGATATTATAATAGACAAAGATTTTCTTTTAATCTTTTGCGACATTTTAAAATTTCGACATTTAAATTTAGAAAATGTGCGAATAAAAAAATCTTATTGAAGAATCTTTATTGATGAAATCAAATCAAGTTTGAATTTGACATCATTTCATATAAATCTTTTCTTTAATTACAATAATATTTATTGATTAAAAGATAACTCGAAGATCTATATAGAGAGTAAGAATAATGTTAACAATTTTTTTTATTCGAAGAAATCACATTCTTTTCTTGATATCGCAACAACATTTTGCACGAAAACTTAAACGAAATTTTCGAAATGTTTCGAAACGATTTGTTCGAAATTATAATTAATTTCGAAAAATACAACAATGTTACGAGTTGTACTTCTAGCGTAAAGAAAATTTGTTAAAAGAACTTCATTATACTTAACTAAGACTTTCTCGCTTTTTAGACTAATTATTTCTCTAAATATTTTGTAGTTAACTTTAGATCACATAGAAAGTCATTAATTAACGTTTACATTTTTCTCTCGTTAATACGCGACAATGCTTTTAAAGATATTGAGATTTATCACACATCTAACGAAGAAAAAAAAGAAAAAAGAGACAAAAGAGATTATCATGAAGAGAATGAATAAAAGATTAAAGAACTTGAATTCTTATACGAGTTTATAACAACTACGAACGCTATTGATTAAAATTAATTGCAATCTTGTATCTAATATCTTATAATCTTAATTGATTCGCCAATTCTTTTGCATGCATTTAAGCAAATGCATTTAAACAAACAATCGTTTAAAAACTTAGTTAATGATAAAATAATTTTAATAAAACTAATGTTAAAGAAAGACAAAGCAAGAACGAGTCTTTTGCAAGTCTTAGCGAGTTACAATTATTTTTGTGTTGCATAAAGATAAGTGAATACGCGATAAATAATAATACGCATCGAAGAGTAAATCGAACGACAAATCGAACGATGACTTAACTTTAATGAACGACAATCGAGATTTATTGCGCATCGATTTACTTTTAGCTTAAAAAGACATTTCGAGTTGTAAATAAATCGTCTTCAAATAATCACATATAATTAGAATGAAAGAAAAAAAAACTCGATTGCTATTTTAATTATTTCTTGCTATGTTTGTCTAGACTGACCGCCGGGCCAGGAATCGATACCAACTTTCTAACTTGGCTCGAATACTCGATATCAACTTTTTGACCCGACCCAAATACTTGATATCAACATCGTGACTCGACTCGAAATCGACTCGAGTCAACGATTTCTTGACTCGATTCAATCGACTCGCCAAGCAATCGAAAATGACGTCAAAATGCCAAGATTTTCTATTTTTAAAAAAATTCGCATTATTTGAATTACTAAAAATAGTTTAAAAATAATAACGCACAAATAACGTACAAATGCATTACCTAAATGCATTACTATATAATATTATAAACAAATTAATTAAATTAATCAACTTGATTAAGTTGATTAATGCACTTTTTCAAAAATAATCTAAATTTTTCGAGTCTTGGCGAGTCGAGCCAGATTATACGCTAAGTATTTCATATCTATCCTTTGATTCGACCCGAATACTTGATATTAACATCGTGACCTAAATCGACTTTTCGATATCAAAATTCTGACCCAACTTGAGTCTTGACGAGTCGAGAACTTGGCTCGAACTCGATGATCTAACTCGACGCGATTAGTCTATGTTTGTCGAGTCTTGTTAGATCTTTCATCGTCACTAATAAATAACTCAATCGTATTCTTAATAGTGTTAGTAAATTAAGCTTTTTTTTATTGCTATAAAATAGAGTGCAAAGCTTTTAGCGCATTTCTAATAATTAATTGTCGAATTTTTAGATCATAATCTACAATGTTTTTGATAAGATTAAAGCATTTTTAAATGTCGAATTTCTTCATAAAGATTAAAGTGTCAATATAAGACATATAGATGTTGTCATTCTTTAAGAAATATCAAATTACATAAAATACAACAATTCTTTGATTAATTGTAATCGTGAAAACAACGAAATCGATGTTTAATAAAGTTTTGAAGAAATAGACTTGTGAAAGAAGTTAACGCAATACGTGGACACTATGAGCATCACTAATCGTGACTTGACTTTCAATCGTATACAATGTGTTATCAATCGCTTCAAACTTGATTTCGATTATCAAAAAAAAACAAGTTTTCTGTCGTTAATTGCGTATATGATCGTGCTATTCGATGACTAATAATAGCAATCTCTTCGTCGATTCATTCGAACTCTTGTTCGATGAGATATTCGTAATGACGATTAGATTTCAACGTAAAAAGTTCGTATAAATATCGCGAATTAATTGACAACGACTTGATAAATCAAGTAGTATCGCGTTTTTTCGCGAGATCAAGACGTTCGATAGAAAATACTAAAATCTTTGTAATGTTTAATACAATAAATTCGACTTTGTCTTAAAGTTTCATTACTTTGTTTATTATTTCAGATCTTTCTTCTTGCTTTAATTATGAAGATGAGCGTCGCTTTCAAATGTGTGTCTTCATCAAATTTTTAATTGTTAATAACACTTATTTTTTTGTATTGTTGATGACGATACGATTTCTAGAAAACGTCGAACAATATATAGAACTTGATATATTAGATTTTTCACTCTAAGAAAAAGCAATCGAGTTCGTTCTAAGATTTTGTGCATTTTGTTACGACATTTAACTAATAGCTATTAGCGACGTAAATTGAAATGTGCGTTGATTTGTAAACGCAAGCTAATTACGATCGAAAAAGTCTAACGAAGCGTTGTATGAACGTTTGCTTAGATAATTGCTTAAGCAAGAAACTTCAAAAAGTCAAATCTAAATTGACACGAATGCTAGCAAAAATGCTAATAAGAAAGATGACGAAAAAGATAGCGATTATAGTTAACAATGTTTGTTTGCAAATGCGCAATCAAGATTAAGCTCTTCACGTTTACGACGTTTCGCAAAGCTTAATCGCAATAAAGTACGATTAAGATAATTACTTAAATAAGAAACTTCAAAAAAACGATCTAGAAGTTAAGAATGCTTACTTTAAGACAAATGATTAAATTCAAAATATTTAAGAATTCGTTGCAAACAACTCTTAGACTTCGATCGCAACAAGAAATTGTTAAAATAACGACTTAAAAGATTGTCAATTAAAATTGACAATAAAAAGAGCGATAATCGAACGTGTTTGTTCACAAATTAACAATTAGAAGCGTTTTTAAAAAGTCTTTTTAAAGATTTTAAAGATCTTGAAGCTTGTATATTAGATTGCATAACGATTCGAAAACGAACGTAAAAAAATCAAGATACTTAGATTTAAATAACAAAAAAGAAAGAACGTTAAATGCGCAATAAACGATTATTGATCAAGTCAAATTTCATTTTTAGTGCGAGACAAACAAACGCGTCTTAAAATTAATACTTTTATTTATTTAATAATGCAATTCATTTAGTAATGCAATCGCTAATAATTATTGTGCAAAAATCAAGATTATAAACGTCAATTCTATGCGCTAAAATTACTATCTTAGCGATTGCATTATTGAGTGAATTGCATTACTAAATAAGAAGAAGTAAAATACATTTCTAATTTATTTTTACACTTTATTTCTAATTTCTAGTCTTTAAATATTTATGCCTTCGACGTTTCTTTCGATGAACGATTGCCTTAAATTCGATTCACTTTAATTTAATCAATCTATTGACGATTTACACTCTTTCACACATCGAAGATCAAGACAAGAGAGACTATCAAACTTGATGTGAAAAAAGTGAAAATAACATCGTATCATGAGATTGATGTGCGAAGAAAAAGTCTTATTCGAGTTCGTCTCAATTGTTATTCGTTGAAGCAAGTCGTATTTGACGAATCTTGTTTCTACGATGAATCGCCTCTACGATGAATCGCTCCACGATAAATGTGAATGAGCTCTCTCTACGATGGATTGCCTCTACGATGAATTGTCTCTACGATGAATTGCCTCTACGATGAATTGCCTCTACGATGAATTGCCTCTACGATGAATTGCCTCTACGATAAATTGCCTCTACGATGAATTATCTCTACGATAGATATTGCCTCTACGATGAATAACCTCTAGGATGAATGGCTCCTAGTGAATGGCCTCTAGAATGAATGGCCTCTAGAATGAATGACTTCTACGATGAATGACTTCTACGATAAATGACTTCTACGATGAATGATCTCTACGATAAATAATCTCTACGATGAATGATCTCTACGATGAATGATCTCTACGATGAATAACCTCTACGATGAATGAGCCTCACAATGAATTGATCTCACGAGGTGAATTGCCCCACGAGATGGATTGTCCCACGAGATGAATTGCTCATAATTGCCTCTATAATATCGTGGAAGAGACAAGATTCGAAAAAAGAAGAGACTCATTTATTGACGCATGAGAATTAAGATGATAAATAAAGATCTATAGATAAAGGACTTCTACTTGATTTGCAAGATTATTGCTTAAGACTAATAGCTATCTAGTTCAAAGCATATTGTTTGTTGAATATCAATGAAAACTAAAAGAAATGTGATCGTCTATAAAAGATTAATTTAAACGTTGAAATTTTCATTCGATTGACTTGCGTTCTCTTCGTTAAAAATTAACATTCTCTTCACTTTTTGCTCTTTTGCGTCGTTAAAAAGAATATTTGATTTCTTTATCGTTTGCGTCTTCTAATGATTCAATTTGATTTATCTTATCTTTTCGAAGTTGTGATCTCTCAAATTCGATCGCTAGAATTAATAACTTTTATTTTATGTCTTTTGTCGCTATATCGCAAAGATCTTCTTCGTTGAGTCGTTCGTGAAATTTATTGTCGTTAGACAAGTCAAGCTCTACTAGCGTCTCTTTCTCTTTTCTTTGAAAATCATTACGATTTCATTAATTTTTTTTTGCTTTAATATTCTTTAATTAAAGTCGAATAAATCGCTTTTCTTATTGTGAAGAATTCGTTTTATTTCGAATAAATGTTTTGCAAATGTTTTAAACTTTGTTTAACAATTCTTTTGTTATTACTTTCTAGCTTTAAGTTAAGTTTTATGCGCTTTAATTGTTTTTTTTTCTTGCTTTCGTCTTTGTTTTTGAGCAATAAACTTTGTAAAAGCTACTTTAAGCGCACTTTCATTAAGTATGTGTTGTCGTTGTTGTGTCTCAAGAAGATTCATGTTTCGAATAATTCGTTGTTGATTAACATTGCAACTTTTATTTAACTTATTTAAAATTTGCTCTTTAATAATAAGCTTTTGACGTTTTCGCTTTTGTGTTTGTTTAAAATCTCGAAATAAATTAACTTTTTGTGCAATCTTTTGTCGACTTTGTTTTTGACATTTTTGTCTCTTTTTAATAATTTCTTTATACACATTAACTTTTCGTTATTTCTTTTCAATATCAAATATCGTTTGCGTAATATTAATTTTCGTAGTATAATTTTTGACTTTAAAAGCATCTTGGCAATGCAAAGATCTTGATAGCTCTTCGCTAAACTAATCGAAAAAATTGTGATATATAAATTTTAGTCGAAAAAATGACGTTATAATATTGATTTATTCGTTTCTAATCTTATGCAAATGAGACAAGTAAAAATATATATAATTTTTTTAATAATCTTGAACGTAAGAAAGCTCGCATTGATCAATTTTTGTTAAAGATTGTCTTGCTATTATAAGCAATAATCGAACATTTAATGTTGTAATTCTTAAAATTGCGATTTTGAAATGTTGTCTTAAAATCGAAATGCTTAAAGATTGAAATTCTAGAATTTACGCAAGATTATCTAGATCGCCTAGCTTCGTAAATTCTATAACAATAACTAATTTTGCAAAAACATTTCTTTTACTTAATTTTCGAAAAATAGTTCTATAGTGACGCATCGCAAATAAGTACAATTATTGACATGCTAAATCTCTTTAATAGCTAGATTTGATTAAAACGAATACAAAGATTCTTTTTGTAATTTAAATTAATGTTGTAGTCTTTTATTAATTTGTATCGTTATATATATTATTCAAAGTTATAAATATTGTTTGTCGCAAAATTGCAAATAAAATTCAATTTAAGCAATTAATTCAAGTTTCAAGTATTTTGACGTCTTCAAAGAACGTATAAAAAGAAAAAATAAGATCTTTGAAGATACGTAGTCTATTTCAAATCTATGTTCGAATTTGTTGCTCAAAAAAGTCAAATATCTCTTTAATTAAAACTTTATTCTCAAGAGTGTTTGCATCGATCGTAGATGTTTATAATGTCATAAATTGAATAATATTAATTATAATTAAATTAAATTTTTTTATTAATTTCTTGTTATGTTAAAGAAAATCGAATTAGAAGTTCTTAATATAGCAAAGATAATGCAAGATTTCTTAACTATTAATAAGCTTGCTTAGACTCAAATAATTTGACACATTTCGTCTCATTTTATGACTAGTATTTTGTGCATATTATCGAATCGCATCGCTTTCAAAAGTGTTAACGTTTTTGCAAAACTATTAAACGTAATTGTAATACTATAGTGCTTAAGAAGTTGCTTAAGATTTTTAATCTTAATAGTTAATAATCGAATTTATTATCGTATTTCTAGATCAAATTGTCGTAGAATATGATAATTACGTATCTTTATATATATTTCTTTATTAAAAGATCGATTCTTATTCGCGTATTTTTCGATTAAAGTTATTCGAAGTTTTGTGCTCAAATTTGCTTATTTTGTTAGCATTGTTACAATTTACGCATTGTTATTTTTATTAAAAAAATAAAAGTTTACGATTCATTATGTATTTAACAAAGAAAGAACTTCTTTTGCGATCTTAATTTTATGCTTTTTATGCAAACATTCAAGTTGAAAGTCTAATTAAAACTCTAATATTAAAATATTCTTTACGACGATTTTTGACAACACATTTGCGAAGATATTGATCTTTCGAAGCGCATAAGCAAGATATTGTTGATCAATTATTGCAAAAACATGATTGTAAATGTCGATTCGTTAATAGTTTTTTCGAAAAATTGATTGCAACTTTTAAATATGCTTTAGATTTATAAAGTTGTTTGCAAAGTGTAATTATTCAATGACAACGCAAATTGTTTTTAAGAACTCTATTTTTTTCTTCGTTTTCAATTTGAACTCTTTACTTAAAAAGAGCATATTTTGCAAAAAGCGTATAAGTTTATCTCGAAATTTTTTATTAAGTGAAAAAATCTATTTGTAACAATTAAAGACTTTGCGATGTTATGTATGCGAACACTAATAAATGAACTCGTTGATGCATGTGAAAATGATTGCGATAGAATTAAGTACGTTTGATTTAGTCTTAAATATTAGAGAAGTTTTGTTAATTTCTTTTTGAACGCGATCAAGATTAATAACTTTGATGTCGTTAGATTTTCGACGCAACATGTTTGGCTAAACAAGCTCATATAAACGTTAAATTAGTTTTATTAAATAAAAGCGTTCTTTTTATTAATACTTTTAAGATTAGATACTTTGATAAGTTGCATTATGTAATTTATACGCAATTCGAAAACATTTTTTTCGTACAATTTTTCTTGAGCTATGTATCGACATATTTTAATTTTATTTTCTCGAATAATGTGATTGTGTATTGAAATATGTTGTCTAAAAATTGTTCTCAATTGCATCGTCAAATTTATAAGATTACTTTAAAACAAAATTTAATCGATTCTAATAGCGAGTCATTAGCGCAAAGAGATTTGACTTATTATTGCGCAAATTAATGTTCGATTTTGATTAATGAACGAAGTTGTGATTCTAATTTTATTGATAAATTCTTTAATGAATGTAAATACATAACTCTTTACGATCGAAGTTTGTGTTAACTTTTATCTAAATAATTCTCATTGTCTTCGTAGTTATCATTCATAAGCGTAAAGAAAAGCTAAAGATTAACGTTGTTAACGTTGCGATAAATTGCATTGTTTATTTGAAACAAAATCTTTTTAATTGCTCTTAAATCGAATAGATTACGTTTTTTATATTACGACATTATTAAAATTGTGCGTAATAAGAATATCTTCATCTATTAGCAACGCTATTCGAAGATTATACTTTTAAGCGTAAAAGAAGTGACGTATTTTGAAAGCGACTTTCGAACAACGTCTTAAACTATGTATGAAGCGAATCTTCTTTAAGCAATCTTTGATTCACAAAGTCTAACATTCTAGACACTTTAATTATTTGAGTCTACTATAATTAATAATTTCGATTTTGATTTCGAAATGAAAGTTAACAATGTATTATTGTTCGCAACTCGTTTGCGAGTTTTGATAAACGCTAACAAAGCAAAAATTAAGAAGCAATGATTGTTAATTATAGCGCTTTAGTGCTTTTATCTTGATCAAGCAAACAATGCTATGCTTAACAACGAAATATATTTCGATGTCATTTAAGTACAATACTATAACAATGTGTGTGAATTGCAATTCTTTGATTCGAACTTCTTAACTCAAAACACTTTTAATTTCGATATTTGAAACATTTAAATACGACATGTATTTTGAAATTTATTAGTAAAGATCTTTTTAAACATACTTGAAGCTTTAAGAATTGCTAGTATTAAATATTGATTCACATATAAATTTCGCTTTATTTTCGAGTATTGCAAGTAGTTTCTAATCTTTAATAACGTTATAATATAAGACGCAAGTCAAATCTACGCGAACGTTAACTTTCTATCTAATATCAAATTAGGTTTGTTGAATCTTGATATTATTACGATCAATAATTGTTAATTTCGCTCAATAGAGATTTTATCTCGTACGTTCAAGAATATTACAAAGATTAATGAATGTTGCACTTTGATTTTCTTGAATTAAGATTCTCGAGAATCGCTAGCCTTTTAGTAATGATCGAATAAATATTAGTTAAAGAACTATTAATTTAGAAATCTTTTGGAATTGACGTTCACATTGATGCGTTCACATTGATGCGTTCACATTGATGCGTTCACATTGATGCGCTCACATTAATGCGTCCACATTGATGCGTTCACATTGATGTGTTCACATTTGTTATCTTTCAACTTCACATTAATTATCTTTATATTAATCATCTCTCATATTTCATATTGATTATCTTTCATATCTTATACTAGTTATCTCTTATATTTTATATTGATTATCTCTCATATCTTATATTGGTCATCTTTCATATCTTATATTGGTCACCTCTTATATCTTATATTAGTCACCTCTCATATCTCATGTTGATCATCTCTTATATCTTATATTGATCATCTTTTATATTGATCGATTATCTTTCATATTGATTCACAAATAAAGTAATTTATTTTTGAGTTAATTCGCATTTAACGTAATCTATTATCGCGATCGTCTAGACGATTGTTTCGAACTCTAGACTTATTAATTCATTATTATCTTATGTCAAAGAATTATTAATTATGTGCTTCGTTATTGTAATTCGATCTAAGATTCGATTAGAGTCTAAATCAATCTATTATTAAACATCTTTTTAATTGTTTTTTTTTACGTTCGAAATTCAATAAGTAATTGATTTCGAAAAAAATATTTTTATGTCTTTCAAACGTTCAATATGTTGCGTATCTCTTCTTTATTAATAGATATTTCTCTCTTTGTTTTAAACAACTCAACGATATATGAGCTATCTATCTACAAATTTGAAATCTACTAGATAAGTCGATTGCTTAACATCAAAGTAGCTCTCTAATTGTAATTATTTGTCAATTTTCGAGACTATTATAATAGGGTTAAATTGAAAAACTAATGAAGTGAAGAGTAGAATTAAAAGAATCTTGAATACGAAAAAGCTAGCGACAAATTAAGCATCTTTGAAGAATAAAGTAATTAACATAGTTTAACTTTGTATATTTATACATTTTCTTAAATTTCTCATCAAACTAGCTATCTTAGCATTTGCTTAATTACTCGCAAGATCTTTCTAAATCGCATTTTGATAACATTACAAGAGTAGATATTGCTATAAAAGATATAAGCATAAGCGAGAATATATTGATTTAGATAGATCATAACTCGTCGTACAACAATTATATTTATATCGCTTAAGTTTTGAAAAATTGCTAAAGAAGAAAAATTTATTCGTTCTTTATGTTTGCGAATTTGTTAATGAGTTTTTAGTCAAATTTGTTAGTACGAATTGCAATAAACATAAATGATTTCAAATACGTATTGTTGAAGATTAAGAAAAGAAATACGTGTTATAAACTTAATTAATAGAAGTTAAAAAAAAAATTAAGATTCAATCGTAAATAGATTTCTTAATAACTTCGTTTAAGTTGCGATAAGAAACTCATAAATATTGATTTTATCGTTCTATGTTTTAGAATTTTGAAGTGTTATTGTTCGTAGCGATGTAAAACTTGTATTAAGTTTCATAAGTTTCATCATTATATAATCTACGCTTTTGATATTTTCTTGTCGAATAGTTTTTGACACTTTTTTTTTCAAGAAAGTAATTTTTTATGTTTGCTAAAAAGTATAAGTATACGAACTTAATAATAGATTTTTCACTTATTGATTTTCACATAATTATTATAAGAGTCAAGCATTATAATTGAACATTCGAGCTAATTATGATAGAACTTAAGATTATAAATGAACAATAAACTTTGCAAAATCTAATTGCATTAAAATTGAATTGCAAGATATAATTGAAAACAATTGTTGCAAATTAATCTCTTTGCAAATCGTTACTATTTCAAAGAACAATTATTGTTCGTAACGAATATTATTCATTTGACGAAAAAACGCATTCATGAACTCGTAGACAAAATATATGATTTGATTTCGCTCATAATAGTCAAGTAAATTTACAACATTTTTTTCGAAAATCTTTAACATTAACATAATTATTAATGATGCATCTCTTCTTTTTTTAATGACGACTAACGTACAATCTCGATTGTTGCTATATAAGATTATGACAAATTTGACTTAATTTAGCTTTAGAAATTCACGATAGTCTATTTTTTTCTTGTTGTTAAAAAAAATAGTTTTGACTCTTTTAATAATAGATTCGTCGATTTTGTTTATTTAAAAAGACAACTTGTTAATGCTTATAAACAAATGACGTTTTTGAAAAACTCTTAAGTCGAAGAAGCTACGATCGAACGAACGAATGTTCTTAACGATTTGCAAGAATTTGAATTCTTTTGTGCCTTCAAAAAGTTGTGTTACGCGTCGTTAAACATCTACTAATTAAGAGTTTGTTATTGTTAAAAATTAATAATAATATCTTTAAACGTATAAGGCGAGATATAAAACAAGTGTTCTTATATTAAATACGTCGAAATTGTGATTTGCGCTAAAGTTCGAATTGCCAAGCATTTGATTTATTAAATACTCACTTTGTACGACTTATTATTGTTCAACTTGCAAGATAAAGTATAATAGTTATAAGTTTTCGAATTGTTAACACTATTAAATTTTATCAAATGTAAAAAAATCTTTGCAACAAAAATTCTTAGAGACTAGCAAATCTACGACAATACTAAAAGAAACAATAGATTACGAAGTGAATCGTTCGACAATCGTTATATCATCTTCGAATATCAATTATCTCTTAATAGAAATTGCAACAAAAGCATTTTTAAACTCGTTAAAAGCAACTTACGTTCGCGTTCTCTTTTAGAAATCGTAAATAAAATATTCTTTATAAATCATTAAATTGATTAAAGAAACGACATAATTTTCACTTTAAAATTTCTTTTTTATCGTTTAAAGATTTTAAAAATTAAAATTTTGTGTCAATGAAGCAACGTATCGAGAAGCTTACGCGTGAGAACAAGTATCTAAGACAAAAGTTCGCATATCATAAGAAAACTCAAGTAACAATTATAAGATTTTACAATAGTGTTCAAATTGTTGTGCAAAAATTATAGCATACTTTAATTAATGCTTCGCAAAGAATTGCAATATTAAAGAATCGTTTGTTTAAGTATTGAACGATCAAACGAAAAAATTATGAAAAAAGATACTTGAAGAATAGAGTTTTCTAGAAGAGAGCTATAACAAATGTACAATTCTATAGATGATAAAATACGCATCTTGAACGAGAAATATAAATATATACGAGTCAAAAGCAAAATATTATCAATGTGTAATTATTAAATTCGTTCTTTCAAATGATGCTTTTTAGAATCGACTCGTTATAACAATAGAAAACGATTTAATCGTTTTGAAGCATTAGCGAAAGAATAATAAAGTTATCGTTAAGCATTCGAAGACATTTTTATGATTTGTTTAAGACGAAGCTATCGTGTTTTGCAACGATGAAACATCTTTTCGCAAGAGACAAAGCTATCGCGTCTTGCAATAATGAAACATTTTTTCGCAAAAAAGCTATTGCGTTTTGCGACGATAAAACATCTTTTCGCAAGAAATTAAGCTATCGCGTCTTGCGACAATAGAACATCTTTTCGCAAGAAACAAAATTATCGCGTCTTGCAACAACGAGAAATCTTATTACATAAAGTAAAGCTATCGCGTCTTGCAACAATGAGAAATCTTATCGCATAAAACGAAATTATCGCATTTGCGATAATAAAAATAATGTTTTGTTGTATTAGATGAAGCTATCGTTTGTAATGCTATTAGCGTATAATTGATGCAAACAATGTTTTAAAAAGTAGATTAAATCAATAGCAAACGTACTCGCAATTAACAACGATTCATATTTGAACAATGTTAATTGCGAAAAACTTTAACGTTTATGTCGACTTCGATAATTACAATCTTAAAATAGTAAAGATATTGCGTCACAATCAATGCGATCGTAGAGTCTCATTTAGAAATATTAATTTAAAATTGATTTTTATCTTTCGAAGTAAAGTCTATTCTTCGTCGTTACTTTAGAACAACATGTGAGTTTTATACTTTAATTATTCTTCGAAATTTGTGCGTAGAAAGACTTCATAATTTTAATTTGTTTAACATAGTTATGAATCGTTTTTAAAGCTAATTTCAAGATCGATATATAGACAATTATCATGTTAATTGTAATCTCATTCTTGATCAACGATCTTAGTAATAAGACATGTTAGCTTTGCGATGTTTTACGCATTTCAAATAAAAAGATCAAATGTCGTCTCTAAATATTGTCAAATCTCGTATATTATTCAAGACGATATTGATCTTATATGTAAGGTCTTCGCGTTTACTTTTTGACAAAAGTTGACTAATTTTGATAGCTTCGCAAATTGCGATTCTAGACTTATTAATATATATTTTCACATTCAATATTAGATTACTCACAAGATTTCGAAACTCATAATTAAGATAAAAATAATCTTTTTGTTTTTGAAAAATTGAAGAGACGCAAGAAAGACAATTAAGATAAAAGTCAAAAACATATTAACAACAACGTAGTATGCTATTAAGATTAGCATAATTTAATCATAGCACAAAATCACTATTTGTAATCGATGCAAATAACAATAATAGTTATCGTTTTAATTTGTTAACATTTTGCTTCTTCGATAATGAGAGAATTTCAAAGAGTCTTTATAGATATGCATTGCACGAAAATCATAAAGCAATAGAAATTTGCAAGAAAGACAATGCTAATTATTGTCATAATAAGTAGAATTCGTTGCGTTCGAAAATGTAAAGAAATGATACATAGAATAAGTAGAGCGACGAAAATCTTATTGAGAGCTAAACTTAATATGTAGAACGACTAAAAGATTTAGTTCAACTTTGTAAGTAGAATTTGTTGCATAGCGTTCACATTATATTTGTGTTCAACGTCGTCATTATGAGCGTAAAGAGTTTATATAGCATAGAGACTAATGAATAAGATTTGAGATTGTTAGTATTAATAACGATCAATTAGACTTAAGACTATATCATTGTGACATTTATCGTTCAATTGTCTCAATTTAATTGTTTTGTGATCTTGATTTTTATTCACATTTGTGTAACAACAAAACAAAAAATTATAATACATTCGATTCATATAATGCTCAAGAATTTGAAGACTCTTGTGTTGTTAATCGACATATTTATCAAGTATCAAAATGAATGTCTTTAGAGTTCTAAGTCATGTTCAATAATAGCAAATAGACAATAATCATTGCTATATGTGCTTCGATGCGCAAGAAAAATTTGTCTTTGTCGCTAACTTAAATTACATTTTAGTAGTATAACTTTCGTAATTTACAATATCTCTTAGACTCTTCACATCTTGTTTCGAATCGTTATACTTTATTATTGATTCAAATATAGAAACGTTGACGCGATGTTTCGATTTAAAGTGTGACGCTTTAACTTTCGAAAATGCTTGCTTTAGAAATGTCTACTTCGAAAGTGTTTACTTAAAAGTGCCTTCTTAGATATGCATCGCGAACTACTTTGTTATGTTTGTTTAAAATCGCATCGATTAATGCTACTTTTGCAAACATTTAAGATCAACAATTGCGTTAACGAATTTACTTAGTTCTAGCTTCTAGAATATGCAATCGTTTTGCATTATTCTTTTATCTCTTTTGTTCTATTAATAGAACTCTTAGATGCAAGATCTATTAAAGATTTTCGCAATGCTAGTGTCATTTTCATTTAAATGTCAAATTAGAAATATCGTTCGTTAGTTAAGTGTAACTTTCGAAAATTTAAAAGAAACTCAAGTTCGCGTTCTTTATTAGATGCGAAGACGTTAAAAATTTAAACATTATCTTAAGTTAATCGTTAAACTAATGAAGACAATTGCAATCATTTAAGACAATGGCAATTCGTATTATTATAAACTTAAGAATTTTCAACATTTTAGTTAAGCACAAAGAGTCTCTCACATCGTTGAAAAAATTAATAAAAATCATTGATGCGAAGCGAATACTTTTGAGTAAATTTATAGCATTCTATTATTGTCATAAATTGACTCGAACATTTAATTTGACTTTTGCGAACTCTCGCTATTGTAGAAGTTATCAAGAAAGTCAATTATGATCTCTTTGTGTCTATTAATGTTTTTCGAACATTTACGAACTCTTCGCTAAGCGATGAATGCAAATTTTGATACATATCGTTCTTAAATTAGAGTGCTCATAATGCTCACGATTAAACTTAAATTTCATTAAGAAAGCTCAATAAAATCTTTTTGTCTTTTTTCGTAATATTTAATACAAGAATTCTATAAATTCTCACAATTGCGAGTTGAATTAAATCTTTAATATTAATAAGTTTATATTCGATATGCTAGTTGATCAATTAGAGCTATTGCATCGCTTCAACAACTACATAACTAATTAACGTTAAAATTGAACAAATTAACTTAACTTCTATTCTTTAGAAAGTCAATTAAATGTTAATAATTTGAAAAACAAGAACGCAATGCTAATTGTGAATATTAAAGAAGCTCAAAGTCATAAGTTACTAGCAATCAAAGATAAATTTTCTCAACTTCGCGAACGTATAATTTTGCAAAATGTTTCGAAGATCATTAAACATGTTAATTTCGACAACAAATTCGAATGCATAACATATAACTTTTTCGCTTCATAAGCTATAAAAAATATGTCGAATTTCTTTCGTATTTTATTTACTACTAATTCGAAGAACAAATGCGCGTGCTTATTATTTTCGCAATATTCTTCACAATTGATTTAATAAAAATTGCTTAACAATATTAAAGAACATTATTTCAACGATATTCAAAAATTATTCTTTCGTTTTGATTAACAAATTTTTTTTTCCGATAATACATCGTTTGCTTTTGCGACTCTCTTCGATCTTAACATAATGACGATATGTGTTAATATGAAGCGAACGAAGACTTAGTGGCGCACATTGTTGAGCGAAGTTAACTTGCGCATTAACAAAATTTAAGCTCATTTTTCGAGAGTTAAAAGTCTCATTGAAGCAAGTTTAATTTAAGCGAATTTAAGAGAAAGTAATTAAAACTTTTTAAAGATAACAATCATTATTATAGACACAACTTGTTTATTGAAAGAGATTGTTAATTACATTTTCATTGTCTTTCTCTCTACATATGCAACTTTTAGTAAAAAAATCGAATAAATCATTCTATCTTTATTCGCTAAACGAATGATAAGAATCAAAATTAGTTCTTATCTCTATAATAAGAACAAAAGTCACAAGTAAAACACAACTTCTCTTTCGTTCCTTTAGTTAAGACTATAATAAATTGATTGCTTTGATTATTGATCGCAAACACTAACTTTGTAATTAAAATTTCGAAAATATTAAATACGACTTCATAAGCATAACTAGTTTCTCGATTGTGTTATGTTTTGACACAACGTTTTTTATTATCTTTATTTATTCACTTAGCGACAACAACTTGAAAGCAACTTAATTCGAGACTTTAATCGAAGATTGCTTTTGCATTTTCGCGAATTGCTTTTATTTCGTTTTTAACTAAGATAACAAGTTAAACGTTGTTAATTTTCGCAACATTAATTTAAAAGTTGACGTTTTCGAAAGCGAATCTCGTATGTCGTTATTGTATTTCTTGTATTAATTATAATAACGACGTACATTAGCTAAGATTTATTTGTCGATAAATTTTTGATTTCGCCAAATACGTTTAAAGATTGTTCGAGTTTTTTAAGTTCTTTCTTTATTATCTCACTTCATTTAAATAAGTGTTGATAAATATTTTAATTTCGATCTAAACTTTAATAAGTCAATTAAATTTAATTCATAAAAATCATTTTCGTTCTTATAGTTATTCATTTTTTAATATATACTTTTAACATTAGCTACTTTGACTTTATCGTAAGCTTATTCATTATTAATTTTTTTCTTTTCGCGTCTCTTGTTGATTTGAGAACACTTAATCTTCTTGTCTCGAATAATCACATCGCTTTTTCAAAGATAAAGAGAAGCATTTCGTAAATCGTATGCATATATCTTTACATTTTCTTTCGTTCTCGTAGATTACTTCATTAGTTAATTTGAATTTTTATTAACGATTCGCCCAATGTCGAAAGTTATAAGAGATAGCTCTTCGCTCTTAGAAGCGTTTGACATACTCTTATTTGAAATCTTCTTTTTAATTAAGATATTATTGACAAATTTAATACTTTTGTTTACGAACGCAAATGAATCGATTGCTTTAACAACAATAGAATTAAATTTCAAATTAGATTTTAATATATTTGATAATAAGTTCAACTTCGAAATAATTTAAGTAAAAGAATAGCTCGTGCGATTATTGTACTTTGTCACAAACAAATTGATTTTATTGAACGTCATGTTCGTTTGTGCGTCGATAGAATTCATTCGTAGCTCATTAAAAAAGAATTTTGCATTTTGCATTTGTTTGATATAAAAGTTTAAATCGATTTTGCCTTGCTATGCAAAAGCATTTTATCATTAATTGCTAATCTTAATTTTAACATTAAGTTTATTGATCTCGATTTTTGCGTACAAGTTGTTAAGATTTTAAGTAAACGAGAACATTTAAGATTTCGTCTTGTTATAAATTTTATTGTACGAAGCATTCGATAATTTATCATTTGATTCGTTCATTGTTACGTTCAAGTTTAAGACATTAATATTTTACATAACGTTTAAGAATATCAAATTAGCGCACTTTTGTACAAAAAATAAGCACATTATTTACGACTCAAAGTCTTTTTAATTTGTGTGTTGTTATTGAAGTTAAAATTATCGCATAATAAATCGAACTTCATTTGTGCTACTTTATAATTTTTTATCTTGTTGTTTAAAATCGTTCAATAATTGTTCGAATTGCAAGTCAAGATATATTTGATCATTTTTTTCGATGTATTTTTATTTTCTTTGCGAACAACAATTGTCGAAATTTCTTTAATTTTGATTTTCGAAACAAGTGTAATCGCTAAAGTTGAGAGACTTGCTCTAGAGTCTATTGTCGATTGCGTCATGTCATCGAATTATTAATAAATTAATGCGTTGCTATTTGAAGACTTGCGATCTAAATTATATATATTAAATAAATAAACTCTAATCGTTCCAATTTTTTTTCGTCGTTATTGAAAAGAATTACGTTATTAATTTAACGCAATTAATTTAACTTATACATCAATATAATTCGAGTTTTAGCTTAATGTATATCACGTTCGATTTCATTCTTTGCTATTTATTTTATTAATACTCTACTTAAGTATTAATTGAAACATCGATTCTCATTGTATTCGTTTCATTTAACATATTATATATGACGCTTTCATATCTAATAGCGATACAATTTGCGATTATAAGCATTATCTTAGATCACATCAATAACACATCTATGATTTAGAAAATCGATCTAGTGCGATTTATTATCTATATTGACGCTATATTCGAAATAAACTTTGACAAAATGTTCGAAGATCAAAGTCAAAATCAAAGTTAAAACTCTATTTCGAACAATTATTTTACTAGCACTTTTCGCAATTTTGATTACGTTCATGTGTCTATTTTTATCGTTCGTCTTAGCAATGACATGCGCACAATTGTTACAAACAACTCAAATAATCATTTTGCATCGAACGATAATTAAAGCAAGACAAAACAATTTTTCTTATCTAATTAAGGCTTGTCATTTCGACTCGCGTTAGAATTGAAAAGTTAGATGATAACAATTATCACAAGTTTGACTAAGATATTTGTCGACACTTTTCAATAATATTCTTGTATCGAAGAAATACGTTTCTCGAATTTCTTAAAGACAACGTTTCCATGATCTAGTATAACGTCAATAATGAATAACAATATTCATTACGACAATTAATCGTCATTGACATCAAGAACGCTTAATCTAAGCATTTTTATTAAGTTGAGTTCATCACTAATTGCTAAGCTTTCACGCCATATAATAGTACTATTAACAATTGTGTCATTGATTCTTATAATTATTGTCTAAATCAACTTAATTTATACAATTAAATAGTGTCTTAAAATTAAAATTTGTTTGCAAATCATATTATTATATATTTTTATCTTGAAATGTAGTAATTATTAGCGACAAAATGTTTAGTTTATATTCTTAATATTTGTTATTTTATTCGATTGTGCATTTAAAGTTCTTAGTTCTTTGTTGAGTCGAATGCATTCGTTTCTCAAAATCTTTCTTTTTAATACAATGTTAAGAATATTAATAGAAAGCTCGTTTTTTCTCTTTTTTAACAAGCTTAAGTTCACTTATAAATGAAGAACACGAATTATAAGCTTAAGTTCGTTAAGAAGCGAAGCGTTAAGTTGTTTTGTTTGCTCTCTATTTTTGCTATCTTTAATCGAGAAGTTTACGAATTGTTGTCGTAATTAAATCTTCTTTTGAAGATCAACTTCGATTGATCATTGTGACGTCATTATTGTTGTGTATATCTCTTGAAGATGTTGAAGCTAACGAGCGAGTTTCTCGTTACTTTAATTGAAATTGTGCATTTGTCTTTGCGTTCTCTTGTACACAATTTCGAGATATTGGCGTCTTAAACGCTTAGGATTAAGATAGTATTGTGTGTTTTGTAACTTTGTTTCGTTGCGTGAAAGTTTGACATAACAAGTCGCTTTTGTAAAACATTATTTAAGCTTTAAGACGAACGCAATTTAAGAGAACTAAAAATTATTAATTTCTATTAATTTCGTAAAAGAAATCGTATCATTTTCTTTAATAAAAGACAACGTATTTCACAAAAAGACGAAAAGTATTAAGATAATTTTCAAGTTTAAACTACGTAGCGATTGATACATTTTATAGAATATTTTTTTAACGACATATGTAAAAGAAAAAGATAAGCTAAACGATGCAAAAGCGTAATCGCTAAATTTGTAGCAATGAGCGAAGATTCTTAATAATTAAGATATCTTATCTATGTTCGTCTTTAATTATTAGAAATTCGAAAAGTATCTAAGTTTAACTATTTAACGATACAATTGTTACTTGTATTTTTTAAGTATTATAATAGTCTTATTTGCTTCTTACTAAAATAAATAAAATAAAATATTTGAGTTCTTAATTTCACACAAATTTAATTTTTCTTTCTTTTTTCGCATAGCGATTAATAAACGATGCGCATTCAATGCTCTCATTAACTTTAATGACGATAGTATGACCTAAACTCGAGACAAGATTTAAACGAATTTGATCGATGTTATTAACATCTTAAATCTCAAACATTATATTGAACAATTCTATCTATCATTCTAAATACATAAAAAATTATTGATCTAGCATCGTATTCTTGAGTGCGTAAAACGAGAATAAAAAGATTTTGAAATTACGAACGTTTGTCGTTTAAACAAGTTAACTTTTGTTAACTTATTTTAATTTGTTCGCATCTTTGTTTTTAATTCAATTTAATCAAAGATTTTTTTTTCGAATCTTAAAAGACTTGCGATATTTGTTATTAAATCAAAATGTTTTTTGCGATTTTCTCTCTTGTGTTTGTTTTAAAGTTTTTTGACAAAAAAATCGAACAAATCTTGCGATGTTTAACGCTTCATTTTTAGATTCGTGCGTGATTGCAATTCAAATCAATGAATAACTTAATTATCGTTTCGAAAATAAATATTACGATTTTCTTTTTTAATAACGATTAATTGCTCTCGTTATACGAGCTATATATGATTAAGATGTTATAGTGGCGAATAACAATATATACGTCGAAGTCAATAAAATGCGTTAACTCGTTCGTCTTCTTAATAAAGATACTCTTTTGTTTACGTCATAATTCTCGTTCGTCTCGTGGCAATTAAATTGTCGTTGATGACGAAGCATTTTGCGAAGTTCTTATTTCGAAGTTGTCGAATTTGTGCTTTAATTTGATTCGTCTTAATTAGTTTATATAACAAAGAAAAAGATCTATTTAATTAGAAGAAAATCTTTAGTTGACGCATTCGATCTCAAGTTCTTTTTTGATCGCATTCGCATTTAAATAAAATCACAATTGTTTCAAAAAGTTCATTTTTGTTCTTCTAAACTAAGCTCGTTATATTTTGCTATTTAAAGTTTGAACTTTTTTCAAAAATTTGTTCACAACTCTTTGCGCATTTTTATGAAATTAACACGAATTTATATGATTCTTGTAAATAACATCTTCGTCATTTTAACAATTATTAATTTTTTTTTCAATTGTTACAAGTTATTAACATTTATCGACTTCTTTTGTTTCGCTATCTCGTATATTTTTGTTTTTTACATCGTCATTATGTTCTAAGATTATAATCACGCTTTAAGTTATTATTTCGATTGTTTTATCTTGTTGTCAATGTGTTTTTTGATCTCTTTAAAGTTATTACGATATTTGAGACACAACTTCGCATTAACATTTTTTCATTCGTCAATTTGCTATCGTTTTACTTGAAAACTTACTTCAACTTTCTTGTTAATTTCGTTAATGTTTTCATTAAATTCTTTCGAATAATTTACGCATTCTTTGATTTTATGACTATTCTTCTAGACTATACACATATAGCGCTAAGCATTGTTAATAGCGTCAATAGCAATTTGCAATTAGCACGTCAAATTTGTGACTTAATCGTGAGTATCGTTATCGTAATAAAGACTTGTATTAATATAGAGCAAACAAAAATCAACTTAATTGTTTTGTTAATCTTGTCGTTAAACTTGTTTCGAAAACTTTTATACGAAATTTGTCTTCGTAATTATTAGATTCTCGTTGTAGAAATACTTTACTCTCTATGACGATATACGATGAGTAACACAAACATTTCGCAATTGTGTATGTATTCTTTTTTGAGCACTTTTGCATCGACATTTGCGTTCGAGATTTGCCATTGTTTCTACAAGAACTTTGCGATAAATTAATTTTGTTTACGAGCTCATTTAACAAAGATTAATAACGCGATTACGATCACATTATTTGTATTTTGATCTTAAACTATAAAAGCAAATCAATACGTCAACGCCTAGATTTCGTTCGTTGACTTTTAATAAAATTATTTATTTATAATAGCTAAATGAATTGAAAAACAAATGTTTAGTCTTTTGCTTATCGTGAAGTCGCGAGAAAAACTAACTAGAAAGCTCGTGTTATACGCGATCGACTTCGAATTAAAGCCTTTGACATCACAATATTAACTTGCATTCTTTTTCGATTTTTACGATCTACGTATTCTTATAAGAGACTACAATAACGTTTTACTTATTGCTTTAAACTTTAGCATTGTTGCTCAAATTTCTTATGTTAAAGAGTTAATTCGTAACTATTATCGATGTAAAGTTCGCACACGTCGCATTTATTTAATTTGACAATTGCACAATTTTAGTAAGTTCACAATCAAGCAAAAAATTTATATATAGCATTCTTACGATTATAGATGACAAGCTAGTTGCACTAGACTTTTTAAATGAAGCGCTTCGAGAAAATGCGAAATAAGACGTTTACGTGAGCTCTTAAGAAGCGATCTATCTTGTTATCTTTAATAGAAGTAAATACTTCAAATATCTATCTTTTATAGATTAAACACTATAGATTCGCATAATTTTCTCGAAATGCATGTTCGAGTCTTTATTATTAATGAGATGATCAATGTTTAAGAAGTCTTAAAGACAAAGATAGTTAACTCTTATGCTAAATATGTTGACGATAATATTAAACAATATACGAACAAAGAATGAAATTCAATGTTAATTGCGAATAAGTACATCGACAATAAAACATAATAATATATTTAAAAGTTCTTTAGTGTTGACTTCAAATAATTTTCGTAACGAAATAAAAACTTAAGTTCGACGATCTACACGCATAAATTAAAGAATATAATATTTTGCGCATAATTATTAGTTATTTCGTTAAACAAGACTTTGAGACTTTATTTATCGTCACATTTACAATAGATTATCGAGAAATTTATATATACATAATTTCAATTAGATGTCTTCAATATCAAAGCTCTTAAATTAGAAATTCTCACAATTAATTAATAATTAAGCACGAGATCGAAGTTCTATCAAATAAGAATTCTTCAAAAAAAACGTTTAAACAAAACTTGTTACGTAAGTTTTTTTACGATAAAAGCGATAAAAGATCTTTATAACATTATAGTATTTCGACGTTGCATTTAAATCTTTTAGCATGTTTGATTTAAAGAGTCACATAATGTATTAATAAATACTTAAAGCTATAAGATAGATGAAGCGATCTTAGCGTTACGACGTTTTATTCAAAATTAAGTAGTTACTTTTATTGTAATTTCTTAATGATCAAAATTCGTTTTGTTAAATCTTCGATCGAATTAATTGTCTTAAATCGTTTTTTTTCAATTAAGATTAACTTCATTGCGATCGATCAATTTCTAAACATATTTGTTCACATTATCATTGTAGAATGTGTAACTATAACTATTTCTATTGTCGTCGATAATCACTTCACAAGTATGATTGATTTGTTCAAATTTCTTAGCAAGATTCTTAACATTAAGAATTTTATCGAAAGTCAAAGTATGTATTTGTGAGTCTTCATGTTAATAAACGTAATAAAATATAAGATTCGAATTAATCTTAAAGCCTTTGTTGTTAAACAATTTCTTTAATTTTAATTTTATCTTTTGAATTGAATTAAAAACTACGTCTTAAATGTTTAAAACAAATCTCATAATAAAGTGAATTTCGTGCAAGTCTTTATAGTAAATATAAAATTGTAAACATCTTAAAAAAAGATTCTTCTTAAATTCGCATTATTGAGCATAACTTGTGAGTAAAACTCATTTAAGATACTTTAAGAACGACGATCATAGCAAACGATCATAAACAATATTCTCTATGTTCGCACTTAAAAATATAAAATCTTCTTAATGTTAAATTGTGAGTTTGTTAATTTAACTCGAATTTTGAAATATTGCGTTCTAGATTTTGTCGTTCATTTTTATGTTAAAATCGAATTAAAATTGTAGAATACAAAACGAATATTTCGTCGAAAGATTTAAAAAATAATTTGTTATCATGTTTTGAATTTCTTAAGATTTCTTTTTCTTTGAGTCATAAAAGATTGACCTATTCATTGTGCTAATAAATGAATGTATCTTGAAAAACATTAACACTTGAAATTTTAAGTCTTTGACAAAATCGTTTATTACGATGACGATAAATCTTAAACTTAAAAGAGAAAAATGATAACGAACTAAATTAAAAATCGAAAACTCGAACGATTGCTATGTTATTTGTAAATTTATCGATGTTTTTAATTTTAAGAATGCTACATGTACTTTGATAAAAATTGCTCAAATATATAATGTTTATCACACAATCTATAATTCGATCACATATGTTTCGATCGCATGCTATAATTCATTTTAATACGCTTTGTTGTATTAGAACTTAGAAAGTCACAAACGTAGATCGCGCGAACAATAGAAATCTATTTTCTAAAGTGATTGCGAATATTGACTAGCACTATGATCGTATTGCGATTAGAATGCATATTTTATTTGCGTCAATACGATCGTAATCTCTATGCGTTGATCGATCGCACTTCTACACTTCTAGACTCTTAACGACGAATTTAATATCTAAAATACGCGTAGAGACATTACGTTATATTCGTATCGCAATTCGCATTATTATAGAAATAAAATTAGACAAATGTAAATTGTTAAGATAATCGCTAGAATTGATTTGCGCATTCTTAGTGACCTAGCTTGTGCAATATAACTTATCGTTTATGAAGAATTGTCGATAACATATCTACGATTGCCTAGACACTAATGAGTTGTCTACAATTGTAATTTGATTTTTAAAGTTAATTTTCGTATTCTCGTTGCTAAGAACGATTGTGATTTTGAGTTTTTAAGAAGAACGAAATTTTTTCTCAATTATTTTTAATTCGTCTTGAGAAATCTAGATTATAAATGTCTTGCTAAGAAAAATCGAGTCTTAATGAAGAGCGAAATCGTCTATTGTTGACTTGCTTTAATTTGATTCGTCGAATGAATTCTTGACGTCGCAATAGTTTTGTTGCGTTAACGAAAAAGACTTCTGAGACAACAACGAATGAAAGTCTTGCTTAAGAAAGAATTGAAATATTGTTGTGTAGCTCAAAATGACAATGATGATTATTGTTTAATCAATACAAGAAAAGACATTATTGTTATTTCGATTAAGCAAGAACAAATCGACGCAACATAGCTCTAAAACATAGAGATCAATAAAGAGTTGCTCTAGAGCGATAAAATATGATTGATTATTATGGCGATATTTGAGACGTACAACACAAATTAGATTGTATTAAAAAGTCACTAAAATAATGTTAAAGACAATTACGCAAAACGAAAGAATTAGAGAAACGATAATCGAATAAATTATTTTTATTCATTTATTAGTATTTAAGCTTTGTGATTAAGAGTTTGCAAAAGTTATTAATGCATGCAAGATTTATAAAAATAGAAAACAATGTGTTTCATTGCATTTTTACTAGCGTCGTATAACGTCTTAATCAAATGTCTCTAATTGTTCGATTTGTAACGAACGTCAATAGCAATCATTTTATTAAATTCATTGTTTAAACAAATTGACTCGCACTAATAGAGAGAAATTGCAAAAGAAAATACGAGAAAAAATAATTATTTGTTTTCGAAATGTTGATCGCAAGTATTGCAAGCATGAAATCGAGTTAATGATATTTTTTATCTAGAATTGTGATTGCGCTAGATAAAAGTAACACTATTAGAAATATTTACACAAATAGAAAAGCGAAATAGAATCTTTAAATGATTCGTTCGATTGCAATCTAGATTAACAAGTCTTGACGTTAAACTAAAATTTGTATCACAATTAACAAAATTATGATAAATAATATTAGCATCAATTGAAGCAAAATGTCCTAAAATAAATCAATCAAAACGACAAACAAACGAATAAAATCTTGAAATATTGACGAAATAATTGCAACGTAAGTGATTTGCGATAAGAAATTAATGAAGACAATAAATATTAATTAGATTGCATTAAAATATAAAATTCAATCGTCTATTATTAGCGATCGAAGATAGCGTATTTATCAACGCATAGCAATGTTGACTTAAATAATTTTTTGCAAGACATCGATGACGTGAGTTCTAAGACTTATCGCGTGATTAATTACAATCGCAATTTATTTGATTTTAAACTATATTAATGCGAAATTGAGTAAAAGAAATGTCGTTGCTCTCTCTTGATTATTATCAATGCTAACGTTAAGACGAGCTAGCTCTTATTAACAATGCTTAATTGTATCGACTTTTTTGCTCATTTCAAAGATCGAAAGCATTTATGATTTAGACGATAAACGAAGACTAAGACGTTCGATCGTTTCGAGATATCGTTGTTATATTAACATATCGTCGTCTATATATTGACGCAATTTTTCGCTATGATTGCGTCTTGAAGCTTTTAAGCAAAGTTATATAAGCGTAGTCTTCGCTACTTTTAGAATCATTACGACATCTTAACGTTGTCGAATCTTATCAAGCAATTTGCGTGCGTTTTTATTGATTCAAATTGTTAAGACGTCGTCGATTGCGAATTGATCGTAAATTGCACAAAGCTTTTCAATTAATCGCAAATTCATAGAAATATTTGTCATTAAAATTGTTCTATAGAATTTGCTCGCAAGTAAAGATCATTTTAGATGATCTTAACGCATGCAAACATAAGCTTGCATCTTCTTGTAAATCTTTCGACAAAACATTGTGACAATAACAAGCAATAAACAAAGTTAAGTCCAATAGTATTAATTGTGATTTGAAGAAACATTGACTCAACTAAATAGATTTAGATCTTCAACTTCATTGCTTGCATTCTTGTCGTAAATAAAGTTTAAAAAAAGAAATATAAGAAAAACAATAATCGTAAAATAGAAGAATGTACGAAGCATTAAACGTAAATAACGTAAAAAAAGCAACGCATTCAAATTAGACGTTTGCAAAATGTAAACATCTAAAGAGCGAAATCATGTTAACATATTGTTCGCATAAGAAGTTGACGCTCAAAAACAACTATAATTTGTTCTTAATAAATCATTGAGCAAATAATTCGCTTAGATTGACACTCACTATAGAAATAATAATCTCTTTTGTAATGAAAAAAAGATTAATATCTTTATGCAAAAAATGCTAACTAAGATGATCAACGAGATTAAGAAAATTTGCAACGATTTGTTACGCACGTTTTGAGTCGTATCGAAGAACGTTCGCAACGTTAATTCGAAAGACGAAGCAATAATTGTTATTATATTCTTTAAGATAATTAAGTGTTAAAGGTTCGTTCGAAACATGCTCTACAAATTTTTACATTAAAATTGTAAATTCTTTAAATTTTAACGAGTCGAATCAAATGATACATGAGTGATGTTATGTGTTTGCGACGAAATTGTGAATCTTAAACGAGAACGTCGAAAAATAAGTACTTAGACGAAGCGTCGAAATTGTGCAAGATTTCTTTAGCTTTCGTTTTCAACTTTTCATAGCATTATATTATCGATCGTTAGTGTGCCAAACATTTACAATATTGCGATTGAATCTTTGCTATATTTGCTTATAAACCTAGTATTAAAAACAAGAATAATGATGTTCTTTGCTTAATTTATTTTTAGTCTCTTTGCTTGTGAGCACACGCAAGAAATTATATCAAGACATTATTTAAGTCATGCTTTAATAATAAATCGATGTAGTTTTTCGATCTTCTTAAAGTTTTGTATTAATGATAACTCTTTATCGCAAATTCTAAATTTAAAAGAAATGTATCGTAAAACATACAAAGTCAATTTTGACGACAACGAAGTTTCAATCAAGATTGCGTCGAATTAAACGATAAAAACGATTGCGAACATTACATAGACTTTTAATCAAAGTATCATCACTTAATTCGAATATATATACAAACTTGATGTTAACATATAATACAATATATCAAACGTCGATGACAAAAACTCGTAATCTTTTAAAAAGCATATTTTTTTCTTAATTAACTTAAATCATAGTTGCAAAGAGATAATTTGCTTTCGAAATCAAAATTGCACAACAAAATATATTTTGCTAAAGAATAATTACGTTGTTTATAATTGCGACAATGATTAAAATATGAAACTAAATCTATATATAATCGCAAATTCTTTTTAGAGCGTAAGTCAAATTTTATGCAAATGTTGTTAAATGTCTTAACATGTGCTTAGTTGAACTTCGTGAAAAATTGTGAAATAAAGAGTGTTGTGATCAAACTTTAAATTATAGTGAAAGATTCTCTTCATTCTTTCAGAATTAATCGAGTTAAATTTTTACTCAAAAGATGAATTGATTTTTGTGCACTTCATAGAACGTTCTCTTGTGCTAGCTTTTCAAATATCACGTTCTTAACTTAATATATTTAAGAATCGAAAACTCAAAGAATTTCTTATTTAGATTTTGTTTAAAATTGCTTTACGACAAGTTTGAATTGTTATCATATTATGTAATTATATTGATGTGACTATAGATATTTAAATATTAATTACGTCGATCACTTTCGCAATTATAGTCACACGCTATTAAGTTATATTTAAATTAACTACGTTTATTATGCTCTTTTAATATTTTTCATTTTGATGTCTTTTAATTTAGAGCGTGTTCATTGTTGCTTCTTTTTATACAAATACTTTCGATTACGCTATTTGACAAAATTCACACATAACAAAGACTCTATTATTGATATCTTTAATTATTGAGAAAAATTTCTCTAAAAAGTATTTCTTGAATCGCAAAAAATCGTTAGCAAAAAGAAAATTAACGTATTTTAGAGCATATTTATCTCTTTTCTTCACGTCTTGCGTCGCAAAATCAAGCAATATCAATAATAATCTTATTGCTATTAAAATCTTTACGATCGTTTTAATATTCTTTTTGTTCGATGTTTCGCAAAGTTAATTTACAACTATTTAAAAGTTATCTCTAAAACTCTTAGAAGTCAAGAATTAATTTTTGACATCAATTATCAATTTAGTTGTCGCTAAATATATTGAGACTTCTTAATTCGTAAATTGTTTACTATGACATATTAAAATATAAATGTTATTTGATTCGAACGAGAAATTTTATAATTTTAACAACACACTTCTATTGTACATGATATTGTGTAAAATCAATTTAGCGACTAAAATGAACTTATTGATCACGAATCTTTAACGACTTTCTTTCGTTAAATCTTTAATTATATGTGTCAATCATTGCGTTCGATATACGATGAATTTTTCTACAATAAAATTCGATAATGAATCAATTTGTTATGCGATTACGTTTAATATGAATAATACGTATTTTTTGAAACGACGCAACGACTTCATAGCTTAGTCTTCTTCATATATAAGCGAATCAAATGATAAAACTTTTGTTGTGCTTTCGTTCGAAATTCGATATAATGTCACAACGTGAGTTGCGAACAATTCGCTCGTTCTTGACAATATGTGGCCAAATATTACAAAGAATTAAAATACGCGAAATTTGTCAAATATAAGATTAAAATTGAAGCATTAAAAATTAAGAGCATCACTTTAATCGTTTGATTCTAGTATATGCTTGTTCTATTAGCTACGTTTATGTAAAGTACTTTAGATAGAAAATATTAATACAATCATTAACAAGCAATAGAATTTGGCAAAATTTGAAGTCGCTAAAATAAGCGAACGACTATAAACGCCTTAATTTCATGATTTTCTTTCAATTAAATTCGAATACGCGCTTTATATTTATTTTTATCTTTAACGATTCTATTTTATAAGCAACGTGAAGAAATAATTATGCGAGAGCGTTTTTCGTAATGGTTTTGTTCAATTCTAAGTTAAAGTTAACAAGAAGATCTCTTTAGAATTCGTAAATTTTAACAAAAGTCAACGATCAAATATAGCTCATAGCTAACATCGTTTTAATATCGCTTTAAAAATTATTTAACATTCATTTTTTACATTTGTAAATTGAAATAAATTCACAATTAATACTTTCTTTACTAAAGAAGAACTACGATAAATTCGTTCAAAGAACGTTTGAGCTAATGCATCGACAATGACACAAGACAATAGACAATACTCGTTATGAAAAATCAAAATTTGCGCAATTATTAATTGAAAATGCACGAACGTATCTTTAGTCATAGTCTTATTATTGTCTTTTTTATAATTGACGATGCTAAAAAGAATGTAATCATTCGACTAAAATTGTTTTCGTGCAAGTCACATGAGCTTACGTTGTTCTTTTTGATACTCGTGTTGTCACTATTTGATCTAACAATCTTAAATAATAAGTAAATCAAGAAACGAGAATTTTGCATTTAGCGATCTTGTGAAGAATTTTCGTAATCGATGTTTATCGACGAAGCATTGTGCGACAAATTTGATCGTTTTCGAATTAATAATAAGTGCAATACGAGTTCATGTTCTAAAGTTATCTTGATTAAGAGTCTATCGTAAAAGATTTCTTGTCATTTGAGCGAACGAATTTTTTTTTGAATATAATTATCGCATGTTGCGAATGGCGTCACTCTAAGATTTGATTATTATTTAATTCGTGAATTGATGACGTTGCATTGCATTTATGCGATTTAGCTCTCAAAGCAATGTTACGTTAATTAACATTTTTGCGTTCTATTAATATTAAAGTTAATATACTTATAGCTCTTGCATCGATTTTATTTTAGATTTGAATCAAATAATTGCGTGACATAAAATGATCAATGTCGCTTAAAGCAAATTTGAGAAGAATTCGCTAAACTAAAATTCTTGTTCTTTTCTTCTCTTTATTGCATGAGCATTTGAACATGACTATCTTAACGTAAATTCTAGCTCAAAGCTTTCTTAATAATTTTGTCTTTCTAGAGTAAATTTTGTTAAATAACAATAATTTTTAGCTTTTTTCTAAATTCTTTTGTGTTAATCTTGTCTTTAAATAGATTGACTTTTAACTTAGCGAAACTTTCATCAAATCGTTATTAATTAATTCGTCTTCTTTTGACAAATACGTTTGCTTAACAAATGTTATCGATCTTGAAATTAGTGAGCTTGAGAACGTCATGCGAATCGATCGAGTCTTTAGCTAGTTATTAATTAGAACTAAGACTTTTTCACCTATTGTTTTGAATCGAATTTCGATTTCGTCGCAAATAGAAGCAACTACTAACGAATACATACGCACAAAAGTTGCTATTGCAAGTCTCTTAACAACATTATATAACTCGATTGTATCATTGAATTATTCTATTAATGTTGCATCGTTTTCGTCAATTCTTATCGAGTAACATGCGAATGAATTACGAGACATTTACATGAACGTCAAAGCTTCGCTTAGCGATCAATTGCATAATGCTATTGCGAGTCTAATTTATCAAATGATCTTTCGCATTGTTAATTCTATTGAAGAGACAAATTATTAAATGTTCGCTATATTAAATCTTATAAATGATACGAATGCGAACAAGTATCTCGATAATAAATTGCAAAATTTGATCATCTATAAATCGTCTCATTCGATAGAGTTCATGTCAATCACTAGAAATTATGAGTCGAAAGCTAAAGAGAATGTCTTTAATGCTTTTATTCATTTAGAGAATGTTAATAGTCGTAAATTGCAAAAGAAGATCATTGTATTCTTATTTTAATTAATTCATTCGATAGAGTTCTTAGCAAAATTGTTAAACATAATTGATTTGACATCAAAGACGAATTGAAATACTAATTATATCACATAGCATTTAAACATTAAATAAAATCTTCGTCTACGCAATTATTTTCAACTCTTTATTTGTCGATTAAAGTGTCAAATCGCGACGAGATTATAATGTCTAGCGAGAGTGTCTCTTTCTCTCAAGGAGTTGAGATTTTTCGAATAATAATATGACAATTAGGCAATGTATTGTGACAAATTTGACATCGACGTTCTTATTTCAAGTTTTCTTATTATTTTTTAAGAAGATTGATGAGTGCGAACGTTTTATTGACGACAATTCACAAAAAACAAATGATATTTTGGCGATAATTAAAAAGAAATTAAAAAATAGCGAAAACGAACTCACTTTAAAGAGAGACATAGTGACGAAATTCATGACTTCATCGAATTTCATAACTTAGAAGCTCATTAATATGTCGCAAATTACGAGTAGTTGACTTTCTATTAACGCGAGATGTTCAAATAGAGTTTTAGTCGCAAAGTTATTAAATAAGTTTGAAACTATTTTATTATTAACGAAGAACAACTTCAAGAGTTGTGTTATTTACGTGACATCATCGAACGAACAATTGCGATTATTCTTTTCTCTATTGTTTTCGATTTCGAGACGTAATCGCGCAACGAAAGTGCGCATTCTTAACGATGTAATACTCTTCAATATATAGAGATCTCGTAATATATTTTTTTCGCAAAGTCAAATAAATTTTTCTAATTAATGATAGAAAATTTCATCAAGATTAATAAATTAATCAATATTATAAAACTCAAATACGAACGACTTCATGCGATAGCTTCGCATGCAATCTCATGTCTAAATGTTGTGCATTTCAAAATAGTCAAATTATTCAATATGTTCGTTGTGCATTTAAAGAAAAAAAATAAGTTAAATTTGAGTTCGTAATCTCTTTTTTATCTTTACTTCTTGCTAATTATTTTTGTAGCGTCACATGAAAATCGATGCGCATAGCTTTTAATTCGACTCAAATTCGCAATCTTTAAATCGAGTTTATTATTAAAGAATCATAATTTAAAAGGCGAATGCAAGAGAAAACATCGATCGAAAAGAAAATTAAGTTAAACTTTCGCAATTGAACAAAACGACTAGAGTTAACTCAATGTAAAACGTGCTTATAATGCGAAACACAATTACAAACATGCAAAGAGATCTCGAATTCAATCATTTTACGTCACACGTTTTACGATGAAGTAAATAAGAGTGAAAGTGATTAATTTGAAGTTAACAATGAACGCCTTGCAAGAAAGTTATAACGATCGACGAATTAAACTCAAGAAGTTTATCTCAAAATCTTTCGAAAATTACGTTCGAAAGCGTCAAAGTTTCGAGATCTTCATAACTAGAGAAATAAATAGCATTTGTACAACATAATTGAATTTGAATAACAAGATTGAAACTAGTTTGCTTTAGTTAACATATATTAATAAAGCTAGCTAATCAAAGTTTTTCTTTTTGAACTTTTACGATTTCTCTTGTTTTAATTCTTCATATGTGATATTAACTTCTTGGCGATATTTCTCATTGCATTGTTCGATAGCTAACTAAGTGAAAAAACATGATTTAGTGTTAAACTAAGATCTTCTAAAATAGTGTCACATCATTTAATTCATTCACTCGTTCTTGTCTTTTGTGAGACGAGATTGCTCTTTATTTATTACACGCATAAACATTTGCGAATCTTAAAATTATTTATCATTGTTTAAGTGTGCTTTGATAATAAACGAAACGCATGTCAAAAAAGAAAAATCGTTCGTTACAATAATGAACACATCTATTGTTTTGTAAGTAATTATCGACGTTGTCGTATAAAAAGTATTAAATAATTTTAATTTTTTAATCGTAATACGTTTTACGTTCTCAAGTTTCGATTAAAAGATTAACATGATTATTGTGTTGTTTGTCGTTGTCGTTCTCAATTGCTATTTTAATGTGTTTTTGCTTAGAAATGTTATAAAGATTAAAATATTTATGCTAATTGTTAATTCTTCGAGAGTAAAGCTTGCGATCGCATTTCATTTGTTGCGCTTCTTAGATTCGTCAATCACATTCATAGATGTGCAATGCTTCATAAACGATTAAATTTGTTTTGTTCACAAGTTTAAAGAATCGTAATAAACAAAAGTTCGAATCATAATAATAAATAACATCATTGTAGCGCGAGATGTAAGAATTTGTTCATCGAAATAAGTCTTGAGTTAATAATTGTTGAGACTTCGACTCATCATAGTGATTTATACGACGCTTTGAGCTCAATCTAAATTCTCGAAAACGTTTTATATTAAACTTAAGTAATTTTTTTCTCATTTTGTGACAATTAGAATTCAATAGCTCGTTTCAAAGCAATCAATTCGTCGTTCGTAAAACAACATAATAAGAATTTTCTACATTTTGAAATGATTTAAAAAACATCGCGAAATCGAAAGATTTTCATCGTATAAGTTGTTAACAATACGAATTCATATTAGCATTGCAATGTATTAATAAAGATAATCGTTAATTCGCGACTTATTTCAATGCTTAATTGCGATCAAATTGATAAGAAATCTCTTAAGAGTCGATTGTTGCGACGAAATTGTGTAGAACTTACAAGCTCGAATTCTATTGCGTTCATAATTTTGAATTTATTTGTTCTAGAAAAAGAAACTCGAATATAATTAATAAGTTACTTAAGAACGATTAAATAGATTTTAAATGCTAGTGCAAAATAGTACGTAACAAAAATGCGTGAAACGTATACATTTGTTTAGATATTAAGTTTCTAGCGATCATTTGTATTGCTAAGTTGATATTTAATTATTGCTAATAATACATAGAAGATAAAGTGTAAAGTACAATCTAATGAATGCAACAATCAATTCGAAAATCTCTAAGAGTATAGCAACGATAGAGAAGATAATCTACTATCTCGTTTGTTGTTCTAGTGAATTGCGTTCTTTCGAAACTCGAATTGCAATTATGTGTTATCTATTTACAATAGATCAAAAATTTATTCTTAAACAAACGTCGATGTTTCGAACGAACGTTCAATGGAGCACAAAAAGAGCGCATTGACTTTCAAAAACTTGAAACTACTATTATTGACTCTTTCGCTAAGTCTTTAAATGCTAGGTATTTTAACGATGATAACAAAGTCTCGTTTACGATTTGTCATAAAAGATAAAAACATTGTATCTAATACAATCTTTCATTTATCTAAACACTTATCTTAATTTTTCAAAATTCGTTGTTATTTTGAATTCGTTTGATGATAAACTTAGTGTTTCGATCAATATACTATTATTCTTTCTCGTTGAAAGAAAGTCGTTGAGTGAAGATAGTAACGTCTTGGACATAAATCGAGTCGCTTTCAATATTAAAACTACTCGCTTAAATCGTTTAACATGCGCGAAACATTAATATCTTTAACAAGTAAACTTAAATAAGAATTCAAATATTAACTTGAGTTTCTACGAAATCGCAAAATGTTATAGTAGACAAGAAAGTAAACATGATTGCAATACTAATCGAACGACGATAATAAATAATGAAACGAGAATTTTGAAATATAAAGTTAATTGCAACTCTTATTATAGTTTGGCGCGATCAATACTCGAAGACGAAAAAAAAACGTTTGAAGTTTTATTTATTTAAGAATTTTTGTCAAATGTCGAATTTAATTTTGCAATTATGTTCGAAAAGTTAAGCAACGATCTAAGATTGCAATCACACATTTGCAAGTCGAACTTATTCGTTCGCATTAGATTGATCGTCGGGTCGGGTTTCGGTACCAACATTCTGGCCCGACCCAGATACTTGATACCAACCTCTTGACTCGACTTGGAATCGACTTGGGTCAACGATTTCTTGACCCGACCCAATCGACCCGCCAAGCAATCGAAAATGACGTCAAAATGCCAAGATTTTCTATTTTTAAAAAAAATCGCATTATTCGAATTACTAAAAATAGTTTAAAAATAATAACGCACAAATAACGTACAAATGCATTATCTAAATGCATTACTATATAATATTATAAACAAATTAATTAAATTAATCAACTTGATTAAGTTGATTAATGCACTTTTTCAAAAATAATCTAAATTTTTCGAGTCTTGGCGAGTCGAGCCAAGTTATA
>JAABUQ010001861.1_pt1 | contig 43676 bp, 34 predicted proteins | sample 5560001 | NCBI WGS metagenome assembly JAABUQ01 (sample SAMN10711888, study PRJNA513371) | rock metagenome | isolation source: Antarctica rocks | place: Antarctica: Victoria Land, Finger Mt nord | collected 2015-12-18 | reverse complement strand
GACGACAGGGGCCACGGGGGCCACGGGGGCCACGGGGGCCACGGGGGCCACGGGGTCCACGGGGTCCACGGGGTCCACGGCGCCTGTAGGGGCCGCGGGAGCCGCAAGCGCCGCGTCGCCCGTAGAATCTGTGGGGGCTGCAGACGCTGCGGGGGATACAGTATCCGTGGAGGCCGCAGGGGGAGCAGGCGCCGCGGACGCTGCAGGGACGGCAGCATCCGTGGGGGCCATGGGGACTGCGGGACCCGCGGAGGCCGCGGGACCTACCAAGATGACAGGGCCTGCAAAGCCGACGGGACGACCCGCAAAGCCGACGGGACGACCCGCAAAGCCGACGGCAGCGGCAGCGGCAGGTTGCGCCTGGGCTGGCTCAGGGGCCTGCGGTGGCCGAGTTGTCTCGGGGGGCGGCAGCGGCGCCGGTGTATCCGTGTGGCCATGCGCGCGGGGGTGGCCAAAAGCGGAGAAACGGGCCATAAGGTCGTCGCGGTGTTGGCGCACGGATGCCGCCGCCTCCGTCGCGGCGCTGGTGAGGCTGTCGCGTGCTCGGGTAGCGGCAAGATCAATATCAATATATCAATATCTCATTTGGGTGTGACCATTATCCTATTCTCCTCTCGGGCATCGTTGGTTAGCCTGGAAGCAATACTGGGTGTAACCTAACCGACGTCGTTCTTGTGTGGAGCGTGGTGTGAGTCTTCGCCGATTATATAGTGCGTGTCCGGGTGGGGGACGCGCGCGCATTGTGGCATCCGGCGTGCTTATCGCGGCGTTCACTGGCTGTATCGCAGGGGTGGCGGCGCATACTGCGTCTCCTTCCCTCGCAGTGCATGTAGCGCATGCCGTTGGGGCACGTCACCACGTGGCGTCGCGGGCTATTGGGACCGCACCCCTGGTTGAGCTTGATGGCGTGTGGCTTGGCCCTCGCGACGCGTGGCCCGTGGCGCCAGGCGCCCTACGACCCGCTACCCCAGGGGCAACCGACGCCGCGCCGGGCGGAGCGGGGCAATCGCGCCTCTTGCTCGCGCACAATCGCGGAGCGATCTACGGCGTGCTCGAGGCCGGAGGCCAGCGCTTTGAGGTCGGCGGCAGCTACGATCCCCGAGGCCGTATCCTGCGCCTTGGCTGGGGTGGAACGGCGGGGGCGCCCCTGCGCCGCTTCATCGGCACGATTGATCGCGGCGACATGACACTCTCAGGAGCATGGGACACGCCCGCCCAGCCCGGCCCGGCAACACCGCTTACTCTGCGACACGTGGCGCCGCGGGCCGTCATTGATCGCCCCTCGCTTACCCCCGCGCCGACGGCAGCGCCCGATGCCACGCCGACGGTGGTCGCCTTCGTCCCGCCCCCGCCGACGGCGACGCCGATCCCGCTCGCTCATCCCGATGACCCCAGCGGCGTCTGGATCGTCCCCGGTGGCTTCTATATCCTCGCCCCCGGCCAGATAACCAACGCGGTCGTGATCCTGCGCGCCATAGGCCAGACGGTCACGGGTACCGCCATACAGGACGGGGCACACCTCCCTCTGACCGGGACATACCGGGCGACCACGCGCACCCTGTCCTTCACCATCCCTCTGCCGAGCGGCGGTGCTATCGCCGTGGGTGTGACCATAGATAGCAGCCTGCGCCAGGCGACGGGCTCGATCGCGGCCCCGAACCTGGAGGGCGGGTTTTCGCTCACGCGCGGCGGCGATCCGCATTCCCCAGCCGCGGCCACGGCGATCGCCGCGGCCGCCGCGGCCGCCGCGGTCGCCCCGACGGTCACCCCGACTCCGGGCGCGCCGGCACCCACACCCATCTACCTGGCCACGCCCATCCCGTCCGACGACATCGATGGCGCCTGGACGTTCCCGGGCTTCGACCCCAGCGTGATGGGTCCAGCCATCTTCTATCTGCGCCGCCGTGGCGGCGATATCGCGGGGGAGATCGACGCCTACGGGGCGCGCTTTCCCCTCCGGGGCACGTACAGCGACGGCACGCTTACCCTCGACTGGAGTCTGCCGCACTACGGCGCCTATCGTTTTCAGGGCTCGCTTGGCAACGGTATGACGCAACTCTCCGGCCTGATATACGACCCGCGGGCCGAGGGAGGCGCCTTCTTTCAGCGCCTCTCGGAGACAAGCCCTGGGATTCACCCATCCTATCCCGACATCGCGTCACGCCCATAATCGGCAACAAGCGCGCATGCCAAGTGGAGATGAGCGAAGCGACAGGAGACGCGTGATGTCACCTATGATCAACAGGGATAGAGTCGCCGGTCCGGGGCGAGAGTTGGGGGCAGCTGTCCCTGCCATCCGTCGTGCCCGACGCGGCCTCGGCCTACTCCTCGCCGGAGTTGCCCTGGCGCTCCTGTTCTCAGGCTGCGCCACAACCTCGACCACGTTCGGGGACGGCCCCGTCTCCAGCGCCGTCCCCGCGCCTATTCGCCGGTCGGGGTCGCGTGCATTTCCCACTGTTGTCGCGCCCCTCAAGCAGGTCGCCGGGACGTGGCAGATGCGCTTGACGCAGCCTGGATCCAGTCCGAGCACGCCGACTAGCCTGGTGCTCGAGGAGAGTAGGGGGCGCGTGCGCGGTATCATGACCCTCGCTAGCGGCCGCTATGAGACGTGGGGTGTCGCCGACGGGAATGGCGTTACCTTGCGGTGGACCACTGGGGGCATCGGGGGGACGGCATATCCCGAACTGCGCGCCACAGTGGTGGCCGGGAATCGTTTGCAGGGGACGTGGGGGTATGACCTCGGACAGCCGCAGCAATACCAGCAGCAGACCGCGCCGTTCACGGCCACCCGCCTGGGACCGGTCCCCGCGCTCGCCCTTCCACCCTACGGCACGCCTATTCCCAGCCCAACGCCCACCCTGATCGCCTATGCGCCGCCCCAGCCCGTGCCCTCACCGAGCGCCACGCCGCACATCGCCGACCCCGCCGAACTCTCCGGGCACTGGTATATCCCGGCGGGGCTAACGGCACTGCACCCGCAGGACGTTTACGGGGATGGACGCCTGGTCCTTGTCCAACACGGGACGCGAGTAACTGGCGAGGTAAGCCAGGATGGGGGGCGCTACGGGCTCGTCGGCATGTACGACCCGCAGCGCCGTGAGCTTGACGCGGACGTGGCGCTGCCCGACCCGACCGGGAACCGAATCCACGTGGCCGTCACGGTCGGCGACGATGGACTCTCCGCCGCCGGCCTGCAGACGACGCCGAACAGCGGCGACTTCCTTATCTTGTCCCGTCTCGACGACCGGACCCCGGCCACGCCCTCCTCGCCCGCGCAGCCGACCGTCGTGCCGCTCGCGACCCCATACCCGAGTGGCTACATCGATGGAGCATGGGAGTGGTCAGACACTGGACCGACCATCTCCGACAGGCGGCCCGGCCACTCCGCCAATCCAGTCCTGCTCCTGCACAAGCAGGGTCAGCAGGTCACGGGCGTCCTGTACGATGGCCGTTACCGCTACGAAGTGCGCGGCGCGTACGATGCGACGAATCGACAACTCTCCCTCTCTTTCATGGCGCCGACGATCGGCGAGTTCTCGATCGGCGGCGCCCTCTCGGCCGACAACCGAGTCGCCATTGGTGGCTGGAGCGGCCCACCCGGCGATGGCGGCTCTGACATCCACCGCGTAGCGGTCGAGCCCTCGGTACCCGCCGGCGCCCCACCCGTTGTAAGGTGCGTCCCACAGGGGCGTGGCGTCTCGGGCTGGTGGTATATTGGCGATGGTCCGAGCGGCCTCGCCCACGCGGCCGATGCGCAACAGGCGGACCTCGATGAGAGGAGCGGGGCGGTCACGGGGATGGTTGTCGCGGGCGGATCGCGCGTCCCCGTCCGCGGTTCCTACAATCACAAGACTGGGGCGCTCACCTTAAGCTGGCTGGGCAGCGATAACGGCCCTGTCCACCTCACGGCGACCATCCCCGAGGGGGCTCAGCGTGGGGACGGCCAGATCACCACACGCCTCTCCGACAGCGGCCTCGAGATCGAGCGCCGCGTCTGTTGAGCAATACCTGGCGTGCCGTACGCGAATCCGGCGCGTACTGGGCATCTCGGGGCGTGGAAGTCAACTATTCCATGGGGTCGACGACATAGAGCTGAGTCGGGACGGTGCGGATGCTGAACGTGGGCGCGGGCAGGAACGGCACGTGGTCGCGCAACCACCTGGGTAGCCAGTTCCAGCGGCCGGGCACGCGGACGGGGCCGCCGTCGACGACGGCGAAAACGTGGCCGCTGCGCTCGTCCACGCCCAACACCCTGCTGGTCGTCTGGCCCACGGCGCCGGTGTTGGGCGCGAGCAGCGTCGTATCGCCGAGCTGGATGGTGTGCAGCAAGGTCGCGCGCCGGGCATCGAACACGCTCAGCGCGGTGACGCGCCGCTGGTCGGCGGGGCCATCAAAGGTGATAGTGTCCGAGAGGACGTAGATGCGCCCGGCCCGGCGATCCCCTGCCATGGCTGGGGGAAAGCCCATGTTCGCCGGAGGAGCGGCAAGGCGGACGGTCCGCACGGTGGCGCCATGCCGCGTGTCGAGCACGCTTACCGTGCCCCACGGGTCATCTCCGGCGATGAAAGCGTTCCCCTCCCGCTCGTCCACCACCAGCGCCGTGGGGCTGCCGTGCAGTGTGCGCGCGGCAAGGACCCGGCTAGTGCGCCCATCCAGCATCTCCACGGCGCCCGAGGGCCAGTATCCCCGCGTGGCGACGAAGACATGGCCGTTGCGCGCGTCGATGGCGATATCCTCCGGGAAGGCGTCGACCACGATGGTGCGGAGCAGGCGTCCGTCGTGGGCGTCCAGGACGCCGACCAGGCTGCTGGGCGGCGGCGAGACGGCGCCCACGTTGTCGTCGCCGACGTAGACGCGCCCAATCCGTTCGTCGCCCGCGAGGCGGATGTTGTCCGTCGAGCGCGAGCGCGCCATCACGGTGACGGTGCGCAGCACCCGGCCGCTCGCGATGTCGAGCACCGTCACGCTGCCACTGAGGTTGCCGACGAAGAGATGGCCGGCTATCGGGACCATCGCCATGGGATTCGCGCTGTTGGGCAGGGTCAGCGTGCGTCTGACGGCGCCGGTGCGGGCATCGAGGACGCTGATAGTCGTATCGCCCGCGTTGGCCACGAAAACAAGCCCGGCGCGCTCGTCCACGGCCGCCGCGCGCGGCTCGTAACCCACGGTGGTCGTGCGCAACAATGCGCCCGACTCCGCGTCGAGGACCAGCACGACGCCGTTGGGATAGTCCGCTTTCGGTTCGACCAGGAATGCGCGGCGCGTGGACGCGTCGACGACCAACGGCCCGGACGGCGCATCGAGAGGAATGATGGCCAGCACTGGTCCTGCATGCCGATTGGGCGTGGCGAACACGCCGCCGCCCACGACGAGCAGCGCCAGCAGCAGGAGACCTGCCAGCACACCTTGAATCGCTCGCCTCGGGCGTATCCGGTTCACGCTGTTAACACTCCCTCATCGCCAAGGCTCCTCTCAGGCGTCGGCATCGCCCGGCGTCGCGCGTAACTGACAGCGCAGTTCGTCGGAAGCATAATGGAACTCGTTGGCATTGTACACCCCGAACACGTACCGGTCGGGGCGGAGCACCACGATAGCTCTGCTCCGGCTGTGGCGCGTGAACCACGCGGCTAGCACTCCCTCGACATCGACGACCACAGTACTGCCTACGACGGTGTCCGCAACCTCGTCCCACGCAGCCTGCCGATCGTGATTGGGATGTACAGATTCTGGGGGCGCGGGCGTCCCGCCCGTCCCGGGTCCAACGCCGGGACGGGCGGGACGCCCGCGCCCCCAGGGCAGACCGCACCTCTTACGTCCTAGAAGAGCACGGCCTTCTTCGCCGCCGCTCCCCTCTCCCGCACTGGGCTGCGTACTCCCCTCTCCCGCGCCGGGTCGCGTACTCCCCTCTCCCGCGGTCGGGAGAGGGATCGGGGGTGAGGGTTGCTCGACCATCATGAAGCGCGTCGGCAGGCTGTCCCAGAAGGGCAGGTCGGCCGCGTCGATCAATGCGCGCGGGTCTACGCCATAGCCGACCACGGCGAAGTCGGGACCGAGCGCCTCGTCGAGAGGGACCGTGGCTCCGTCGGGGCCGCGCACGCGCGGCTGCACGAAGACGGCGCCCACCGGCGTGCGCCGGCCGCGGCGCTGCCCCTTCGACAGCACGCCGCCGCGTAGGGGAGGCAGCGCGGGGTTGACGTGGCGCAGGGCGCACCGCACGGGCGAGACGCGGTTGAGCAGCGCGAACGTCGCGTCCCGTAGCGTGGCCAGCGGCTCGCCCGCTCCCACCACGCGGCCGGCCCACACGGCCAGGCGGATGATCGACCGGACGTGCGGCTCGCGCTCCTGCTGATAGCTGTCCAGCAGGGCTGGAGCGGCCGCGCCGCGCAACACCAGGTGCAGCTTCCAGGCCAGGTTGTGCGCGTCGCGGATGCCCGCGCAGAGGCCCTGACCCAGGAACGGCGGCATCTGGTGGGCGGCGTCTCCCAGCAGGAAGACGCGGCGGTCGCGCCAGCGCGCGGCCAGCAGAGCATGGAAGGTGTAGACGGTGGCGCGGATGACCTCCACGCTGTCCGGGTCGATCCGTGCCCGCGTCGCCAGCAGCGATCGCACGCGCTCCGGCCGCTCCATCTCCTCGCGCCGCTCTCCCGCGCGCAGCCTGAACTCCCAGCGCCGATGGGCGCCCGCCGAGGGCACGAAGGTGACCGGCCGCGCCGGGTCGCAGATTTGCTGCGAGACCGTCGGCAGGGGCAGGTCCCCCTTGAGCAGCGTATCCACGACCAGCCAGGGCTGGTGGAACCCCAGGTCACGCAGGGGGATACCGGCCTGCTTGCGCGCGAGGCTGTGGGCGCCATCGCAGCCCACAGCCTCGCGCGCAAGCACCTCGTAGGTACGGCCCCCGGCACGCGCATGGTCATGGTCATGCACGCGCAGCGTGACGCCGTCGCCGTCCTGCGTCACGGCCATGACCTCGTGGCCCAGGCGGACGTCCACGCATGGGTAGCGCGCGGCTCCCGCGCGCAGCGCGTCTTCCAGCCGCGGCTGGTACACCATAGTGGAGGCCGGGAAGCCATAGGGCTGATGACGCGTATAGCCCTGGAAGAGCGTGCGGCCCCGGCGGTCGAGGAACCGCATGCCGTCGATGGGCGCGGTGTCGGGGATAATCTGATCGTGCAGGCCGATGGACTGGAAGACGCGCATCACCTCGCCGTCGACGTGGACGGCGCGGGGCAGCGGGTACACCGCTGTCTCGCGCTCGAACACCACCGTGCGCACTCCGCGCGCGCCCAGCAGGTTGGCCATGGTGGCGCCGACCGGTCCGTAGCCGACGATGGCTATAGCGATCTCATCCATCCCTCTACCCTTGTCACAAGGCCTACAACCGCGGTCGCAAACCCGCGGCGCCCCTTTTATGCTACTATGCTGACAAAACGCGATAGCGGGCTCACAAAGGCAGGGCATGTCGATGATAGCCAGCGCGACGGCGCCCGATGACGACAGCTTTGCGCGTCTCCTGACGATGTATCGCTTGCGGGCAGGACTGTCGCAGGGACAGCTGGCCCAGGCCGCGCGCCTCTCGCGCACCTATGTCTATCACCTGGAGCGCGGACAGCGCGCGCACCCGTCTCCCCGCGCGGCGCGGGCCTTGGCGCGCGCCCTTGAGCTGAAGGGCGCGGAGCGCGAGGCCTTCTACGAGGCCGTGGCCACGCTCACCGGCACAGCGCCGGCGCGCGATGACGACCCCGATGAGTTGTTCGACCTGGTCAACCTGGTCGGGTTGGGCGTGGCCAACGCGGCCTATCCGGCGCATGGGCTCGACCGCCTCTACCGCGTCACCTACTGGAACGCCGCCGCGCTGCATCTTTTCGCGGTCGACGACGCCTTCCTGGGGATGACGCGGCTGCACCTGCTTTCCATCCTCTTCGATCCGCGCAACCGCGCGCGCTTCCGGCCGTGGGAGCCGCTGGCGCGACAGCTGGTGGCCGATTTCAAGTGGCATACCTCTACGCTGACGCACCTGCCGGAGTACAAGGCGCTGTGGCGCGAGTTGCGCGCGCTGCCTGATTTCAGGCGCGTCTCGGACGTCACCCCCGCGGCCGGCGCGCCCAGCCCCATCTTCGTGATGGGCGTCCAGCACTCCACGCTCGGCGCGCTTGCCCTGCGCACGGCCACCACGCTCTTCGGCAACCTGCGCGACCACTATATCATCACCTACGTCCCCGGCGACAGCCGCACCCTCGACGCCTTCAACCGCATGGGCTGGCGCGGGGGAGTGAGTGGTTAGTGGCTAGTGATTAGTGACGAGTGAGGTTCAGGGATGAGCAGGTAGTTGTTAGTGAAGGCCAAGCACGCCGATGGGTGACACCAACCCGGCTGCGCAGCAGCCCTACCTCACTCGTCACAAGCCACTCGCATCCGTCCTCACTCGTCACAAGCCACTCGCATCCGTCCTCACTCGTCACTAACCACTAGCCACTAATCACTCGTCACTCGTCGGCTACCAGCCGAGCGTGCCCGGCCCGCCCTTGAAGGGTCCGACGATGTCGGAGGTGATCCAGCCGCCGTAGAAGTCGCCGGACTGGGCCTGTACCTGCTCGTCGTCGACGTAGCAGGCGTCCATGCGGCCGGGGTAGAGGGCGATGTAGTCGCGCAGGCTCTCGTAGCCGGGGCTGGGCTGTGGGTAGGACCAGGCGACGTTCTCCGTCGTGCGGTCGCCCACGGCAATAGTGTAGTAGCGCGCCGTGCCCTTAAATTCGCAGTAGGTGGAACGGGACGTGGGGGTGACGTAGTCCATGTGGATGTCTTCGGGCGGGATATAGTAGACCGGCGGGTGACTGGTCTCCAGCACGCGTTTGGCGCGCCGAGTGTCGGCGATGGTCACGCCATTGAAGACGACCCGGATGCGCCTGGTCGAGTCCTCCAGCCGCGGCGGGCGCGGGTAGTCCCACACCGATTCCTGCCCCGGCTCCGGCTGTACTCGTTGTCTCGTCGTCATATGTCCTCCCATCATGCGTCGCTGTTACTGTGTAGGCGCCGTGTACAGCAGAGTGTACCCAATAACGGAGCGATCGACGGGCGCGTTCAAACCCTCACGACGCCGCAGCGCACGGGCAAGCGCGGTCGTCCGCGCCTGGCGTTGCCCGACGGCGTCCTGCTGGTCCACGTCGTCAAGAGCCCCAAAGGACGACGCCTGGCGGAGGTGACGCGGCGCGTGGTCGTCGGCACGGAGGACGCCGTGGCACGGGTCATCGTCGCGACGCACGGCGGCCCGCAGATCAACACCGCCTCCAGCGCACGGCTCAACGCCACGTTCCGTGCCCACCGCGCACCCTTGGCGCGGCGGGGACGCGCCAGCGCGCACGGGACGGCGCTCGTCGCGAGCGGCAGGGGGCTGGTCGGCTGTGCCTCCAACGTCTGCTGGGTGCAGCAGAGCCTCCGGCTGCGGGCCAGCGGTGGCCGCACGTGGCTGGAACGCACGCCGGCCCTGGCGGCGGGGCTGACCGCCCAGCGGTGGACGCGCGAAGAGGTCCTGCGCTATCCTATCCCACCCCGGGCGCGGACGGTCACGGCGACACCGCGACGCGGCCGCACGCGCGCTCATGGCCGTCTCCTCCCTTTTCCCGCCTGCCCCGCGCCCCTCCGCCAGGGCAGGCCGCATGACCACACTTCCCTGTGGCGGTACCCGGCGCCGTGGGGCAAGCTATAGTGGGCCGGAGGGCCAGCACATGACCGTCAGGGGACAGCATCGAGTCGGTCCTCCGCCTCGATTGTCGCGATGTCAGCGGCAGCCTCTCCGCCGCGACGACTGCCCAATTCTCGTGCGGGTAACGGACCGATCCCTACACCCTTAAGCGCGACGGCAAGGGCTCGGCCACAGCGCAGTCCTACCCACACGGCAGCGATGCCGCCGATCATGCTGGCGGCGATGTAGGCGAGCCCGGCGCCCAGCGAGGCCGCGTCGGAGAGGAGCAGGTCGGTGCCCCAGGCGAAGGTGCTGAAGGTGGTGAACCCGCCCAGCACGCCAACCGCGACGAACAGCCGCGTCTCCGCGGATAGCACGCGCGCCTCGTCGGCCAGCACAAAGACGACGCCGAGCGCGAACGAGCCCGCCAGGTTGGCCAATAGGACCGGAAACGGCAACACGGCGCTCCATGCGGCCAGCCACGTCAGGAGTAGCGCGCGCAAGCAGGCCCCAATTCCGCCGCCCACGAACACGATCAGCACACGTCTCATGCGTTTATGAGAATCGCGCGGAATACCCCGCCCCTCGTGGGCGGGGATGGATAGCGCCGACGCCCGTCGCTTCCGCGCCTCGATATAGGCCGCACGGTCGCTTCACAGATGTGACCCACGCTCCCATAGTACGTGCTCTCGCTCCACAGTCCCGATCCCCAGAAACGCCGCCCCTTGAGCGTGGGGAAGCGCGTGAAGACGGCCGCCGCCGAAATGGACGTGAGTGTCTTGGCAATCTCCGCTGGCGCGGTGGTGTGGTCGGCCTGCACGAACAGATGCACGTGATCGGGCAGCACCTCCATGGCCTACGCCTCCCACTCATATGTCGCGCCTGCCTCCGCTAAGCACCTGACCATAAGTTCGACACGGTTTCTCGGGCGAATCACGCCTGACAAAAACGTGCCAGATTTCTGAGCACATGCTTAGCACCTGCCGCGGCGCCACGTCTACGGCCCCGACGAGCACGGCGTTCCTCTATGTCACGCACCAGATGATGTGATAGTCGAGGCGATGCGCCACATGACGGCTTGACTTTGTTTGCATATCGTCATATTACATAAACATGCAGCGCACCGTGTCAATCCCCGTCGATCTGCCGTCGGATCGCTTCTTGCCGCTCCTCGCGGAGTGCGCGGAGGTGTTCAATCGGCATGCCGATTGGGCGCTCGCCGCGCACACGTACAGCAAAGCGAAAGCGCACCAGGCGTTGTACGAGGAGCAGCGGCCGCTGCATCCCGATGTGCCGTCGGCCTTGATCCAGACGGTGCGCGACACGGCGCTCGAAGCGGTTAAGGCGGTGGCCTCTACCATCTGGCCGTCACCTCGACGGGCCAGACCTATTCCAATAGTCGGGTGCGCGCTGTCCAGCGGCGCTATCTCCACAACAGGACGACGCTCCAAGCAAAAGGCACAAAATCGGCCAGACGGCGGCTTCGTCGCCAGTCGGGCCGTGAGCAGCGGTTCAGCACGGGCGTCAACCATGTCGTCACCAAAGCGATCGCCCATCTGCCCGCCGCGACGTTCGCGCTCGAAGACCTGTCGGGTATCCGTGCGCAACGGCGAGGCAAGAAAATGGACAAATGGATCGGCAGTTGGCCGTTCTCCCAGTTCGCGTTGTTCCTGACGTACAAGGCCGTAGCGATGGGCAAGCGTGTCGTCTACGTCGATGGGCGCTACACGAGCCAGAAATGCTCGCGGTGCAAACGGCGTAACAGCGCCTACCACAAGTCGCGCTTCCGATGTGGCTCGTGTGGGTATCGGGATCACACCGACCGGAACGCCGCTAACAACATCCGTGACGACTATCTTCTCTCCTTTACGCAGGGCGCGTCGGAGGAGCAGGCCGCCGTCAACCGGCCATATGTCTCACCCCTGGGTCAGCGTGTCGAAAGGGTAGGGACAAGCCGCTCCCCTCGTGGGTGCGGTCGTTGACTGTAGCCGGAGCGCCATACGGCCGCCTGGACAGGGTTCGTTTGGAGCCGGCGCCGCTTGACAAGATGCTGCTGGCGAACCCTCTGATTGAGACGTGGCATTAGGCGGCGATGTCATAGAGAGCGGCGAAGGCGGAGCGGCGGGTCTGAGCGCGTGGGATAGCGGCTACCCAGGCGGCCGTGCGCACGACGTTGAGCGCGGTCGCGATCAGCAGATGGAGGAGGCGTGTCTTGATGCTCCAAACCCTCGTTTATTACTCGCATTGCAGTCCTCGATTTGCCCGTTTTGTTACCCAACATTTGAGGTTCGCCAGCAGCATCTTGGAAACGAGACGCGCCAGCCCTCGCGCACCTGCTGCGGTCATACGACTTGCCGGACTCACCCAGCACGCTCCAGGCATATCTGCTGAATCAGAGTTAGTGACGCACGTCGGCAAACGCAGCCTCTCTCCTTCCAAAGTACGCGTGGACGGCCGGAACGGGGGATATCGTTCAACGTTACTCCCTCGCCCACAGCCACCATGCGTTCAGCCTGCTTTGCGATACACATCGTTACCGACACCCGCAGGGCGCCTGCGAGTAGTCCGCCATAAGACGGTAATCTACCAACACCAATGAACGTCCGCATAGTGAGGCGACCAGCCCCTCATGGTCGGAGCGGGTCAGGCCCTGCTGAATGGAGCCGATGGATGCGAGCGAGCGACGAAGGGGAGAGATGGTGATGGATGGGGAGACGACGAGGCCAGTGCAGGCGCCGAGGCGCGACATCGGGCTGGAGCCGCGCGACTGGTACTGGGCGACCTGGCGAGACCTGCCGCCGTTGGAGCGGTCGGCCGCGCAACCGTTCGATCTGGCGCAGTGTGTCGAGCGCCTGTCTGGCATCGGGACCGGGAAGGATAGTAGCGCCTGGGACTGGACGGCTGCCGGGATCACGCCGGCGTTGTCGCGCGAGGAGGCCGCCTTCTGGCTGGCGGCGATGGGGCGCGCCGCCACGACGACCACTCCCCGCGACATCGGCGCCTCCTTATCGCGCGAACGATTCGACCGCGTGCCCGACGCCGACGCGGTCCGCAAGCTCGTCACGTCCATCCCCGTCAGCCCCACGCTCATGCTGCCGCTGGCCAACCTGCTGCCTGTCGTGGATGTGATCGACGCGCTGTTTGCCGTCGAACGGCACGACAGTGCGCGTCGCGCCTGGCAGCTGCCGGCGCTGGCCCTGCTGGACGGGTTCCGCGTCCATGCGCTGCCGTACCTCACTGCCACGGAACGGGCCGCGGCGCGGGAGCGCGTGCAACCCGCGTTGAAGCGGTCGAGGTGGCCAGGCCAACGCCGGCGCCACTCCTAGCCTTCCACCTTGCCGCGTGTCTGGGGCTGCACGACGCTATCCTGTCGCTGGTGGAGAGTTGGCCTGATGCGCGCTACGGCCGGGACGACCGCTCGGAGTACTGGCAGCGCCCCCAGGACATCGTCTTCGGCCTCGGCGATCCGCGCCTGGTGAAGACCCATTCGCGGCGGCTCGGTCTGACGCTGACACGGCCGGCGCACGTCCGCGCCTGGCTGGCGCACACCGAGGTTGACGCCCTTGACCTCGTTTACGATAGCGTGATGGCCCGGACCGACAAGGATGGCGCCAACGCCCTACTCGATACCTTCGCCCGCGTGGCCGCCCCCCAAGCGGCGCCGCACATGCTGCGCCTGATGATCTTCTCCCGCACGCCCGAGCCGGCGCGCGCCTGGTTGGAGGGGCGCCCGACGGAGGTCATCGCCGGCCTCGCCCCCGTCGTGGCCGGGAACGGCCCTCAGGCCATCGAGGCGTCCTGCTACCTGCGCGGCCTGGCGCGGCGCGGCCACGACGAGGCTGTTCGTGTCGCCCTCGATCATGTAGGCCTGACAACCCTGCAAGGGACGCCTGCCGCCCCCGTGCAGAATCGTTGGCGCCCCCAGAACTCTTGCGCGCCAACGCAGAATCAGGCCAACCAGTGTGAAGTAGCGCGCCCCACATCCGACCGCAGTCGGCCCGCGGTTTGCCATGCGACACATGCGGACTGGCCCCCGACCGGCTGGGGCCGCTCCCGGTCCAGCCGGGCAGTCGCAGACTCAAGCTCGATCGAGCCGCCGAACCCGTTGCACGACGCCTGTGCCCTGGTCGCGGCGGGCAAGACCGGCAAGCGGCCATCGTGGCTTCACATCAGCGACCTGCCGCCGATCGTCGTCGGGGCGCGCCGCTTCGACGATGCGCGGGTCGAGGCCGTGCTGCTGGCGCTGCGGCAGAGCACGCTCGACGCGCCGCACGCCCTCGTTGACGCACTCCGCCAGGACGCGGATCGCGCCTCCCTGGACACCTTCGCCTGGAGTCTTTTCACCTTCTGGCTGGCAGCAGGCGCTCCGCCCAAAGAATTGTGGGCGCTGACGGCGCTTGGCCTGCTCGGCGGCGACGCGTCGGCACTCAAGCTGGCCGAGCTGATCCGGGTGTGGCCGCGCGACGGACAAAGCCGCCGCGCCGCGCTCGGCCTGCGCCTCCTGCGCGCGATCGGCTCGGACACGGCGCTGCTGGCGCTGTACGGTATCGCGCGCGGGGTCACGTTCAAGGGGCTGAAAAGGCGGGCCTGGGACTGCATGGAGGAGTGCGCCCGTGACCGCGGCCTGACTCTCGCCGCACTCGAGGACCGCTTCACCCCCACTTGCGGCCTCGACGCGCACGGGTCGCGCGCCTTCGACCTCGGGAACCGGCGGTTCCACGCCGTGATCGGTCCGGGCCTGCGGCCGTTGCTGCGGGCGGAGGATGGCGCGGTCAGGCGGATACTGGCCCGGCCGCGCGCAACCGACGACCCGGCTCTCGCCGCCCGCGCCATCGAGGAGTGGAAAGCCTTCAAGGAGCAGGTCGCCACCGTGGTCGACGAGCAGTCCAGGCGGTTAGAGGGAGCCATGTTCGCGGATCGCCGTTGGCCGCTGGAGGAGTTGAAGACGATCCTGCTGCGCCACCCCGTGATGGGGCAGATGGTCCGTCTGCTGGTCTGGGGCGTCTACGACGCGTCGGGCGCGCTCGTGGCCTCGTTCCGCATCGCGGAGGATGGCGCCTATGCCGATAGCCACGATGAGACACTGACCTTCCCCGCGGGCAAGCGGGTCACGGTTGGCGTCGTCCAGCCCGGCCACCTGCCGGACGACGAGCGACAGACCTGGATCACCCTACTCTGCGACTATGGGATCATCCCACCGTTCCCACAGTTGAGCAGGGCGGAGCGGGTGGAGCGACGCGGCAGACCGTGGGAGTGGGCCGCGTGATGATTGGCGGTCCCCGCATCCCCGCAAGCCTGACCTTAAAAGGTCAGGCGCGAGTAACCCGCGCGGGACGCACTGGGCAGCGCGTTAGAATAGGTAGGGCAAAAGTCATGGCAGAGGAGGAGCAGCGACCTATGAGCGGGAAACTGACGGAGGCCATGGACATCCAGCGGCCGGCGGCGGAGGCGCTCTACGCCGACGAACTGGCGCGGCTGGCCGCGGACGACGGCGACGCGCCTCGTCCGCCGGGCTGGCGGCTGACGCCGCGCTCGGTGCTCTCGTTCGTGCTCGGCGATGAGCGGCGCGGCATCGAGCCCAAGTTCGTCGGCGCGCGCGGCATGATCGAGCGCTGCGTCGTCGCGCTGGCCACCAACCGCGGGCTGATGCTGATCGGCGAGCCGGGCACGGCCAAGAGCCTGCTCTCCGAGTTGCTGGCCGCCGCCATCAGCGGCGACTCTACCCTGACCATCCAGGGCAGCGCGGGGACCACCGAGGACGCCATCAAGTACTCGTGGAACTACGCTTTGCTGCTGGCCGAGGGACCAACCGGGCGCGCGTTGGTCCCCGCGCCGCTCTATCGCGGCATGCAGGCCGGCGCGCTGGTGCGCTTCGAGGAGATCACGCGCTGCCCGCTGGAGATTCAGGACACGCTGCTCTCCGTCCTGTCGGACCGCGTGCTGGCCATCCCCGAGCGCGAGGACGACAGCCGCACCCTCTATGCCCGCATGGGCTTCAACGTGATCGCCACCGCCAACACGCGCGACCGCGGCGTCAACGAGATGAGCGCCGCGCTCAAGCGCCGCTTCAACTTCGAGACGGTTCCGCCCATCGCCGACCTGTCCCACGAGTTGGCCCTGGTGCAACGCGAGACCGACAAGCTGCTGCGCCGCACGGCTATCCCCATCTCCCTGCCGCCGGACCTGACGGCGGTGTTAGTGACCACCTTCCACGAGTTGAGCGCGGGCCGCACGGCCGATGGCAAGGCGCTCGAAGGGCTCAGTTCGGCCATGAGCACGGCCGAGGCCGTCTCGGTCGGCTACGCGGCCGGCATCCACGGCTACTACTACGCCGGGGGCACGGTGCGCGCCGAGCACCTGGTGCAGGGCCTGCTGGGGACCGCGCTCAAGGATGCGCCCGAGGACCGCCAGAAGCTGAGCCACTACTTCAACAACGCCGTCAAGGACCGCCCCGGCGCCGCGTGGAACGACTACTACGACGCCCGAGGGCTGTTGCTATGAACCCGATTACCCCTCACCCACCCCTCCTGCAAGCGGGACCCCACCCCTCTCCCTCAAGGGGCGAGGGGGAGCGCCTTTTACCTACGCCCTCAAGGGACTTCGTCTCCCCTCTCCCGCGCACAGGAGAGCCGGTTGGGCTGTCGGCTCCGCAGAGCCGAGAGACCAATCCGCATGGGCCGGGGGTGAGGGCTCCCGGGGCGTTGCTATGAACCCGGGCGTCTTCGCTATCACAGGGCCGGTCGTCTATGTCCCCGTCCGCCACCACAGCCCGGCCTGCGCCGCAGTGGTGCGTCGCCTGGTACGCGAGTTGCGGCCGCGCGCCATCTTGATCGAGGGCCCCTCCGACTTCAATGGGCGGCTGGATGAGTTGCTGCTGCCGCACACCCTGCCCATCGCCATCTACAGTTATGTCGCCTTGTCCGATGGGACGCGGCGCGGCGCGTTCTACCCCTTCTGCCTCTACTCGCCCGAGTGGCAGGCGCTGATGGCGGCGCGCGACAGCGGCGCCGAGGCGCGCTTCATCGACCTGCCGTGGTCCGCCATCGCCGCCGACGCCACGGTCACGAGCGCGCCGCCGCCAGGTCACCGCTACGCCGACGGCGAGTTGCGGCGCGGCGCGTATGTCGCGGCGCTCTGCGAGCGGCTGGGCGTCGACGACTTCGACGCGCTATGGGATACGCTGTTCGAGATCGAGCCCGATCCCGACCCGGCCGCGTTCCTGCGCCGCTGCCACCACTTCTGCTACCACGCGCGCGTCGCCAATGGCCATGTCCCCGCGACCGACCTGCGGCGCGAGGCGTTCATGGCCGCCGCGATCAGGCGGGAACTGGAGAAAGCCGCCGGGCCGACCGAGGAGGGGGCGGCCGGGCCGATCCTGGTCGTCACCGGCGGCTTCCATAGCTACGCCCTCTACGCGCGCGTCGCCGGCCTCCCATCTCCCGACCACGATGCGTCGCTCTCAGAGCACGGGGACGGCACGGAGCGGGACGACGAGCAAGGCGAGGGCCGGAACCAGCGGCCACGCGGAGAATGGACGGAATCCTCTATACCGACGGACGGAGACAAACCGACGGACGCAGGTTCTCCGGCAAGCGTCGCGATCGACTCCGAGGCGGGCGTCCTGACGGGCGGCGTCTCCCTCACCCCCTACTCGTATCAGCGCCTCGACGGCCTGGCCGGCTACGACGCGGGCATGCCCAATCCCGGCTTCTACCACCGCGTCTGGCAGGACCGGTCCGCCGGCGCCGATGACGCGAGCACGGGTCGGAACGCCGCCCACACCTACCGCCCCCTGCTGGCCGCGGCGGCAACGGCCCTGCGCACACGCGGACAGGTCGTCAGTTCGGCCGACCTGATCGCTGTCGAGACCGTGGCGCGGGGGCTGGCAGCCCTGCGCGGCCACGCCGTGGTGTGGCGGCGCGACCTGATCGACGCCGTCATCGGCGCGTTGGTCAAGGACGAGCTGGGCGCCGGCCTGCATCATCCCATGCTGACCGCGCTCCATGACGTGTTGCGCGGCCGGGAACAGGGCCTACTCGCCGTCGGCGCGAACCTACCCCCGCTGGTCCACGATATCCGGCGTCTGCTGCGCGCCCACGACCTTGAGCCAGGACCCGATGAGCGCGTGGTCGAGCTCGCGCTACCAGCGCCGTCGGACCTGGCGCGCAGCCGCGTGTTGCACCAGTTGCGCGTCCTCGGCATTCCCGGGTTTGCTCGCACGGGCGGGACCGATCTGGCGCGCCGCGACGATCTGGCGCGCCTGTGGGAACGATGGACCCTCCACTGGGGGCCGGAACCCGATGCCGCCTGCATCGAGGCCGCCGTCTACGGGCCGAGCCTGCGCGACGCCGCTGAGGCGCGCTTGCTGGAGCGCGCGTCGGGCCTGGAGCGCGACGCGGTGGTGGCGGCCCTGTTACTGCTCGACGCCTGCCTGATGGGCCTGGGGACGATGCCTACGATACCCGGAGGTCAGGCCGCCGCTCTCTGGGAACGCCTGTCGGGGTCATCCGGCAGGACGGCAACTTCGTGACGCTGACGGCCGCGCTGGGGCACCTGCTCTATCTCTACCGCTACGACGAGGCGTTGGGCGTGACCGGGCGAGGCGACATCGGTATCCTGCTGGCCGAGGCGTTCCGGCGCGGGCTGTGGTTGCTCGATGGGCTGGGGGCGCCGCGGGGCCTGGACCGGGATCTGTTGCGTGGCATCGCCAATCTGATGCGCACTCATGAGGATTGCGCGGCGCGCCTGGGCTTCGGGCACGAGGACCTGATCGAGACACTGCGACGGGTAGGAGCGGACGGCGCCCGCGGACCACTGTTGCGCGGCGCGGCCAACGGCGCCCTCTGGACGCTTGGCGAGGCCGATGCAGACGGCGTGCGGGCCGCCCTGCGCTCTTGCGCCGATCCAGCCCGCCTGGGCGACTTCCTGACCGGCCTGTTCGCCCTGGCGCGCGAGGCGGCGCAGCGGCATCCCGCGCTGTTGCGCGGCATCGACGACACGCTGATGGACTACGACGATCCCTCTTTCCTGGAGGCGCTGCCCGCCCTGCGTCTGGCCTTCTCCTATTTCACCCCGCGCGAGAAACACCACCTGGCGCGTACCCTGTTCGAGACGCACGGACCCCAGCCTGGCGCCGACGGAGACAAAGTGGAGTCGGCGCCTTTGCCGGACCTTGTCGTGTCCGTCGGCGTGGCCGTCCGCGCATTGGCCCTGGAGGCGCGCCTGTCCCACGACCTTGCCCGCTACGGATTGCGCGGGCAACCCTCACCCCCACCCCATGACGACTGGCCCTTCGGCCCTACCCGCGGGCCGACGGTCCAGCGTGCTCTCCCGTGCGCGGGAGAGGGAAGCGAAGGCGACGCGCATCAGCCTCTTCAGGCTGGGGGGACAACTTTCACCCCTGGTCCCAGGGGCTGCACATGTTCCAGATGGTGTGTTGCCGCCCGCGTCCGTCGTGCCCCACCCGACTGCAGTCGGCCCATGGCTGACTGACCCCGACCGGCTGCGGCCGGTCCCGGTCCAGCGCGGTGGTTTGCCATGCGACACATGCGGACTAGCCCCCCAGACCCTAGCCGCGGGTCTGCCGGTCTAGCCGGGCAGTCGCAGGCCGATAATCCGCAGGCCCTGCCCCTGGTCCCTTCCCCGAGTGCGGGAGAGGGATCGGGGGTGAGGGGCGATCGGGAGGCCGCGCGGCAGCTCCACGAGCGGCGTAGGGTGCGTTGGCGACTGATCCTGGGCGCGGCGTCTCAGGATGTCCTGGGCGGACTGTCCGACGCGGAGGGGCAGGGGCAGGACAGGGCGCTGGGCTACCTCTACGACCGCGAGTACGGGCCGAACCGCAACGTGCGCGCGGACGATCGCGCCGGCGGTCTGGGCGAGAGCGTGCTCGGCGTGCCGGACTGGATCAACATGGTGCACGAACTCTTCCCGCGGCGCACGGTGGAGCGCCTGGAGCGGGACGCTCTGGAGGAGATGGTGACCAATCCCGAGTTGCTGGCTCGCGCCGAGCCCAGCCAGACCCTGCTCAAGGCGGTGTTGCGCACCAAGCACCCGATGAATCAGGAGGTGCTGGCCATGGCGCGGCAGTTGGTGCGCCGCGTGGTCGACGAGCTGATGGAGCGGCTGGCGCGCCAGGTCCACGCGCCGTTCGTCGGCGCGCTCGACCGGCGACGCCGCTCACCGCTCAAAGTGGCCAACAACTTTGACGCGCGCACCACCATCCGCCGCAACCTGAAACGCTACGACCCCAAGGCGCGGCGCCTGACCATCGAGACGCCCTATTTCTACTCCCGCGTACGCCGGCAAGCCGACCGCTGGCAGCTGATCATCCTGGTCGATGAGTCGGGCAGCATGCTGGACAGCGTGATCCACGCCGCCGTCACCGCGTCGATCTTCGTCGGCGTCACGAGCTTGCGCACGAGCCTCTGCATCTTCGACACCGCGGTGGTCGACCTGAGCGCGGACTGCGCGGACCCGGTCGAGACCCTGATGAAGGTGCAACTGGGCGGCGGTACCGACATCGGCGGGGCGCTCTCCTACGCCGCCTCCCTGGTCGACGATCCGCGCCGCGCCCTTGTCGTCCTGATCACCGACTTCTACGAAGGCGCGCCGCTTGAACGGTTGCTCAGCGCGGCCCGGGGCCTGCTCGAGAGCGGCGTCACGCTGCTGGGGCTGGCCGCGCTCGACGAGGGGGCCAACCCCACCTACGATCACGACATCGCGGGCCGTTTGGTCCAGTTGGGCGCCCACGCGGCGGCCATGACCCCTGGTGAACTGGCCGATTGGGTCGCCGAGAAGGTGCGCTGATGCTATCTCGATCCGATCTCCTGGCCCTTGAGATGGACGACCTGACCGTGCTGGCCAATCGCGGACTGGTCCGGCGCGCCCAGCAGGAATTGGCGAGCGGGCTGACCTGGGAGCTAGACGAGGACGACGCGGGCAACGTGGAGGTGCGCTGGTCGGACGGGCCGCTGTGCCGCTTGCCGGCGCGCGTGACGCTGGACCGGGCGCGCTGCACCTGTCCCGCCACGACGATCTGCCGCCACCTGATCCGCTCCGTGCTGGCCTACCAGCGCCAACACGATGCGCCCACCGCCGCAGCGCCTCCTTCAGGTGATGGAGAAACCGCAGTCAGTTCGATCGGTGAACCCGCGCCGCCCTCGGGGTCAACCGGCGCGACGGAAACGACTGACCAGACCGCCGCGACGGAAACGACCGACCAGACCGCCGCGATGGGGACGACCGCCGCCGTTCCAGCCATGGATAAGGCCGCATCGGCGACGCGGCACGCCGGTGAGCCCTGGGACCCGGGCAGCTTGGGCGACGAGGATCTCGCGGCGGCCGTGCACAAGACCGTGCTGGCGCGCGCCCGCGCCCTGTTCGAGGCGGGGCAGGTCGTGGAGGCGGTCAGGAGCGCCAAGCCCAGCGCGCGCATCCACACGCTCGCGTGCAGCGTGCGCTTCCTGGTCCCTGGCGACCCGCGCTACACCCACTGCGACTGCGCCGAGGCCGCGCCCTGCAGCCACGTCCCGCTGGCGGTGTGGGCTTTCCGCCTGCTCGACCCTGGCACGGCGGGTGGGCTCGTCTCGACGCGCCCGGCGCCATTGCCGGTCCCGGTCGCCCTGCTCGATAGGATCGAGGACGCCCTGCGCGCGTTGGTGAGCGCGGGCATCTCAGGGGCGCCGCCATCGCTGCCCGATCGGCTGCGGCGGCTGGAACAGGACTGCCGGGCGGACGGACTGATCTGGCCGGCCGAGATCATTGCCGCACTGGTTGCGCAGTGCGTGGCCTACGCCCAGCACGACGCGCGCTTCGCCCCGGCCCACGTCGTCGCGCTGATGGGGGAACTATGCGTGCGCGCCGACGCCATCCGCGCCGATACTGGCGCCGTCCCGGCGCTGTTCGTGCGTGGGGCGGCGTCCGACCGTCGGACGAGCATGGGGTCGGCGCGCCTGATCGGCCTGGGGTGCGGCGCGCGGATACGGCGAGGCGGTGTCGGACTGGACGCCTTTCTGCAGGACGCCGCCTCGGGCGCGGTCGTTGCCGTGGGGCGCGACATCGCCGATCCGCCGGACCCAGACGCACAGGCCAGGGCAGGGGCCGGAACCAACGCGCCGGCCGCGCCGGCCATCGCGGCGCCGCACGAGCAGCCTCAAGACCTGTGGCGCCTGGCTCAGACGCCGGTGGTCGGGGCATGACGCTGGCGGCCGTGGGCGCGGGCCAGTTGCTGACCCGCGGCGGCCGTCGCACAGCGGATGACCACTTCTCGCCCGGCCGCGCCGGCGTCAGCGTCAATCCGCAGGCCTATCACTGGGAGGCGCTGCGCTCCCCCGTTCTGGCCGGCGACATCGGCGAGTTGCGGGCGCGTGTGAGCGCGCTGCCGCAGGCGGCGCTGCGTCCGCGCCGCGTCGGCGATGATGTCTACGTGTGCCCGGTGGCGTCCGTCGACGGCGTGGCCTACTCCCATCATGAGCAGACGATCGTGGCCACCGTGAGGGATGACCGGGGCACGCCGGCCCTATTGGTCCACCCCTATCTCTGGCGCGCCCGCGAGGGAGCCGAGGCGCTGCTGGCCCTGTTGCGCACGCGCCCCGACAGCGTGCGCTTCGTGGCCGGACACGTCCGAACGGCGGGCGGCCAATTGGTCATCGCGCCCATCTCCATCGTCTATCAGGAGGGCCAGGCCCGCCGCATGCTGCAGCCCTGGACGGACCGCAACGTGACGACGGGCGGCCAGACAAGGTCGACCGCCGGCGCCATAGGGCCTACCGGTAGTCCCGCGGCCTGGAGCGCGCCCGTGGGGTCTGGCCACGCGGACCCGCTCGCGGCCTATCTACAGGAGGGCGCCCTGGCGTTGGGCGAGACGACGCTGTTGGGGCTACGACGGTCCGGCAGCACGATCACCGGCCTGTGGCGCGACCTGTGGCGACGCGGCAACGCGCTTGGCTTTGCCCGCCTCCTGGAGCCAATGGCGCGACTGGCGACGGCCCTGGAGCAGAAAAGCCACCTGCTGGATGCGGAGTGGGACGACCGGGACGACCGGGACGCGGTCGGGGCGTTGCTGGAGCTGGCCTGCCTCACGACGCTCGCGCACGAGTACCTAACGTAGACAGCGTTATAAACCTGTCCAACATCAACACTGCGGAGTATGGAGCCGTGTTGCTACCACCTTCTGTTAGAATTGGGGGGTAAAGAATTGGTTGTTCCATATCGTCGCTGCCTCCAGCGTCTTTTGATCCGTCTTCATCCCTTGTGTTACCGTATAATGGCACAAAACCCGGCGATCGTTGTGATAGATGAAAACTGGGACGCCATCACAACGTTAGGAGGTGTCGACATAATCAGTGATTGGGAGCGTTTAAGTGTCGAAGAAGCGACATCACGCGCGCACGAAGGCGCATTATTGCTGCTCGCGGGATTGCGTCAGTTCGACCAGGCGATGGAACGAGTCGGAGACAGCGAGACGATTGAGATAGCATCGGCGGAAGGGGCCGACGATGAGGTATTACTGGAACATTTTACTTCCGAATTGTTAGCTATGCTATCCAAAAGGCGCTCCATCGTCCATGCCAGTGAGCAACTGGTTGACGATGTCTCGACGATACGTCTACCGCCTGTTGCCGCGCTGGCCCCGGAGATTGTACATGCCGACGAGCAACTCATTGAAAGTATCCAGACCCCAGAAGATTATTCTGGATGAACCAGGATCCCTTTCCACCCATTGCTTTTCAGTCGGCCCTAACGAATGAGTTAACCCGTTAGATGACGTGCACCAAGGTGGATAGCCTGCGGGTTGACGATAACGATGAGGTGGGCGGCTCACTGCCGGGGGACGGGGGCACGATAATGAGCAAGCTGCGGGCGTGGATAGAGTTGGCGCGCGAGGATATCGCGGTTGTGTTCGAGAAAGATCCCGCCGCGACGAGCGTGTGGGAGGTGTTGCTCTACCCGCACCTTCATGCCCTGTGGATCTACCGCCTGGCCCACCGGCGCTACCTGCAGGGCCACCGCCTCGGTCCGCGCTTCCTCTCGTTGCTGGCCCGCTTTATCAGCGGCGGCATCGACATCCACCCCGGCGCGACCATCGGCCGGCGCTTTTTCATTGACCACGGCTCCGGCGTGGTCATCGGAGAGACGGCCGAGATCGGCGACGACGTGATGCTCTACCACCAGGTCACGCTTGGCGCCACCGGCTGGTGGAAAGACATACGGCGTGGACGCGGGGCCAAGCGCCACCCCACGGTCGAGGATCACGTTATCATCGGCTCGGGCGCCGCCATCCTAGGCCCCGTCACAGTCGGCGCGCGCAGCAAAATCGGCGCGCAGGCGCTGGTCATCGAGTCGCTCCCATCGGACTCTATCGTGCTTGGCCACGCCGGCACGATCATCCACCGCAGCGCCGACGACACGATCACCACGGAGGAGCAGCCCGTCGACGACTGGGTCGTCTGACTATTTCGCTAACCGCCGGCGCGTTATCAGGCGGCGCAGCCAGCGGCCGCGCAGGGCGCGCCACCTCAAGCGGGCCAGGGCCAGATCGCCCGGGTCGGCCGGTCGGCGGCTATAGCGCTGGCGCAGGTAGAGCAGGGTCAGCGCGAGGACGTCGGCGCGGTCATCCGGCGCGCGAGAGGCCAGGTGCGTGGCCCACTCCAGCGGCGTCTGCCCGCGCCGAGGCCCGCTGCCCAACCACCGCGCCAGGAGCGCCATGCGTCGATACAGGTCCGTCGCGTCGGGCGCGCGCAGCCGCAGGAACAGGGCCAGCAGCGCAACGACAAGGACCGTACTCGCGGCAAGCGCGCTCACCGCAATCGCCGCCGCGCTCGCGCCGGGAAACGCCGTCCCCCCTGCTCCGGAGCCTCCTCCGCTCGTGCCGTGGCCCTGTCCCGGTCCCGCCGCTGCCGTGGTGGACGTCGGCGCCGACGGCGTGGCGCTTGCCCGCCGCGCCAATGGGGTAGCGCCGGCGGGGCTCGACGCCGCGCGCGTCGCGGTCGCCGCTGGAGGCGTGGTGGGCGCCGGCGTCGCGGTCAGCGGCGATCCTGGATGGACCACGGGAGAGGGACCGGCTGGCACGCCGCTGATCTGCCACGGCGTGGGAAAACTCGGCGTCGGCTCGAACGTGATCCAGCCGCGGCCCACGATCCATAGCTCCGGCCAGGCGTGCGCGTCGGCGGCGCGGACTACCAGGCGGCCGTGGTCCAGATGCCCGGCCGCGTAGCCGGTGACCAGGCGCGCCGGTATGCCCACCTCGCGGGCCAGCACGACCATGGCCGTGGCGAAATGGGTACAGAAGCCGTGGCGTGACGAGAACAGGAAGAAATCGGTGGGGTCCTGATCGGCGGGCGCCTGCGGCGGCGAGAGGTCGTACTGATAGGGATTGGGGCCCGTTCCGTCGCGCAGATAGCGCTGGATGGCCCAGGCCTGCTCGTAGGGACCGCCGACGCCGGCGGTGAGCAGGGAGGCCAGCGCATGGACGCGCTCGGGGAGGGCGGGCAGGGTCAGGTCGAGCGCCCGCAGCGAATGATCAAGCATGGGCGCCGGCGCGACCGGCCCGGTGGGGGCGGGCAGCGATACGGCGCGGTAGGTCAGGCGCGCGGCGCCCCCGGACCCGGCGGACGGCTTGGACGCGGAGGGCACGAGCGAGAGGACACCCGCGGCGATCCCTCCGCGCGCCAGTCCCGCCGTCGTGGCGACGCTCACATGCAAGGGGAAGCCGGCCGTCACGATGATGGGCAACGGACGCAGCATGGTCACCGTCTCCCGGATCGGCGTGACCGCCCCGACGCCATTGGGGACGGGAAGCCGCGCGTTGAGGGCAACGCGCACGCGCCGCAGCGGGAGGACGCGCCAGGCGCCGCCGTCATAGCGGTCGTAGACGCCGCCGCGCCAGTAGGGCGAGCGCGTCGGGTCGGCCACGCGCGCCTCGAAGAGCGGGGTGGGGTCGGGGTGGAACTCGCCGCCCACCTCCACATCGCTGCCGGGGGTCGTGAGCTCGGCCACCGGATCTCCCACCACGGTGGTAGTCAGGCCGATACGGGTCAGCACGGAGCGCAGCAACGCGGGCCAGTTACCCGCGCGCATGTGCCCGATAGCCCCGGAGGAGGGGGTGGGTGTGGCCCAGGCCCCGGCAACCATGCCGGAGCAGACGACGACCAGGAGCACGAGCGCCGGAGCGCGCAGGCTCAGCCGCGACGCGATCAGGCGCGGCATACCCAGCCGTTGCTCTCTGACCGCGGCGACCAGCGCCATGGCCAGTCCCAGCGCGATCAGCGCCGCGAACTCCGGGTCGTGTCCCCGCGCGTGTCCCGTCAGCACAAGCGTTCCCACCAGCAGCCCCAGGGCCAGCCACACGCGACGCTCGCGCACGGCCAGCCAGGTGCAGGCGTAGGCCAACTCCCAGCCCAGACCGATGGAGAGCAGCACCAGCATGTCGGTCGTGACCACCACGCTCCCGCGCGTCAGGAGGGTCGTCAAGCCGGGCAGGTCCTGCCACTGCCAGGGGGGCCGCCCGCCCTGCATCGCCTCCAGAGCCACGGCGACGCCGACCACGTGCACCACTATGTAGCCCAGCACGGACGGAACCGACAGCAGGATCAACCCTAGCGTGACCGCCACGGCCAGGGCCGTCACCTCGAACAACGTCCGCACCGGGACGACGCCGATCGTCGTGGCGCCGTTGGCCGTGGTAGCGTCCGGCGTCGTCCCAATCAGGACCGCGCAGGCCACCGCTCCCCAGGTCAGTAGGGCGGCCAGGATGTCCAGCCGCTTCATAGGCCGTCCCCTCCGCGCGCCCGCTCCCCGCGCCGGTCCCGCTCCTCCCGTTCCAGGCTGTAGACAGGAATACGAGCCCCGGCAAGGTCCTGCTGCCAGGCGTCCGCGTTGGCGCCGGACTGTCCGGGGACGTGACGGGCGGCCCTGCGCGCGGCGGGCGCGTCGTCGGGCTCGGGCGTCAGCAACACGATGCCCACGCCGCAGCCCAGGCGATGCAAGCGTAACGAGAGTTCGAGCAGGTCGGGCGGCATGGAGGGGACGAGCAACACCACGGCGTCGGAGGGGCGCGCGATGCGCCGCTCCACCAGGGCCTCCGCCAGGCCCTGGCCGGCCGAGGGACCGGGCGAGGCGACGGCTAGCAGGTCGAGCAGATGCTCGCGTTGGTCGCGTCCGCGACGCGGCTCGGCCAGCAGCGCCGGCGCTCCCACCGTGATCAAGCCGACGTCGAGGCCGGCCTTATAGGCCAGCTCGACGACGTAGGCCGCGGCCTCGACCCCCCTCTCGACGGTGCTACCCTCTCCGCTCCCCCGATGCGCCCGGTCCGACAGGTCGAGCGCGACCCAGAGGCGCTGGCCGACCGACCGCTCGCTATCCTTCACCATTAGCGATCCATGGCGAATGCTGGAGAGCCAATGGATGCGCGTCGACGCGTCGCCCGGCGCGAAAGGGCGCACCGCGCCGGTGACCGGCATGCTGGCCCAGGAGCGGCGCGCCGGCAGGAGGTCGCCGGCGCGGGCCGCGGCCAGGCTGAAATCCGGCACGATGCGCGGGCGCGGCCACACCACCACCTCGGCGCCGGGCGGCTGATAGCGCCGCGCCACCACCACGCCGAAGGGATCGGACACGGTCAGCAGCGCGGCGCCCACGGGGTAGCGCCCACGAGCGACGGCGACCGACACGTGGGTCAGCTCCTCGTGCCCGCGCGGGCTCAGCGCAAGCGCCCAGCGCGGGCGCTCGTGCCCTACACCGCACCGCGCGGCGGCCTGCAGGCCAAATAGCGGCCATAGGGCGCGCGCCCGCACCTGGTAGACCTCGAGCAGGCGCTCTCCCACGACCGTCCGCTGCCCCGCGACGCGATACTCCAGCCGCACCGCTCGCAACGACGACCGCGCGTAGAGCATGGCCAGCGCCAGCAGCAGCAGCAGCAGGTAGGCAATGTGGATCAACACGGGCACATCGGCTGCCACGCCGCCGGCCAGAGCGGCCACGGCCAGCACGACGACCCAGGGCCAGGTCCCGCGGCGAGCGTCCAAGGGCTACCTCCTGCTGCCTGCTGCCTACTGCCTACTGCCTACTGCCTACTGCCTACTGCCTACTGCCTACTGCCTACTGCCTACTGTCTTCTTGGCTCGCTCTTTACCCATCACGCCGGGGACGGGGACGCGGCCCAGCAGCGCCGTCACCAACTCTTCGCCCGGCGCGCGCCCCCCCGCCGTGCCGCGCCGCAGGATCAGCCGGTGGGATAGCGCCACGGCGGCCACGGCTTTGACGTCGTCGGGCAGGACGAAGTCGCGTCCTTCTAGCGCGGCGTGGGCCTGGGCCAGTCCGTAGACGGCCAGCGACCCGCGCGGGCTGGCGCCCAGGTACACGTCGGGGTGGTGGCGCGTCTCGTTGACCAGGGCGACGATGTACTCGCGCACCAGGGAATCGACGTAGACCCCATGCACGGCGGTCTGCGCCGTCAGCACGTCGGAGGCCTGGCAGACGGATTCGAGCAGTTCGACGGGATGCGCGGCCCCACCCCCGCTGCGTCCCAGCACCTCCATCTCGTCCTTGGGGTCGGGGTAGCCCAGGCTCAGGCGGATGGCGAAGCGGTCGAGTTGCGCTTCGGGCAAAGGGAACGTGCCTTCGTATTCGACGGGGTTCTGCGTGGCCAGCACGGTAAAGGGGCTGGGGACGGGGTGGCTGACCCCGCCGACGGTCACTTGCCCCTCCTCCATGCTCTCCAGCAGCGCCGACTGCGTCTTGGGCGTGGCGCGGTTGACCTCGTCGGCCAGCACGATCTGCGCCATGATAGGGCCGGGCCGGTACTCGAAGAGGGCGCTGTTCTGGTTGTAGATCTCCAGGCCCGTCACGTCGCCGGGCAGTAGATCGGGCGTGAACTGGATACGCTTGAACGAGGCGCTAATCGAGCGCGCCAGCGCCCTGGCCAGCACGGTCTTGCCCACCCCCGGCACGTCCTCGATCAGCACGTGGCCGCCCGAGAGCAGGGCGGCCAGGATCAGACGAATAGCGCCAGGCTTGCCCACCACCACGCGCCCGATGTTGGCGGCAACACGCTCCCCCAACTCGCGCACGGCCACCGCCGTCATCTCAGCCACACTATCTCCCTTCCGCTGGGGGAAGTATATCAAGTAGTCGTTGTAGTCTTTTAGCCGCGCCGCTCGTTATACTGATGGAGGCAGGAGAGTGTGGAGAGTTCGCTAGTGCGTGAGAGGGCCTTTGGCCGGGTGCTAGACAGTATGCCAGCATCCACCGCGGCCGAATCCACGGCCGCCGCGAAGCCGTCGTTCGACGAGTTGTTCGCGCGCTATCAAGGTCCTATCTACGGCTATATCCTGGGGATGGTCGGGAACGTCGAACAAGCCCAGGATCTGACGCAAGATACGTTTATCAAGGCCTTTAAAGCATTGCCGGACACCCGCGAGCTCGTGCTCCCGGCGTGGCTCTACCGCATCGCTACCAATACCGCCCTGGATGCCCTGCGCCACCGCCGCCGCCTGACCTGGCTGCCCTTCGCTCCCGGAGACGACGAGCGCCTGCCGGCGCCCGAGTTCGACCTGCCCTCCCACTTTGCCGAGAGCGAGGCCGTTCGATCGGCCCTGAGCCGCCTCACCCCCCCGCAGCGCGCCTGCCTGCTGTTGCGGGCCCACGACGGCTTCTCCATCGACGAGATCGCGCACGCGCTGCGCATGTCCAAAGGTAATGTTAAGATCACGCTGTACCGCGCCAAAGAGCGTTTCCGCAGCGCCTATGATGACGCGGAGAAGTTAAGCTACCCATGACAGCCCACCTGACTTGTGACCGTATCCAACCGCTGCTCTCGGCATACCACGACGACGCGCTCTCCCACGCGGAGCGCGTGCGGGTCCGCGAGCACGTCGCCACCTGCGCCGGCTGCCGCTCGACCCTGGAGATGTACGACCGGGTCTACGCCGCCGTGCGCGCCGTGCCCGCGCCGGCGGTCCCCTTCGAGCTGCGCCACAACGTCTACTCTCAGATCGCCGCCATCGAGGCCGGCCGCCGCCGCTGGGGCGCCCCTTTCGGGCCCGCTGTCGGCCGCACGGTACGCGCGACCGGAAGCACGGCCGGCGTCCTGGCCGTGCTGGGGGCGCTGGTCCTGGCCGCGCTCCGCCTTGGCTCTGATGCCAACCACTCGCCCTCCCCAGCGATCATGGCCGCTGCTCCCTTCAATGTAGCCGGGACGGCCGTGAGCATGCTGTGGACACGGCGCGCTCGGGGATCCACACTGCCCCCCGCCGAGCAGACGGCGGTCGTGCCGATGCGCGCGGCCGCCGCGCTGGCAGGCGTGGGCGCAATGGTCATCACGGGACTGGAGAGGCAATCCAGGGGCAACCATCCCACGACGATGGTGCGGGGCATAGTCATCCAGGGCCAATCCAGTGGTTCCCCGCGTGGCGCCATCCCCTTCACGGCGGAGGTCTCACTGGTGGACAAAACGCCAGTGGTGCAAGGCTTCGTCCGCGGGACGCCGTCGCCGGTCCCGACGATCCCAAACGACGAGGGCCTCGTCTATCTCGGTTTCCACAGTCCCGAGGTCTTGCGCCAGAATGGGGGCAACTCGCCGGCCTATCTGGGATACCATTCGGTCATCTCGTCGGGTCAATCGTTCGTGCTGGCCACGCCGGTCGCCGACTCGGATCCAGAGGGTCAAATCTTTACCGGCCTTGTGAGCAATCCCACGGACGGCTCGATCTATTTCTCGGCTAAGGGACGAGAGCACGGCGGCATCTACCGCCTCGATCCGACGACCCTGCGTATAATGCAGGTTATCTCGTTGGACAACCAGACAGCGGGGTACGATTATCGCTACGACGTAGTACAGCTCCACCGGTCGAGCGGCCCAAATCCACTGGCCTTCGTGTCCGTCGACAAACGGTTCGGCGCGGTCCACGTCAGCATTGAGGATGTCAACCCCACTGCGTCGTCTCCCCAGAGCACGGTTCATACCCTCCTCCCGGCGTCCGATCCCTGGTTCGACGACGTGCTGTCGCCGGACCAGCGACGCATGGCCTGGGTCGACGGGCCTGCGAAGCTGTCGGGGTACGGCATGTTGAAAGTGTCGTCGTTTGGCGCCGCGACATCCCCGACCACGGTCACGATCGGCCCCGGCGCGCATCCTGAATGGTCGTCCGATAGCCAGGACGTGCTGTACCGCGACGCCAGGCAGACGGCGCTGTACCTGTGGGGGCCGGGCGCCGTGACGCCACGGCAGGTCGCGGCCGTCGCCCCCGCTTTGCTCCGCGGCGGCGCCTACATCAGTTCGTTTGCCTGGGCGCCGGACAATCGTTATATCGCCTACGTGGTCAGCACGACCGATGGCCCTGGCGCGACCAGCCGGGTCTACCTGGCCGACGTGACGACGGGCTACTCATGGCCCGTCTTCCAGCACGCCTGGATCGGAGCTATTGCCTGGGCGCGCGAGCCACGAGCGTTGCGTCCCATCGTGGCGACGCCCCCTGCCACGCCAACGGCGACACCCACCGCCGTATCCCCGGCCAACGGGACGGGGACGACCGGCACGGCCAGTACTATCGGCGCTACCAGTGCCGCCCCCGCGCCGACGTCGGCGGCTGTGTCCCCTCGCGTCGCCGCCGACAACGGCGATACCAGCCCGACCGAGACGCTGCTGAGCTACTACAAGGCGCTCAACCGGAAGGCGTTCCTTCGCGCGTTTGGCCTGATCGCCATGGTCGATCAGCGCAACTTTGCCCACTTCCAGAACGGCTTTAAGGATACGGCCTACGACACCATCCTGGTTCTCAACCAGGCGCCCTACCTCAATGTGTCCAATTACCATGCGACCGCCTGCGTCGCGTTCCAGATGGAGGCGCGACATAACGACGGTAAGGTGCTCGAGTACGGCGGTTGGTACGTCCTGCAGAGTACGACGGGGCAAAGCCCCACCTTCGGCGGCTGGCGCATCGCCCTGACGCCGTCGCACATTCGTCAGGGCTTGCCGGCTACGCGGCCCACACAGGCCCGGTGCGGCTAGCCTAGATGATTCATGACAGGTGCGTGGGCGGCAACCGTCCCCCTGGGCGCCGACTTCCAGCCGGCCCTGGTCGGCGGACGTCTACCTGCGGGCGGCGACTGTGTCTGCCGCGGAGCGGGGCCGGCTGGAAGCCGGCGCTCCCAGGAGGCGTCATTCCGTGAATGGGGTCCGTGAATGGGGTACACGCCTATGCGTGGGATGGACGCCCCATCTGCGGCGGCAGCGCGGCGGAGAAGTCGTCGGCGAAGCGGAGCGCATAGTCCGCGAGCAAGTCCTCGACCCGCGCGGGGTCGGGCGAGGCGACGACGAAGCCGACGTGGTGACGCTTCTCCATGCGCGTGACGATCTCGGGATCATCGTAGGCTGCGGTATCCGGGTATTCCTGACGCGCCAGCGAGACGATCACGCCGGCGTAGTCGTGGCGCTGCCCGGGCGCTTTGTAGCCCTTACCCCTACCTCGGGCGTCGCGCACCGAGGGGATCTGCGCGGCCTCCATGCGGGCCCACTCGGCCCACAGGTTCACGCCGGTCGCCGCCTCGACCGCGTCGGCGATGCTGGCGCCGCCCACGCGGTTGGCCGCCTCCAGGAAGTAGAAGCGGCCGTCGTCGCGCCCCTTGATGCACTCCAGGTGCACGGCCCCATGCGCCACGCGCAACGCCTTGATGGCCGCGCGGTTGACCGCCCGCAACGCCATATCGTCGTCGGAGCCGCGCGCCACCAGGCGCGTGGTCGATATGCCTCCCTCGTGGTAGACGTCGAGCGGCGGCCGGCCGTACTGGCTGGTCTCGCAGAACACGACCTTGCCCGCGGAGACGAGCGAGTCGACGTGATAGACCGCGCCCGGCACGTATCGCTCCAACAGGTGGAATGAGCGGAGGTCGCCCAGCTCGCTCAGACGCGACCACAGTTCGTCGGCCGCGTTGAGCCGGGTGATGCCGATGGTGGAGACCTCGCTGCGGGGCTTGAGCACCCACGGCGGCGGGACGCGCGCGACGTAGGCGGCGACCTCGTCGTCGTTGAAGACGGGCGCGAAGTCGGGCTCGACGATGTGATGCTCGCGCGCCGCGCCGCGCATGGCCAGCTTATCGCGCACCAGCCGCGCCGTGCTGCTGTCCGGGCCCGGCAGGCGCAGATGCTCACGCAGGGCCGCCGCCGTCTCCACGTCATAGTCGTCGAGCGGGACGATGCGGTCGATATGGACGCGGCGCGCCAGGTAGCTGACGCCCAGGATAACCTGCTGCGCGTCGGCCAGATCGGGCATGTGGACAAGCTCATCGATAGCCTCGCGCGGCCAGGGCGCCCCTTCCAGCGCCGAGGCCGTCAGCAGCAGGACGCGGCAGCCCTCGCGCCTGGCCTGGCGCAGGAACGCGGCGCCCTTCTCGTAGCTGGCCAGGCAGAGCACGGTCGGCGGACGTGACGGGGTCGGCGAATCTTCATTGGCCATCGTGGTCACTCCTCATGGCATAGAGCCGCTCACTGGGGCAGCGTCATGCTGTCCTGTTCCATACGTCTCACCGTCGAGACCACCTCTACCGGTATTGTAACCTTTACGCGGTAGCCTATCAGTTGCCAGTTGCCAGTTGCCAGTTGCCAGTTGCCAGTTGCCAGTTGCCAGTTGCCAGTTGCCGGTTGCCGGTTGCCAGTTGCCGGTTGCCGGTTGCCGGTTGCCGGTTGCCGGTTGCCGGTTGCCGGTTGCCGGTTGCCGGTTGCCGGTTATAAGTTTGCTGCTCCCCTCTCCCGCGCACGGGAGAGGGGTTGGGGGTGAGGGTTGCCCCGCGCACGGGAGAGGGGTTGGGGGTGAGGAGTTGCCGTCGTGGCATGGATGCTGCACCCGCGTGGTGCGCTCCATCCATGCGCTATGCTGCACGATATAAAGTGCTGCGCACGCTCCCCACGCGACGCAACGGGAAAGCCTTATCCACCGAAAGGACAGCCATGAACTTCATCAAGACGTTCGTACCCAAGTTTGCCAACGACTGGGCTATCAACCTGGCCGGCATGCTAACCTATAGCCTCATCACGGCCATCGTGCCGTTGCTGGTAGCCATGTTGAGCCTGGCGGGACTGGTGCTCAACCTGCTGTCGCCCAGCAGCTTCCACCAGGTCGCCGCCTCCATCGCCGCCACGTTGCCCAAAGGGACGGAGGGGATCATCGACATCAGCGCCCTGCTCAAGAACCTGGTGCAAATCACCGGACCGCTGGCCATCATCTCGCTGTTTGGCCTGATCTTCACCGGCTCCAACCTGTTCGCCAACGTAGAGAACGCCTTTTGCATCGTCTTCCGCGTGCCGGACCGTGACATCATCCCGCAGCGCGTGATGGCCATCGGCATGATCTTCATCCTGGCGGTGCTGCTGCCGGCCGCCATCCTGGCCTCGAGTCTGGTTGCCGCGGGCCAGCAGCTCTTCGCGGCGGTCCTGCCCAAGCCCTTTGCCGTCGTCCTCAGCGTGCTCGGCCCGCTGACCTCGATCTTTATCCTGTGGCTGCTCTTCCTGTCCATCTACATCATCGTACCCAACATCAAGGTACCGTTCCGCGACGCCTGGCGCGGCGCGCTGACCGCCGCCATCCTGATGGCCATTGCCAGCCTGATCTTCCCCCTGTACTCCACGCTCTTCCTGGTGGGCAACGAGAAGTATGGGGCCAGCTTCTTGCTGGTGCTGGTGCTGATCATCTACCTGTGGTTCTTCAACGTCATCCTGATGATCGGCGCCGAGGTCAACTCCGTGGTCATGGGCCTGGAGGCCACGCCGTACGACCTACCCCGCACCTTTGCCGATGACTACCATCAGCGCATCGGCCAGGCGCGCGCGCCCAGGCCACGAAAGCGCCGCCCGCCTCTGCCCTTACCCCAACCCCAACAGGTCGCCGCCGCCAGCCACGCCGTGGGGGCCGGGGCCTCGACGCTGTGGCGGTTGGTTTCCCCGGTCTTGCGCATCCTCGCCCTCGTCGGCTGGCTGCTGGCTCGACCCACTGTACGCGCCGAGGAAAGGGATAAGCGCTAATCGACAAGCAGGACGTTAGGCATCATCGACAATGACGTTTTCTCGCAAGGTTTGGATAGCCGTCGCGATTGCCTGTTCCAACGAAAGGTCGCGCCCCTCCGCCCAGGCCCGCGCGAACGCATCGTCGCCCAGCGCGCGGCGTACCATGTCCACGTCGCGCTGGTAGACGACGCGGGCGGCGGGCGGCAATGGAGCGGCAAGGATATCGCGCAAGGATGCCGCCGCGCCAAAGAGTTGCGTCGCGCGGATCGAGGCGACTATGTCTGGCGACAGTGCGGGATCGTACGCGACGCCTATCATAGCCGCCGCTTGCTCCAAGATAGGGACGACGAGCGCCGTATCGCTGCTGGTCTGTAAGAGCGACAGGCTTTCCAGATACAACCATGCCGCGCGTCCGTGATTGCCTTGGGCGCGGGCAAGACCTCCCAAACCCGATAGCGACATGGCGATGCCTTCCGCATTCTCCAGTTCACGCCGCAGCCGCAAGCTCTCTTCATAGAACGGCCGCGCGCGCTCATAGTCGCCTTGCCGAAACGCCACCTCACCTAGGTTGAGCAGCGCGAAGGCAAGTCCACGCTTGTCATCCACCTTGCGCGCCAGCGCGACGCTCTCTGCGAGCAGTATCACCGCGCGCTCGTACTCGCCTTGCAGAAGCAGGACCTCGCCCACATTGTTCAGCGAGAGGGCAACGCTTCCCATGTCGCTCAATTCACGCGATAGCGCCAGGCTTTCTTCATAGAGCGTCACGGCTTGATCGAACTGGCCTTGCTGGAGCGCCAGGCGTCCAAGGTTGCCGAGCGAGGTGGTCATACCCCATCTGTCGTCCAACTCCCGCTTCAAGGACAAACTCTGCTGGTAGAGATCCATCGCGCGCTCATAGTGAGCTTGCGTGTCCGCGATGACGCCCAGGTTGTTGAGCAAAGCCGCGATGCCCTTCAGGTCGTCCAGTTCCTGGTATAACGCCAGCGCCGCTGTGTACAGCCCCCTGGCGTCCTCATAGTCGCCCTGTTCGTAGGCCAGCCCCCCCGCCCCGCGTAGCGCCTTCGCTCGGCTGGCCCGTTGCTCCCGCGCATCACCCGTTGCACCGTGCTCAGGGTCGCCACTCTCCGTATTCTCTAGCAGCCTCTTGAGCCACTCTCGTCCCTCGCTCAGGTGCCCATGTATGAGCCAGAACCACCATAGGGCGGCCGCAAGGCGCAGGCCAACGGCGGCATTCCCACGCTCCAGAGTCCAGCGTAGCGCCGCCCGCAGGTTGTCGTGCTCGATCTCCAGCCGTGCCAACCACAGGGCCTGCTCGGGGCCTGTAAGCTCCGGCTCCGCCTGTTCCGCCAGCCCCACACACCAGTCGCGGTGACAGTCACGGGCCCGTTCCGCCTCGCCAGCGGCGACGAGTTGCTCCTCGGCGTACTGCCTGACGATCTCCAACAGAGTGAAGCGCGGCTCGGCAGCCTCGTCCACCGGCGCCAGATCTTGCCGCAATAGGCTGTGGTCCACCAGGCGCTCCAGGCGCGCCGGGATGTCGCGGTTCGATTCACCGGTCCGGGCGCACGCCTCCTTCGCCGCGTCGATCGTGCAGCCGCCGACGAAGACTGCCAGGCGTCGGAAAAGGGCCTGCTCGCGCGGAGCCAGCACGTTGTAGCTCCAGGCCAGCGTGTCGCGCATGGCCTGCTGCCGCTCCGGCAGGTCGAGCGCTCCGTCGGTCAACACCTGCAACGGCTGCCGCGTCAGTTGCGCGAGCAAGGCCTGTGGCGACAACACGTCGACCCGAGCCGCCGCCAACTCGATGGCCAGGGGCAACCCGTCCACGCGCACACAGATGTCGGCGATCACGCGCGCCGTGGCCGACGTGAGCTTGAACGTTGGCGCGACCGCCTGTGCCCGCTGGGCGAAGAGCGCGATCGCCGCGTAGCCTTTCAGGTCGGAGAGCGACGGTAGACGTCGCGGATCAGGCCGCGCCAGCGACGGAACCGGGAAGCGGTGCTCGCCGCGCAAGTGCAGCCGCATGCGGCTAGTCGCGAGCACTTTGAGCCGGGGACAGGCTGCAAGCAGCGCCGCGATCACGGGCGCGGCATCCGCCACATGCTCAAAGTTGTCCAATAAAAGCAGCACCTGCCGGTCGCCCACGTGTGCGGCCACGCTCTCGTTCAGCGGCTGGCCGCCGCTCTCCCGCACTCCTAACGCCCGGGCTATCGTCGCGATGACCAGATGGTGCTCCCTGACCGGCGCGAGGGGCACGAAAATGACCTCGGCGAAGCGCTCCGCTAACAGCGCGACCACTTGTATGGCCAGGTGAGTCTTGCCGACCCCGCCCGTCCCCAGTAGGGTGACCAGGCGTACGTCCGTGCGCCCGAGCAGCGCCATCACTGCCGCCACCTCGGCATCGCGCCCCAGCAGCGGAGTTGGCGGAATAGGAAGGGTGCGCGGCCAGGACGCGCCCAGCACATCGGGAGGCAGAGCATTCCAGTGATGGGCCGCGGCAATAAACTGTAACCGCTCCCGCGGCGGCAGCGCCAACTCGTCCGCCAGGCGGCGCACCGTGTCGTGATACGGCCGGGACTTATCGCGCTCCAGCTTAATAATGGTGCGCACACTGACGCCCGATCGTTCGGCCAATTGTTTCTGCGTCAGTCCCATGGCGTCCCGGCGCCATTTGAGCAGGGCTCCAAGGGTGAACTGATTCGGCGTGACCATAACACCGGCTCCCATCATCTCGACCATGCACATGAACCGAACAGATCGCACTGCCGTGACCATATTACACTACATCGAAGCCGCGCGACACACCGGCTGACAGGCAACTCTGCACCAAGTCTGCATCCTATGACTGGCTATTCTCGCCCCGTCGCTCCATACACTAGAGGGCAGAACACCACCAGTCCCCAATTCACATCTTTGCGGGCGTCGCTAAAGATGTGAGTTAAGGTGTGAGTTCGTCATGGTCGTGCGGTTGCGGTGGATGCATAATAGCTTACGTGATGAGGCCACATCCTGAGGGACTAGAGAGGAGGACGGCATGGACGTGAGTAAGCGTCCGAGCAGCGCTATCAACCGCGGGTGGGCACGCACGACCAGGATGGTGCAGGCGACACTGATGACGGCGAGTGTCGTCGCCACCTGTGCGATAGCGACGGTACAGCCGGCAGCCGCGGATGGGCAAGCGTTATGGGTGCAAACCGGCACGATGGCTGTGGCGCGCGTCGACTTCGCCACCGCGGCACTCCACGACGGGCGTATCCTCGTCGCGGGAGGAGCGACTGTCGGAGGCGTGCCGACCACGAGCGCCGAGATTTATGATCCAGCGACCGGTCGCTGGACGGCAACCGGGTCTATGATGGCAACGCATGTCGATCCGGTCGCGACAGTGCTGCGCGATGGGCGCGTGCTCGTCGCGGGAGGCCTCAGCAGCTTCGGATCGGATGCGACATTCCTATCCAGCGCGGAGATCTACAATCCCACCACGGGGACGTGGTCGCCGACGGGTTCCATGGATGTCCCGCGGATCCTGGCCACCATCGCGCCCCTACCCGACGGAACGGTCCTTGTCGCCGCCGCTTACGAGCGTGGCTTGAACGGTTGGTTCCCGTCGGACAGCGCCGATGTCTACGACCCTGCCACCGGGACATGGAAACCGACCGCATCCATGGCGGTGGCCCGCGCCTATGGATCGGCGACCGCGTTGCCCGACGGCTCGGTCGTGGTCGCGGGGGGAGTCGGGACGGGAGCCTCTCTCGACAGCGCCGAAGTGTACGACCCAAGCAGCGGCGCGTGGTCGCTGACGGGAGCCATGATCGAGGCGCGGTCTCAGCACGTGGCCGTGGCCCTGCGCGACGGGCGCGTGCTGGTCGCGGGAGGCACGCAGGAGCGTACCGCGCTTGCCGACGCCGAGCTCTATACGCCCGCGACGCGGACGTGGTCCGGCGCGGGCGCGATGACGGTACCGCGCACGGTCAGCGCGGCAGTAGCCCTCGCGGACGGGACGGTCCTCGTCGACGGCGGCCTCTCCGAGGCTACCGGACCGGCCCTCTCCAGCGCCGACATCTACGACCCGCGCCGTGGTGTCTGGTCGGCCACCGCATCGATGCGCGACGGGCGCACCGATTTCGGACTCGTCGCCCTGCCCGACGGCGACGCGCTGGCGATAGGCGGCGCGTCCGGTGTTGTCGGGCAAGGTCTTACCAATGCGTCCACCATCTTGTCCAGTGCTGAGATTTATCGCAATCCCCAACCCCAAGGAGCAGGGGTTTCCATCCCAACACTTGCCCTTGTCCTGGTCGGGTTGACGGCTGCTGCCATGGGTCTCAGGGCCACGTTGCTGAAGCGCGTGCGGCGGCCTATCTAGGCGATTGTCCAGGAACATGGCCTACGATTAGTTCCCATGTAACAATGTGGAGACCAATGAATGGCACGGAAGCGTGAAGGGATACGGAAATGGAACAAAGATGGACGATGGACGGTGGGACAATGACAGCCGAAGATGGAGCGGAGGGACGCATGATTGCGCGCAACGGAGCGGTGATACGGAGGAGCATGGACATGGCGCGTTCGTCTATCGGGCGACTCATCATATGCGCGGTGGCTGGCCTGTCACTATGGATAACGCCGATCGCGGCGCATCCCGCGTCGGCCGACACCGGCGGCCCGACCAGCATCGCGCCGGAGCCGGCGCAGAGGGGAGACCAGAAGTGGTTGCTCGCGCCGCTCGGAAGTGACGGCCTCGGTCCATCATGGCAGTACGCGGAGGTTATCGAGACAATACCCGCTAACAACGTCGAAGGGGGCGTCGAAGGTCCAGTCATTGTCGTCTTCGCCGATGGCCAGGTGCGCTCGGCGGGCGCCGTCGCATGGGGCATCGACGAGGTCGCACAGGTCGATGCCGCGCACTACATCGTTGCCAGCGGCGGATGTGAGAACGGCGGATGCATCCTACACGTATTCGGCATCGCCATGGCCTCGCATACCCTGCTGCCGCTGTTCCACCTGCGGAACACCTCTGCTCAAAGGCGGGCCACCGACTGCGGCTTTGGATTCGCATTCGACGGCCAGCAGTTCACGCTCCGCGCCACTCCCCTCAGCGCGGATCCAACTGTACGCTACGGGTATGCCGCCAACGTGAAAGTATATAGCGGTCTGCCCGCTCCATCTTGCCATACGTGATGTCATTGCTGGAACAGATACCCACATCCACTCGGTTCGTCAGGTTCCTGGCGGCCCTACAGCATGACACACGACAGAGGCTATCAAGACATCGGTAGGACCCACGTACCGCGGGAGAACACGATGAAACGGACATACACACTGAGCGCCTTGCTCGTCTTTGGGCTTGTTTTGGTAGGCACGCCGGGGCGAACAACGGTGGTGACCAGCAAGGTCGTCGAGCAACGGACGGCTGTCGTGACCGGCGTCGGGCAACGGACGATTGTCATAACCGGCGTCGACGTGGGACGTCGCCCAACAAGCGTCGGCGATGCCATCGTCTACCCCGACAATACCACCCAGGGGAAGGATAACTACGGGTACGTCGCCTACGACCGTAACAGCAACAGGGTGCTGGTCGTCGGGCAACCGCCTCAGGGAGCGGACAACTACATCTTCAGTTATGCGCTCGTCGACGTGGCTTCCGGGCGTCTCGTGCGGCCGGCAGAGACCTTCGGCGACCGCGTCTACGCCGTCGGTATCGATAGCCATCGCCAGCGCGCCTACCTCTTGCTCATCCATCCAACAAGCAGTGGAGGCCGGCAAACCGTGCTCCAGTCGATCGACATGCGTACGGGGAAGACGATCGCGCGCCACACGACGTATTATGAGATCATCGCGTCGATCTCGGCGGATACAGCGCCCATCAGTCGCATCGCGGTCGACCCGCAGTCGGGCAACCTCTTCGCGCGCATGGTGGATGGTGACGGCAATCCGGGCCTTGTCGAACTCACACCGGACGGACGCACTATCACGGGGCGCAAATTCCAGTCATCGCCGGGCAACTACACCGACGCCAAAGACCTGGTGATTGATGGGCCTGGCCATCAGGTAATTGCCCTGGTTGATGATGGCAGCACGCTGGAATTCTTCGATACGCGTACACTCAACGCTTCCGTCGTGCCGCTGGGGTACGCGCCAGTCCAGCTCACGCTAAATGCTCAGCGCAATCAACTTTGGGCTCTTGCGCCGGGCGGCGACGTGATGGTGTACAACGCGGTGACCGGGGGCGTCGTGGCGCATATCGTGGACAATGACGCCGCGTTCGATGGCGCCGTCGACGGGACCCTCGTCCAGCCAATCCTGGCGATAGACGCCGCAAGCGATATCGGATACATTGGCTGCCGGTCGGACGGCGAGAAGGGCTGCCCGGTCGATGCGTTGTACACGGATAAGCGGGGGCGTGTCTCGGTCGATCATGGACCAGCACAACTCCTGGGAGTCGACGCGGGCATTCGTGTGGAGCAGGATCCACCGTACAACGATAATCAACCCCCAACTCAACGATCGTTCGTTCACGTCTACGCGCCGGGTCGCGTGCCTCGGGCTCTCGTAGCGGCCCCAATCGACCGGATGGACCCGTACTCGGACTCAATGAGCGAATTCATGGCCACCGCAGCTGGCACAACGCGTGTCGTGTGGCTGGGCAGGATCAGTGGCCACAACGGGTTGACCGGAAACACTATTGACGATGGGCTAATCATCGATACCGTCGCCGGTTAAGGAACAATGTATCTACGACGTATTTACGGAGGGAGGCAGGGGATGTCGGATCGGGATTCGGACTATGCATACGAGAGCGGCCGGAACAGGAGCGACTATGCATTCAACCAGCAGCAAGAGCGATACGGCGGTGGGGTCGATGCATTGAGAGAGTACCAGCGCGGGCAGGACGCCGCTCTCGCGACGTGGGCCACCGCCCGCGACGAGCCGGACCGGTCCAGGTCATCCACATCCAGGCCAGGCGCCCCGAGTTCTTCAAGCGAGGGATGGGGATGGGAAGGTGGCGGGTACTCCGCGGGTGGATCAAGCCCCGCGATGGCGGAGGCGGCAGCGCGCTATGAGCGCCGCAAGCATGCCCCGAAGTCCCCCTTGCGCACGGTCGTTGCTCCCCTGCTTATAGGGGTGGTGTTGCTTGCGATGGCGCCGAGTCCGCTACTTCGGGTCTTTGCCGTCTGGTTGGTGGCGGGGGCCGGCTACAATGCACTGAAGCTCTACAGCACACGACGGGCGCGCCTCAGCGCAAACAATGAAGGACTGACTGGTATACCCGGACAGGTACCGCCCGCTCCAACCGCTTCGCATGTCCCGCCTTATGCCGTGCCACCCACCGCGCCCGCAGCCTCGTCCGCATCGTTCTCGCGGTCCCAGACAGCGCAGGGTGGCGTGCATACACCACCGTCCGCGCCGTCCGCACCGTCTGTCACCAACCCGTGAACGAAAGGGGAACGACATTGAGCATCGCGGCCTTTTGCGAACAGTGTGGCGCGGCGCTATTCGCTGCCTCCCAATTCTGCCCCGGATGCGGCGCCCCCGCCTCAATCCACGGATCGGCGGCCACGCCGCCGATGAATCATGCTGCTCAATCAGGCGTATCGTCCCCTATGGCCTGTCCACGCTGCGGGCAACTGGACGCGAGCCGCAAGCTGTCGGCCGTTGTCAGCGATGCGACCACACGGAGCGCCATCACGGCCAGTCTGTCTAGCGTAGGGCACCAGTTCGGGCCTGCGGGCGGCCCATCGATCAACGGGGGCATCTTGCGGGGGACGACCGTCAGCCAGACGCACCTCGCGGGCGTGCTCTCGCCGCCGGCGCGACCGGTCGAACGCAATGCCTGGGGTGGGGGTACGGGGTGCGCACTCTTCGTTTTGGCCGCGGCCGTGTTTGTGGTGACAGTGCCCATGCGGATGCCCAACGCCGACATCGGTGTCATCATCATTAGCATTGTTTTCGCGGCGCCGTTCGTCGCGCTCGCGGCTTGGCTCGCCCGCTCTCGCATCGCGCGACAGCGGGCATATCACGCGGCGTACACGCGCGATGCGCCCCTGTGGGAAGCGGCGATGCGCAACTGGGACAACCTGTACTACTGCTCCCGGTGCGATGGTGTGTACTATCCGGGCACGGCGGCAATCTATCGTACGACGCAGGTCATGAACGTGATCTATAGCCATTCATAAGATAGGCGGACAAGATGTCAAGCGGGGAGTGATGGTGTGCAAGGCTTGTGGATTCGACTTTGCTGGGACAGTCCAGCCAAGGTAGGAAACCAAGCATCGTCCCCTGACAGTAGTGGGAGCTGTTTAGGCGGCTACATCCGCCAGCCACTCACCGCCAAGGCCTGCTGAGGGCGCCAGTCGAATGACCGTCATACCCCGGCTATCATTGCAATGAAGTGTTATGGGGCGCTCGCCATCACATCAGCGATGATCTGATCAATCGACAACGTCTGCCCGGCCACCCAGGCTTCCTCAAAGATGCTCTCACTGAGCGCATGCCGCAGGCCGCTCAGGTCTCGCTCGTAGTAGCGGATCTGCTCGGCTGGTGGGAGGGGGAGGTGAGCATCGATACGCAGTTTGCTTGCCGCAGCGAGGAGACGAGCCGCGCGCACCGCATCGCCCGCCGCGTTCTTTAGCTGAACCGCCATATGGGCTATACCTTCGCAACAGGCCGCGATGCCTCCTTGGTCGCCCAATTCATGATATAAGGTCACACTATCCCGATACAGGGCTGCGGCGCGTTGGTCGTCGCCTTCAGAGCTCGCCAGGTCAGCCAGATTGCCCAATGTGGCGGCGATGCCGGCGCTGTCATCGATCTCTCGCTTCAGAGAGAGGCTCTCGGTCAATAGGGTATGCGCCCGCACCCAATCGCCTTGCTCATGAACAGCCCGGCCCAGGTTGTTGAGCGTGGCCGCGATGCTCCACCGGTCGAGGTCGCGCTGCTGCCGGTGGAGCGCCAGGCTCTCTTCGTAGCGCGCTTGGGCTCCGCTCAGGTCGCCCTGCTCATGCAGGACCATGC
>JAABUQ010001860.1_pt1 | contig 43686 bp, 39 predicted proteins | sample 5560001 | NCBI WGS metagenome assembly JAABUQ01 (sample SAMN10711888, study PRJNA513371) | rock metagenome | isolation source: Antarctica rocks | place: Antarctica: Victoria Land, Finger Mt nord | collected 2015-12-18 | reverse complement strand
CCTCAAGGATTGGGCTCGCATCGCCCTACGGCGCGACAAGACGCGCCGGAGTTGGATGGGCTTCGCCCACCTCGCCGCCGCAATGATCAACTTGCGCCTCGCCGAGTTCAGTCACAGACCCTAGAGCCAGCGAGGAGGAGGTGCGCGACTACGACGCCGCCTACGCCGACTGGGAGCGAGCCGTGCATCGTCGCGCCGAAGGCCCCGACATCGCACTCGCCGAGGCCGCCGGGCCAACCGGAGGACCCTGGACCGCCAGCATCGAGAACTGGGAGGGGGCGATCATCGCCGCGGCCGATGCGGACGTGCTCGGCCTGCATGACTGGCAGCGCAACCTGCTCGGGGAGGGCGATCTCAGCCCGCCCGACGGCGTCGGTGCGCTGCTGGCACGGCTGCTCGGGCCGATGGCCGGTCCGGTGTAGTTCGCGACCGCGGTCGAGGCGATCGACTGGAGCGGGCCCGATGGCTGCACGCTGCGCACCGCGCGCGGCGTGATCACCGCGCGGGCGGCGATCGTCACCGTCTCCACCGGCGTGCTACGCGCCGGCCGCATCCGGTTCACTCCGGCGCTGCCGCCGCCGACGCTGGCCGCGATCGAGGGCCTGCCGATGGGACTTCTGAGCAAGCTCGCCCTGCCCGCCACCGGCACCGACCGGCTCGGCCTCGATGAGGAGACATTGCTCGAACGCCGGCTGCCCCGGCGCGGCACCGGCGGCATGCTGCTCTCGGCCTGGCCGTCCGGGTTGCCGTACGTGGCGGGCTTCTTCGGTGGACGCCAGGCGTGGGCGCTGGCCGGGCGACCCGCCGATGCGCTGGCCGAGGCGCGGGCGATACTGTGTCGCCTGCTCGGCCCTGCCGCCGGCGGCGCCGTGGATATGAAGTCGGGCTTCGTCACCCGGTGGGCCGAGGACCCGCTGTTCGGCGGCGCCTACGCCTACTGCCCGCCCGGAAAGGCCGACGCCCGCGCGCGACTCGCAGAGCCGGTCGGTGACGGCCGGCTGCTGTTCGCGGGCGAGGCGTGCCGCAGCGACGGCCTCGCCGGCACCGTCGGCGGCGCGCTGGCGGACGGCGAACGCGCCGCGGGACTGGTGCTGCGCTGCCGCTTCGGTGTGGAATCCGCACCCAGCCTGCTCGACGGGTTTCCGTACGCCCCCGAGCCGGTGTAGGACGAACTCCCATGACGCGGTTCGTATTCATCACCGGCGGCGTGGTCTCCTCGCTCGGCAAGGGCATCGCGTCGGCTGCCCTCGGCGCGCTGATGCAGGCGCGCGGCTACAGGGTGCGGCTGCGCAAGCTCGACCCCTATCTCAACGTCGATCCCGGCACCATGAGCCCGTACCAGCACGGCGAGGTGTTCGTCACCGACGACGGCGCCGAGACCGATCTCGATCTCGGTCATTACGAGCGCTTCACCGGCGTGCACGCGACCCGTGCGGACAACGCCACCACCGGGCGCATCTACTCCGACGTGATCGCGCGCGAGCGTCGCGGCGATTATCTCGGCGCCACCGTGCAGGTGATCCCGCACATCACCGACGCCATCAAGGAGGCCATCGTCGCCGGCACCGACGACCTGGATTTCGCGCTGATCGAGATCGGCGGCACCGTCGGCGACATCGAGAGCCTGCCGTTCCTGGAGGCGATCCGACAGCTACGCAACGACCTCGGCGCGGATCACACCATGTTCGTGCACCTGACCCTGGTGCCGTTCATCGCCTCCGCCGGCGAGCTCAAGACCAAGCCGACCCAGCACTCCGTCAAGGAGCTGCAGAATGTCGGCATCCAGCCGCAGATGCTGCTGTGCCGATCCGACCGGCCGCTGCCCGACGCCGAGCGGCGCAAGATCGCCAATTTCTGCAACGTCCGCCCCGAGGCGGTGGTCGCGGCACTCGACGTCGACACCATCTATGCCTGCCCTATCTCGTACCACGAGGGCGGCATGGATACCGAGGTGCTGCGCTATTTCGGCCTGCCGAGCGACGGCAAGCCGGACCTGTCGGGCTGGAAGCGCGTGCTGGACGCGATACGCAACCCCGAGGGCGAGGTGCGCATCGCCGTGGTGGGCAAGTACACCAGCCTGCCGGACAGCTACAAGTCGCTCAACGAGGCGCTGATCCATGGCGGCATCGCCAGCCGCGTGCGCGTGCAGCTCGACTGGGTGGACAGCCAGATCTTCGAGCAGGACGGCGCCGTCGAACGGCTGCAGGACGTGGACGGCATCCTGGTCCCGGGCGGCTTCGGCGAGCGCGGCTCGGAGGGCAAGATCGAGGCGGTGCGCTTCGCCCGCGAGCGACGCATCCCGTTCCTGGGCATCTGCTTCGGCATGCAGATGGCGGTGATCGAGTGCGCCCGCAACCTGGCCGGGCTGCCCCGCGCCTCCTCGACCGAGTTCGGCCCCAGCGACGAGCCGGTGGTCGGGCTGATGACGGAGTGGGCGCGCGGGCGTGAGCTGGAACGCCGACACGCCAGCGGAAACCTCGGCGGCACCATGCGCCTGGGCGCCTTTCCTGCGGTGCTGGCGCCGGGATCGCGGGTGGCGAACACCTATCGCGCCGCCGAGATCAGCGAGCGCCACCGCCACCGCTGGGAGGTCAACGTGCATTACCGTGAGCGGCTGGAGGCGGCTGGGCTGGTGTTCTCCGGCATGAGCCCGGACGGGGTGCTGCCGGAGATCGTGGAATACTCCGACCATCCCTGGTTCATCGGCGTGCAGTACCACCCGGAGCTGACCTCCAAGCCGTTCGCACCGCATCCGCTGTTCAGGGGCTTCATCGAGGCCTCGCTGAAGAAGGCGCGGCTCGTATGACCATCCAGGTCGGCGATCTCGCCATCGGCAACGACCGGCCCCTCACCCTGATCTCGGGACCCTGCCAGATCGAATCCGAGGCGCATGCGGACGCCATGGCGGCGGCGCTGGTGGCGCTCTGCCGCCCGCGCGGCATCGGCCTGATCTACAAGAGCAGCTTCGACAAGGCCAACCGCACCAGCCTGGGTGCCGCCCGCGGCGTCGGCATGCGGCGCGGCCTGGAGATCCTGGCCGGCCTGCGCGAGCGGCACGGCATCCCGGTGCTGACCGACGTGCACGCGCCGGAGCAGTGCCGGATCGCGGCCGAGGCGGTCGACGTGCTGCAGATCCCGGCCTTCCTGTGCCGGCAGACCGACCTGCTGCTCGCGGCCGGGGAGACCGGGGCCGCCGTCAACGTCAAGAAGGGGCAGTTCCTCGCACCGTGGGACATGGCCAACGTCGCCGCCAAGGTCGCCTCGACCGGGAACGCGCGCATCCTGCTGACCGAGCGCGGCACCTCGTTCGGCTACAATACCCTGGTCAACGACATGCGCGGCCTGCCGATCATGGCGGGGGCGGGCTACCCCGTCGTGTTCGACGCGACCCACTCGGTGCAGCAGCCGGGCGGACTGGGCGGCTCGTCCGGAGGACAGCGCGCGTTCGCCCCGGTGCTGGCGCGCGCCGCGGTCGCGATCGGCGTGGCGGCGGTGTTCATCGAGTGCCACCAGGACCCGGACCATGCGCCGAGTGACGGCCCCACCATGATCGCGCTAGACCGGATGGCAGCGCTGCTCGACACGCTGCTGGCGTTCGACCGGCTGGCCAAGCAGCTTATCTAGCGGAAGGACGTGCGATGAGCGGTATCCTCGGACAACTCGGCAGCCTCTTCGGCGGCAACGCGCAGGCGAGCGCCGGTGGCCTGCTGTCTCAGGTGATCAACGCGGCCGGTGGCCCGGCCGGGATCATGCAGAAGTTCCAGCAGGCCGGCCTCGGCGACAAGGTGCAGTCCTGGGTCGGGACCGGCCACAACCTGCCGGTGTCGGCCCAGCAGATTGCCCAGGTGTTCCCGCCGGCGCAGCTCGATGCCTGGGCGCAGCAGCACGGCCTTCCGGCCGGTGTCGCGAGCGGCATCCTGGCGCAGTTCCTGCCGCACGCGGTCGATGCCAGCACGCCCGACGGCACCGTGCCGCCCGCGGGATCGACGCGAACGGGGCCGAACATCGATTTTGCCAGCCTGATCAGACGCCTCACCGGCGGAAAATAATCGCGCGCCGGAACGTAGTCGTTCGGCTGGCGTCAAGGATTGACGGCTTCGCAATCGCGGGAGGAACCAGATCCATGCGGAAGATCGACAGGCTGCTCGGCACGGCATTGGCCGCCGCCGCATTCGGCATGGCCGCTGGTGGACCGGCCAGTGCGCTGAGCATGAAGGAGTGCAGCGCGAAGTTCCAGGCGGCCAAGAAGGACGGCACCCTGGCCGGACTGGACTGGAAGACCTACCGCGCCAAGCAGTGCTCCGCCGGCACGTCCGCCGCCTCCGCGGCCGGCACTTCGACCACGCCGGCCGCCAATGCCAGCCTGGCGACGCCGGCCTCGCCGGCCGCGACCACCAGCCGGCCGACCGCGGCGGCAGCGGCCGCTTCCGCGTCCGGACCCGCCATCTTCCCCAGCGCCGCCGATGCGAAGTACAGCAAGGACACCGCCGGCAAGGCGCGCATGGAGACCTGCCTCGACCAGTACAGGGCCAACAAGGCCAATAACGGCAATGGCGGCCTGCGCTGGGTCCAGAAGGGCGGCGGCTACTACAGCGAGTGCACCAAGAAGCTGAAGGGCTGACTTCTCGAACCCCTGGGGCTCGATAAGACCGGAGCGTAATCCGGAAGCTGGTCGTCGTGCGGACGGCCTGAACTCTTCACTTATGGACAAAGCTAGCTGGCAAACATGCCTGTCTTGCTTTTGCTCAGTACTGAGTGTCGCGCGTTTTCGAGGATCGCCGATCACAAGTTCGTAACGGTCCCGATTTCGCAGCCGTGATCGACGCCGCTGGCATCGCTGTTGCTCCGCACCGTTGGCGGCCACCGTTCCTGGCGAGCCGCGTTCAACCGCAGCAGGACCGGTGGCTATGCTTAGACCCTTGACGATCAGACGTCTGCTCCTCGCCTCATGCACCGCCCTTGCCTTCGGCGGCATCGTGTCGATACCCATCGGTGCCCGGTCCGCAGGCATAGGACTGGCCACGTCGCTCGATCCGACCGGAACCGGTCCCTACAAAGTGGCGGAAAGCGAGTATCGCCTGCCGGCAGCGATCGACCCGCTGGTCGATACCGGCGTCGTGACCGAGATCTGGGGCCAGGTCTATCGCCCGCTGGATGGTGGGCACGGCAGCCATCCGCTCCTGGTGCTGCTGCACGGCAACCATGCCACTTGCGGCCACTACGTGAGGGGCACCCTCGGTCGCGTCGATGACAACTCCCAGTACACCACCAAGGGCACCTGCCCGGCCGGCTACATCGTGGTGCCCAACCATCTTGGCTACGGCTATGTGGCGGAGCGCCTCGCCTCGCTCGGCTACCTGGTGGTGTCGATCAACGCCAATCGCGGGATCAATGCCGCCGCCGGCGTCACCGGCGACCGCGGCCTCAACCTCCGGCGCGGCCGCCTCGTGCTGCGGCACCTGCAACTGCTCGCGCAGTGGAACCGAAGCGGCGGGGCGCCCGCCTCACTGGGCTTCGACCTCTCCCACACGATGGATTTCCGCTATGTCGGCTTGATGGGACACTCGCGCGGCGGCGAGGGCATGCTGGCCGCCTACACGATGTACCATGACGCAGGCAGCATTTGGCCCGCGGCGATCGGCACGCCGATCAATTTCCAGGCGATGTTCGAGCTGGCGCCGGTCGATGGCCAGACCGAGCGCACCTTCGTGGCCAACAACATACCCTGGACCGTCCTGCTGCCGCTGTGTGACGGGGACGTATCCGACGTCCAGGGCGTGAAGGTCTATGACCGCACGCTCGAATCCCTGACCGAGAAGACCGAGCACAAGAAGTCGGTCTACGCCGTCTGGGGCGCCAACCATGACTTCTTCAACACGCAGTGGCAGACCTCGGACTCCAAAGGCTGCTCCGGACCCGGCAACACGCCGCTGTTCGACGTCGCGGGCGACCGGTCCACGGCGCAGCAGACGGCGTCGACCTACGCGATCATGTCCCTGATCCGGGCGCATGTCGGCAGCCAGGCCTTCGCCGCCTACGGGATGCTGCTCGATCCGGCCTTCGCCCTGCCACGGCCGCTCGCCGCTGTCTCGACTTTCGAGCGCTCCTTCAGCGATGGTGCGACACCGGGTCCGGTGCTGCCGCTGGAGGACTTCGACGTCGCCGGGATCGGCAGCACCGGCCTGCCCGACACTGCCAGCCACGTCACGTTCGCCGACACTGCGGTGCCGAACCACGACACCACGCTGAAGGCCGGCGCCATCAGCTGGGACTGGAGCAAGCAGGCTGCCGGCAGCCTGCCCTATTTCCAGGTCAACTACGCGCCGCCCGGCTCAGGTGCCAGGAGCCTGCCCTACCAGACCCTCGAATTCCGCATCGCCCTGCAATGCACCACGAGCACCGCCGTATCGAACTATGCCTGCGCCGCGCCGAGCCCGCTCAACGGCGGCGTGCCGACGGATTTCTCGGTGGCCCTGGTACGGCCGGACGGCTCGCTGTCGCACTCGGTGGCGCTGTCGGACTACGCGAAGGTGCAGGGACCCGTCGGGGGCGCCGGCGACAACCTGCATCCGGTACTGCAGACCGTGCGCGTGCCTTTCCTGTTCTTCGGCGACTTCTCCGCCCCCTATCGCGGCGTGCGCTTCACCTTCGACCGCACGCCGAGCGGCGCGATCTGGCTCGCCAACATCCGCGCCTCGAGCCAGTCCGACCTGCTTCTGCCCGTCCTGCCGCCCGATGCGCACCTGACGCTCGCATCCGCGACGGCGTCCGTCGGGTCCGGCCTCGCACAAGGACCGGCGGCCGCGACGCTGCCGTTCGCCCTCGCCGGCGGTGCCGTGGGCGCGATCCGCAACGCGGCCCCGGCGGCGGCGAACGCGGCACCCGGATCGCAGATCGAGGCTGCCGCCGCGCCGCAAGTGGAAATCGAGCTGAGCAGCCAGGCACCGATCCCGGTGCGCGACTCGCTGCTGACCCTCGATGTCGGCGGCGTCAGCCTGACCCAGAGCCGTTTCGCCGATGACGGCCGCACCGACCGCGCCATCTTCACCCTCAGCGCACAGGAATTCGCGGCATTGCCTCAGGACGCCCCGCTCACGCTGATCGACGGGTCGGAGCGCAGTTCCTACGGCACGCTCGACAAGACTGCGCTGCATTGAACAGGGGATAAGGCTGGAGCCGAGGCGCCTATCCAAAGCGTGATCGACATGGGGTGATCACGCTCTGGCCGTCGTGTCCATGGGTGCCACACCGGGGACCCTTCGTGCCGACTTGTATGCATGCGAGGTTGGCTGAGCGGCCACGTACAAGACGTGACCTGTGCTACCTGTCGTCCCGCTGGGCGGCTGGTATCATGCCCGCAACCTCGAACCCGGAGCCACGGATGGACGTGCATGAGACGGCCCGCGTCACCGTCCGGCACGTCATGACCGATCACGGGTCGGCCTGTAGACGCTTCGTCGTCCGCGATGCGCTCGAAGCCCGCCATGGACGACCAGCTGTCTCACGTCTCACCAGGGATAGATCCCCTGGCAACGGCAGCTAGGCCGCCCACGGCGCCAGCGGATGCTGTTCTACGAGCCGCTCTTCCTGTTCGTATTCCTGCCAGGCGTGTTCGCGCTCTACCTGCGCATGCGCCGCTCGCCGCGCGCCAGGCTGTGGATCCTGCTGGTCGCCAGCATCCTGTTCTACCTGTGGGGCGAGCCCGCCTTCGTCCCCGTCGTGCTCGCCTCGGCGCTGCTGGACTACGTGCTCGCGCGGCGCGTGGCCCGGGGTGCGCGCTGGGCGCTCGTGCTCGGGGTGGCGGCCAATCTCGGCCTGCTGGTGTACTACAAGTATCTCGGCTTCCTGGCGGCGAACCTGGCGGCACTGCTCGGCCTGGTCCACGCAGCGCCCCCGCACATCGCCCTGCCGATCGGGGTGTCGTTCATCGTGTTCGAGAAGATCACCTACCTGGTCGACATCGCGCGCGGACGCAGCCCGCCGGCCGCGCGCTTCAGCCACTACCTCACCTACGTGTTCTTCTTTCCCAAGCTGCTGGCGGGGCCGATCATCAAGTACCACGAGATCGAGGCGCAGTTCCGCGCGCCGCCGCCGCTCGGCGAGCGCATGGTGCTGGACGGCTTCGCGCGCTTCATGCTCGGCGTGATCAAGAAGGTGCTGATCGCCGACATCGTCGGCCCGGCCAGCGACTTCATCTTCGCCATCGCGCCGGACCGACTCGGCTGCGCGACCGCGTGGACCGGCGTGCTGCTGTTCACCCTGCAGATCTACCTGGACTTCAGCGCCTACTCCGACATGGCGATCGGGCTGGCGCGCATGGCCGGCTTTGACCTGCGCGAGAACTTCGACAGGCCCTACGTCAGCTGCAGCATCACCGAGTTCTGGCGGCGCTGGCACATCTCGCTGACCAGCTGGATACGCGAGTACCTCTACATCCCGCTCGGCGGCAACCGGGTGGCGCCCTGGCGTCGCATGCTGAACCTGTGGGTCTGCTTCCTCGCCAGCGGCCTGTGGCACGGCGCCGCTTGGACCTACGTGCTGTGGGGCGCCTATAACGGCTTGTTCCTGGTGCTGGACCGCCTGTTCCTGCTTCGCCTGCTCGACCGGCTGCCGCGGGTCGCGGCCAACGCGGTGACACTGCTGGTGGTGATGCTGGGCTGGACCATCTTCCGTGCCGGCTCGCTCACGCAGCTCGTGGGCTTCGTGCACGCGATGACCCATCCGGCCCTGCGCGGCAGCGTCCGCTGGGAGAACAGCCTGGTCGCCGCGACCCTGGCGGGGATCGTCATTAGCCTGGCGCCGCGCGTCCCGAGGGTGGACGCGACGGTGGCCTGGCTGATCGCACGCCGGCCGGGCCGCCTGGCGATCGAGACGGCGGGCATGGTGCTGTTCGCCGCGGCGCTCGACAAGGCGATCACCGACCCGTTCCGCCCGTTCCTGTATTTCCGCTTCTGATGCGTCGCATGCCGCTCTGGCGCCTGCTGCTCTGGCGCCTGCCGATCCTGCTGGGCATGGCGATGATCGCCGTGCCCGCCGCGCTGGTCTACTCGAACGCGTTGCACAGGATGGTGGCCAGCGTCCCGATCTACAGCGACATCGCACTGCATGGGGTGCAGCCGCCCGTCATCCTGCCGCAGCTCACCCGCCGGAGCCTGCTCTCGGGCAGCTTCACGCACGGCTACGCGACCTATTTCGGCGCGCAGTTTCCACTGCTGGCGGCGGCGGTGCGAATGAAGGGCCAGCTCTACTGGTCAATGCTGCACCAGTCGCCGACCTGGTTCATCAGCATCGGCCGCGACGACGTGCTCTACGAGAACGGCTACCTGGACGAGTATTGCGCGCGGGATATCGCTGCCTACGCTCCCGTGGCCGAAGCGTGGGCCGCGAAGCTGATGCGCATGCAGCGCTGGTATGCCGCACAGGGCAAGGTGTTCCTGTACCTGCTCACGCCCTCCAAGGCGGCGATCGAACCGGAGACCATGCCGCTGGACTGGCCGTGCCCCGCTTCGGCGGCGGATCGGGCGGGTTTCCACGCCGCCTTCCGCGCCATACTGGACCGTGCCGGGGTGAACGTGGTGGACGCGGTCGAGACCACGTTGCGTGCGAAGGACGACTACCCGTTCCCGTCGTTCCCGCCCGGCGGCACGCATTTCAACAAGGTGGCCGCGGCGCTGGCGGTGCGGCAGCTAATCGGCGTGATGACGCGGGCGGGGACGTGGCGACGCATGGACGACTTCGCCTTCAGCTGGGCGATGGCCGAGCCCGACGAGGTCGATACCGACCTGCTCGACACCCTGAACGTGCCCTACCCCGGCATGCGTTACCGGACTCCCGCCATCACCGTGCGGCGCCCGTCCGGCAAGCCGTGCAGCCCGGTCGTGATGGCGCAGGTCGGCGGCAGCTTCGCCTACCAGCTCGACAAGGTGCTGGACCTGACGGCGTGCCCGCCGAGGATCGAGCTGTACGAGTATTTCCACAACCGGATGGCGCTCTACCCGGGTGACCGCCGCTATCCGGTGGATCCGGCACGCCGCGCGTGGGCCTTGCTGGACGCCGCCCAGGTCGTGGTGCTGGAGGAAAACGAGCAGTTCGCCGCGCGCTCGCAGCACGCGGCGGCCTTCTACGAACTGGTCTCGGCGCGCATCCGTATCGAGCAGCTGCGAGCCCGCTCCGACCGTTGAGGCAGGCCGTATGGACCTGACTCAAATATCACGACTTGCGGAACTTCAGCACGAAGTTGTCGGCTTCGCCGATCGCGAGGTAGCGGTCGCGGTCCTTGGCGCCGAGGGCCAGCGTCGGCGGCAGGGTCCACACGCCTTGCGGCCAGTTCGCGGTGTCCTTCGGGTTGGCGTTGATCTCAGACGAGGCGACCAGCTTGAAGCCGGCCTTCTCGATCATGGCGATCGCGTAGTCCTGCCGGACATAGCCGTCCTCGGCCTTCGGGTCCTGGACGCCCTCGCGATGGCCGCGATGCTCCTCGATGCCGAGCACGCCGCCCGGCTTCAGGGCACGGTGGAACGCCGCCAGCATCTGCGGTGCGTAACCCCCCTCCATCCAATTGTGCAGGTTGCGGAAGGTGAGCACCAGGTCGGCGGAGCCGGGCGGCGCGATGTCGAAATGGCCCGGTCCCGCCTGCGTCGGAACCACCCTGCCGTAGCCCGCCTGGTTCGCCGCCAGCTTGCGCAGGATCGGCGCCTGCCGGGCGTCGGTGCCGGGCTTGGGCGGCGGCAGCGCGAGATCGTAGGTCCCCTGCGCGCGCAGCACCGGTGCCAGGATCTCGGTCCAGTAGCCGCCGGACGGCCAGATCTCGACCACGGTCTGGTCGGGACGCAGCCCGAAGAACTCCAGTTCCTGCACCGGATGACGGAAAGCGTCGCGCCGCACGGCGTCTGGGCTGCGCTGCGGCCCGGCAATGGCCGCGCGCAATTCCGCATCGGCAGGCGTCGCGGCTCGGGCAAGCGGCGTGGCGGCCATTACCGGGAGCAGCGCCGAAAGCACGGCGATGGTAGACAACCGAAGCACACGCTGTCTCATCGAACGAATTCCCCGCAGGCTGGCGACCAGATAGCTGAGCAAGCCCATCAAGGCTATGACCAGGGCCGGAGCTCAGCCAGACGCGGCACTCCCGGCGTGGAGGATGTGCATGGTGAGCCGATCCGATGTCCAGATGGCCTACCGGTTGTTCCTGCAGCGGGAACCGGAGACGGAAGCAGTCGTCGAATTGTATCGGAAAGTCCGATCGGTGGAAGATCTGTGCAGGATCTTCCTGGACTGCGACGAGTTCAGGGAGCGGTTCGGCCGGTTGCGGACCCCGCTCGAATGGCCGCCGATCCAGGTCCAGGTGGATGTCGAGGCACCCGTGCTGGCCGCGATGGTCGCCCACGTCGAACGTACCTGGAGCGCGCTGGGCGACGTCGATCCATACTGGTCCGTCATCACCATGCCGCAGTTCCGGCGCGATGCCTTCGACGCCCACGCGGAGAGCTTTCGCGACAGCGGCCGCATCGATGTCGAGCGTCTGCGGATCTTCGCCGCCAGGGCGGAGATCGACCTGGCACAGTTCCGCTGCTGCCTGGAACTCGGCTGCGGCGTCGGCCGGATCACCCGTTGGCTGCTGCCGGTCTTCCCGAGCGTCGTGGCCGCGGACATCTCGCGGGCGCACCTCTCGATCCTGGCCACGGAGCTGCCGGACAGCACCGTGCAACCCGTCCTGCTTGCCAATCCGGACGAGATCCTGCAGCTGCCGGAGTTCGACGTGTTCCTCTCGCTGATCGTGCTGCAGCATAACCCGCCCCCGGTGATGGCGCTGATGCTGCGCAACGCGCTGACCAGGCTGGGCCGCGGCGGCATCGGCTACTTCCAGGTTCCCACCTACAGCAAAGGCTACGGCTTCGATGCGGAGGCCTACATGCGCGACCTGTCTTCAGGCGGCGGGATGGAGATGCACGTGCTGCCGCAGGCCGAGGTCTTCGCCATCGTGCAAGCCTGCGGCTGCAACGTCCTGGAAGTCCGCGAGGACGGCTACACCGGAGACACCGGCGTGTCGAACACGTTCTTCGTCAGGAAGCGGGATTTCTGATCAGCTGCCCTTGTGCGGCGAGAGGGTGCGCAGGTAGGCGATGATGTCGCGTCGCCCGACCGTGTCGCCGATCGCGTTCGGCATCGCGGTGTTGGGGATGAAGCCGCGCGGTCCCGCGAGCCACTTGCCGAGCGTGGTCTCGTCCCAGGTCACCTGCGCGCGCGCCAGCGCCGGCGTGTACGGGTAGCCCGGCACCGAGCCGGCGCGTCGGCCGAACACGCCGGCCAGCTGCGGCCCCTCGATGGCGTGATCGAGCGCGTGGCAGCCGGAGCAGTGCGAGGCGAACTGCAGCTTGCCCGCGACCGGATCGGGCGGCGTGTTGGCGAACCGCGACAGGTCCCGTGCGCTGGACGGGCGCGCGGAGCGGAAGAAGGTGTAGGACAGGGTGATGTTCTCGACGTCGTCGGTGGAGGCGTCGGCCGCCATGGCGCGGTCGACGAAGAAGGTGACCGGCATCTCCACCTTCTGGTGCGCGCCGAGGCGTTCCTCGTCGAAGCAGAAGCACTGGATCTTCTTGAAATAGATGCCGACCTTGTCCGGCGTCACGTTGAAGGTGGCGTGCCCGACGATCGGCTGGTCCGAAATGTTCTCGGCCTCGAAGAACACCAGGTTCTCGGCGCCGAGCCGCACGCGCACGCGCGGCTGCACCGGCCGGAAGCGCCAGGGCAGCCCATGGTCGGTCGCGGTGGTGAAGTCGACCGTGACCATGCGTTCGGAGGCTCCGGTCGAAGCGCTCGCGCGCTGCGTGGTGCCGCCCGAGCCGGTCGCCGAGCAGAACAGGCGATAGAGCGGCACCGAGTACGAGACCACGGTGAGCATCACGGCCACGATCAGCAGCAGCCCGGCCGGTATCAGCCAGGGGCGTCTTCCAGTTTGCATCCGCATGATCTAATGCGAAATTCCTGCGGGGCAATGTCCTGCCCGCGAACGGCTGGGGAGCTGGCATGCATAGAACGGCGGCACTGATCATCGCGGCTTCCCTGCTGCTCTGTGCGGCCGCACCCGCGCCGCTGCTGCCCAGCGAGATCCCCGCGCAGTTCGCGCCGCGCGAGGCGGGCTTCGACTTCGTCCGGCGCAGCGTGATGATCCCGATGCGCGACGGGGTGAAGCTGCGCACCGTCATCCTGATCCCCCGAGGTGCGGCCCACGCGCCGATCCTGCTGACGCGCACGCCGTACGGCGCGGTGTCGCGCTTCTCGGACAACCCCAGCGCCAGCCTGGGCGGGGTGATCGGCGACGGCGACGTGGTCGACGAGCTGGTAACGCAGGACGGCTACATACGCGTGGTGCAGGACATACGCGGCAAGCACGGCTCCGAAGGCGAGTACGTCATGACCCGCCCGCTGGCCGGGCCGCTGAACCCCACCGGCGTCGACGAGTCGACCGACGCGTGGGACACCATCGACTGGCTGGTGCACCACACGCCGGAGAGCAACGGCCGCGTCGGCATCCTGGGCATCTCGTACGACGGCTTCACGACGCTGATGGCGCTTTTCCACCCGCACCCGGCGCTGAAGGCGGCGGTGCCGATCAACGCCATGGTGGATGGCTGGATGGGCGACGACTGGTTCCACCGGGGCGCCTTCCGCACCGCCGGGCTGGGCTACATCTACGAGCAGGAGGCGACCCGGGAGAGCGACCTGAACTGGTGGTCCGGCGCCTATGACGAGTACACCGAGCTGATGCAGGCCGGCTCGGCCGGAGCGCTCGGACGCGCGCACGGGCTCGACCAGCTCGGCTTCTTCGACAAACTGGTCGCCCACCCCGCCTATGACGGCTTCTGGCAGCAGCAGGCGATCGACAAGCTGCTCGCCAGGCAGGGCCTGGGCGTGCCGACCATGCTGGTGCACAGCCTGTGGGACCAGGAGGACATCTACGGCAACATCGCCCTCTACGAGGCGCTGCCGCATTCCGACCTGCTGCACCTGGTGATCGGGCCGTGGTTCCACCACCAGGAGCGCCTCGACGGCAGCGCCATCGGGCCGATCCGTTTCGGCTCCGATACCGCCGCCACCTTCCGCAGCAGCATCCTCAAGCCGTTCCTCGACCGCACCCTGAAGGAGGACGCGAGCGCGCCCGCGGTGGCACCGGTGACCGACTTCGTGACCGGCAGCAACCGCTGGGAGCGCCGCCCCGCTTGGCCGGGCCCGGTGCAGGCGACGGCGCTGCATCTCGGGCCGCAGGGCCAGCTCGGCTTCACCGCGTCCACGGCGGCTCCGGGCTACCGCTCCTACGTGTCCGACCCCGCCGACCCGGTGCCGTTCCTACCGCGGCCGGTGCATCTCTCTGGGCCGGAGGGCCGCGCGCGCTGGCAGACCTGGCTCGCCAGCGACCAGCGCGCCGTGTCGGGACGGCCGGACGTGCTGGAATACACCTCCGAGCCGTTGGCCGCGCCGTTGCGCATCAGCGGCCAGCCGGTGGCGCAGATCGACCTCTCGACCAGCGGCACCGACGGCGACCTGGTGGTCAAGCTGATCGACCTGTATCCTGACGTCTACGGCCGCGAGCCCGCGCTGGGTGGCTACGAGCTGATGGTCAGCGCGGACATCCTGCGCGGCCGCTACCGCGAGGGCTTCAGCGCGCCCAGGCCGATCCCCGCCGACCGGACGCTGCCCTGGCGCCTGGTGCTGCCCACCGCCAACCACGTGTTCCTGCCCGGGCACCGGATCATGGTGCAGGTCCAGTCGAGCTGGTTCCCGCTCTATGACCGCAACCCGCAGACCTACGTGGACAACATCTTCCTCGCACGGCCCGCCGACTACAGGCCGGCCACGATACGCATCCAGGACTCCAGCACGATCATGTTGCCGGTGCTGCGCTGACGGGCTGGATGAACAGGCGTTGCAGCGGATAGGAGATCCAGACGCGGTTGAAATGCAGGAAGTCGTCGCCGAGCAGGGAACCCTCCGTATCGCCCACGGCGAACGGGAAGTTGCGCATCCGTTCGTTGCCGATCTCCAGGCTGCCGAACCGGTGCAGCCGCATGTCGACCGGGTTCAGGTCGATGCCGACCGCGTGCCCGGCGCGATCCGCCGCCATCGCATCCCGGCCGACGCCGGCACGCCTGGCATCGTCGCGGGTCAGCACCGTGCGCGTCGCGCCGGAATCGAGAAAGGCCGTCATCGGCTTGTCGTTGAGCTTCAGCTCGAGCACGATCTTGGTGTCCTCCAGCCGGAACGGCACCTCGAAGAACGGCTGATCGATCGGCTGGATCCTGCTGCCGCATCCCTGCAGCGCGTAGAGCGCGAAATGGTGCCCGGGCACATCGACGTCGACATCGTAGTTCGACAGGAAATCCGCGCCGAACAGGCCGATCACCGGCAGGCCCTGCACCGGGCGTCCCAGGTCCCCGGCTACCGGCAGCTCGATGTTGCGCGCCAGGCCGTGGCCGAGCATGAGGCTGTGGATGATCACGACCGGCGCCTCCACCGAGCCGCCGATGCCGCGCAGGCGCATGGTGGCGCCGTTGAAGCTGCGGTGCAGCGCGAATTGGCGCACGGCGTCGGGCGTCACGATGGAGGTGACGGCGCCGGTATCGACGTAGAACGCCACCTTGCGGCCATTCAAGCTGGCCTCGACCGCCGGCGCGGCGCCGCCGGAAAGCAGCGGCAGGCTGGCGACCAGGTGCACCTGGCAGCTCCGTGGGCCGTCCTCGCAGCCTGCCAGGAGCGCGCACAGCAGCAGCCAAGGGCATGGCCGGCGAGGCTTCATCCGTCGAGCAGGGTGGGATCGACCGTCACGCCGTGATCGACCGGGCCGTGGCCGGCGCCGTAGCCCGGTGCGCGAGCGATCGCTAGGCGCACGTAGGCCCGCGCGCGCAGGACGCCGTCGCGCAGGCCGATTCCCTGCGCCAGGCCGGTGGCGATGGCGCTGGCCAGGGTGCATCCGGTGCCGTGGGTGTGGCGGCTGTCGATGCGCGGCGCTCGGAAAGCCTCGATGCCGTCGTGGGTCGCGAGCAGGTCGACCACCTCGTCTCCCGGCAGGTGGCCGCCCTTGAGCAGCACCGCGGGGACGCCGAGGCCGAGCAGCCGCGCCGCCGCGTCGTGCATGTCGTCCAGGTCACGGATGTCGCGTCCGGTTAGCACCTCCGCCTCCGGCAGGTTCGGCGTCAGCAGGGTCGCCAGCGTGATCAGGCGGCGCAGGCTGTCCACCGCGTCCTGCGCCAGCAGGCGTGCGCCGCCCTTGGCGACCATGACCGGATCGAGCACGAACGGCAGCGTCGGGCGGGTCGCGACGCGCTCGGCGACCACGGCGATGATCTCGGCGCGGTCGAGCATGCCGGTCTTGAAGGCGTCGGCGCCGATATCGTCCAGCACGCAGTCGATCTGCAGGCGCAGGAACTCGGGCGGCACCGGAAGCACGCCCTGCACCCCGAGGCTGTTCTGCGCGGTCAGCGCGGCGATCGCGGTCGCCGCGTAGCCGCCGAGCGCGGTGATGGTCTTGATGTCGGCCTGTATCCCGGCGCCGCCGCCGGAGTCGCTGCCGGCGATGACCAGGACGCGCCCGCGCGAGACAGACATCAGGCGGCGACGGAGACGCGTCGGATCGCGTTGCACAGCCCGTCGACCACCCGGTCGACCACGGCCGCGTCCTCCGCCTCGGCCATCACGCGCACCACCGGCTCGGTGCCGCTCTCGCGCAGCAGCAGGCGGCCGGAGCTGCCGAGCAGGTCCTCGGCCCAGCGCTGCGCCTCCAGGACGCCGGCATCGTGCAGCGGGGACGGTCCGCGGAAGCGCTCGTTGCGCAGCTTCTGCGGGAACGGCTCGAACGTGCGGCAAACCTCGCTCGCCGGACGCCCGCGCTCCACCAGCACCGAGAGCACCTGCAGGGCGGCCACCAGCCCGTCACCGGTGGTCGCGAAATCCGACAGCACCATGTGCCCGGATTGCTCGCCGCCGAGGTTCATGCCGGTCTCGCGCATGCGTTCGACCACGTAGCGGTCGCCGACCGCGGTGCGCTCCAGCGATAGTCCCTGCCCGGCCAGTAGCCGTTCCAGCCCCATGTTGGACATCACGGTCGCGACCACGCCGCCGCCGGTCAGCCGGCCGGCCTCGTTCCAGGAGCGCGCGATCAGGCCCAGGATCTGGTCGCCATCGACCAGACGCCCGCGCTCGTCGGCGATCACCAGCCGGTCGGCGTCGCCGTCGAGGGCGATGCCGAGATCGGCGCGATGCTCCAGCACGGAGGCGCTGAGGGTGGCCGGGTTGGTGGAGCCGCAGCCGCGGTTGATGTTCAGCCCGTCCGGCATGCAGCCGAGCTGCACGACTTCGGCGCCGAGCTCCCACAGCGCGGTGGGGGCCACGCGATAGCCGGCGCCATTGGCGCAGTCGATGACGATGCGCAGGCCGTCCAGGCGACGGCCGCGCGTGAACGAGGACTTGGCGCTCTCCACGTAGCGGCCGGCGGCGTCGCTCAGGCGCGAGGCACGGCCGATCGCGTCGGGTGCGGCGAGCCGGCCGGTCAGGTCGGCCCGCATCAGCGCCTCGATCTCGGCCTCCGCCTCGTCGGACAGCTTGAACCCGTCCGGGCCGAACAGCTTGATGCCGTTATCCTCGAACGGGTTGTGCGACGCCGAGATCATGACGCCCAGGTCGGCGCGCAGGCTGCGCGTCAGCATGGCGATGGCCGGTGTCGGCAACGGGCCGACCAGGGTCACGTCCACGCCCGAGGCGAGGAACCCCGAGACCAGCGCGCACTCGATCATGTAGCCGGACAGGCGGGTGTCCTTGCCGAGCACGATGCGGTGGCGGTGCGTGCCGCGCCGGAAGCGCAGGCCCGCCGCCTGGCCGAGGCGCTGCGCGATCTCCACCGTCATCGGCTCGGTATTGGCGGTGCCGCGTATGCCGTCGGTGCCGAACAGCTTCCTGGTACTACTCATTCCGGCGACTCCGCGGCTGGAGCATGACCCGATCGATCACGCGCCACTTTTCATTGAGGGCGGCAGCTCTGGCCTGCCGCAAGAAGTAGCTCAGCCCTGCATCGCCTGCCAGACCCGCAGCGCCTGCACCATCCCTGCCACGTCGTGCACGCGCAGGATGCAGCCAGGCAGCACGAGCCCGGCCAGGCTGGCAGCGATGCTGCCGGGGTCGCGGTCCGCCGCCGCCTCGACGCCGGCGACCCGCCCGATAAAGCGCTTGCGCGAGGTGCCGAGCAGCACCCGGCAGCCGAGATTGGCCAGGATCGGCAGGCGACGCAGCAGTTCCAGGTTGTGCGCCTCGTCCTTGGCGAAGCCGATGCCGGGGTCGACGATGAGGCGCGAGCGGTCGATCCCGGCACGCACCGCCCATGCGATGCGCTCGCCCAGCTCGCGCACCACCGCGATGGCTACGTCGTCGTAGCGGGCGAGCCGGTGCATGGTCGCGGGCGTGCCACGCATGTGCATCAGCACCACCGGACAATCGCGCGCCGCCAGCAGGCCGACGGCGTCGGGATCGTGCGACAGCGCCGAGACGTCGTTGATCAGGCTGGCACCCTGGTCGAGCACCGCGCGCATGGTCGCGCCATTGCGCGTATCGACCGAGATCGGCACGCCGCGGCCGCGCAGGCCGGCCAGCACCGGGAGGATGCGTGCCTGCTCCTGCACGGGATCGACCGTGGCAGCACCTGGCCGCGTGCTCTCGCCGCCGATATCGAGGATCGCGGCTCCGGCCTCGATCATCCGGAGGCCGGCGGTAATGGCATCGGCAGCGTGCAGGTGATCGCCACCGTCGCTGAAGCTGTCCGGCGTGACGTTGAGGATGCCCATGACCAGCGGCCCGTCCGGCAGGCCCGTGGCTGCGGGTGTCGCCACCACCTGCCGCAACGCATCGTGCCAAGCCTCCGGAACCTGCGTTACGGGCAGTATCACGCCCGCCTCATCGACTAGTCGGGCGAGGCAGAATGCGGACCCGCCACCCTGTAGCGGCAGGGCGACGCCCTGGTGGATGGCGGCACGTGCGGCCGACCCGTACAGCAGACCCATGGGCTCGATCAGGCGAGGCATCATCCCGGAAGTCGGATAAGAAGATGGCGGGACCTGGGTCCCGCCATTCTCATCGTGCCGCTCAGCCCGGCTGGGGCGCCGGCCCGAGACCGCCCGCAGGCAGTACCGGATCGGGACGCAGCCCACCGGTGCTGGGCACCGAGGCGCGCCGGTTATCGGGTGCCGGCTCGTCCACCACCGTGCGCGTCACCTTCTCGCCGCGCAGGATCTGCCGCACTTCCGCGCCCGAAAGGGTCTCATGCTCGAGCAGGCCGCTGGCCAGCATGTGCAGCTCCTCGACATGCTCGACGAGGATCTCCTTGGCGCGGGTGTAGCCGGCGTCGATCATCGCCTTCACTTCGGCTTCGATCTCACGCGCCGTGGTCTCGGAGACGTTCTTGTTCTGGGTGACGGAATGCCCGAGGAACACCTCCTGGCTGTTATCGCCGTAGGCGATCATGCCGAGCTTGTCGCTCATGCCCAGCTCGGTGACCATCATCCGGGCGATGCGCGTGGCCTGCTTGATGTCGCCGGAAGCGCCGCCGGTGACCTTGTCGGCACCGAGGATGATCTCCTCGGCGACGCGTCCGCCCATGATCTTGACCAGCAGACCCTTGAGGTAGGCGCGGCTCTCGGACAGCCGGTCGTTCTCCGGCAGGCTGAAGGTCACGCCGAGCGCACGGCCGCGCGGGATGATGGTCACCTTGTGCAGCGGATCGCTCTCCGGCTCGTAGAGCGCGCACAACGCGTGGCCGCCCTCGTGATAGGCGGTGAGACGCTTCTCCTCCTCGCTCATCACCAGCGACCGACGCTCGGCCCCCATCATGACCTTGTCCTTGGCGTTCTCGAACTCGAGCATCGCCACCGTACGCTTGCCCAGCCGTGCCGCGAGCAACGCCGCCTCGTTGACCAGGTTGGCGAGGTCGGCACCGGAGAAGCCCGGCGTGCCGCGCGCGATCACCTTCGGCTCGACGTCGCTGGCCAGTGGTACCTTGCGCATGTGCACGCGCAGGATCTTCTCGCGTCCGTTCACGTCGGGGTTCGGCACCACCACCTGGCGGTCGAAGCGGCCGGGACGAAGCAGCGCGGGATCGAGCACGTCGGGACGGTTGGTGGCCGCGATCAGGATGACGCCCTCGTTGCTCTCGAAGCCGTCCATCTCGACCAGCATCTGGTTCAGCGTCTGCTCGCGCTCGTCGTTGCCGCCGCCGAGGCCGGCGCCACGATGACGCCCTACCGCGTCGATCTCGTCGATGAAGATGATGCAGGGGGCCGACTTCTTGCCCTGCTCGAACATGTCGCGCACGCGCGACGCGCCGACGCCCACGAACATCTCGACGAAGTCCGATCCCGAGATGGTGAAGAACGGCACGTTGGCCTCGCCGGCGATAGCGCGCGCGAGCAGCGTCTTGCCGGTGCCGGGAGGACCGATCAGCAGCACGCCCTTGGGGATCTTGCCACCCAGGCGCTGGAACTTCTGCGGGTCCTTGAGGAACTCCACGACTTCCTGCAGCTCGCCTTTGGCCTCGTCGATGCCGGCCACGTCGTCGAACGTCATGCGGCCCTGCTTCTCGGTCAGCATGCGTGCGCGCGACTTGCCGAAGCCCATGGCGCGTCCGCCGCCGGACTGCATCTGTCGCATCACGAAGAACCAGGCGCCGATCAGCAGCAGCATCGGGAGCCACTGCAGGAGGTAGCGCAGCATCGGGTTGACGTCGCTGTCTTCCGGCTTGGCCACCACCTCGACGCCCTTCTCGGTCAGGCGCGGGACCAGGTTGGGATCTTCGGGCAGGTAAGTCTCGAAGCTGGTGCCGTCGGTGAGCGTGCCGGTGACGTTATGCTGCTGGATCACGACCGAGCGCACCCGCCCGCCATTCACGTCGCCGATGAAGTCCGAATAGGCGAGCTGTTGCGAGGCATGCTGTCCGCTGCCTGGCTGGAAGACGTTGAAAAGCAGCACGAGCATCACCGCGATGATGACCCACAGCGCCAAGTTCCGCCCGAAATTGCTCATCTTGCCTGATTTTTCCACGCTCGCGAGAGGACCCTCGGGCGTCCAACCTGCCCGCCGCTGCCCTGATCAAAAGGCGGCATGGCGAAGCATAGCGGCTTGGAACGCCGAGGCCATAGTCTGAACTTGACACTACATAGGATGCGCCTGATCGCCGCACACCCCCGATCATGCAGGCTAATTATCTCGAAACTGTTACCGGGAAGACGCCGGACCGAGGAAAACCGGCCGCAGGGTCGCGGGCAGCACCGGTCTGAATTCGAACCGGCCCTGGCCGGCGAGCGGCGACCCGTCCGCGCGACGCAGCGTCGGCATCACCGCGAGCACCGCGGAAGGCAGCCCGGTGCGCGTCCGCCCGGCGGCGGCGTCGGCGCCGACCGCGTCGATCACGCAGCCCGGCGGCATCGCTTCGACCGGCGCACGCAGGCGGAAGCGGCCGTCCCACAGCGCGTCCGGCGCTGCCGCCACCGGGGGACCCAGCCGGGCCGCCTCGCGCAGCAGCAGCCAGCCCGGACCGAGCCGCCCTGCCGGCATCAGGCGCGTGCCGGCGACGGTGGCCGGCCGCGGGTTGCGGAGCAGCCCGGCCACGGCCTTGGGCATCGGCGGGTAGGCGGCTCCCGCGATGATGCGCACCAGCGCCGCGAACGCGCGCGCCGGCACCAGTTCCGGCGGCAGCAGCGCGAACCCCTCCGGCCGCAGCGTCACCGATCCCGCCAGCAGGCCGGCCTGTTCGATGTCGCGCGCCATCCGGCGCTCGCCCTCCTGCGCCGCCTCCCGCAACAGGCTGGCGGCGAGACCGTGCTCGCCGGTCGGATCGTCGAGCTCCAGCCGCAGGCGGGTGCGCAGGGCGCGCATATCCCGGTTGGACGGGTCCTCCACCCACTCGATCCCGGCGTCGCGCAGGGTCGCGCGCAGGCGATCCGGCGGCAGAGCCAGCAGCGGACGCAGCAGACGCAGGTCGTCGGTCTCCGCGAGGGCGGCCATCCCGGCCAGCCCGTCCGGACCGCTGTGGGCGCGTCGACGCATCAGCACCGTCTCGGCCTGGTCGCCGGCATGGTGGCCGACCAGGAGGTCGACGATGCCCGCCGCGCGGCAGCACGCGGTCAGCGCCGCATAGCGTGCGATGCGCGCGCGCTCGGCCAGGGCGGCGCCGTGCCGCAGGTCGCCGAGCGACAGAAGGCGCGCGTCGATGCCGTGTGCGGAAAGCCGTCGCATGGTCAGCGCCGCCTCGTGCGCGGAGGCCGCGCGCAGCCCGTGATCGACGATCAGCCCGAGCACCACGACCCCGCGTGACGCCGCCCATCGCGCGGCCAGGATCGCGAGGCAGAGCGAATCCGCACCCCCGGAGACGGCCACCGCGATGCATCCGGCGCCCGCCCAGGGGCCGAGCGGCTCCATCAGGGCGGCGAACTCGTCGTCGCGGACGGGAGTCAGCGGCAGCCGGCGCGGCCGTTCAAGGTGCTCGCCGCACTGCGCACACGCGGCGCCGGCGAGGGGAACTCGACGCGCAGCTTCTGCAGCGCCTGGCAGGCATCGCCCTTGTCACCCATGGCCAGCAGCGACACGCTGACCCCGAGCAGCGCGTCGGCTGCACGGGCCGTACGCGGGCCGCGGCTATAGACGTCGTAATAGGCGGTGGCGGCCTGCCGGTACTGGCGCTGTCCGGCCAAGGACTGTGCCAGCAGGAACTGCGCGTCGGCCTGACGCGGGCTCTTAGGGCCGGACAGCACCTCGCGCGCGGCGGCCTGCGCTCCGGCATAGTCACGTCGCGCCAGCGCCGCGTTGCCCTGCTGCAACGCCGTCTCGGGCGTGCGGCGCGGCGCCGGCCTGGCGGAAGCGGGTGCTGCTGCGGCGGCTGGCGGCGCCGTACCGGCGGGCGGATGGCCCTGCTGGACCGCGAAATTCAGGTCGCCGATCTGCTTGGCGAGGGCGGCGTTCTGCTGCTGCACCTGGTTGTTGAGCTGGTCGACCTGGCCGCGCAGGTCGCGTACCTGCTCCTCCAGCGTGGAGACGCGGTCCAGCAGCTGCGGCGTGAGCCCGGCCGCGGCTTGCGCGTCACCGGCCGGCGCGCCGACCGAAGCACTGGCGCCGATCGGCGGCGCGACCGGCGCGCCGCCGCCGCCCTGCTGCATCTGGTGGCGCAGCTCCAGGATCTGGTTCTGCAGCGAGATCGCCTCCCGGCTATCAAGCTGCGCATGCGCCGGGCGCGCAAGCATCGAGGCGCACAGCAGCACCGTCGTCAGGCCGGTCGTCGCGAGCCGCATGAACCCAGGTCCCTGATCTGCCTACCAAAGCGCCGAGTGTATAGACCCGGCCAGGCCCTCGACCCATCCGTCTCGGCTTACCCCTACATTAACGCACCAGGGTGATGGCGTTGCGGTTCTGCTGCCAGGACTGCTCGTCGTCGCCGAGGGCGGTCGGGCGGTCCTTGCCGTAGGAGATCGTCGAGATGCGGCCGGCGGAGACGCCCTTGGCGACCAGGTAGTCGCGCGCGGCGTTGGCGCGACGCTCGCCCAGCGCGATGTTGTACTCCTCGGTGCCGCGGTCGTCGCAGTTGCCGGCGAGCTGCACCGTCGCTTGCGGATAGCGTGCAAGCCAGGTGGCCTGGCGGTCCAGGGTGGACTTCGCGTCCGACGAGAGCGTGTTCTCGGCCAGGGCGAAATAGACCCGGTCGCCGACGTTGGCGACCAGGTCCGCCTCGCTGCCCGGAGCCGCCGCGCCGGTCGGCGCCGCGGAAGCGCCCATGCCGGAAGCGGCACCGGTGTTGGCGTTGTCGCTGCCGGAGCAGGCGGCCAGCAGGGCGACGAGGCCGAGCGCGCCGATGAGCTTCATCTTCATCATGATCGGGATATCCTGCAAACGGTTCAAAAATTGGCAAGCGGGCGACGTCGGATCGCTGGCATGATCGATCTGGCACCCGTACGGGAGGAAGTCGTCGAACCGTGGGTAGCCCATGGCGGCTTACTGTCTCGTTACGCCCCCGGTCAAGTCGACAACCGCTGCAACAGGGTTTTCCGCCGCGTTTTGGCCGGCGTCGTTGCAGCCCGGCCTTGATAATTAGCCGTTCAGCGGCGACCAGGCCGGGTCGGAGGCGCCGCCCGGCGTGCGCAGCGGACGGTCGTTGAAGCCGGCGATGTCGATGGCGCCGAGGCTGGAGGCGAACCCGGCTCCACCGGCGCCGGCCGCGTTCTGCCGGCAATAGGCGAGCACCCGGCCGTTCGGGCAGAAGGTCGGGCTCTCGACGGTGAAGCCCTGGGTCAGGATGCGCTCGCCGGAGCCGTCCGGCTGCATCACGCCGACCGAGAAGCCGCCGCCGCCGATGCGGGTGAAGGCGATCAGGTCGCCGCGCGGCGACCAGACCGGCGAGCCGTACTGGCCGCTGCCGTAGCTGATCCGGCGGGCGTTACCGCCCGAGGCGCCCATCACGTAGAGCTGCGGCGAGCCGCCGCGGTCGGAGTTGAACACGATCTGGGCGCCGTCGGGACTGAAGCACGGGCTGGTGTCGATCGAGCCGGAGTTGGTCAGGCGCTGCGAGGCGCGACTGGCGAGGTCGATCCGGTAGATGTCCGAGCCGCCGCCGCGCGTCGCCGAGAGCAGCACCGAGCCGCCGTCCGGGGCGAAGCGCGGCGCGAAGCTGATGCCCTCGAACTCGCCAAGCACCTCCTCGCGGCCGCTGGCGATGTCGAACAGGTAGACCCGCGGACGGTCGTTGGCGTAGCTCATGAAGGCGATCTGGTCGCGCGTCGGGTGGAAGCGCGGGGTCAGCACCAGCCAGCGTCCGCTGGTCAGGTAGCGGGTATTGGCACCGTCCTGGTCCATGATCGCCAGCCGCGTCACCTGGCGCCCGCGCGGGCCGGAACGCGCCACGTAGCAGATACGGGTGTCGAAGTAGCCCTTTTCGCCGAGCAGGCGCGCGTAGATCACGTCGGCGATCTTGTGCGCGATGCGGCGCCAGTTCGCCTCGCTCGTGGTGTAGGCGGTGCCCTGGATCTGCTGCCCGGCGAGCACGTCCCAGAGCCGGAACTCGACCCGCAGGGAACCCGAGCCGGAAGCGCTGCCGGTGGCCAGCGCGCGCGCGCCGATGCTCCTGTAGGTGGCGAAGTCCGGCGTGGCGCCGGCCGACGCCATGGCGCCCAGCGGGCGGAACAGGCCGCAGCCGGCGAGGTCGTCGCTGACCACCTGGGTGATCTGGTCGCCGAGGCCGGGGCCGAACGAGGGGATGGCGATCGGGATCGGCGCGGTGTGCGCCTGGTCGACGGTGATCTCGGCGGCACCCGGCCCGTTCGGCGCAGGAGCGGGACGCTGCGCGAAGGCCGCCAGCGGCGATACGGCGATGCCGGCGCCGAACGAGCCCGCGATCAAGCGGCGCCGGCCAAGGCCCTGCGCTGGGCGGTCGAAGAGGGGGTTCATCGGCATTCTCCCTGGTCCGGCCCGGTCAGGGCCGGAAGACGAACTTGATCTGGTGCACCTGGCCGAGCTGCGCCGGCGGCAGCGGCAGCCTGGCGCAGGCCGGGCTCAGCACGGCGTCGCGCGCGCGCTCGGCCAGCGCCCGGTAGGACGGATCGGCGGCCATGCGCTGCGCATCGGCCGCCGAGAACGCGACCGCGCGCGCCTCTCCGGTGGCATCCACCGTCACCGTCAGGTGCGCCTGGAACTGCGCGTAGTCGCGTGCCGCGGTGTCTTCCTGGTAGCAGGGCCGGACCTTGTTGCCGATCGCACTCTGCTCGCCGGCGTTGAGCGAGGCGGTGATGTCGCGCCCCTGCGCCGGCGCACCGCCCTGGGCGGGATTTGCGTGCGACCGCGGCGGGTGCGGCGGCACCTGGTCGGCACGGAACTTCTCCAGCGTCGCCAGCAGCGAATGGGTGTCCGGCACCGCCTTCGTCCGGTTCGGCTGCGTCAGATGCGAGGGCAGCGTCAGCTGCGGCAGCGCCGACGCCGGGCTCGGGATCGGCGTCGGCGGGCTGACCGCCTGGGCGGGCGCCGGCGGGCTGGGCACCGGCGGCGGCGCCCGCACCGCCTCCGGGGACGGCGCCTGCAGCTTCGGCGGCAGCGGCAGCGGCGGGATCGGCGTCGGCTCCGCCTGCGGCGGCGGCGGGGCGGGTGGCGGCGGCGCCTCCTCGACGGGCAGCTTCTCCGGCGGCGTCGGGCTCGGCGGCGCCGGAACAGGGATAGGCGCCGGCGGACGCGGCGGGGTGGCCTGGTCGGCCTTCCGCGCGGCGGCCGGCGGGCCGGTGAACTGCATCTCCACCGCGGGCGGCTCCGGCGGCTCCGGCGGCTTGCCCTGCGGCATCACCACGATCAGCGACAGCAGCACCAGCAGGTGCACGCCGCCGGACACGAACGCGCCGCGACGCAGCAGCAGGCCGGGCGCCGGCGACGCATCGGGACGTTGGCGCGTACGCGCGGCCATGCAGCCCGATCAGCGTCCCGGCGGGCGTGCGCCGGAGGGCTGCTCGGCGAGCAGGGCGACGTGGGTGAAGCCGCCGGAGGTGATGCGGCCCATCACCTCCATCACCCGGCCATAGTCGATATGCTGGTCGCCGCGCACGAAGATGCGGTGCGCGGGGTCGTTCTTGGACGCCGCCTGCAGCTTGGACACCAGCTCGTCGGTGGTCATGGCGTCCTCGCCCAGGAACAGCGAGCCGTCTGCCTTGATGGTCACGGTGATCGGCTTGGTGTCGGCGTTGACCTGCTGCGCATCGGTCTTGGGCAGGTCGACGTTGACGCCGCTGGTCATCAGCGGGGCGGTGACCATGAAGATGATGAGCAGCACCAGCATCACGTCGACCATCGGGGTGACGTTGATCTCCGACATCGGCTTGTAGCGGCCGCGGCCGCCGCGCCTGCCGCCCGGTCCGAGCGATACCGCCATGCTTCAGCCCCTCTCCTCGGACTGGCGCGACAGGATGGCGCCAAACTCGGTGCCGAACGCCTCCAGCCGGGCCGCGAAACGCGACAGGTCCGAGTTGATCTTGTTGTAGGCGAGCACCGCCGGGATGGCGGCGACCAGGCCGATCGCGGTGGCGAACAGCGCCTCGGCGATGCCGGGCGCCACCACGCTGAGGTTGGTGTTGTGCATCGCCGCGATCGCCGAGAACGAGTGCATGATGCCCCAGACGGTGCCGAACAGGCCGACGAAGGGTGCCACCGACCCCACCGAGGCCAGGAAGATCATCCAGCGCTCCAGGCGCTCCATCTCGCGGGTGACGGTGATCGCCATGGCCCGGTCGACCCGCTCCTGCACGCTGCCGCGGCTGAGATCGGCCCCCTTGACCCGGGCCGAACGCCGCCACTCACCCATGGCCGCGCCGAAAACCGCGGCAATCGGGTGCGCCGGCTTGGCCCCCTCGGTCTCGTACAGCTCGTCGAGGCTGCCGCCGGACCAGAACCGGTCCTCGAAGAAGCTGGCCTGCCGGTTGGCCCGGCGCATCGACATGGTCTTCTCGAAGATGATCGCCCACACCCAGACGCTGGCCGCCACCAGCCCGACCATCACCAGCTTGACGACGAACGAGGCCTGGATGAACAGTCCCCACAGCGAAAGATCCCCGGCGGCCGCAGCCCCAAGATTGACGGCATCAACCGCGCGATCCAAATGCGCCTCCCTCTATCCTCGAACGACCGGATCCCGTGCGGATCGGTCCGGCCACGCTTTCGGAGCGCCTGCTTAGGGCCTTCGCGCCCAAAGCAGAAGCGTTCGGCCACGTCATGAAACGAATTGTTCGCCCTCCGGGCTGACCAGCCCGCCCAGCACGTCGCGCCAGAGCGGCGGGATGCGTGCGGGCCGGAAGTCGGCGATGCGGATGCAGGTCAGCTCCACCTCCAGTTCGGCGGCGACCGCGTGGTCGCAGCTCAGCGACTGCCACAGCCGGCAGCGCGCGGCACCCAGCTCGCGCAGCCAGGTCGTCACCGTCACCAGGTCGTCGGGACGCACCGGACGCCGGTAGCGTATCTGCAGGTCGCGCACCACGAAGCCGAGCCCGAAGGCGTCAGCCAGCGCCGCCACCGGGGCGCCCAGCGAGCGCATCGCCTCGGTGCGTCCGCGCTCGGCGAAGGCGAGGTACTTGGCGTGGTACATCAGGCCGCCGGCGTCGGTGTCCTCGTAATAGACCCGGAAGGTGACGTCGTGCCGCGACATGGTTCAGCCTTCTTCCAGCAGGTCGAGCTGGCCGGGCACCGGCGCCGGCGGCACCAGGCCGAGATGCTTCCAGCCGCGCTCGCCCAGCATGCGGCCGCGACTCGTCCGCAGCACCAGCCCCTCCTGGATCAGGAACGGCTCGACCACGTCTTCCAGCGTATCGCGCGCCTCCGCAAGGGCCGCCGCCAGCGTCTCGACGCCGACCGGGCCGCCATGGTGATGCTCGGCGATGCGTCGCAGGTAGCGCCGGTCCATCGCGTCCAGCCCCAGGCTGTCGACCTCGAGGCGCGTCAGGGCGGCGTCGGCCAGGCCGCGGTCGACCGCGGTCTCGGCACGGCGGCCCACGGTGGCGAAGTCGCGCACCCGGCGCAGCAGCCGGCCGGCGATGCGCGGGGTGCCGCGGCTGCGCCGCGCGATCTCCTCGGCGCCGTCGTCGGTCAGGGCGAAGTGCAGCTTCTCGGCGCCGCGCGAGACGATCAGGCGCAGCTCCTCCGGAGTGTAGAAAACCAGCCGCAGCGGGATGCCGAAGCGGTCGCGCAGCGGGGTGGCCAGCAGACCGGCGCGGGTCGTCGCGGCCACCAGGGTGAAAGGCGACAGGTCGATGCGCACCGAGCGCGCCGCCGGGCCTTCGCCGATGATCAGGTCGAGCTGGAAGTCCTCCATCGCCGGATACAGGATCTCCTCGATCGCCGGCTGCAGGCGATGGATCTCGTCGATGAACAGCACGTCGCGCGGCTGCAGGTTGGTCAGGATCGCCGCCAGATCCCCCGAGCGCTGGATGACCGGGCCGGAGGTGGCGCGGAAGCCGACCCCGAGTTCGCGCGCGACGATCTGCGCCAGCGTGGTCTTGCCCAGGCCGGGCGGTCCGTGCAGCAGAACATGGTCGAGCGCCTCCCCGCGTCCACGCGCGGCCTGTATGAAGACGGACAGGTTCTCACGGGTGGCTTTCTGGCCGATGAATTCGCCGAGATGTTGCGGCCGCAGGCTGGCCTCGGCGGCGTCCTCCTCGGCGCGGTGGGGGTCTATTGCCCGGCCGGCGGCTGGGGTACGACCGGCGGGATCGCTCATTTCGCCAGCTCCCTCAGGCTGTCGCGGATCACCGCATCGAGGCCGGCGCCGTCACCGAGACGGTCCATCACCCGCGCCACCGCGGGTGCGGCCTCCAGCCTGCGGAACCCGAGACCGGAGAGCGCGGCCAGGGCATCCGCCTCGGTGCCGCCGCCGGCCTCGCCCGCATGGGCTGACATCGAGGCGCCGACGCTGGTGGGCATGCCGCCGGCCTTCTCGCGCAGCTCGCTGAGCAGCCGGTCGGCGATTCGCGCGCCCACGCCGGGCAGCCGGGTCAGGCTGGGGCGGTCGCCGGTGGCGATGACGGAGACGAGGTCGCGCGGCGAGAGGCCGGACAGCACCGCCAGGGCGAGCTTGGCGCCGACGCCCTGTATCGTGGTCAGCAGGCGGAACCACTCCCGCTCGGCATGCTCGGCGAAGCCATAGAGCAGTATGGCGTCCTCGCGCACGATCGTTTCGACAAGCACCCTGGCTGGCTCCGGCGGCCGCGGCAGGGCGGCGATGGTGCGCGTGCTGGCCTGCACCAGGTAGCCGACGCCGTTCACGTCGATGACGCAGCGATCCGCCTCCACCTGGGCCAGCAGGCCGCTGAGCTGGGCGATCAAGGGCACCCTCCTGACTTGCTGGGACACCACGGGCTACTTGCGTCGCGCGACGCCCTTCGAGCCCGGATGCATGCGGTGAGGCGTTCCTATCAGGGGTGGGTCCCGCTTGTCGATCTGTCGGAACCCGATCGCCTGTCGCACAGGCCGAGGACGGCGGGATGACGTGCAGCCGGCCGAGCTGCCAACCGGCACTGCGACTCGTTTCGCTCAGGGGCGCGGGCCGAGCTCGCGGGTGCGCACGACTTTCGCCAATGCCACGGACCAGTCCTCGCCGGAAAGGCCTTGGCCGACGGCCTGGTGCAACCGATCCTGCAACAGCTCCGCGAAAGGCATCCGGATCCCGGCCGCCGCCGCCTCGCCGAGCGTGCGCCCGACACCCTTGAGCGGAGCCTGCAGGCCGGATGGCACTCCCGGAGAAACGCCGCTGGCGATCGCGGCGCCATATGAACGGTAGACCGGCGCGGGGAACAGCGTATCCCCCATCATGGCGAGGAACGGTGCCGGATCGCCGCCATGCGACGAGATGAGTGCGGCACTCTCGGCCATCGCCTCGACCGCGCAGCCGATCATGAAGTTGCCGGCGATCTTGACCAGGCAGGCTAGTTTTGGGTCGTCGCCCATGCGCCACGTTCGGCCGAGGATGCCCAGGACCGGTTCGACCCGATCGAGGATATCCGGGGCTCCCGCGGTGACGATGTCGAGCCTGGCTGCGGCAGCGGCCTCGGGACGACCGAACACCGGAGCGGCGACATAGTGGATGCCGTGCTTCCCGTGCGCCTGCGCGAGCGCCCGAGCCAGGTCGGTCGAGATGCTGGACATGCAGACATGGACCGCGCCGGCCGGGGCGGAAGCGAGGATGCCGCCATCGAGGAAAACCGCCCGGACCGCCGCATCATCGAGCAGGAGGGAGAGGACCACGTCGCAGCGAAAAACCTCCGCGACCTCCTTCGCAGCAACAGCTCCACGGGCGGCCAGCTCGGCAACCGGCTCGGGCGACCGGTTCCAGACGGTCGTGCGAAGGCCTGCCGCGACCAGGTTGGCCGCGATCGCCCTCCCCATGGCTCCTAAACCTACGACGCCTACGTGCATCTGATCGACCCTCCGTTCACGCAGGACAACCGTAACCTTACGTAAACTAGAGAGTCAATCTGCCGTGGGCGTGCTGCCGGTCGCCTGCTTCCCATCCATCCAGGTCCGGAAGCGGGTGAGGTTGGCTATCAGCTCGTCCCGGAAGGCGGATAGTTGTGCCAACTTCCGGTCGGTGTCGTTCAGGTGCCGCTCGAGGATCGCCACGACTTCCTGCTTGCCGCGCAGGCCGCTCGTATCCTCTGCGTACAGCGGCAGCACCTGCCGCACTTCCTCCAGCGACAAGCCGAGCTGCTTCAGACGGTCGACCAGCCGGAGCCGCCTGAGCGCGTCGGCACCGTAGTAGCGGTATCCGCCGGTCTTGCGCTCGGGCGCTGCGATCAGGCCCAGTCGCTCGTAGTAGTGGACCGTGCGGTGGCTCACGCCGGCGCGCTCGGCCAGCTCGCCTACCTGCATTCGTTCCGTGGCAGTCGGGTCCGTGGCCATGGCAACCTGCATAAGTCGGATATCCGACGTAAGCTAGAGCTTGAAACGGGCGATACGCTGCGACCATGCCGGGCTGCACCACGTCGGTAGATGGCGGACCTCAAGCCTGGCTTCAGGAGGCTAGCCGGGTAGTGCGGTAGATCGCGCCAAGGAGTGTGCGGAAGCCGATGCTCTCAAGCACCAAGTCGCCCGTGTCGACGGCGTCCGCCTGGTCCGGCCAGGTCCCGTCCGTCCGGCGGCGCAGCACGTGCGCACCGATCGACCGGCTCTGCAGGACGAGGATCTCCCGCACCGAGGGAATGGTCGTGTAGGACCAGACATTGATCCACGTCTCGACCTGGTTGCTTGGCGAGAGGATCTCGACCAGCAGGACCGGCTCCGACACGGTGGCCTCTTCAGTTTCATATCGGGAGCATGTCACGGCGAGGTCAGGGATACGCACATTCTGGTCCGTCTTCGCGTTTAGAATTACGCCTGGCGTCACCAGAACGCTGCACGGAGAGTCACCTTCTGCGAGATGGTTGGCAAGGAGCCGGGTCAACTCACCTTGTATGGCGCCATGGCTGCGGTTGGCCGGCGCCATGGCGCAGGGCTCACCATCCACCAACTGCCAGAGACCGTCATGGGGTGGTGTCCAGGACAAGAACTCGTCGACGGACATGATCTCACGTGTCTTGCTCAACGCCGCCATGTGGACCTCCAGGCGATAATCCGGCTAGAGCATGATCGGCTCGATCATGCTCTAGAGGCAGCCTTACTATCACGCCATCCGCGTCCCCGACAGGATACGCTGGTTGGTGGCGCGGTGATGCGCGTGGCAGATCGCCACCGCCAGCGCATCGGAAGCGTCCGTACGCCGGATCACGGCAGCCGGCAGCAGGCGGCGCACCATCATCTCGACCTGCTCCTTGGTGGCCGCCCCGGTGCCGACCACGGCGCGCTTGACCCCCATGGCGCCGTATTCCGCCACCACGATGCCGGCCAGCGCCGGGGCCAGCAGCGCCACCCCGCGCGCGTAGCCGAGCTTGAGGGTAGAGGCGCCGTTGCGGGTGACGTAGGTCTCCTCGACCGCCGCCTCCTGCGGGGAGAAGCTGGTGAACAGCTCCTGCAGCCGGTCGTGCAGCATCTTGAGGCGGTCCGGCACGCTGTCGTCGCCGTCGGTCGCGATCACCCCGTCGGCCACATGGCAGAGCCGGTTGCCGATCGCATCAATCACGCCCCAGCCGGTGAAGCGCAGGCCGGGGTCGATGCCGATGATGCGCGTCATGCGCGCATCATCCAGCGTTCCACCATGCGCGTCATGGGAATGCCCTAGGCCGAGAGCTTCTCGGCGACGTCGTCGGGCAGGTCGTAATTGGCATACACCGCCTGCACGTCGTCATTCTCCTCGAGCGCCTCGATCATCTTCAGCATGGTCAGGCCACGCTCCTCGTCCAGCGTCACCACGGTCGCCGGGCGCCAGTCGATCCTGGCCGACTCCGGTGCCCCGAAGCGCCCCTCCAGCGCGTCGCGCACGGCGAACAGCGCCTCCGTATGGCAGGTCACCTCGTGGTGCCCGGGGCCGCTCTCGGCGTTGTCGGCGCCGGCCTCGATGGCGGCCTCCAGCATGTCGTCCTCGGAGGCCGCCGCCGCCGGGTAGGTCACGATGCCCAGGTGGGCGAACAGGAACGAGACCGAGTTGGTCTCCCCGAGCGTGCCGCCATGCTTGGAAAAGGCGGCGCGCACGTCGGACGCGGTGCGGTTGCGGTTGTCGGTCAGCGTCTCGACGATGACCGCCACCCCGGCCGGCCCATAGCCCTCGTAGCGCACCTCGACGTAGTCGTCGCCGGCGCTGGCCCCCGCCGCCTTCTTGACCGCACGGTCGATGGTGTCCTTGGGCATGTTGATCTCGCGCGCGGCCAGCATGGCGGCGCGCAGGCGCGGGTTCGAGGCCGGGTCCGGCAGGCCGGCGCGGGCGGCCACGGTGATCTCGCGTATCACCTTGGCGAACTGGCGCGCGCGACGCGCATCCTGCGCGCCCTTGCGGTGCATGATGTTCTTGAACTGGGAATGACCGGCCATCTTCGCTCTCTCCAGCCTCGCATCCGCTTAGGCGGCCCGGCCGTGGCAGTGCTTGAACTTGCGTCCCGAGCCGCAGGGACAGGTGGCGTTGCGCGGGGTCTCCGACCATGCCGCCAGATGCGTCTCGGAGGGCTCGCTCACCTCCTGCAGCAGCGCCTCGCCATGCCCCTCCAGCGCCATCGCGGGCACCCGCTGGGCCAGCATGCCGGCCGGCTGCGGGAACGGGTCGTGCGCGTAGGCGACCGCCTCCTCCGCCATGGGCTCGGGCGGCGGCATCACCTCGACCCGGGCCAGCATGGTGGTGACGCGCTCGCGCATCTCGTCGAGCATGAAGTGGAACAGCTTGAAGGCCTCGCGCTTGTACTCGTTCAGCGGGTCCTTCTGGGCATAGGCGCGCAGGCCGATGCCCTGGCGCAGCTGATCGAGCAGCAGCAGGTGCTCCTTCCAGACCGCGTCCAGCGTGGTCAGCAGGAGCTGCTTCTCGACGTACTGCATCAGCCCGCTGCCGAAGGCGGTCGCCTTGGCCTGCATGACCGCGTCGGCCGCCTGCTCGATGCGCTCGGTGACGCCGTGCGCGTCCATGCCGTCCTCGCGCGCCCAGTCCGCTATCGGCAGATCCAGCGCCAGCAGACGGCCCAGATCCTCGGCCAGCTCCGCACTCTCCCACTGCTCGGCGAAGGCGCGCTCGGGGATGCGCCGCGCCACCAGCGTCTCGATCAGCTCGTGGCGCATCTGCGCCACGGTCTCCGACACGTCCTCGGCGGCCATGAACTCGCGTCGCTGGGCGTAGACCTCCTTGCGCTGGTCGTTCATGACGTCGTCGTATTTCAGCAGGTTCTTGCGTGTGTCGAAATTGCGCGCCTCGACCTTCTTCTGCGCCTTCTCCAGCGCGCGGTTGATCCAGGGGTGGACGATCGCCTCGCCTTCCTTGAGCCCGAGCCGCTGCAGCATGCCGCCCATGCGCTCGGAGCCGAAGATGCGCATCAGGTCGTCTTCGAGCGACAGGAAGAAGCGCGAGCCGCCGGGATCGCCCTGACGCCCCGAACGGCCGCGCAGCTGGTTGTCGATGCGCCGGCTCTCGTGCCGCTCGGTGCCGATCACGAACAGCCCGCCGGTGCCTTTCACCACCTCGTGCCACTCGGCGACCTGCGCGCGCAGCGACGCCTCGCGCGCGGCCGGGTCGGCGATATCGCCCAGCTCCTGCTTGACCCGCATGTCGGCGTTGCCGCCCAGCTTTATGTCGGTGCCGCGTCCGGCCATGTTGGTGGCGATGGTGATCGCGTTCGGCGCCCCCGCCTGCGCCACGATGGTCGCCTCCTTTTCGTGGAAGCGCGCGTTCAGCACGTTGTGCACCACACCGCGCTCGCGCAGCAGGTCGGACAGCATCTCGCTCTTCTCGATGCTGGTGGTGCCGACCAGGATCGGCTGGCCGGTCTTGCCGATCTCCTCGATCAAGTTGGTGACCGAGAGGTATTTTTCCTTCGTGTTGAGGTAGACCTCGTCGTCGCCGTCCTTGCGCACCAGCGGCAGGTTGGTCGGGATCTCGACCACGTCGAGCTTGTAGATCTCGGCGAACTCGTCGGCCTCGGTGACCGCGGTGCCGGTCATTCCGGAGAGCTTGGGGTAGAGCCGGAAATAGTTCTGGAAGGTGATCGAGGCGAGGGTCTGGTTCTCCTGCTGGATCTCGACGTGCTCCTTGGCCTCCAGCGCCTGGTGCAGCCCCTCCGAGTAGCGCCTGCCCTCCATCATGCGTCCGGTGAACTCGTCGATGATGATCACCTTATCGTCGCGCACGATGTAGTCGGTGTCGCGCGAGAACAGCGTGTGCGCGCGCAGCGACTGCTGCACGTGGTGCACCACGGCGATGTTGAGCACGTCGTAGAGGGCGCCCTCGGTGACGATGCCGGCCGCGACCAGCATCGCCTCGACCGTCTCCGAGCCGGGCTCAGTAAGGATCACGGTGCGGAACTTCTCGTCCTTGTCGTAGGTCGAGGGGTCGGTGACGAGCTGCTTCACCACCTCGTCCACGGTGCGGTACAGGTCGGAGCTGTCCTCGGCCGGGCCGGAGATGATCAGCGGCGTGCGCGCCTCGTCGATCAGGATGGAGTCCACCTCGTCGACGATGCCGTAGTTGAAGGCGCGCTGGGTCATGTCCTCCAGCCGGTACTTCATGTTGTCGCGCAGGTAGTCGAAGCCGAACTCGTTGTTGGTGCCGTAGGTGACGTCGGAGTGGTAGGCGGCGCGGCGCTCCTCGTCGGACAGGTTGGGAACGATCACGCCCGTGGTCAGGCCGAGGAAGCCGTAGAGCAGCCCCATCTCCTCGGCGTCGCGGCGGGCGAGGTAGTCGTTCACGGTGACCAGGTGGACGCCCTTGCCGGACAGCGCGTTGAGGTAGACCGGAAGCGTGGCGACCAGGGTCTTGCCCTCGCCGGTGCGCATCTCGGCGATGCGGCCGGAATGCAGCACCATGCCGCCGATCAGCTGCACGTCGAAGTGGCGCATCCCCAGCACCCGACGCGAGGCCTCGCGCACCACGGCGAAAGCCTCCGGCAGCAGCGCGTCCAGGCTGACGCCCTGGGCGATGCGGGCGCGGAACTCGACGGTCTTGGCGGCAAGGGCAGCGTCGTCCAGCGCCCGGATCGCCGGCTCCAGGGCGTTGATCTCCGGCACCCGGCGCTGGTGCGACTTCAGCGAGCGGTCGTTGGCGGAGCCGAACAGGGTGCGGGCGAAGCTTGCGAACATGGAGGCCTTCCGGCGATGGCGCGAACCCGGTCCCGACGACCCGCTCCTGGCAAGAGTGATCCCGCGAGGATGCCGGCCCCCGGTCGAACGGGCAGGGACTGTACAGGGAACCTTGAGATAAGACCGGGGCACCCTCCGGTCAACCAAACCGGCTGCCGCTGGAGCCTCACCGGCCCGGCGGAGCGTGATCCGCGTACGCTCCGGCCAGGCCCTCGCCTTGTCGTGGCGGCGCGGTTCGGCCATGATCCGGCCAACGCGAACTTCGAGGTCTTGATTTCATGCGGCTTACCAGCCCGGCAGCGGTCCTCATGGCCGCCGCCCTGCTCGCTCCTGCGACCGATCCGGCCGCCTTCGCCCAGAGTGCAGGGCAGGCTGCCAAGGATGCCCCTCCTAAAGACGCGAAGGCGGCCGCCGCAGCCAATCCCAACCCGGTGGTCGCGACGGTCAACGGCGACAGCGTCCACCTCGACGACGTGCGTGCGGCGGCGCAGTCGCTGCCCGAGGACATGCGCAACATGCCGCCCGGCATGCTGTTCCCAATGATCGTGAACCAGGTGATCGACCAGAAGGCGCTGCTGATCACTGCGCGCAAGCAGGGCCTGCAGAAGGACCCCGCGGTGCAAAAGATCATGCAGACGGCGTCCGACACGGCGCTGCAGAACGTCTACCTGACGCGCGCGATCACGCCCAACGTCAACGACAAGGCGGTGCACGACGTCTATGACAAGACCATGGCCGGCAAGCCGGGCGACAAGGAGGTGCATGCGCGCCACATCCTGGTTGCCAGCGAGGCGCAGGCCAAGGACGTGATCAAGCAGCTCAAGGGCGGCGCGGATTTCGCCAAGCTGGCCGCGAGCCTTTCCACGGACAAGGCGTCCGCGGCGCAGAACGGCGGCGACCTGGGCTGGTTCAAGCAGGGTGACATGCTGCCCGAGTTCTCCACCGCGGCGTTCGCGATGAACAAGGGCGACGTCTCGCCGACACCGGTGCATACCCGCTATGGCTGGCACGTGATCCAGGTGCTCGACACCCGCAGCGCCACTCCGCCTGCTTTCGACACCGTCAAGGACCAGATCCGCCAGAAGCTGATCCAGCAGAACGTGCGCGCCGCCGTCGAGCGCGCCCTGGTCGGGGTCAAGGTGGTCCGTTTCAAGCCGGACGGCACCAAGGTGACCGCCGCCGACCAGAAGGCCGCCGACCAGGCGACACCGGGCGGCTCGCCGCCGGTGGCGGCGCAGGGTGCGCCCGCAGCGCCGGGCAGCACGCCGAACCCGGACTGAAGCGGTTGCCCGCCGCGATCTCGCCGCTCGCGCGGCCGTTCCCGGCAATGGCGCCGGTGGCCGGGGTGCGGTTGGCGTCCGGCGCGGCGGGCATACGCTACCAGGACCGCACCGACCTGGTACTGGCGGCATTCGCCCCGGGCACCCGGGTGGCGGGTGCGTTCACCAGCAACAAGTGTCCGGGGGCGCCGGTCGATTGGTGCCGCGAGGCGTTGGCCGGCGGCGTTGCGCGCGGCCTGGTGGTCAATGCCGGCAACGCCAACGTATTCACCGGCAGGGCGGGCATCGCTGCCACCACGGGAACGGCGGCGGCGGCGGCGGCCCTGCTCGGCTGCCCGCCTTCCGAGGTGTTCCTGGCTTCGACCGGGGTGATCGGCGAGGTGCTGCCCTACGCCAGGATCACCGACGCCCTCCCTGCCCTGCACGAGGCGCTGTCGGAGGACGGATGGGCGGGTGCGGCACGCGGCATCATGACCACCGACACGTTCCCCAAGGGTGCGATGCGCACGGCACGGATCGGCGACGTCGAGGTGCGTATCCAGGGCATCGCCAAGGGCAGCGGCATGATCGCGCCGGACATGGCGACCATGCTCTGCTTCGTCGCCACCGACGCCGCCCTGCCCGCGCCGGTGCTGCAGGCCCTGCTCGCCGGAGGTGTCCGGCGCAGCTTTAACCGCACCACGGTGGACTCCGACACCTCGACCAGCGACATGGTGCTGCTGTTCGCCACTGGTGCCGCCGGGAACGCGCCCGTGCACGACCCCTCGCACCCCGGGCTCGACGCGTTCGCGCGTGCACTCGACGCGGTGCTGCTCGACCTGGCGCTGCTGGTGGTGCGCGACGGCGAGGGGGCCGGCAAGCTGATCCGGATCGACGTGACCGGCGCCGCCTCGGATGCCTCCGCGCAGACGGTGGCGCTGTCGGTGGCGAACTCGCCGCTGGTCAAGACCGCGATCGCCGGCGAGGACGCCAACTGGGGCCGCATCGTCATGGCGGTCGGCAAGAGCGGCGAGCCGGCCGACCGCGACCGGCTCTCGGTAGGTATCGGCGGCACCTGGATGGCGCGCGAGGGCAGCGTCGTGCCCGGCTACGACGAGGCTCCCGTGGTGGCGCACGTGAAGGGCTTCGAGGTCGCGATCGCCATCGACCTTGGCCTCGGCAGCGGCACCGGCACCGCCTGGACCTGCGACCTGACGCACGGCTACATCGACATCAACGGCAGCTACCGGAGCTGAGCCGCCGCCGCCGTGTGCGGCATATTCAAGGATATGGATGGCCAACGTCTTCGACCAGGTGCAGGCGCCGACGCCGTTCCCGCCCGCTTCCGGACCGGGAGCAGGGCCCGGCCATCCCGAGCGCGTCTGGGGCTATGCCGGCTTCTGGTGGCGGGTGCTGGCCTACCTGATCGACAGCGTGATCCTGGTGGCGGCCAGCATGCTGGTCCGCGGGCTGTTCGCCGGCAACCTGATCGCCGTGAACAAGGCCGGTCCCACATCCAACAGCCTGTTCAAAATCAGCGACCTGGGCGGTGCGATGCCGGCCGACAGCGTGCAGCTGACGCATATGTGGCAGCTGCAGACGCTTGGCTGGCCGGGCCTGATCGGCCTGCTGCTGCCGATCGCCTATTTCACCCTGCTGGAATCCTCGCCGCTGCAGGCGAGCCTGGGCAAGTACCTGTGCCGCCTGCGCGTGACCCGGCTCGACGGGAGTCGGATCAGCCTGCCGCGTGCCCTCGGCCGCTATCTCGGCAAGTTCGTGTCCGCCCTCATCCTGGGCGTCGGGTTCCTGATGATCGCCTGGACGCTGCGCAAGCAGGGGCTGCACGACATCATGGCCGGCACCCTGGTGGTGCGGCTGCGCTCGCCGAGCGACCTGGTGCGGTTCAACCCGCCAGGTTGATCCAGCCGGGGCTTCCGGTTGACGTGTGAAGTCGGGTTATCGACTCGGGCTGTCTCCGGATGGACACTCGGTCCATGATCCTGCTGCCCAGCCCCAACCAGCGTGACCGGCCCGAGGGCTGCACGGTCGACACGCTGATCCTGCACTACACCGGCATGCGCAGCGGCGCCGAGGCGATCGCGCGCCTGTGCGACCCGGCGGCGGAGGTCTCGTCGCACTACGTGGTCGAGGAGGATGGGCGCCTCTTCCGGCTGGTCGAGGAGCACCGGCGTGCGGCGCATGCCGGGGTCTCGTGCTGGCGCGGACGCGAGATGCTCAACGACAGCTCGATCGGCATCGAGATCGTCAATCCCGGCCACGAGTGGGGCTACCGCCCGTTCCCCGCACCGCAAATCGAGGCGTTGCGCCGGCTCTGCCACGAGATCATGGCGCGCCACGCGATCCCGCCGGCACGCGTGCTCGGGCACAGCGACGTCGCTCCCGACCGCAAGCAGGATCCCGGCGAGCTGTTCCCATGGGAGGCGCTGGCCCGGGACGGGATCGGGATCTGGCCGCGCGACGTGGCCGACCAGGTCGATCCGGCCGATGATCGCGCCCGGCTGCTGCAGGTCCGGCGTAACCTGCGCATGATCGGCTACGTAGCGGAGCCGGAGGGCGATATGGACGACAGGCTGGCCATCGTTCTGCGCGCCTTCCAGCGCCACTGGCGGCCGGACGCGGTCACCGGAGCGGCCGACCCCGTCACCCGCGCCCGCCTGCGCGCGGTGGCCTGGCTCGCCCGCGCATGACCGGCGGGATCATGGCGACGCGGGAGGGCGAACGCCTGCGCGAAGCCCGTGCCGGTGTCGCCTGGCGCCGCTGGGGACCGTATCCGAGCGACCGGCAATGGGGCACCGTGCGCGAGGATTATAGCGCCGACGGCGAGGCCTGGACCAACCTGCCGCACGACCACGCGCGCAGCCGCGCCTATCGCTGGGGCGAGGATGCCCTGGCCGGGTTCGGCGAGGAGAAGCTGCGCTGGTGCCTCGGCCTGGCGCTCTGGAACCGGCAAGACCCGATCCTGAAGGAGCGGCTGTTCGGCCTGACCAACGCCGAAGGCAACCATGGCGAGGACGTCAAGGAACTCTACTACCACCTGGATGCGACGCCCACGCATTCGTACATGAAGATGCTGTACAAGTATCCGCACGCCGCCTACCCGTACGCCGATCTGGTGGACGAGAACGGGCGCCGCGGCCAGGACGCTCCCGAATACGAGCTGATCGATACCGGCGTGTTCGACGGGAACCGCTACTTCGACGTGTTCGTCGAATACGCCAAGGCCGGCGTGGACGACATCCTGATGCGCGTGCGCGTCGTCAACCGCGGACCGGAGGCGGCTTCGCTGAGCGTGCTGCCGCAGCTGTGGGCGCGCAACAGCTGGGCCTGGCTCGACGGCATTCCGAAACCCGCCCTGGAGGCGGTTTCCGCGCACGAGGTGCGGGTGCTGCACCGTCGCCTGGACGAGATGCGCTTCTTCGCCGAGACCGCCGACCGGCTGCTGTTCTGCGACAACGAGACCAACGTAAACCGGCTGTACAAGGAAAATGCGGTCGGCTTCTTCAAGGATGGGATCGACGACTTCGTCGTGCGCGGCGTTGCAGGCGCCATCAACCCCGCGGCGTGCGGCACCAAGTGCGCCGCCCTGCACGAGATCGAGCTGCCGGCCGGCGCCGAGACCGTGCTGCGCCTACGCCTGCGCCCCGCGGCCGCGACGTCATCGCCGTTCGACGATTTCGATGGAGTGTTCCGGACGCGCATCGAAGAGGCCAACGCGTTCTACGCCGCCCTGCAGTCCAACGACGGCGACGCCGACCGCCGCTCGGTGCAGCGGCAGGCGCTGGCCGGCATGATCTGGTCGAAGCAGTTCTACTATTACGACGTGCACCTCTGGCTGGAGGGCGATCCGAACGGGCCGAGGCCGCCGCCCGGGCGCGGCGGGCGGCGCAACGGCGATTGGCGGCACCTGCGCTCGGCCGATATCATGTCGATGCCGGACAAGTGGGAATATCCGTGGTTCGCATCCTGGGACCTGGCGCTGCAGTGCCCGATGCTGGCGTTGGTCGATCCGGACTTCGCCAAGCAGCAGATCCTGCTGCTGACGCGCGAGTGGTTCATCCATCCGAACGCCGCGTTGCCGGCCTACGAGTGGTCGTTCAACGATGCCAACCCGCCGGTGCATGCGTGGGCCGCCTGGCGCGTGTTCGAGATGGACCGCGACACCAACGGCGTGCCCGACCACGTGTTTCTCAAGCGCGTGTTCAACAAGCTGATGATGAACTTCACCTGGTGGGTGAACCGAAAGGACCAGACCGGGCGCAACATCTTCCAGGGCGGCTTCCTCGGGCTCGACAATATCGCCGTCTTCGACCGCTCGGCGCCGCTGCCGACCGGTGGCGAGCTGTCGCAGTCGGACGGCACCGCGTGGATGGCTATGTACGGGCTGGCGATGCTGCATATCGCCGTCGAGCTGGCGCTGGAGGACAGCGCCTACGAGGACGTCGCGGCCAAGTTCTTCGAGCATTTCCTGTTGATCGCCTCCGCCGAGGGCATCAGCCTGTGGGACGAGCAGGACCAGTTCTTCTACGACCAGCTCGGCTTCCCGGATGGCCGCAAGATCCCGTTGCGCGCGCGTTCCATGGTCGGCCTGATCCCGCTGTTCGCGGTCACCATCCTGATCGGCGAGCAGGTCGACCGGCTGCCGCAGCTCAAGGCGCAGATGGAGTGGTTCCTGGAGCATCGTCCGGACCTGGCCGAGCTCGTTTCGCACTGGGACGTGCCCGGCTGCGGCGACACCATGCTGATCTCGCTGCTGCGCACCCACCGCCTGAGCGCGATCCTCCGCTATATGCTCGATGAGACCGAGTTCCTGTCGCCGCACGGGGTCCGCTCGGTCTCCAAGGCGCATCAGCAGCGGCCATACCGGCTGGACTGGGACGGGCAGAGCTTCGAGCTCGCCTACTGGCCGGCGGAGTCGCATTCGCGCCTGTTCGGCGGCAACTCCAACTGGCGCGGCCCGGTCTGGATGCCGGTCAACTACCTGCTGATCGAGAGCCTGCGCCGCCTGCACCGCTACTACAGCGACGGGGTGAAGGTGGAGTGCCCGACCGGATCGGGCAGGATGATGAGCCTGAACGAGGTCGCCGACGAGCTCTCGCGCCGGCTGGTGACGCTGTTCACACGCGGGTCGGACGGACGCCGCCCGGTGCATGGCGGGCATCCGTTGCTGCAGGACGATCCGCACTTCAAGGATCTCGCGCTGTTCTACGAGTATTTCGACGGTGACACCGGCCGCGGCGTCGGCGCCTCGCACCAGACCGGCTGGTCGGGGCTGGTCGCGCTGCTGATCCAGCAATTGGCCCAGGCCGCACCGGACCGCTGCCGGTGAGTCAAGCAAGGCCAGAGGCTGGTAGGGTCTCAGTTTGAACTTCGGAATTTGGTGGGGAGCTGACTATCCGCTTTGGGCGGGAGGACGGGATAAACGGATGTCGCCCGTTCGGCATGATCTGGGCCGATAGCAGCCTGTCTACTATAGAATTAGCGATAGAGGTAAACGGAACGTTTGGGTATTCGCATGTCCAAAAAAAGGCTTGTTGTCGCACACGTGGTCTGGATGGACGCATACCAAGGTGATGCCGGAACCGTTAAGAATGTGGGACACAGGTTCAAACAGGCTGCTCATCTGGACGAAGAATCTGGAGAAATTTTTAACTTCAGTCCTATCTCAGGGCGCTGCAACGGCTATGTACCGCGCTTTACGCCGACAGGTGAATTTAAGAAGATGAACATTGACCGTATTGGTGCTTCTTCGAGAGATGAGTCACTCGATGGCGTGACCGTGATTTGGACCGCAACACCTGGCCCGGGGGAGCAGCGCGTGGTGGTGGGGTGGTATGAGGATGCCACCGCATACCGAATTCCTAAGGAAGGCTTGGATCCTGCCCGTCCAACCTCGAAGTTCTACTTCTCCGCGCCATCAGACCGTTGTTACCTCATTCCGGCAGAACTCCGAGATCGCAAAATCCTGCTTTCCAAGAAATCTCCAGACCGCGATGGCCCTGGCAACGATGCGCTCTACTATCCGAAGAAGCGTGTTAGCGGCTTACTTACTCAGTAGTCGGTAAGTAAGGCGACATTCCTGTTGTACTTGGTCGCAGCCGGCGCTATGATGACCCCATGAAGCGAGACGGGCGCGGCTTTGATCATCGGACGCTGGAAGCCATTCGGATTA
>JAABUQ010001859.1_pt1 | contig 43705 bp, 44 predicted proteins | sample 5560001 | NCBI WGS metagenome assembly JAABUQ01 (sample SAMN10711888, study PRJNA513371) | rock metagenome | isolation source: Antarctica rocks | place: Antarctica: Victoria Land, Finger Mt nord | collected 2015-12-18 | reverse complement strand
CAGCTACACCGCGATCCTCGACGCCTGCTGCAACGCCTGGAACAGCCTGATGAGGGACGCCGAACGTATCACCTCCATCACAACCCGGACTTGGGCACAGGTCAAAACTTAAGCCGATTGGTATTACCTGCACCCATCGCGGCCATCTCCCCCGGCAGATCAGCCAGACACCACCAATACCCACCCCATCCACGCCAGACCCATTACCGACCAGCGCCCCCAAGGCCCGCGCCGAACCCATAAAGCCGCCCCGGATTGTCCACCAGCACCGCCTGCCGCGCCGCCGCATCCGGCAGCCAGGCGCCCAGCAGGTCCAGCAACGCCCCCACGTTCATCATCGCCCCCCAATGCGAAACGTGCGGCCAGTCCGACCCCCATACGCAGCGGTCCGGCGCCGCACCATACAAGGCCTGCGCCAACCCCACCGTCGCCGCCCAAGGCGCGTCGTCCAGCCGGTAGGCGCCGCTTAGCTTGACCCACGCGCCCTCCCGCACCAGGGACAGCAGCGCCTGGAACCCTGGGGACTCCACGCCCAGCGCCGACGGGAAGTGCCCCATGTGGTCCACCACGACCGGCACCGGCAGCCGGCGCAGCCGCGGCGACAGCTCCGGCAGGTCCCGTGCGTCCAGCAGCAGTTGCAGGTGCCATCCCAGGTCCCGGCACAGCGCGCCGTAGCGTTCCAGCTCCGCCATCCCCACGCCGCCGCCATACAGCGTGTTCAGCCGCAGCCCCACCACCCCGGCGTCCCGCAATGCCTGGTAGTCGCGGGCCGGCCAGTCCGGCGGCGCCACCGCGATGCCGCGCAGCCGGGCCGGATGGGCGCGCACCGTGTCGGCCAGCAGCCGGTTGTCGGTGCCGTGGACGCTGACCTGGACCAGCACACCATAGGCTATGCCGGTCGCGTCCAGCATCGCCAGATAGGCGTCCGGCGATGCCTCTGGCGGAGTATAGCTGCGCGTCGCCACATAGGGCGGCAGGCCGATGACGTGGGCATGGGTGTCCACCGCGCCCGGCGGCGCCGTGAACTCCCGGGGTCCCCGCGGCGCCGGGTCCGGTCCGGGGCAGTCCGGCGGCGCGCCGCCCGCCGCGGGATCAGGCATCGGCGCGCAGCACCCGGCCCCGCGTCTCCGGTAGGGCATAGGCGCTCAGGAAGAACAGCGCATAGGCCGCGACCGCGAAGATCGCGATGGCATCGGCCAGCGGCATCGCCTGCGACAGGTAGCCCACCAGCGCCGGGAACAGCGCCCCGATCCCCCGCCCGAAGTTGTAGCAGAACCCCTGGCCGTTGCCGCGCAGCCGCGTGGGATACAGCTCCGTCAGGAACGCCCCCATCCCCGAGAAGTAGCCGGACGCGAAGAACCCCAGCGGGAAACCCAGCACCCAAAGCACCTCGTTGGACAGCGGTATCTGCGTATAGGCGACCACCACGGCGATGGCGCCCAGCGAGAACAGCAGGAAAAGGCGTCGCCGCCCGATCCGGTCCGCAAGCCACGCCCCTACCAAGTAGCCCGCGAACGACCCGGCGATCAGCGCCGCGAGGTAACCGGTGCTGCCGACGATGGACAGCTTGCGCTCGGTGGTCAGGAAGCGCGGCAGCCAGCCGGTGATGGCGTAGTAGCCGCCCTGGCAGCCCGTGCTCAGCAGCGACGCCAGCACCGTGGTGCGCAGCATCCCCGGGGAGAAAATCTCCAGCAGCTTGGGGCGGTTGCCGCTGCGCAACTCTTCGGCCCGGGTGCGGGCGGCGATCTCCGGCTCCTCCACGTGGCGGCGCATGTAGAACACCATCAGCGCCGGCAGGCCGCCGACGACGAACATCCAGCGCCAGGCCTGCTCCGGCGGCAGGATGCTGAACAGCACCGCCTGCGCCAGCACCGCCAGGCCCCAGCCGACCGCCCATCCCGACTGCACGCTGCCGACGGCGCGGCCGCGATACTGCGCCCGGATGGTTTCGCCCATCAGCACGGCGCCTGCAGCCCACTCGCCACCAAAGCCCAGGCCCAGCAGGGTGCGGGCGACCAGGAGCTGGTTGAAGTCCTGGGTAAAGGCACAGACGATGCTGAACACGCTGAACCACAGGATCGTCACCTGCAGCGTCAGCACCCGGCCGATCCGGTCGGCCAGGAACCCCGCCAGCCAGCCGCCGACCGCCGAGGCCAGCAAGGTCACCGTGATCGCCAGCCCGGCGGACCCGGGGTCCACGTTCCACAGCCGGATGATCGTGCCGATCACCAGCGGATAGATCATGAAGTCCATGCCATCCAGCGCCCAGCCGCCGGCGCAGGCCCAGAAGGTCCGCCGCTCCGGCGCCGTCATGTCGCGGTAGAAGGCGCGCAGGCTGGTGTCCTCGGGGACGACGGCCTCGATGGGGGTGGCTGACATGGGCGTCCTCCTGGCGGGGGCGCAATTGGGGCCGCCCGGGTCGTTTGAAGCGCAGCATGGCAGGTTGGGCCTGAAGGGGCTAGCCGATGACGACGGGGCAGGGGCGGCCGCACCGCTGCACGGGCCGTGGAGGCGGGTGGGCCGGCGCTGGCAGGGTGCCCTGCAACGCTGCTCCGGCTGGTCCAGGTATCCATTCCGCAGGTGACGCCCGTTGCAGCCGGCCTGTTGACTAGCAGTTGTGGCCCCTCAAGAACGTCCGGCATCGTGGACATCCACATCGTAACCAGCATGGCCATGCTGTCCGTCCCCTGTGCTAGGGGCGTGGTGCTGGGTGCTGCCTGCCGGGTGGTGAGGGCTGGGCTCCCGTGACATGCCGCCCTACCCCGGCGCCAGCCGGCGGGTGCGACGGACCTCGCGGACCAGTAGGGGTTCAAAGCGGTTCGGCTGCATGAAAGCCCGTCATTGGAGGCACTTGTCCAGCAGCAGCCGTGTTGCTACTTGTTACGAGCTAGCAACGCGAGGCACATGCGCAATCAGGTTTGAACCACCTTCCCCATCTACCTCGCCGGCCAGGGCTGAAAGGTGGAGAGCGTCATGGACGTCAAGACGGAGCCTGCACCCTCCATCACGGCAAAGCGGATTGCCGATCTCAACGGGCCGCGCCGATGGCCGGTGCTGGGAAACTTGCCTCAGCTCGACATCCCCCGCTTCCATGTGCAGCTTGAAGGCTGGGCAAAGATCTACGGGCCGCTTTATCGCCTGCGGCTGGGGCCTCGCGACGCCCTGGTGGTATCCCAGCCGGACCTGATCGCCAGCATCCTCCGTGACCGGCCCAATGGCTGGAGCCGTTTCGAGCCCATGCGGGCGGTGATCCATGAAATGGGCGTCAATGGCCTGTTCAATGCCGAAGGCGAGGCCTGGCGGCGGCAGCGCCGGCTGGTGGCGGCAGCCTTCACGCCCAGTCACCTGAAACGCTATTTTCCTCTGATCAAGCTGATGACGGAGCGCTTGAAGGGCCGCCTGGATTCCGCAGCGCACACCGGATCGTGGATTGATCTGCAGTCCATGCTGATGCGCTACACGGTGGACGTGACGGCAAGTCTTGCGTTCGGGATTGACGTAAATACCATCCAGCAAACCCACAGCACTTTTCAGCAGAACCTGGACAAGTTGTTTCCGGTGCTGATGCGCCGGATGAACGCGCCGTTTCCGGTTTGGCGCTATGTCAAGCTGCCATCGGATTATGCGTTCGACCGGCACTTGGCAGCCGGGCATGCCACGGTGAAGGAGTTTGTCCAAACCGTCCGCGAACGCATCGCGGCAAACCCGGCGCTTGCCGAGCAGCCGACCAACCTGCTCGAGGTGATGCTGACTGCGCGGGACGCCGAAGGCGCGATGCTCAGCGAAGCGGAAGTGGCCGGCAACGTGTTCACGATACTGCTGGCGGGGGAGGACACGACGGCAAATACCCTGGCTTGGACCTTGCACCTCCTGCATACGCATCCCGAGGCGTGGCGCGCGGTGGTTGCTGAGGTGGACGCATCCCTCGGAGCAAACCTCGTTCCGGACAGCATCCAGGCAGCAGGCGAGATGACGGTGATTGAGGACTGCTCGAACGAGTCCATGCGGCTGCGGCCGGTGGCGCCGCTGACCTATGTCGAGAACAACGCGCCGACCGAGATTGGCGGCGTTGCACTTCCAGCGGGAACCCTCGTGCTTTGCACGATGCGCAGCGGGGCGGTGGACGCAAGCATCGCGGCGGACGCCGCCGAGTTCCGGCCCTCGCGTTGGCACACTGAAGCCGGCGCCGTCAACGGCGCAGCGGCGGCTTCTGGCAACCGTCAACTGACAACGGCCTCAATGCCGTTCGGTGCGGGGCCGCGGGTCTGTCCCGGCCGATATCTTGCGTTGCTGGAAATGAAGATGGTGCTGGCCGCAATCGCACGCAATTACGAGCTGGTCGAGGTCGGGACTGAGAACGGTGCGCCGCCGTGCGAGCGCCTGGACTTCACGATGTCGCCGGTCGGACTTCGAATGAAGCTTAGGGCGCGAGCGGATTGATGGATGGGCATGTTTCGCTGCCCTTATGATTGCTCGTGACCTACACGCCACAAGTTCCGTTCGCTATGGACGTGCGCGAGTTTAAAAGAGGCCCGGCTTGTAGCCAAGGCTGTTCCCCGCCGCCGCCACACAACAGCGCCGGTGCCGCCCCTGGGCTGCGCGCCCTGCACGCCTGCTGGGGCTGACTGGACCGGGGTGGATCACATGCGCCGTTGCGCGCCTACTCGGGCGCCGGGCTTGCCAGTGGCTTGTCCTTGTCCACGACATAGGTGGACAGCACCCGCGTACGCGCCGGCCCGTTCTTGACGAAGTGCGGCATCTCCCGTGGAACCTGGAAAGCGTCGCCGGCCTTCACCGCTCGGTCGGGCTGGCCTGCCATGCCGAGCGTGCCGCCGCCCTCAATGAAGTATCCTGTCTCGACCCCGGGGTGGGTGTGCCGGGCGACGAGGGTCCCCGGCTCGATCTCGACCAGCACCTCGATGATCGCGGTGTTGTCGCCCGGGCCGTCAGTCCGGTTCAGCACCGTTCGGGTGAAGCCCGGGGCCTGGGCGCGGGCGCCAACGGTTGCGGTGAGCACCCCGCCCCCGGCGCAAAGGGCGCAAGTGGTGAAAAGCCGTCGTGACAGCATCGCGGTCCTCCCGAGCATCGTTGCCGCCATCGTTGCGCGCGCGGCCGGCAAGTGCAAGCTCCGCGGCAGCGCCGCCCGGGGAACGGTGGGGACGGTGCTTGCAGCCCCTGGTGTCGCGTCGCCGCCCGCACTGGCGGAGATGCTCCCGGCGGGTGCCGGCAGGCCCGGGAAGAAAGCTCTCGTCGTCGTCCGGCCATCATCGTGCCGGCAGGCGGTGCAGAGCGCGTCCCCATTTTGGGGTCCGCTCAGGCTCCGTCTCGGCGCAAGCCCTCGGCGGCTTGCGGCGCAGCCGCCGTCCCGGGCGCCTTCTCTCCCGCCCGCACCTGCCCTGGCAGCCGGTTCGCCCGCGGCGCCAGTGGGCATACGTAGCGCGGCGAGTAGGCGCAGGACGGATTATAGGAAAAATTGAAGTCCAGCACCGTCTGCCCGTCCGGCGTGGCGCCGAGGTCGGCGGACTTGATCGTGTCCAGCAGGTAGCGCCCGGCGCCATACGTCTCCCGCCCGCTGGTCGCGTCGGCAAAGGGCAGGAACACACCGCCGCCATAGCCCAGCAGCCAGTAGGCCGTCAGCTCCCCACCCAAGGCATCCCGCAGGCCGACGGTGCGGCCGAACGGGCGCATACGCAGCTCGCCGTCGGCCCCGGCGGGAAAGGCCTCCTCCGGACCGTCCAGCGGCTCCAAGGTGACAAGGAAGCGCAATGCCGGGTCATACGGGAAGCAGGGCAGGGCGGTGAACGGCGTGCCAGGCTCGATGGGCGTTTGCGGATGGTCCCGGAACAGGCCGTCGCGGACACCACGCCAGTGATCCCAGGCGGATGCCGGATCGGGATTGGCGCGGATGGCGGCATACAGGTCCGCAACCCGCCGCCGCCAGTCCCATAAGGTCTCGTAACCAGGTGTCATAGGGGCGCCAGGAAGCGGACTGCGCCCGTCCCCTGTCCCTCCGGGAGAGGGTGAGGGTGTTGTCCCAGCATGGTTCTGACCGAAAACAGCCCTGGTCCAGGCTGCGGCGACTGGTCCCGGCTCCGCAGCCAAGACCCCCTCACCCCAACCCTCTCCCGCAGGGAGAGGGAGCAAGGCGGCATCGGCTTCACGCCTGCTTCAGCTCGATCAGTCCCTGCCGTATCGCCCGGCCGCGCTTGATGCGGTCCTCGATATAGGCGCCGTCGCCCCAGCGCACGGCCCGGGCCATCGCCTGCGCGTCCTCGGTAAAGCGGGCCAGCATCTCCAGCAGCGCGTCGCGGTTGTTCAGGAACACGTCGCGCCACATCACCGGGTCGCTGGCGGCGATGCGGGTGAAGTCGCGGAAGCCGGATGCGGCGAACTTCAGCACCTCGGCGCGGGTGGCGTCATCGCCGTTGCCGCCCTCCAGGTCGTCGGCGGTGCCGCAGATGGTGAAGGCGATCAGGTGCGGCAGGTGGCTCACGATGGCCATGACCCGGTCGTGGTGGGTCGGCTCCATCGTCTCGACCATGCTGCCCATCCGGCGCCACAGCTCGGCCACCTGCGCCACGGCCGCCGGGTCGGCGCCGGCGGGCGGCGACAGCAGGCACCAGCGGCCCTGGAACAGGGTGGCGAAGCCGGCGTCGGGGCCGGAATACTCGGTGCCGGCCAGCGGGTGCGCGGGGATGAAGCGCACGCCGGCCGGCAGCAGCGGCGCCACGTCGCGGATCACCGAAACCTTGGTGCTACCCACGTCGGTGACCACCGTGCCCGGCGCCAGATGGGGTGCGATGGCGGCGGCGATGCCGGCATAGGCGCCGACCGGCGCGCACAGCATCACGCAGTCCGCCCCCTGCACGGCGCGGCCCGCATCGGCCTCGATCCCGTCGGCGAAGCCCAGGACAGCGACGCGGGCCAGCACCTCCGGGCTGCTGTCGGTGACGATGACCTCCGCTGCCAGGTCGCCGCCGGGCCGCCCGCGCTCATGCGCGATGCGGGCGACGCTGCTGCCGATCAGCCCGGCGCCGACGATCACCAGGCGGCGGAACACCGGCGGCGGCCCGGCGGCGGCGAGCTTCGCCTCCGTCGCTGGGCCGGCGTCAGGCATGGACGCGCTGCCCGGCCCGGCGCCCGGCCTGGTGCTCGGCCAGGATGCCGGCGACCATGCCGCACTCCTCGGCCGTTCCAACCGAGATGCGCAAGCAGTGCGGCAGGCCGTAGCCGCCCATCGCGCGCACGATCACCCCGCGCCCGCGCAGGGCGGCATCCGCCGCCGCCGCCGCATCCGGCGTGCCGAAATCGGCGAGGATGAAGTTGCCCTCGCTCGGCCAGACCTTGATGCCCGCCTCCTGCAGCGCGTTGGTCAAGGCGGCCCGCTGCTCCGTGTTGTGCCGCTGCCCCGCCTCGACCCAGCCCGGCTCGGCCAGGGCGGCGACGCCGGCCGCCTGCGCCGCCAGGCTGTTGTTGAACGGGCCGCGGGCGCGGTTCAGCACGTCAGTGATGGCAGCCGGCGCATAGCACCAGCCCAGCCGCATCCCGCCCAGCCCGAATATCTTGCTGAAGGTGCGGGTCATGACCGTGTTGTCGCCTGCGTCCACCAGCTCCACGCCGGGGTCGTAGTCCCGGCGCTCCACATACTCGGCATAGGCGGCGTCCAGCACCAGCAGCACGTCGGGCGGCAGGCCCGCGCGCAGGCGGCGCACCTCATCCTGCGCCAGCAGGGAGCCGGTGGGGTTGTTGGGGTTGGCCAGGAACACGATCCGCGTCCGCGGCGATACGGCGGCGAGCATGGCGTCCACGTCAGCCGTCAGGTTCCGCTCCGGCGCCTTCACCGTCGTCATGCCGGCGGCCTGCCCGGCAATCTCATACAGGGAGAAGGCATGGCGGCTCATGATGATCTCCCCGCCGGGCCGCCCGTAGCACGAGCACAGCAGGTAGATCAGCTCGTCCGACCCGGCGCCGCAGACGATCCGCTCGGGGTCCAGGCCAAACCGTCGTCCGATGGCCCGGCGCAGCTCGGCGGCGGACCCGTCGGGGTAGCGGTGCAGCTCGGCGGCCTGCGCGGCATAGGCGGCCTGGGCTGCAGGCGGCGGGCCGAAGGCGCCCTCGTTGCTGGACAGCTTTACCACCCGATTCCGGCCGGGCGCCTTGCTCTCCCCGCCGACATAGGGAGAGATGCCGAGGATTTCCGGGCGGGGCTGCGGGCCGGTCATGCGGGCGTCTCCTGGACGGGAATGGCGTAGGCGCCGACCACCACGGGCGGGCGCAGCACGGATTGCAGGGCAGCGAGGCGCGGGTCGGCGTCGTCCACGAAGCCGTCCACATCAACCAGCGCATGGGCGGCGGATGCGCCGGGATCGCGCCGCAGGATCACCTCTCCAGCCTGGAACCCGGCGGCGGCGAGCATCGTCCCGAGCCCGGCACGGCTGACGTCCAGCGGCAGCTCCAGCCCCAGCAGGGAGCGGTCAGCCCCGCTGGGATCGGGCGCTGCGGCGGCAATCACCAGGGCCTCGACCCTCGGCGCACCCTCCGGCCGGGCGGTCCAGAATGGCAGGCGGGCGACGACATGGATGCGCGGGTCGCCGGCCTGCAGCAGCGCGGTCCACCAGGCGGCCGCCGACGCCTCCCCGTCCACCGGCAGGGGCAGGACGGCGGCGGTAAGGCCGGTGCCGACCTCGCGTATGGCCTGGGCCGGGGTGCGGTGCAGGCGGAATGGCGTAATGGCGCCGAACTGCTCCCGCGCGGCGGCGAGGACGTCCTGGCCGCCGTGCCGCTCGCAGACCGAGATCAGCATGGGGCGCTGCTGCGCGGTGAAGGCGTTGATCAGTGCCCGCCACACGCGGACGACGCCGGCGCGGGGGAAGGGTCCGGCGTGCCGGGCCAGCAGGCGGCGGATGATGGCGGCCTCCCGGCCCGGCCGCAGGGGAGTGCGCCCCTTGACGCCCAGGGCGCCGATCTGGGCGACGACGCCGGCCCGGCGCATCAGCGTGTCGTGCAGCAGGTCATCCAGCCCGTCCAGCTCCCCGCGCAGCACGGCCAGCCGGTCCAGCGGGGCTGGCTCCGGCGGGGCGGCGTGCAGAGGGGCAGGGCTGGACATGGCCGGAGATTCCGGGTGGGGGAGAGGGTTGCATAGCGGATGCGGGGACGGGTGCAAACCCGGATCGGACGCCGCGGGCGGGACGGGCGCGGCGTACGTCCCAGGTTCCGGCGGAACAGGGACAGGCCCTCCAACGTTGCCCCTCCGGCCCACCAGCCCTATTCATCGGCAATCATGGACCTTCCCGAACCACAGCACGCCCTGGCGCAGCAGACCGCTACCTTCGGCGGTCCGTTCATGCTGGACTGCGGCACGGTGCTGCCGTCCGTGGCCGTCGCCTACCGCACCTACGGCGCCCTGAATGCCGACCGCAGCAACACGGTGCTGGTCTGCCATGCGCTGACCGGCGACCAGTATGCGGCGGAGCCGCATCCCACCACCGGCAAGCCCGGGTGGTGGAGCCAGGTGATCGGCCCGGGCCTGCCGATAGACACCACCCGCTTCTTCGTCGTCTGCGCCAATGTGCTCGGCGGCTGCATGGGCAGCACCGGGCCGCGCAGCCTGCATCCTGAAACCGGCGGGCAGTGGGGCACCGGCTTCCCGCCCATCACCATACGCGACATGGTCCGGGCGCAGCACCTGCTGACGGAGCGCCTGGGCATCGCCCGGCTGTTCGCCGTCGTCGGCGGCAGCATGGGCGGGATGCAGGCGCTGGAATGGGCGGCGACCTACCCGGACCAGGTGTTCGCCTGCGTGCCCATCGCCACCGCGCCGTTCCATTCCGCGCAGAACATCGCCTTCCACGAGGTCGGGCGGCAGGCGATCTTCGCCGACCCCGATTGGGACGCCGGCGAATACTGGCGGGCCGGCAAAATCCCCGCGCGCGGCCTCGCCGTGGCCCGCATGGCGGCGCACATCACCTACCTCAGCGAGCAGGCGCTGACCCGCAAGTTCGGCCGCCGCCTGCAGGCCCAGGAAACGCTGGACAACGTGACCCGCGACGGATCGGTGCTGTTCGGCGACATGTTCGAGGTGGAAAGCTACCTGCGCCACCAGGGCAGCACTTTCGTCCACCGCTTCGACGCCAACTCGTATCTGACGATCACCCGCGCGATGGACCGCTTCGACCTGGCGGCCGAGCATGACGGCGACCTGGCGGCGGCGTTCCGCGGCACGCGCACGCGGTTCTGCGCCGTGTCGTTCGACAGCGACTGGCTGTTCCCGACGGCCCAGTCCCGCAGCATCGCCCGCGCCCTGAACCGCGCGGGGGCGAACGTCAGCTTCGTCGAGATCGCGTCGGACAAGGGCCACGACGCCTTCCTGCTGCACGAGCCAGACTTCCACCGCACCCTGTCCGGCTTCCTGTCCGGCTGCGCGGAACATGCCGCGCTATGAAGCAGCAGCCGGTGCAGATGTTTGCCAAGAACATGCGGCTGGACCTGCAGCTCATGTCGGAGATGATAGCGCCGGGGTCCCGCGTGCTGGACATCGGCAGCGGCGACGGCACGCTCATCGAGCACCTGTTCCGCACCCGCGGCTGCGACGCCCGGGGGATCGAGATCGACATGGCGGAGGTCACGCGCGCCGTCGCGCACGGGCTGCCGGTGATGCACGGCGACGCCGACACCGATTTGCAGCATTACCCCGACGCGCTATTCGACTACGTCGTGCTGTCCCGCACCTTGCAGGCGGTGGAGCGGCCACAGGAGGTGCTGCGGCAGATGCTGCGGATCGGCACGCGGGCGCTGGTCAGCTTCCCGAACTTCGGCCACTGGCAGGTGCGGTGGCAGCTCCTGGGGTCCGGCCGGATGCCGATGACCCCGACCTGGGACCGGCCCTGGTATGAGACGCCGAACATCCATCCCTGCACCATCCGCGACTTCTTCGCCCTGTGCGCGCAGGAGGGGTATGCGGTGGAGCAGTGGCTGGCGGTGGACGATGGCGGCCGCCGGGCGCCGTGGCGGCGGTTCCCGGGGCTGGCGAACCTGTTCGGGGAGCAGGCGCTGTTCCTGCTGCGGCGGGCGTAGGGCGTTTCTCCTGGGTGTGCCGACTTACGCTGCGTCTCTCGATTCCGTCGAACGGGAAGTCCGTGTCAAGTTCCTGAACCGGAAGCGAAAAATGCTGGGGTAGTCAGGCGCGCGCTGCCCCCGCCAGCAACTCGTCAAGCGTCAAGGGACAATCATCCGGCACCGGCAAGGGAGGCTGGCCGTCCATGGTTTCCGGCAGGATGCTCCGCGCCTTACGGTAAAGGTCAGCCACATCAATGCGCTGGCGCATCGACGGCGCGTAGGCCTCGGCCGCATCCAACCGGAACCTGCGGGCCTCAGCGCGCCAATTAGGAACATAGTGTGTCTCGGGCCATGCCGCGCACTTGAGGTCATGTTCCAGTGCACGCATCAGCAGCGACCGCACGGCGCTCAATTGGCTGCGGCCCACGCTTTCCACCTCCTCGATGATGTTGGCCCAATCAGGCGGTTCGTTGCCGGGCTGGCCCGCCGCGTGCTGGCGCAGCAGCCGGGCCTGGTGTTCGGACCACTCGAGGACATCTGTTTCATATAAGTCGCCCATGCGGCCCCCCATTGATCCCCAATCAGCCCGGCCCGTTTCGCTCCCTATCTGGCCGCCCTCCGTCGTGACGTCCAGCCGCCGTCGCCAGAAGCGTCGAACCAGGCCGCGGTGCTGGCATCACCGCCAGCGGCGGCTGCCCTCCACGCGGACGAGCCCAGCCCAGCTTACCGCGCCAGATGCCTGTCAAAGAACGCCGCGATGTCCCCGAACACCTCCTTCGTCTCCGGCGCCGCCGGGTCGAACAGATACTGCGCGTGCGACAGCCCCTCATACACGTTCAGATCCGCCTCCACCCCGGCCCGGCGCAGCTTGCGGTGCGTCCGCACCGTATTGGACAGGAAAAGGTCCCGCGTGCCGCTGGTCAGGATCGCCGGCGGCAGCCCGGTGAAATCGCCGTAGATCGGCGACAACTGCGGGTCCCGCATGTCGTGCCCAGCGGCATACAGCTTCGCGGCATGGGTCAGGTAGCCGCTGTAGCTGACCAGCACGTTGTCCAGCCACTCGTGGGTCTTGTAGGTGTCCCCAACCTCCGTCAGGTCCGCCCAGGGCGTGCCCGGCGCCATAGCGGCCGGCAGCGGCACCCCCTCGGCCTTGGCACGCAGCATCAGCGCCAAGGCCATCCCGCCCCCGGTGCTGGTGCCGACGACGCCAATCCGCCGCGGGTCCGTCGTGGCCACCACCGCGCGCCACGCTGCCATCGTATCGTCCATCGCCGCGGGGTAGGGCGCGTCGGGCGGCATCCGGTAATCCACCGCGATCACCCGGTAGCCGCCGAGCGCCGACATCAGCATGGCCTCCGCCGTGCCGGACTCGCCGGGGCCGTAAACGTAGCCGCCGCCGTGGATGTTGAAGATGACCTGGTTGCGGTGCGCCTCCGGCATCAAGCGCGGGGTGAACACGAACGCCTTCACGCCGCCGACCGTGGTGGCTTCCATCGTGACGCCGAGCTGCTCCCGCGCCTTGGCCAGGCCGGGCAACGCGCCGTCGGCCAGCTTGGCAACCAGCGTGCGCCAGCCCGCATCGTCCGGCGGATCGGCGTTCCAGGCCGGCACGCGGTAAGGCGCGGCGGCAAGGGCCTAGACAGCGGGGCTGACGTCAGCCTGCGGCACCGGGACCGTATGGGCCGGCAGGCTACGTGGGCCGGGCTGGCTGTTGGCGGCGGCCTGGCTGGCCTCCAGCGCGGGGAAGCCAGGCGATGCGGTTTCGGCCAGCGCCGGGGCGGCGAGCGCAAGGGCCAGCAGCGATGCGCTGAGTTGGATACGGATGACGGCCTCCTCCGGGGATCGCGCCGCGGGACGGGCGCATTCGGACGCATCTAAGGCCGGGCCCGGCGGGGATGGCAACCTCGCTTCGCCGACCGGACAAGGCGGCGGACTTCACAAACGCTGGCTGTCGGATGCCGCCCTACCCGGCCGCTGCCAGCCGCGCGTCCCGCGGCACCAGCATCCCCACCAGCAGCGTCGCCACCGCAACCCCCGCGCCCAGCAGGAACACCCCATGCAACGCGCCGCCCAGCGCCGCCGTCAGCCGCTCCAGCTCGACATGCGCCAGCGCCAGGCGGTGCGCCGGCTCAATCAGGTCGCGCACAGCGTCATGCGCCGCAGGCCCCGCCCGGGTCAGCCCGGCGTTCAGCACGCCGCCGAACGCCGCCGCCCCCAACGCCTGACCCAGCAGCCGGCAGAAGAAGAACAGGGACGTCGCCCGCCCGCGGTCCTCCCGCGCCGTGCCGGTCTGGATCGCGACGTTGAACACCAGTGCGTGCAGCCCCAGCCCGACCCCGGTCAGCGCCCCGGCCAGCCCCACCCATGCCGCACCATGCTCAGGCCGCAGCAGCGCGAAGCCCACCGTCCCCGCGATCAGGCTGGCCGACCCGGCCACCGCCACCGGACGGTAGGCCAGCCGATTCATCATCCGGCTGGCGCCGATGCTGGCGCACGTCCAACTGATCGTCAGCACGCCCAGCACCACCCCGGCTACCAATGCGTTGCGGCCCATCACGCCCTCGGTCCAGGACGGCAGGAACGCCGTGGCGCCGATCAGCAGCATCCCGCACAGCAGCGCCGACAGGTTGCCGGCCACGACCATCGGCGTGCGCCACAGATGCAGCGGCAGGATCGGGATGGCGGCCCGGCGCTCCCGCACGGCAAAGCCCGCCAGCGCCGCCAGGCCCACAGCCACCAGCAGCGGCAGGCCGATGCGGCCGAACGACTCGTGCTGCACCAGCGCCGCCATGATGGCGCCGATGCCCAGCGCCAGCAGCCCGGCGCCGGCCAGGTCCAGCTTGGTGCGCTGCCCCGACGGCGCGGGCTCGTGCAGGTAGCGGGCCACCAGCGCCATCGTCACCAGCCCGATGGGCAGGTTGACCCAGAACACGAACGGCCAGCCAAGCGTACCGACGAAGAACGACCCCAGCAGCGGCCCGACAATGGCGGCGATGCCCCAAACGCCGCTGACCCAGCCCAGCGCCCGGGCACGGCCCGCCGGCGGCGTCACGTCGGAGATGATGATGCTGCCCATCGGCACCAGCCCGCCGCCGCCCAGGCCCTGGATGGCGCGGAAGGCGATCAGCGACCCCATGCTCCACGCGCAGCCGCACAGCAGCGAGCCCACCAGGAACACCAGCACGCTGCCGATATACACCCGCCGCCGCCCGAACCCGTCCGCCATCCGGCCATAGATCGGCGTCATCACCGCCTGGGTCAGCAGGTAGATGCCAAAGGCCCAGGTGAACAGCTCGAACCCGCCGAGCTCGCCGACGATGGTAGGCATGGCGGTGCTGATGACCGTAACCTCGACCGCGGCCATGAAGGTGGACACCAGCATGGCGCCAACGATCAGCCGGGCATGCCGGTGCGGCGGCGGCCCGGTGTCCGGCGCGTCGGGGTCGGGTGCGGCGCGGCCGGGGTGCGTGAGGCTCATGATGGTGTAAAAAGGGGCGTCGGGGACAGGGCGCAACCCAGGCCGCCCGGGGTGACACGTATGCAAACCAGGCCGGCCCCATTCTGGCGCCCCCACTCCGGCGGCGTGGCCGTCGCCATCCGGGTGCAGCCGCGGGCGCGTCGGGCCGGATTGGGCGGTGCCGTGCCGGACGCGGCCGGCTCGCAGCGCCTGCGCGTCGCCGTGACGGAGCCGCCGGAGGATGGCCGGGCGACGCGGGCGGCCTGCGCCGCGCTGGCGGCGGCCTTGGGCCTGCCGGCGCGGGACGTGTCGGTACTGCATGGCGCGGGGTCACGGGAAAAGCTATTGCTGGCAACCGGGGATGCCGACGTGCTGGCGGCGCGGCTGCGGGCATTGGCGGACTCAACCGGCAACGGCAAGGGTGGCCTTTGACCCAGGACCGGTCTCAGGGCCTACCTGAGTGGGCGCTGGTCCGGCCCAGCGGACCCTTTCTGCGCCGGAGCCTCGCCCCGATGCAGCGGCAGCGGGGCTGCACCCGTCCCGGCAGCCCGCCGGCGCCCGCCGTCACACCAGCACCAGCAGCGCCAGCCCATAGATCACCCCCGTCACCACGAAGGTGACGACCGTGTAGCCCATCACCCGCTGTATCCCGATCCCCGCCATCGCCACCACCGGCAAGGCCCAGAACGGTTGCAGCATGTTGGCCACCTGCTCCCCCATCGCCACCGCCATCGTGGACGCCGGCATCGAGGCATGCAGCGCCGCCGCCGCCGGCACCACGAACGGACCCTGCACCGCCCAGTGCCCGCCGCCGCTCGGCACGAAGAAGGTGATGATCAGCGAGCAGACGTAGCTCCAGAACGGCAGCGTGTGCGCGTTCGACACCACCACGAATGCCTTGGAGATCGTGTCCGCCAGCCCGGTGCCCGACATGATGCCCATGATGCCGCCATAGAAAGGATACTGCAGCATCATGCCGCCGGTCTGCTTGGCGGCGTTCCGCATCGCCACGCCATAGGCGGTCGGCGACCCGTGCAGCGCCAGCCCGCCCAGCAGGAACACCAGGATGATCATGTTCACGTCCAGCGCAAACAGCCCCTCTGCCCACAACACCCCCGCCGCCGCCAGCCCGAGTGCCACCATCAGCAGCCCGCCGACCAGAGAGCGGTCCATCCGCCGGGCCGGAGAGGTGGAGGTGTCCGGCGGCGGCGGCGGCGCCTCCGCCTCGGGCACGAAGGCCACCACGTCCGCATCCGCCGGGCGTATGGCGATGAACACGATGGGCAGCAGCAGCACGATCACCAGCGTCGGCAGCCAATTGAAGGTGGCGAACACGGTGCTGCCGAGCGGCAGCAGGGCGCCGGTCAGCTTTTCCACGATGTTCAGCGCGTTGCCGTGGGTCGCCTGCGTCAGCGCGATGGAGCTGGACAGGCCGCTGGCCCAGACCACGAAGCCGGAGTAGGCCGCCGCCACCAGCCAGCCGAAGTCCACCCGCACCTGACGCGCGGCCTCCCGCGCCAGGATGACGCCGACGACCAGGCCGAAGCCCCAATTCAGCAGCGACGCCGCCGCCGCGACCAGGAAGGTCAGCGCGACCGCCTGGTTAGGCGTCCGCGCAAGCGACACTAGCCGCCTCAGCCCTCCTGCCACGGCCGGGGCATGGGCCAAGGCATGGCCGGTCGCCAGGATCAGGATCATCTGGAACGCGAAGGCCAGGATGGCGAAGATGCCGTTATACCAGGACGTCACGATGGTTGCTGGCGTTCCCTTCGGCGCGATCCCCAGCGCCAGCGCCGCCGTTAGCACCGTGAGGCCGATGGCCAGCACGAAGGGATCGGGCATGTAGCGCTCGAACAGCCCCACGAACGTCGGCGCCAGGGATTGCAGGCCGCGGCGGCGCGGCTGCGGTAGGGTCGTGCTGCTCATGCAGGTGCTCCTTCTGAGCTTTTTCGGACGCTTCCTCGCTGCCGACCCTACGAAGGGTCCATCCGATTTAACAGCCTCTCCGGACCGGCTCAGGGATGTGTGAACGCGAGCCGTTCAAGGGGAGTGATGGCGGTTCCGGACCGCGGCGGAGGGCCAGGTGCGACAGTCCGGCCCCTGCCGCCTGGCCGGACCCGCTTACCATCCAGGCAGCGGGGCTGCGGTTTGGGAGGGGAACACGCGGCTCCCGGGCGTTCCGCTGCGGCGCCGCGGCTTAACCCTATGTTCAACCTCTCGCCGTAGCTTGGCCCCATTGCACAACCGATGGGATCACTGGCCTTGGAAGACGCGCCCGACATATCTCGGCCATCCCCGCAGGAACTCGTTCCGGCGCTGGACCCGCCTACGCTGGGCTCGCCGCCCGCGCTGGATTTGCCGCCCGCGCTGGACCTGCGCGCCGCGCCGGATTTGGCGGCCTCGCTCCTCGCGCACCGTGGGGGCGACATCTCGCTGAACGGCTCTGCCGTGCGGCACCTCGGCGGGCAATGCCTGCAGGTGCTGCTGTCGGCGCAGCGCACCTGGGCGGTGGACGGACGCACCTTCCGCCTGCTGGCAGCGTCGCAGGAGCTGCAGGCCGGGGCGGCGCTGCTCGGCGCGAATGAACTGCTGTATGGGGAGAACGCGCCATGACCAAGTTGGTGCTGACGGTGGATGACAGCCGCACGATGCGGGACATGCTGCGCCTGGCGCTGGACAAGGCGGGATACCGCGTGGTCCAGGCGGTGGACGGGCTGGACGGGCTTGCAGTCCTTGAGGGCGAGCAGCCCGACATCATCGTCACCGACATCAACATGCCCCGCATGGACGGCTTCGGCTTCATCGAGGAGGTGCGCCGCCAGGGCCGTCACCGTGCCACCCCGATCCTGGTGCTGACGACCGAAAGCGACGGCGACAAGAAGGCGCGTGCCCGCAGCGCCGGCGCCACCGGCTGGATCGTCAAGCCGTTCGACCCGGTCAAGCTGGTGGACGCCCTCCGCCGCGTGGCGGCCTGAGCCATGGCAACCGACGATCTCGACCCGATGGACGCCATCCGGCAGACCTTTTTCCAGGAATGCGAGGAGGGCCTGGCCGACCTTGAATCCGGCCTGATGGCAATGGAGGCCGGCACGGGCGGCCCCGACACCGTGAACGCCGTGTTCCGCGCCGTTCACTCCATGAAGGGCGGCGCCGGCGCCTTCGGGCTGACCCCCCTGGTGCGCTTCGCCCACGTGTTCGAATCCACGCTGGACCGCGTGCGGTCGGACCAGCTTGCGCCGGAGCCGCCGGTGCTGCACGTGCTGCTGCGTGCTGCTGCGTGCGGCGGACTGCCTGCAGGACCTGGTGCGCGCGGCGCAGTCCGGAACCGAAGGCAGCCCGGCCCGTGTGGACGCGGTCGCGGCGGAGCTTGCTGCCCTGGACGGCAACGGCGCCGCGGCAGCCGATGCGGATGCGGTCGATGGCGGGGACGACTTCGCCGACTTCGGCTTCACCGTGGTGCCGTTCCAGGCCGACACCCCGGCGGAGGCCATGTGGCAAATCCGCCTGCGTCCCCACGCCGCGCTGTATGCCAAGGCCAACGACGTGTCGCTGCTCCTGCGTGAGCTGGGCCGCCTGGGCGCGATGGAAGTCCGGCTCGACTCGGACACGCTGCCGCCGCTGGCGTCCCTGGACCCGGAGGGCGCTTACCTCGCCTGGACCGTCGACCTGTATACTGCCGAGTCCGAGGCCGCCATACGCGAAGTGTTCGAGTTCGTGGACGGCGACTGCGACCTGCAGGTGCAGCGCGCGGATGCGCCGTCCCCGGTCGCTGCCGTGGACGCGCCCCGCGCAGCAGAGCCGGACGTGCTGGAATTGCTCCGCCGCATCCAGGCCGACACGCAGGAGATGGCTGGCCCGGCGGTCCCGCCGCCTGCGCCGGCCCCCTCCGCCGCGCCGCCACCTGCCGCCAGAGCCGCCGCCGCCGATCCGCACCCTGCCGGCCCGCGGGCGGCCGAAGCCGGACCGGCGGCCAAGCCCACGATCCGTGTGGACCTGGAACGGGTGGACCGCCTGATTGACCTGGTGGGTGAGCTGGTCATCAACCAGGCCATGCTGGCGCAGCGCGTAGGAGAGCTGGGCGTACCCCGCTCCAGCGGCGTCTCGACCGCCCTGGACGACCTGGGTGCACTGACCCGCGGCATCCAGGAAGCCGTGATGGCCATACGCGCCCAGCCCGTGAAGTCGGTGTTCCAGCGCATGCCCCGCCTGTCGCGGGAGGTCGCGGCCATGACCGGCAAGCAGGTCCGGCTGGTGACGGAGGGTGAGGGGACGGAGGTGGACCGCACGGTCATCGAGCACCTGGCGGACCCGCTGACCCACATGCTCCGCAACGCCATAGACCATGGGCTGGAACGCCCGGAGGACCGTGTGGCGGCGGGGAAGCCGGCAGAGGGCGTGGTCCGCTTGGCGGCGATGCACCGCGGCGGCCGCATCGTGATCGAGGTGTCGGACGACGGCGCCGGCATCAACCGTGCCCGTGTCCGCGCCAGCGCGGTCGCCAAGGGCCTGATCGCAGCCGATGCGGCCTTGTCGGACGACGAGGTGGACAACCTCATCTTCCTGCCGGGCTTCTCGACGGCGGAAACCATATCGGACATCTCGGGCCGCGGCGTCGGCATGGACGTGGTACGGCGGCAGGTGCTGGGGTTGGGCGGTCGCATCAGCATCGCGTCCAAGCCGGGCCAAGGGTCGTGCTTCACCCTCAGCCTGCCGCTGACGCTGGCGGTGCTGGACGGGATGGTGGTGCTGGTCGCTGGGCACACGCTGATCGTGCCGCTGACCGCCATCATCGAAACCCTGCAGCCCAAGCGCAGCGACGTGCACGGCTTCGGCGACCAGCCGACGGACGCGGCGCGCGTCGTCGCCATACGCGGCACCTGGGTGCCGCTGGTGGACGTGGCGGTGGCGCTGGGCTTCCGCGCCGCTCCCTCAGATCAGCCAGGGTCGGTCGCGCTGCTGGTGGAAGCGGAGGGCGGACGCCGTGCGGCGCTGCTGGTGGACGCCATCCTCGGCCAGCGCCAGGTCGTCATCAAAAGCCTTGAAGCCAACTACCGCCCAGTTCCCGGCGTGGCGGCGGCGACCATTCTGGGGGACGGGCGCGTCGCGCTGATCCTGGACGTGGACGCCGTGGCCGCCGGCCCTGTCCCTCACCCCGCAACCGCAGGAGCGGTCTATGCTTGACGCCCTTATGCCTGACACCAGGACCGCCCCCGGCCGCAAGCGGGAGCTGATCGCGTTCCGCATCGGTGCGCAGGAATTCTGCGTGGACATCATGGCCGTGCGGGAGATCCGCGGCTGGACCCCGGCGACCGCGCTGCCGCGCTCCCCGGACTGGCTGCGCGGCGTCATCAACCTGCGCGGTGCGGTGCTGCCGATCGTGGACCTTGCGGCCCGGCTGGGCTTCGTGCCGCGGGAAGCGCCGGAGCGGCAGGTCATCATCGTGGCCCAGATCGCCAACGGCGCCGGCACCCAGGTCGTCGGCCTGCAGGTGGATGCGGTGTCCGACATCCTCACCGTGGAGGACGGCGCGCTGCAGCCACCGCCGGATGTCGCGTCCGAGCTGGTGCGGAACTTCGTCCAGGGCCTGCTGGCCATCGAGGGCCGCATGGTCAGCCTGGTGTCGCTGGACCGCATCCTGCCGCGTCAGGAGCTTGCAGCATGATGGCCGCCCACGCCATGGCCGGCGCCGACCAGCGGCCGGGGGAGTTCACGCTGACCGAGCGTGACTTCCGCGCCATCGCCGACATGCTGCGCCACGACGCCGGCATCACGCTGCCGGACGGCAAGACGACGCTGGTGTATTCCCGTCTGGCCAAGCGCCTGCGCGCCCTGGGCCTGCCCGGCTTCAGCGACTACGTCGCGCTGTTGCAGCACCCGGACGGGGCCGAGGAGCGCCAGAACATGATGCGGGCGCTGACCACCAACGTCACCCGCTTCTTCCGCGAGCCGCACCACTTCGAGCACCTGCGGACGGTCGTGCTGCCGCCGCTGCTTGCGGCTGCCAAGGCAGGCGGGCGGGTGCGGCTGTGGTCGGCGGCCTGCTCCAATGGGCAGGAGCCTTATTCGCTCGGGCTGACGATCCTCGACCTGATGCCCAATGCGGCAGACCTGGACGTGCGGATTCTTGCCTCCGACATTGACTCCGACATGGTGATGGCGGGCCGCGCCGGCCACTACGACGCGGAGGCGCTGACCCCCGTGCCGGCGCCGCTGCGGTCGCGCTGGTTCCGGCCGGCCGCGGACGGGTTGGAAGCTGGGCCGGAGCTGCGGCGGCTGGTGCAGTTCCGCGAGCTGAACCTGGTCGGCGGCGCCTGGCCGATGCGCAGCGGCTTCGACGCCATCATGTGCCGCAACGTGGCGATCTACTTCGACGCCGACACCCAGGCCCAGGTCTGGTCCCGCTTCGCGCCGCTGCTGGCGCCAGGTGCGCACCTCTACATCGGCCACAGCGAGCGCCTGTCCGGCCCGGCGGCTGCAGGCTTCGTGCCTGCTGGCACGACGATCTACCGGCGGGTGGCCCAGTGATGGCCGGACATGGGATGGCCGGACATGGGATGACCGAACCCATACGCGTCCTGGTGGTGGATGACAGCGCCACCATGCGCGCCATAATCCGCCACTCCCTGCGCAACGACCCCCAACTCCTGGTGGTTGGCGAGGCCGCCGATCCGCTCGAGGCCCGAACCGCGGTCAAGGCGCTGAACCCGGACGTCATGACCCTCGACATCGAGATGCCCGGGATGGACGGGCTGGACTTCCTGGAAAAGGTGATGCGGCTGCGGCCGATGCCAGTCGTGATGGTGTCCTCGCTGACCAGCCGCGGCGCTGACGCCAGCCTGCGCGCGCTCGAGCTGGGTGCGTTCGAGTGCGTGGACAAGAACAGCCTGCAAGGCCCAGCGCTGGCCGCGACCATACGCGCCGCCGCCGGCGCACGCCCGCGCAGCCCCGCCGCGCCGCGTATGCTGCCGCGGACGGAGCTGCGGGGGCAGGGCCGCCTCGTCGCCATCGGCGCGTCCACCGGCGGGGTGGAGGCGCTGCTGGCCATCGTGCCGCATCTGCCACCGAACGCGCCCCCGGTCGTCATCACGCAGCACATGCCGGCCGCCTTCACCGGCAGCCTGGCCCGGCGTCTCGACCGTTCCGGCGCCGCCCGCGTGGCGGAGGCGGAGGATGGCGTCCCCTTGCTGCCCGGCCATGTTTACCTGGCGCCCGGCGGTGCGGCGCACCTGACGGTCAGCGGCGGGGAGGGAAGTGGCCCTTGGCGCTGCCGGCTGCGTGCCGGGGAGCTGGTGAATGGCCACCGTCCCGCGGTGGACCCGCTGTTCGCGTCCGTGGCGCAGGCCGCCGGGGCCCATGGCGTCGGCGTCATCCTGACCGGCATGGGGCGCGACGGCGCGCGCGGCCTGCTGGCGATGCGCCAGGCTGGCGCCCGGACCCTGGGGCAGGATGAGGCGAGCAGCGTTGTTTACGGGATGCCGCGGGTAGCCGCGGAACTCGATGCCGTCGAACGGCAAGTTTCCCTGGATGCGATGGCCGGCGCGCTGCTGGCGTTGTGCCGTGCCGATGAAAGGATATCAGCCTGATGCCCGCCCCAGCCACGATGAAGGTGATGATCGTTGACGACCAGCTCAGCATGAGGCTGCTGGTCCGCGACGGCCTGCAACAGCTCGGCTTCCGCGACTTCGACGAGGCGCCGGACGGGGAAGCGGCGCTGCGCATGCTGCTGCAGCCGGCAATCGGTGCGGCGATCAGCCTGATCATCAGCGACTTCAACATGCCCAACCTGGACGGGCTGGCGCTGCTGCGCGCCGTGCGCGTCCATCCGCCGATCAGCAAGACCGCATTCATCATGCTGACCGGCCGGGGCGACAAGGACCTGGTGCAGCGTGCGGTCCAGTATGGCGTCAACAACTTCCTGGTGAAGCCGTTCACCATCGCCAACCTGCTCGAGAAGGTGACGGCGGTGTTCGGATCGCTGAAATGAGCGGTGCCCTCCTCGCCAGCAGGACGCGGACCCCGGACCTGCCGGAGCGGCGGGTCAACATCGTGCAAGGTGAGCAGCATGTGACGGAGGACGCCGGGCTATGCCTGACGACCATCCTGGGATCCTGCGTCGCCGCGTGCCTGTGTGACCCGATGGCCGGCGTCGGCGGCATGAACCACTTCCTGCTGCCCGGCGCCGAGGGGGATGGGCGGGGCATGCAGCACGGCGTCCACGCGATGGAGCTGCTCGTGAACGCCCTGCTGCAGCGGGGCGCCCGGCGGGAGCGGCTGCAGGCCAAGCTGTTCGGCGGCGCCCGGATGGTGCGCGGCCTGACCGACGTCGGCGCGCTGAATGCGGAGTTCGCCACGCGGTTCGTGCAGCGGGAACGCCTCCTGCTCGGCCCCGGCAGCCTGGGCGGGACGGCTGGGCGGCGCATTCAGTTCTGGCCTATCAGCGGACGGGCGCGTCAGCACGCCATCGGCATGGACGCCAACGTGTTCGCAGCCGAGCGCAATGCGCCGCCAGTGCCGGACACGGGTGGGGTGGAGCTGTTCTGATGGCGCCGGACCTGCATGAGCTGATGGAGGCTGCCGGCACCGAGCTTGCCACGCTGGGCCGGATAGTGGAGGGCCTGCAGGACACCCTCACGCCTGGGCAGGCCGGCGCGGCCGACCTGCAGGCTCTGGACAGCCTGACGCAGCACCTGTTCGCGTTGTCCGGAGTGCTGTGCCGATTGGGTCCGGGATGGGACGGGCAGGTGACGGCGGTATTGGACACCGTGCCGCTCGGCTGCCTCCAGCGGCGTTTGCGCGGTCAGCCGGCGCCTGCCCCAGCCGATGCGGAAGACTTCGAGCTATTTGGCGATGGCTGATGCCGGGCTGGACGTCCGGCTTCACCTGGGCAGCTTGCAGGTTGCAGTGATTGAGGCCAACGGGCTGGAGCTTGAAGTAGCATGCGAGATGCTGACCGGCCTCGGGGTGCGGCGCCTGGTGCGATACCGGACGGCTGCGGAGGCGCAGGAGGGACTTATGCGGGACGGGGCGGACTTGGTTGTCGTCGGCTCGGTTCCCGGCAGCCTGGACGAGTATGGGCTGATCAGTTGGGTGCGCCGGGATGCGCCGGAGGCAGTGAGGGCCGTGCCGCTGCTGCTGCAAACCGGCCATACCCAGTGGAGCAACGTGCTGCGCGCACGGGACTGCGGCGCCAGCGTCGTGCTGGCGAAGCCGGTGCAGCCGTCCACGCTGTTCGAGCGGGTGGGATGGCTGGCGCGCGACCAGCGGCCCTTCATCTCCGTGCCGTCCTATGCCGGACCGGACCGGCGGTTCCAGAAGCTCGGTCCGCCATCCGGCACGGCCGGCCGCCGCGCCGACGACTTGCCGCTGGAGGTGGGGGAGGCAAGCGGAGGCAACATGTCCCAACAGGAGATTGATGCGTTGCTGAACCCGGTAGGCGTCCGATGACCGCATCCCGCCTCTCCCTATTGCTGCGTCAGCCCGGCGGCATGACTGTGGCCGAGGCCTCCGCCGCGGCCCATGCCCGGTTGCGCAACATGCAGCCGGAGGCTCTTGCCAGCATAGACGGCATGATCGCCCGCATGGCCGCCCTCGGCCCACCCCTGGCGCAGGGACCGGACAGGGCGGCATTGGACGAGCTGTATGTCCTGGCCAATGCCGTGTTCGGCACCGCCGGGCTGTTCGGGCTGCATGAAGTGGGCGAAGTGGCCTACAGCCTGTGCGACCTGATTGACCGCCTGCGCGCATCCGGCGCCTGGCATCCGTTGGCGGTCCAGGTCCACTTGATTGGCCTCGCCCTGGCGCGCGGCGCCGGGGGGGATGTCGCCCGCGCCGTGACCCAGGGCCTGCGGCGCGTGGCGGGCAGCATTGGCCACGCCTCCGACGCAGCTACAAGCCCAGCAGGCCGCGTGCCAGGCTGATGACGCGGTGCGCCTCGCTCCAAAGCCCGAATGCGGCGAGGCTGCCCAGCGGGGCAAAGGTGGCGTCCGTGACGTCGCCGCCCGGCCGCGGTTCGCCGTCCGTCCAGCGGGCAGCGAAGTCCAGTATGGTATAGTGGAATTGCACCGCGCCCTCGGCGTCCCGGGTGATGCTGTCCACGTGGGCCAGCAGGTGCAGTGGCCCGGCATGCAGCCCGGACTCCTCCAGCAGCTCGCGCCGGGCCCCTGCCTCGGCCGTCTCGCCGAGCTTCTGGGCGCCGCCAGGGATGCTCCATGCGCCCATGTTGGGGGGCTTGCCGCGGCGGACCAGCAGAACGGCGGGGCCGGGCCGCAGCATGACGATTCCCAGGCCGACCAACGGCCGGGCGGGATACTCGCGGGCGCTCATGGTGCAGGTTTGGCCAACATGGTCCAGCGCTCCGGCAGTGTCATGCGGCAGGCAGGAACCGGCTCGGCAACGATCTGCTGGCCTAGTCTCCCGGACAACGTGCCGGGCTGGGCGCCAGCCGCGCCCGCAACGATCCCGCCACCCCCGGTTACCCGTGCAATGCCAGCACGGGGGAGTGGACGTTCAACCTTCGGGAGGCCTGGACCTGCATGGGCTCGATACGGCCGCTCCACGCCGCTGTCAATGCAACCACAGGACGCATTATTCGCGTCTCTGCGTAAATTTTAAACAAATAGTAACATTTTTTGAAATAAACATTGTTTTATATGTTCGGTAAGTCTATCGAACCGTCAACGATTGAACCTTATCGGTGGAGGGCTGTTATGAAGTTGTCCCGTCGTGCTGTGCTTGGCTCCCTGTTGTCCGCTCCGGCATTGCTGCGCTTTACCGGCGCCCGTGCTGCCGCACGCACCCTCAGGATCAGCCACCAGTTCCCAGGTGGAACGCTGGAGCAGGGCGACTTCCGCGACCGCCTGGTCCGCCGCTTCGCCGCTGCCGTGCAGGAGCGCACCCACGGCGCCTTGGGCTTCGAGATCCACCCCGCTGCCACCCTGATGAAGCCTGTCCCGCAATTCTCGGCCCTGGGCCGCGGCGCCCTGGACATGAGCGTGTTCCCCTTGGCCTATGCGGGCGACGAGATGCCGGAGGCCCGGATCGCGCTGATGCCTTCCGTAGTGACGAACTACGAGCAGGGCATGGCCTGGAAGACGCAGCCGATCGGCCAGGCGCTAACCAAGGCGCTGGACAGGCGCGGCGTGAAGATCATCACCTGGATGTGGCAGGCCGGCAGCACCGTATCCCGTACGGTGCCCCTGGTTCGTCCCGAGGAGCTGAAGGGCGTCACCATACGCGGCGGCTCGCACGAGATGGACCTGATGCTCAAGGCGGCAGGCGCCAGCATCAGCACGGTCCTCAGCAACGAGATTTATGGCGCGATGCAGGCGAAGTCGCTGGACGCGGCGGTCACCAGCAGCAGCACCCTCATCAGCTCCAAGATGCCTGAGGTTGCCAAGTTCGTCACCGTCGGCGGCACGGGCAGCTTCTGGTTCATGCTCGGGCCGCTGCTGATGTCCAAGCAGGTCTATGACTCGCTGCCGCCGCCGCACCAGAAGGCGATCGACGAGGCCGGCGCCGAGATGGAAGCTTTCGCCATGGAGGCCGTGCAGGAAGACGACGAGCGGCTGGCACGCGTGTTCGCCGACGCCGGCCTGACGGCCCGGGACATGGACGAGGCCGCGATAGACAAATGGCGCACCCTTGCCGAGGCAACGGCCTGGAAGGACTTCTCCGGGCGCAGCGCCGAATGTGCGGCGCTCCTCAGGCTCGCGCAGGCGGTGGCCTGACCGCATCCGCCCACTCGCTATGTTGTGTCCAGCCAAAGCGCGGCGTGGCCCCCGGGTTCAGTAACGGCCACCCGCCAATCGCTTGCGCCCACCCCCGGCCCGGCGTATCCGTCCTAATAACCGTCACAGCGCGGACCGTAGGAGGAACGCCCATGCCCATCACCCGACGCACTGCCCTTGGCTCCCTTCTGGCCGCCCTGGCGCTGCTCCGCGCCACCGGCGCCCACGCTGCGGCGCGTACTCTCAAAATCAGCCATCAGTTCCCCGGCGGCACGCTGGAACAGGGTGACTTCCGCGACCGCCTCGCCCGCCGCTTCGCCGCCGAGGTGCAGAAGCGCACCAATGGCGAGCTGGCCTTCGAGATCTACCCCGGCTCCTCCCTGATGAAGACCGTCTCGCAGTTTTCGGCGTTGCGCCGGGGCGCGCTAGACATGACAGTCTATCCCTTGGCCTATGCCGGCGGCGAGGTGCCCGAGGTCAACATCGGCCTGATGCCCTGCCTGGTCACCACCTATGAGCAGGGAATGGCCTGGAAGACCCAGCCTATCGGCCAGGAGTTGGCCAACCTGCTGGACAAGCGCGGCGTGAAGATCATCACCTGGGTTTGGCAGGCCGGCGGCACCGGATCCCGCGTCACGCCAATTGTGCAACCCGACGATGTGAAGGGCCAGAAGATACGCGGCGGCTCCCGCGAGATGGATCTGATGCTGAAGGCCGCCGGCGGCATCATCAGTTCGGTCCCCAGCAACGAGATCTACGCCGCGATGCAGACGGGGTCGCTGGACGCCGCCGTGACCAGCAGCACCAGCATCATCAGCTTCCGGCTGGAGGAGATCGCCAAGGCCGTCACCACAGGCCGCACCGGCAGCTTCTGGTTCATGTTCGAGCCGCTGCTGATGTCCAAGCAGGTGTTCGACTCTCTGCCGGCGGAGCAGCAGAAGGCCATCACCGACGTGGGCACCGAGATGGAGGCCTTCGCCCTGCAGGCCGCCCGCGCCGACGACGACGAGCTGGCAAGCGTCTTCGCCAAGGCCGGCGTGACCGCCCGGGACATGGACCCGGCGGCCATCGGCAAGTGGAAGGACTTGGCCCAGGGCACGGCCTGGAAGGACTTCGCCGACCGCAACGCCTCCTGCGCCGGGCTGCTGAAGCTGGCCCAGGCGGTCGCCTAGCGGCATGAGCACGCACGGCATAGACGCGGCCTCGGGCGCGATCCCGGAGGCGGACGTCCCGCGCCGCGGCGTGCTGGGCACGGTGCAGGCCGGGTTGGACGGGATCAACGCCGTGATGGCCGTGCTGTCGGCCATCGCCATTGCCACGGCCGGGCTGGTGCTGACGTGGGAGGTCGCAGGGCGATACTTCTTCAGCATCCCCAGCGACTGGCAGGACGAGCTGAGCACCTTCCTGCTGATCGGCGCCACCTTCGCCTCGGCCGCCTGGATACAGGCGCGGCGCGGGCACGTGGCGATTGATGCCCTGTCCCATGTGCTGCCCCCGGCGGTGGACCGGGTGCGCGGCATCCTGGCCGACGCGCTGAGCTTCCTGTTCGTGTCCTTCTTCGCTTGGAAAAGCATCACCTTGCTGCAGGAGGCACTGGCGGACGGGCAGACCACGCCGTCCGCCTGGGGGCCGCCGCTGTGGATACCCTATGGCTGCATGTCCGCGGGCATGGTTCTGCTGGCGGTGCAGTTGCTGTTGCAGGTGCTGGCCAGCCGCCACCGTGACAGCCAGCCCGCGCACCTCGCGCCGTCCCCGCACTAAGAGCGGGTTTGAGTGGGCTCCGGGTCGGTCCAGCGGTGCTTTTCCGCGCCGCGTGCGTCAGGGCCTTGCCCCAATGCAACGGCATCGAGGCTGCGGCCCTTCCTGCCCGGCACGAACAATCCCCCGCCGGCCCTCAACCGGCGCCCACTTAAACCCGCTCTAAGAGACCCTCATGGACACCTTGCAGATCGGCCTGATGTATGGGGGCGCGACGTTGGCCGCCCTGTTCTCGGGCATGCCCATCGCCTTCGCGCTCGGTGGCGTCGCCGTAGTGTTCATGATGCTGTTCATGCCCGGCGCGTCGCTCGATACGGTGGCGCAGAACGTCTATGAGGAGCTGGCCAGCATCACCCTGCTGACCATCCCGCTGTTCATCCTCAAGGGCGCGGCCATCGGCAAGTCGCGGGCGGGCAAGGACCTGTATGACGCCCTGCACACCTGGATGCACCGGGTGCCCGGCGGCCTGGGCGTCGCGGTCGTCCTGGCCTGCGGCCTGTTTGCGGCGATGGCCGGCAGCAGCCCGGCGACCTGCAGCGCCATCGGCAGCAGCGGCATCCCCGAGATGCGCCGCCGCGGCTACTCGCCCGGCTTCGCGGCCGGGCTGGTGGCGGCAGGCGGCACCTTGGGCATCCTGCTCCCGCCTTCCATCGTGCTGATCCTGTATGCCGTCGCGGCGGAGCAGTCGCTGGGCCGCTTGTTCCTGGCCGGAATCGGACCCGGCGTGCTCCTGCTCGGGCTATTCTCCGCCTATGCCGTGGTGCGGTGGAAGCAGGAGTTCGGCCGGGCCACGCTGTCCGCCGCCGGCGGTGCCGCGCGGAGCGAGATCCTGCGCCAGGACACCTACACCCTGAAGGACAAGCTGGCGTCGCTGCCGCGCGTGCTGCCCTTCCTGGTGCTGCTGACCGGCGTGATGGTGGCGCTGTATGGCGGCATCGCGACGCCCAGCGAGACCGCCGGGCTGGGCGCCGTGCTGGCCCTGGCCCTGATCGCCGTGGTGTATCAGGCCTATCACCTGGGCGACCTAAAGCCGATCTTCGCCGGCACCCTGGGCGAGAGCGGGATGCTGCTACTGATCATCGGCATGAGCCTGCTCTACAGCTACGTGATGAGCTACCTGCACATCAGCCAGGGCGCGGCTGGCTGGATCGTCGGGCTGCACCTGTCCAAGTGGATGCTGCTGTTTGCGATCCTGGTGCTGGTGGTGGTGCTGGGGTTCTTCCTGCCGCCGGTCAGCATCATCCTGATGACGGCGCCGATCATCCTGCCGCCGCTGCGGGAGGCCGGGTTCGACCTGATCTGGTTCGGCGTGGTGATGGCCGTCGTGATGGAGATGGGGCTGATCCACCCGCCGGTAGGCCTGAACATCTTCGTCATCAACCGGATTGCGCCCGACATCGGGTTGGGGCCGATCATCTGGGGGACGCTGCCCTTCGTGGTGCTGATGGCGGTGGCGGTGGTGATCCTGTCGGCCGTGCCAGGGATCGCGCTGTGGCTGCCGACGCTGGTTTACGCGAAGTAGGTGCATCCGCTCGCAGGTTCGGCTAAATTCTCGTCATGAGCAAAGCCCAGCTGATGCCCGATATAGATGACGATGCCGCCGAGACGGAGGCTTTGCGTCGCGCTACCGAAGAAGCGCGGAAGGACCGTCGTGGCTTGCCTCATTCTGAGGTCCGGGAGTGGCTGCAGCGCATTGCGGCGGGCGACTTCAGCGCCAAGCTTCCTCCACCTCGCGACCTTTGATTGTTATTTGGCGGAGTCGGGCGCTCTCCGACCTCAGCAGGATCGTTGATCGGATCGCCGAGGAGAACCCGTTTGCAGCGCGGCGGGTAGCCCGGGACCTTGTGACTGCCGGCAACAGTTTGGCCTCGTTTGCGCGTCGAGCACGGCTGGGCCACCTCCCGAACACACGTGAGTTGATCCTGATGCGGCCCTACGTGATCGTCTTCGAAATCAATGAAGATCGCGTTGAGATACTTCTCATTTGGCACGCCTCCAGGACCGTCCCTAACACCTCCTGACGCAAATCATCCAGTCGTGCCTTGCACCGCACCATCGGCACGGCGATGTTTCCGTAATGGACACCCACCTCTTCGACGCGGTCGTCATCGGCGCCGGGATCGCAGGCGCAGCCGTCGCGGCGCACCTGGCCGGCGGCCGCCGGGTCGCGCTGATCGAGGCGGAGGATGCGGCGGGCTATCACACCACCGGGCGCTCCGCCGCTATCTGGGTGCTGAACTACGGCCCGTCGGACGTGCGGGCACTGACCGGCCTGTCGCGGCCCTTCTTCGAGGCCCCGCCGCCGGGCTTTGCCGCCACCCCGATCCTGAACCGCCGCCCCGTCCTGTTCGTGGCGCCGCCGGAGCAGGGGGGCAGCCTGGACCGGCTACTGGCCACGGGCGTCGGCATGCGCGAGATCCCGGTCAGCGAGGCCGCAGCCCTCCTGCCAGCCCTGCGCCCCGGCTACGCCGCCCGGGCCGCGGTCGAGGACGACGCCTTCGACATGGACGTGGCCGTGCTGCACCAGGGCTTCCTGCGCCAGCTCCGCATCGCCGGCGGCGTGCTGGCGCTCCGCAGCCGGGCCGGACGGATCGGGCGGCTGGATGGCCGCTGGCACGTTCAGACATCGGGCGGAGACACTTTCGCCGCCCCGGTCGTGGTCAACGCCGCCGGCGCATGGGGCGACGAAGTCGCGCAGCAGGCCGACGTCGCCCCGCTCGGCCTGCAGCCCAAGCGCCGCACCGGCGTCATCATTGACCCGGCGCCCTGGCAGCCCGCACCCTGGCCCATGGTCCAGGATGCCGACACCACCTGGTATGCCCGGCCCGAGGCGCGCACCCGGCTGATGGTCAGCCCCGCCGACGAGACCCACATGCACCCGCACGACGCCGCCCCCGACGAGATGGACGTGGCCGTGGCGGTGGACCGGATGCAGCAGGCCCTGGACATCGAGGTCCGCCGGGTCGAGCGCACCTGGGCCGGGCTAAGAACCTTCACCCGCGACGGCAGCCTGGCCATCGGCTGGGACGCGTTGGCGGACGGCTTCTTCTGGTGCGTGGGGCAGGGGGGATACGGCATCCAAACCTCCCCGGCCGCCGGACGTCTGGCGGCGGACGTGATCGCAGGGCGGGACCCCGGCCCGGCGGGCGCAGTCCTCCCGGCGGTCAGCCCGCGCCGCTTCACCCTGCAAGCGGCATAGCCACCACCATGGCCGTCCTGGACGAGATGGTGGACGGCCGCGGTGGCATCCGCCCGCATTGGCGGCCCGTGCTGGGCGTGCTGTCCTCCATGGACCCCGGCCAACTGAACGACCGCGCCACCCGCCTGGCCCGCGCCGCGGAGGAAGAGGGCGCGGCCCCGTCCTGGCGCCTGGACCCCGTGCCCTTCCCGATTTCCGCGTCCGAGTTCGCCGACCTGGAACGCGGCCTGTGCCAGCGCGCCAGCTTGCTGGAAGCCGTGCTGGCCGACCTGTATGGCCCGCAATCCCTGCTGGCCGACGGCACCGTGCCACCCGCCCTGGTCTTCGCCAACCCCGGCTTCTTGCGGGCCTGCCGCGGCAGCCCGGCGCCGGCAGGACGCTTCCTGCAAGCCTACGCCGCGGACCTCATACGCAGCCCGGACGGGCAGTGGCGCGTGCTGGCCGACCGCACCGGCGGCGTGCTCGGCATCGGCTATGCCAGGGAAGCCCGGCGCCTGCTGGCTCGCGTGCTGCCCGAGTTGTTCCGCTCCACCCAGGTCCGCCAGCTCCGCCCGTTCTTCGAGGCATGGCAGGACGCCCTGCTGCAATCCGCCTCAACCGCGAACGGCCGGATGCCGTTCGTAGCGCTGCTGACGCCCGGCGTCACCGACCCGCATTGGGCCGAGCATCTGGCGCTGTCCCGCGACCTGAACTGCGCCCTGGTGGAAACCCGGGACCTGACGGTCCGCGGCGGCGCCCTGCACCTGCGGACTCTGCTGGGATTGCAGCAGGTGGATATGCTGCTGCGCCGCCTGCCGGGCGACGCGATAGACCCGCTGGAGCTGCACGCCCCAGGTCCCGGCATCGCTGGCCTGCTGGACGCCGCCCGGACCGGCAAGGTCCGCATCCTGAACCACCCCGGCACCGCCCTGGTCGAGGCACCGGGCCTGGCCGCGATCCTGCCCAGCCTCAGCCGCCGCCTGCTGAACGAGCCGTTGCGCCTGGCGACGGTCCCTACGGTCTGGCTGGGCGACGACGGGATGCTGCATTTGGTCTGCCAGGCATACCGCCGCTGGTCCATACGCCCGGCGATGGACCCGCACCGCCCGCCGGTGCCGTTGTCCAGCCTGTCCGCCGAGGAGCGCCATGCCCTCGGCGACGCCATCGCCGAGCGGCCCTGGGACTATGCAGCCTGCACGCACGTCGAGCCTTCGGTTGCGCCGTGTTACAGCGGGGATGGGCTGGCGCCGCGTCCGGTGGTGCTGCGGCTGTTCCTGATGCACGACGGCCAGCGCTGGGTGATGATGCAGGGCGGCCTGGCGCGCGTGCTGCGGGACGGCGAGCACGTGACGGACGCCCTGCCCGCCGGCGCTCTGTTCAAGGACGTTTGGGTGTCCACCCAGGAACGTGCCGAGATACGCGGGCCGGAGCCGGTGCGCCAGCCGCCCGTCGCCATCCGCCGCAGCGTCGGCGACCTGCCCAGCCGGGTGGCGGACGACTTTTACTGGCTGGGCCGCTACGTCGAGCGGCTTGACATGCAGGCTCGGCTGGCCCGCGCCGGGCTGCTGCGCAGCGCCCGCGGCGCGCCGCTGCCGCGGGAGATGACGGAAACCGCGCTGCTTCTGACCTGCCTCGCCCAGGTCGGCATGGCGGATGACGAGGACGGCAGCGCTTTGCCGGCGGCCGTGCAGCTTGCCCTGATGCCGGACGGCGCGGCGTCGTCCGGCCTATCCAACGCCCTGCTCCTGACGGAGTCGCTGCGTGACCGGATGACGCCGGAAACCTATGCCGCGCTGACCCACGCACACCGCGCGGCGCGGGCCGACATGGAGGCCGCGCTGCACCCCCGCCAGGGCGGCGCCCGCATAGACAGCCCCGGTGTGGACGCCTTGATGCACGCCATGACCGGGCTGCAGCGCCTGGCAAATACCCTCGCCGGCCTGGCGTCCGAGGGCATGGTGCGCGGCGGTGGCGGCCTGTTCCTGGACCTGGGCCGGCGGATCGAGCGGGCCTACCTGTCCACCCAGATGCTGGCGGCGGTCCTCGGCCAGCCCGTCGCGCGCATGACCGGCACCCTCCAACTGCTGCTGGAGCTGTGCGACAGCGCCATCACCTACCAGAGCCGCTACATGTCCGCCCTGCAGCCCGCCCCGGTGCTGGACTTGGTGCTGGCGGACCAGGACAACCCGCGCGCCCTGGCCTTCCAGTTTGCGCAGGCCGCGCGGCTGCTGCACCAGGCCGGCTGCGGGCTGCTGGCTGCGGAGGCGGAGGCGCTGGTGCAACGCACGGGCGACCTGGTGGACGAGGTGCTGCGTGCGCCCGACCCGGCGGCTCGGGCCGCCGCGCTGCCAGATGAGTTGTTGGCCCTGGGCGCCGGCACGGGCGCCCTGTCGGCCGGCATCGGCCGCCGCTTCTTTGCGCTGCTGCCTGCGTTGCAGTCAGTCGGGTTCGAGGTGGCTTAGACGTGTTAAGGGTTTCTATGCCAGGGATGGCCGATGATGACAGGGGCGGCATAGGTGTAGCACGGCGATGATCCTGCAGGTTCTGCACACCACAGCCTACGATTATGCCAATCGGGTGGAGCTTGCGTCGCACCTGCTTCACCTGCGCCCGCGCGACCTGCCGCAGCAGCGCGTCCTGCGCTTCGACCTGACGGCGGAGCCGGCGGCCTCCCGCACGACCTGGGGCACCGACCACTACGGCAACCCCGTCATCTGGCTTTCGATGGACACGGCCCATCACGCCCTGCGGCTGACGGCCACAAGCCTGGTCGAGGTCCTGCCCCGCTCGACCCCCGACCCGGCCGCCACGCCGGCATGGGAGCACGTGGCCAGCCTATGCCGCCAGCGCGCCGCGGCGGTGGAGGTCGCGGAGTTCAGCTTCTGCAGCCCCAAGGCGCCTAGCCTGGCGGAGGCAGGGCTATGGGCTGCGCCGAGCTTCCCGCCAGGCCGGCCGGTGCTGGCGGGGCTGCTGGACCTGATGGCGCGGATCAGGCGGGAGTTCCGCTTCCAGTCCGGCGTCACCGGCGTCGGCACCTCGGTGGCCCGCGTGCTGGAGTTGCGTGCCGGGGTTTGCCAGGACTTCGCCCACCTGATGATCTCGGGGCTGCGCGCCCTCGGGCTGCCGGCGCGCTACGTGTCCGGCTACATACGCACCCGCCCGCCGCCGGGGCAGCCACGGCTGCGCGGGGCGGACCAGTCCCACGCCTGGGTGGGTTGCTGGCTCGGGCCGAAGTGGGGGTGGATAGACCTGGACCCGACCAACGACCTGATCGTAGGGGAGGAGCATGTCGTACTGGGCTGGGGCCGGGATTACCTGGACGTCAGCCCGGTACTGGGTATCCTGCTGGGCGGCGGCGAGCACACGCTGGACGTCGGCGTGGACATCGAGCCGGTGGAAGGCGCAGCGCCGCCTGGCGACGGCTGGTCAGGCGATCACCCCAGGTTCGTAATCGCCAAGTAGACGGTGCCGCCGCCCCGGCCCCATCAGGACGGAGCATCCGCCGGCGGCGTGACCCCTAGCCCGCGTCCGGTCGCAACCAGCGCGGCCCATGTCTCCGCCTGCAATGGCACCCCCTGGCGCAGCCGCGCCTCGCGCGTCCGCGCCTCCATGTCGCCGGGCACGAGCACCTCGCCCCCAGCCTGCGCCGGGCGCGACGCACGGACATACTCCGCAAAATCCCGCGCCGTCGCCGCAAATCCCGCGCCCCCAAAATGTCCAGGATCGAGGTAGATCGAGACCATCCCATTGACGATGCCCCCGCGCTTGCCCTCCGCAAGCGGCCCGGCCGTCGGGCTGCCGGCCAGGCATCCCGCCAGGATCTCGCACATGAAGGCGATGGCGGACCCCTTGTGGTCGCCGAATGCCCGCAACGCCCCGGCGCCATTGCCGGGGTCACGCACCGGGGAGCCATCAATCGGCCCATACAGCACGGTTGGATCGCCCGACATCTTGCCGTCCGGGCCGATCAGCGCGTCGCCCGGGATCGGCTTGCCGCCGTTGCTGGCGACCATCACCTTGCCCTCTGCGACCAGGCTGGTCGCGAAGTCCAGCAGCAGCGGCGGCGCGCCGTCCGGCTGCGGCACCCCGATGCACATCGGGTTGGTGCCGAACCGCCGCTCCGTCCCGCCGAAGGGGGCGACGACCTCGCCCATGCCGACGTTCACGAAGTGGATGCTGACCAGCCCGGCCTCCGCCGCCCGCTCCGCCCAGTCGCCGATCCGCCCGACATGCCCGCTGTTCCGCAACGTCACCACCGCCAGCCCGGCGGCCCGCGCCTTGCTGATGCCCAGGTCCACCGCAATCGGGCCGATGGTCTGGCCAAATCCGAAATTGCCGTCCAGCACCGCATGTGTGGGGCTCTCCACCACGACGGTCGGCTGCTGCCCCGCGCGCACCCGGCCCATGTCCAGCCACTGCACGTAGCGCGGCACCCGGATCACGCCGTGGCTGTCATGCCCGGCCAGGTTGGCGCTAACCAGATGCAGGCCGATCCGCCCGGCCTCCGCCGCGTCGCATCCCGCGGCCACGAAGATCTCGGCGATGAAGCTTCGCAGCGTGTCCGCCTTCACCGCGACCGTAGGCAGGGCGTCCATCAGCGCGCCGCCCCCGCGATGGCCTGCGCCGTCGCTCGATAGAACGCGTTGTCGGTGGGGGTAATCGTCATCTCCGCCATGCAGGTCCGGGCCGGCATCCGGGCGGCGAACACCGCGGCGTCGGCGATGTCCTCGGGCTGGATCATGATGGCGCGCTCTTCGGCGCTGGGCGGGCGCGGGCGGCTGTCCAGGATCGGCGTCGCGACCTCGCCGGGGTTGATGCACACGCTGCGTATGCCGTGGATGCCCTCCTCGGCGTTGATCGTGGCCGACATGGCGCGCGCCCCATGCTTGGACGCGGTATAGGCCGGCCCCGACACCGCGAAGATGCCGGTGCCAGCGACGGAGGCGACGTGGATCAGCAGGCCGCTCCCCCGTTCCCGCATCGCCGGCAGCACGGCCAGGCTGCACAGGAACGGACCCTTCAGGTTCACGTCCACCACGGCCGCCATATCCGCCGGCGACAGCTCGCCCCAGTGACGGCGGCGGGAGTTGGTGCCGGCGTTGTTGACCAGGATGTCCACGTCGCCCAGCGCCGCGGTGACCGCCAGGTGCGCCTGCGTGACCTGGTGCGCGTCGGACACGTCCGCCATCGCCAGGGTGGCGCTGCCGCCTGCATCCTCCACCTGCCGCATCGTCTCTGACAGGCTCTCCCGGGACCGGCCGGTCAGCGCCAGGCGGCAGCCGGCGGCCGCGAAGGCCAGCGCCATCGCGCGGCCGATGCCGGTGCCGGCGCCGGTAATCCAAACCGCCTGGCCCTTGAGATCCTGCATCATACAACGGCTCCGTTCTCATCCATCAGGTGCATGGCGTTCATGTCGGCCAGCAGCGGCAGGGGCTGGCCCGGCTGTGCCCCGGTGTCCGGCGACGCGCGGGCCACCACCGGGACGCCCGCGACCGCAAAGTGGACCAGCGTCTCCATCCCCATCGGCTCCACCACGTCCACCGTGGCCGTAAGCGACGCCAGCCCCGGCCGGCCGGCGTCGCGCGCGTCCGTCAGGTGCTCCGGCCGCAGGCCCAGGATCATGCCAGCGCCGTTATGCGCGGCATAGCGGCCCAAGCGCGAAGGCGGGATCGGCAGGCGCTGCCCGTCCGCAAGTTGCACCGCCCCCTCCGCGACCCGCACCGGCAGGAAGTTCATGCCGGGGCTGCCGATGAACCCGGCGACGAAGCGTGTGCGCGGCCGGTGATACAGCTCCTGCGGCGGCCCGACCTGCTCGATGGCACCGCCGTTCATCACCACCACCCGGTCGGCCAGCGTCATGGCCTCCACCTGATCGTGTGTCACATAGACCGTGGTGGTGCGCACGGTCTGGTGCACCTTCTTGATCTCGGTCCGCATCTGCACCCGCAGCTTGGCATCCAGGTTGCTCAGCGGCTCGTCGAACAGGAACACCTTGGGGTTGCGCACGATGGCGCGTCCCATCGCCACACGCTGCCGCTGGCCACCGGACAGCGCCTTGGGCTTGCGCAGCAGCAGCGGGGTGATGTCCAGGATGCGCGCCGCCTCCTCGACCCGCGACGCGATCTCGGCCTTCGGCAGCCCGCGCAGCTTCAGCCCAAATCCCATGTTGTCGCGCACCGTCATATGCGGATACAGCGCGTAGTTCTGGAACACCATGGCGATGTCGCGGTCCCTGGGTGGCACATCGTTGACCCGGCGCCCGCCGATCCAGATCTCGCCCCCGCTGATCTCCTCCAGCCCCGCGATCATCCGCAGCGTCGTGCTCTTGCCGCACCCGGACGGCCCCACGAGCACCACGAACTCGCCGTCGGCGACCTCCAGGTCAATGCCGCGCACGGCCATGACGCCGCCGTCATAAGCCTTCTCCACCCCGCGAACCGATACCTGCGCCATGGACGCTCCCCTGCCGGCCTGTGCCGGCCGGGCCATGCGACAATGCCGGGCGGAGCCACGTGCGGCAAGCCGGCTGCCTACCTTCCTTCCCCCTCTCCCTCCGGGAGAGGGCCGGGGTGAGGGGGTGGGCAAGCGCTGTCCTGGCGTGCATGGAGCCGTGTGCTACCGGCACCGGCGGCTCCCAACCCCGCACCCAAAACTCTCTCGACCCCGACGCCCTCCCCCCGGGCAAGGCAATCGCCTTCGGCAGGCCCGATTACCGCGAGGGTATGCATTTTCGCCATCCAGGGCGGCGCGACCCCATCAGCCTTGATCCAGGACCCCTCGTTTGCGGAACAAGCCTGCGGATATGTCGTCGCTCTATTCCTGGCTTCGGAATCCATACAGCCAGACTCCGTCCGTGGAGAAATCCAATTGGCACAGCAACGGCTGCCACGCACCGCAATCTGCTGCCGGGTGCCAAGCCTCAGGCTGGTCCGCGCGGCCGCGGCGGCCGCAGCATCCCTGCCCCTATCCGAGCAACCACGCTCCGAGGCACGAAGCGCACCGACTGCGCCATCAGCCAGTTCCGCCCACCGACGATCCGCGTAGGCCTGTTGCCGCACAAGGCGCGCATGGCAGCCTCGGCCACGTCCTCGGCCCGTGCCATCCGCGAGAGGGCGGGAGCTTCGCGTGCCCTGTCGTCGCCCAGGGCTGCGAAGAACGGCGTCTCCACCGCGCCGGGACAAAGGGCCACGACATGCACGCCGCGGCCGCGATACTCTGCCCACAGCGCCTCGCTGAAGCTGACCACGAACGCCTTGGTCGCCGCATAAACCGCCATGTACGGCCCCGGCTGGAACGCCGACGTCGAGGCGACATTCAGGATCGCGCCATGGCCGCGCCGCAGCATCGGCGGCAGGAAGGCGTGCGTCAGGTCAACCAGCGCGGCGACGTTCACAGCCACCTCGTCCTGCTCGCGGCCCGGCTCGATCTCCTCGAACGGGCCGTAGGTGCCAAAGCCCGCGTTGTTGACCAGCACGTCCACCGCAATTTCCTGCGCGTCGGCATCCCGCCGCACGGCCGCGCCACTGCCGGGCTTGACCAGGTCTGCCACGACGACGGCGGCGCGGATGCCGTGCTCCATGGACAGCGCGTCGGCGAGCGCCCGCAACTTCGCTTCCGACCGCGCCACTAGGACCACGTTGGCGCCGTCCTGCGCCAGCCGGCGCGCGATGGCTTCCCCGATGCCGGATGACGCACCCGTAACCAGTGCCGTCTTGCCCTTCAGCGTCCGCATAGTCACCACCGCCTCACCAAGCTCTGTGTCACCCGCGTCCACGTCGAGGCGTTCTTCGTCACCTGACATCAAGCTGCAATGCCCGGCGGCTTCGCCCCCGCGACCATGCACGTGCTCAATGCGCACCACCAACTGTGCTGTCCCGCCCAGTGTATGGCGTATCCCCGGCTAGCGGATTGGTGCAGGAAGAATGTTGTGCTGTTCCGCCTCGTGTATCCGGACGTTTGACGAAGTGAAACAGCAGCGACAATCGCCGGGCAGTGTCGCCCGCCCGCGTCGCTCCTACAAAGCCAAACGCTTGCTCAGGCTGTTTTGGGCCGTTCGGATGAGCAAGCAGTGGCCTTGGCCTGACCCGTCGCTTGACGGACCCGCATCATCACCGCAACCGCGAGCGCACCGGCCAGGCATCCAGCCGCAAGCATGGCGGCGGGAGAAAACCCACCCCGTTCGTAAACACCACCGAACAGCCCGGCACCAACGAGCGCACCCGCGTAGCCGACGGTGCCAAGCGGTCTGCTTGAGAGGTCTGGCTGGCCTTGCCGTGCATGAACCCGGGGCCAAGCCGACTCAGCCCCTAATCCTGGACTACCATTCCTCTTCGTCCGCATGATCTGGCCGCACTGCGCTGGGACCCGCGATCATTTCCTGCCCAACCAACAAACGCTCCGAAGCTGGCCGACCGGGCGCCCTGGCTGCTGCAACGGCTCCGGCTTTCGCAATCGGCTCCATACTTTCGTTCCAGGTCGGCACGGCGCTGTCAGTCCCGCTGCTGCTGGCGGTGGGGCCGTCCAGCACAACCTGGCTGCGCCTGGTCGGAGCATCGGCGGTCCTGTGGGCGTTCACAAGGCCCAACCTTGCTGCCCATGCTAGCCGCACGCTCGCCGCTGCCGGCCTCCTCGGCGTGGCAACCTGCGGGATGGCCGTCTTTTATGCGGAGGCAATCGCCCGCATCCCGCTTGGCATGGCGACTGCCATTCAGTTCGTCGGCCCCCTCGCCGTGGCCGTCGCGGCATCCCGCGGGTTGCTCGATATCGCCTGGGCCACCTTGGCTGGGGTGGGTGTCGCCCTGCTCACGCTGACCGCTGCGGGATGGTCCGCCGACACGTTCGGCATCGCCTGCGCCTTCGCTTCGGCTGCGTGCTGGGCGGCATACATCGTGCTGACGAAGCGGGTTGGCCAAGCCTTTCAAGGGCTGCAAGGGCTGACCGTCTCGTTGACGGTGGCGGCCCTGGCCGCGACGCCCCTCGGGATCAGTCAGCTCCGGGACGGCGCACATGCCTGGGAAATGGCTGCATCTTTCGCGCTGGGCTTCATCATTCCCGTGCTGCCATACGGGCTTGACCTGCTGGCGATGCGGCGGATGAGCACCCGTGCGTTTGGCGTTCTCGTGAGCGCCGACCCAGCGATTTCCAGCCTTGTGGGATTGCTGATACTCCACCAATCCCTTGGCGGGCAGAAGGCTGTCGGTATTGCGTGCGTGATGGCCGCAAGCCTTGGTGCAACGCTGGGTCAGCGCTCCTCACCATAAGTCCGCTGTCCAAATCTGCGACCCGGTCTTGGCGCGACCTTGTGGTGAGTGGTGGCGCATAGGATTGCTGTCCGTCAAATGAACCGACACTGGTGGCGAATTCAGCGGCTCCGCTGCCGCTGGGCATCCTGGTGGCCGCCAAGGGGCGAAGAACGGTCGCAGAAGCAAGCCCGCCGGTCGCTGACGCCCGTGAACAGATAGCCAACCCTGGATTCACCACCAGTGTCCCTGGGTTTAGAGTTCATACAGCCTCGCCCTGCCCATCATGCAACGAGCCGCGGCCGTGACGAATTCCGGAGCAAGTAACGGGAGGCGCTGGGCAACGCCTTCCTTCAGGATGCCCGTCCTGATTGGAGGGCATTCGGATGATACAGGCCAAGGGCGTGAGCGCGCCAACGATGGGTGGGCGAGAGTGGGCCATGCTGCTCGTTCTGGCTGTGCTCTGGGGCGGGTCGTTCTTCTTCAACGGCTTGGCCGTGCGCGAGCTGCCCTCATTCACTCTGGTTTGGCTGCGCGTGGCTGTCGCTGCGGCAACCCTGCTGCTGGTGCTGCGCTCGCTCGGGCAGCGAATGCCCACGCAAGGCAGCACCTGGGCAACCTTCTTCGGCATGGGGCTGCTCAACAACGCCGTGCCCTTCAGCCTCTTCGTGTGGGGCCAGCACCACATCGCTAGCGGTCTGGCCTCGATCCTGAATGCCACCACGCCCCTGTTCACCGTCCTGGTCGCGCACCTGCTCACGTCGGACGAAAAGCTGACCTCCGCCAAGATCGCTGGTGTGGCTGTAGGCTTTGCGGGCGCAGTGGCGATGGTCGGGCCGGACGCGCTGGGCGGCCTGGGCACGGGATTGGTAGCGCAGCTCGCCTGCCTTGCCGCCGCGCTCTCCTACGCCTTCGCCGGCATCTTCGGGCGCCGGTTCAAGCGAATGGGCGTCACGCCGCTGGCGACTGCGGCCGGGCAGGTGTGCGCGTCCACGCTGCTGCTGCTGCCGGTCATGCTGCTGGTGGACAGGCCATGGACGCTGGCGATGCCGGGTGCCGTCACTTGGGGCGCGGTGTTGGGGGTGGGGCTGCTCTCCACAGCGTTGGCCTACGTGCTCTACTTCCGCATCCTGGCTGCGGCTGGGGCGACGAACCTGCTGCTGGTCACGTTCTTGATCCCGGTCAGCGCCATCCTGCTCGGGGTGCTCGTGCTGGGTGAGACGCTGCTAACGCGGCACCTTGCCGGCATGGGGCTGATCGGCGTCGGCCTCGCCTTCATCGACGGCCGCCTGCCCCGCCTGCTACTTCGGCGCCGGCCAATCCCGCGGCCAGCCGACTGATGCGGGGAGAGCGCTGCGCTGTTCCACCCTGTGTATTCGACGTTTGACGAAGTGGTACAGCTTGCCAATGCCGGCCTTTGCGGAAGGGCATGTGCGAACGGGCCTGAAACGCTGAAGGCCAGATGCAAAAGCTTTCATATTGACAGCATGATGTCATGATGACATTACAGAGCTATGATGACATACGCCACCGATGCCTTCGCCCACCCTGCCAGCCGCCTCGCCCTTGAGGTGTTCCGCCTCAACGGCGCCCTGATCGCCGCCGGGGACGCTCTTGTCGAGCCGCTGGGCCTGACCAGCGCCCGCTGGCAGGTCATGGGTGCGGTGGCCGAGGCGCGAGGTGGCCTGCCGGTCGCCAGCATCGCCCGCAACATGGGCCTCGTTCGCCAGTCGGTGCAGCGGATCGCCGACGACCTTGCCGCCGAGGGGATCGTCCGCTTCGTCCCCAACCCGCACCACCGTCGCGCCAAGCTCGTGCAGCTCAGCGAGCGAGGCACGGCATTGTTCGAGGACGCCAGCGCCCGCTGGTTGGCGATGACCGGGGCGCTCGTTGCGGCGCTCGGGTCCGGCGAGGTCGAGCGGGCGGCGGCGCTGCTGCGCGCCTGCCGCGAGCAACTCCAGACCCCTGCCCAAGAGGAGGAAGCCGCATGATCCGCGTCCTGCATCCCATCGCCGGGGCCATTGGCCTGCTCTGCATTGCCGCCTTCTGGACCTCCACGGTCGCCGTCGAGGTGCTGGGCGGCCCCGCCTCCATCCTCGCGGTGAAGGCCGCGATCCTCTGGGGGCTCCTCATCCTCGTGCCCGCGATGGCGGCCGCAGGCGCGACGGGCTTCCGCATGGCAGGCCGCTCTGCCGAGCCGCACGTCGCCCTTAAGCGCCGCCGGATGCCCTTCATCGCGCTCAACGGCCTGCTTGTGCTCGTGCCCTGCGCGGTCTTCCTCCACGCCCGCGCCGCGGTGGGCGACTTCGGGGGAGCCTTCGCGCTCGTGCAAGGGATCGAGCTGCTGGCAGGTGCCATGAACCTTGCGCTGATGGGGTCGAACATGCGCGACGGCCTTGCCCTGACCGGGCGCATCGCCCCGGCCTGAGCGCCGAAGGCGCAGGCCATGCCCCCGCACCCGATTGCCCCTGCCCGCGGGTGGGGCGGGCATCGTCCCCGTGTTGTCCGTCGACAACCGACGCCATGCCCTCACCTCCGCCGCCACGCCGCCGCCACGATCACCGACTTTGAAAAGGGGATGCTTGATATGCCGAAGTTCATCGAGATGGACCGCACCGTCACCCTGACCGATCAGCTCAAGGACGAGGGCGGTCCGGTGGTCCTCGTCAACACGTTTGTCGTGCCACCCGAAGACGCCTACCGGCTCCTTGCTGTCTGGGCCGCGGATGCGGCGATCATGAAGGGGCAACCGGGATTCATCTCGACCCAGCTACACCGCGGCATAGCGGGCAGCGGCACATTTCTGAACTACGCCGTCTGGGAGATAGTCGCGCACTTTCGCGCCGCCTTCAGCAACCCCGAGTTCCAAGCGCAACTCCCCCATTACCCGGAAAGCGTCACTGCGAGCCCTCATCTGTTCCGGCAGACAGCCGTTCCAGGCATCTGTGTTGCTTGAGGCGGCTTGATACCACTTCCGACGCAGGACGAGCAGGCTCCGGGACTCTGACCCGACCCGAGCGACCGCTGAAGGTTTGCTCACCACCAATCAGCACCGTCGCCTGGGTCGGAAGCCAGGCAATCCCTGCGATGCCAGAGGCCGCGCGGGCTGTCCGCCAAACGAACCATTACCGGCGACCCCGGACGTGTCCGCCAATCCTGGTGCAGGTGGAGTGGACCCCTGAAGTGAGACAGGTAAAGTCGGACAGCTCCCAACGAGGAGAACGTACCGATGTCCCTGAGCGAGTCCGGGCGTCACAGCCGGGAGTTCATGCTGAAGGCTGTTGAACGGTTG
>JAABUQ010001858.1_pt1 | contig 43706 bp, 40 predicted proteins | sample 5560001 | NCBI WGS metagenome assembly JAABUQ01 (sample SAMN10711888, study PRJNA513371) | rock metagenome | isolation source: Antarctica rocks | place: Antarctica: Victoria Land, Finger Mt nord | collected 2015-12-18 | reverse complement strand
AGGAGACAACATCGAGATGACGGTGGAGTTGATCCAGCCGGTGGCGATGGAAGAGGGTGTGAAGTTCGCCATTCGAGAGGGTGGTCGGACGGTGGGTGCAGGCATTTGCACCAAGATCGAAAGCTAACACCAAATGTTCGCGTGGGCGCAATTACATTGCGCCTATTGCAGTTTCTGCATTGTTTGTAGAGGCCGATGGATCGCGTCCTCGTGCATGTTTGATACTGGAGAGGACGCGATCCATCGGCCCCTATATAGTCATACTTAAGAGCAACAGATTGACTTAGTGGTAAATATCTGGTAGTACATACGTTATATGCCATAGCCGGATTAACGTCTCAACGTGTATTGTTATAATTAGTATATATAATGGCATGGCAAGGTAGAACCTGAACGGAGGAAAATATGGCAAGCAAAGGCAAAGAGAATCGCATTGTGGTTACACTGGCTTGCACAACTTGCAAGAGCCGTAACTACACGACCTCAAAGAATAAAAGGAATAATCCAGAGCGTCTCGAATTTAGGAAGTTTTGTAACACTTGTCGGGTTCATGCCCCTCACCGCGAAACCAAGTAGAGCGTAAGTACACTGTAGATACTATCCATATAAGGTACGCAATCGCTACTGATTACTGGTCCAGAAAGGTCGAACGTGGCAAACAAAATGGCTGACAAGAGAAAAAATACGAGCCGTCCAGCTTCACAAGCAGCTACGCGGGCAACTCCCAAGACAAACGAAAAGGATCAGCCCGTAAAGAGCATCAGTGCGATGGCTCGTGACGAACGCAAAGGCGTGAAGGAACCGACGAAGGAAGAGAGCACTTCGCCGGTTAAGAGTATTGGCGAACTGGCCCGTGACGAACGCAAGAACGCGAAGGAACCGACGAAGGTGGAGCGCAAAGCGTCTGTCAGGAATAATGTAGCAGCGCTACGAAGTGAGCCGAAAAAAGATCGTGTGGTACAAGAGAGTCGCGTGCGTCGTGACACTAAGGAACCATCCTGGCTTCTGCGTTTTCGCAATAGTCGCGTTGGTCGCTTCGTGTTTGACGCCTACAATGAACTTCGGCATAAGGTGACATGGCCCACTTTTGAGGAAGCACGCAATATGACGTTAATCGTTATTGCGCTTTCGGGAATAATTGGCGCTGCATTAGCTCTCGTGGACTTTGGGTTATATCATCTCTTCTTACTCATCAGCGGCGGTAAGTAACGCGTACATCGGGTTGAGAGGGCACGTGATTGCACTAGTCGCGTAGTTCTATCCCCAGAAACATCATGAGGGAAAACGCCGTGGCAACTGAATATACTAAAGAGGATGGGCAAGCAGAACAGACAAATCCGATTGTGCATCCGTCTACAACGAACCCAGAGGGTATTGAACGCGCATGGTATGCCATCCACACGTACTCTGGCTACGAAAACAAGGTAAGGACGCATCTTGAGGCACGCATTGCATCGATGGACATGCGCAATAAGATCTTCCGTGTTGTCGTGCCGATGGAAGAAGAGGTCGAGATTAAGCAAGGGCAACGGCGTACCGTGCAGCGGAAGACATTTCCAGGCTACGTATTGGTAGAGATGGTGATGAGTGATGAAGCCTGGTATGTTGTACGCAATACACCAGGAGTCACAAGCTTTGTTGGCTCTGGCACACGTCCTATTCCTTTGCAAGAGCATGAGATGAAGACGATCCTGAAACAGGTCACACAGGAAACCGAGAAGCCAAAGGCGAAAATCAGTTTCACAAAAGGCCAGAGTGTTCGTGTCATCGACGGCCCATTCACTGAATTTATTGGTAGTGTTAGCGAAATCAATATGGATAAGAACAAGGTGACTGTACTGGTCTCCTTCTTTGGTCGAGAGACACCTGTGGTTCTCGACTTCTTGCAGGTTGAGAAGATTTAAAACGTTTTCTGAGGAGTTTTAAAATAACATGGCAAAGCGTATCAAGGCTGTAGTCCGTCTACAGATTCCGGCGGGAAAGGCTAACCCAGCACCCCCTATCGGTACGGCACTTGGTCCGCAGGGCGTCAACATTATGATGTTCTGTAAGGAGTACAACGCGCGTACCGCTGATCAAGCAGGGATGGTTATTCCAGCCGAAATCACCATTTATGAAGATCGCTCATTTACCTTTATCACAAAGACGCCACCTGTGCCTGATCTCTTAAAAAAGGCTGTGAACGTTGAGAAAGGCTCCGCGACACCAAACAAGGCAAAGGTTGGTTCAATCAATCGTGCCAAGTTGCGTGAAATCGCTGAGTTGAAGATGAAGGACCTCAATGCTATTGATGTTGAGGGTGCCGAGGGCATGATCGAAGGCACTGCACGAAGCATGGGTATCACCATCGAGTAGTCCTGCCCGAAAGTTACTGCGGTTGTTAGCCTCAAGGAGGGCTTTGAAGAATATGACAGTTAAACACGGAAAAAAATATAACGAAGCTGAGAAGCTTGTTGACAGCTCAAAGCTGTATGAGCCAAAGGAAGCGGTTGAACTGCTTAAAAAGATAAATTACGTCAAGTTCGACCCAACAGTTGAAGTACACATGAAACTTGGCGTAGACCCGCGTCACGCCGACCAGATGGTACGTGGTGTTGCGATGCTGCCAGCAGGAACCGGAAAAGAAGTGAAGGTGCTGGTCTTCGCACAGGGCGAGAAGGTCGCAGAAGCTGAGAGTGCTGGTGCAGACTTCGTTGGTCTTGATGATATCATCAAGCAAATTGAGGCCGATTGGACAGGCTTCGATGTCGCCATCGCTACACCTGATGTAATGGGCAAAGTTGGTCGTCTCGGTAAGAAACTTGGACCACGTGGCTTGATGCCTAGCCCAAAGGCAGGAACGATTACCTTCGATGTTGCCAAGACTATTCGAGAAGTCAAAGCAGGACGTGTGGAATTCAAGGTTGACAAAACAGCATTGTTACATGTTCCTGCAGGTAAGCTTTCATTTAGCGAAGATGCCTTGATGACGAATATTACCTCAATCGTCGATTCTGTTATGCGTGCCAGACCATCGGGCGCAAAGGGGACGTATGTGAAGAGCGTTGTGCTCTCATCCACTATGTCGCCTAGTGTTCGTTTAGATGTTTCTGCTGCAACAGCATTGAAACCGTAACGAAATATCGTTGTTGTACGGGTCTGATTTCATCGCGGTGTGATACATCAGACCCGTACATATTGGTTGCAGATAGGCATTTAGGGGCTTGCTCTTATCGAGAAAACCCTGTATAATAGCGAAAACTACAGTCAACCGAAGACAGCAAGTATGCGGTATGCATCGAAATGACAACATTCAGCTTGCCGAGGTAGTAGACTATTTAGATGCAGATGTAGTATGTTCGTTCCTGCACCTCGTTCTGATGACGAGAGTAGAACATGGTACATGTTGTTGAATAGCATACCTACCTACCTGCCTTCGGTTTATGAAGAACCGAGGGTTTTTTGTATACACTTTGGGGAAGGAGGAAGCATTCGTGCCAACAAAAGAGAAGCAAGAGAAGATTGAAGAGTTAACGGAGAAGCTTGGTCGTGCTACACTTGCGATTCTGGTACAAACACAGGGTCTCAATGTGAAGGACATGAATGAGCTGCGCAATAGAATGCGTGCTGCTAAGCTGGAGTTCCAGATTGCGAAGAATACGTTTCTGCGTATCGCCGCGGAGCGGAACAACATGACAGGTGTTGATAGCAGCATCTTCAATGGTCAGACAGCAGTTGCATGGAGTTTTGATGACGAAGTGAATGCAGCAAAGGTTGTAACCGATTATATTCGTACATCGAGAGCGCTTGTGCTTAAGTCGGGTATTCTTGGTGGTCGTTCATTGACCGCTGAGCAGGTAGATAATCTGGGTAAATTGCCCGGTGGCAAGCAGCAATCGAAGGCCAATGTCTTTGGTATTGTCCAGGGACCCCTGGCAACAACGTATGGATTGGTGACTGCACCATTGCGCGATCTGTGTTACGTGCTACAAGCACATGCTGAACAATTAAATGGTGGCGCTGCCACCGAGTAAGTATCTATAAAGGAGATATAAGAACATGTCCGTAGAGACGATTATTGCTGATATCGAGAAGTTGAATGTGCTCGAACTCGTGCAGTTGAGCAAGACGTTGCAAGAGAAGTGGGGCGTGAGCGCAGCCGCCGCTGTTGCTGCAGGTCCAGCCGCTGGACCAGCCGTCGCTGCTACCGATACAGTTGTAGCACCTGTCGAAGAACAGACCGAATTTGACGCTGTCCTGACAGAGGTTGGTCCTAACAAGATCAACGTCATCAAGGTTGTTCGTGAATTGACCGGACTTGGCCTGAAAGAGGCAAAGGCCGTTGTTGATGAGGCTCCAAAGGCCATCAAGGAAGGTGTCTCCAGAGAAGAGGCTGATTCTATCGCTAAGAAGATGGAAGAGGCTGGCGCTAAGGTTCAAGTTAAGTAATAAAAAGACTTGGGGCGGGTCAGCCTGCCCCAAGTCTTTTTGTTACCTGAAGCTATAGGCGAATTGCGTCTATAGGGCATCCATGCTATAATGCAGAAGTTAGATCGTTGTCTTTCTTATCCTGTACACAGGAGGTGATTTAAGAGCGTGGCATTAAGTTTAGAAGAAAAAACAGAAATTATCGAGAATTCTCGCGTACACGAGACTGATACAGGTTCGCCGGAGGTGCAGATTTCTATCCTGACACGGCGTATCAATCAGATGACTGAGCACCTTAAACTTCATAAGCATGATCTCCACTCGCGTCGTGGCCTACTTATGATGGTTGGACAGCGCCGCCGTTTGCTTTCCTATCTTAGTAAGAAGAGCCCAGACCGCTACCGTGCGTTGATTGCGAAGCTTGGTTTGCGCCACTAATCTCAGGGTTGATGCGGTCGGCGCAATGAACGCCTTTACGAAATGATCTGGCATGCGCCGCGCCGAACCGCTGCTCCCGCGTTTTCCCCTATAGTAGGTTTATTGTATTGAGAAGAGACGAGAGACCAACGCTAACGCTAGGTAGACAGAGAAATCCTCATATGTTGGTTATGAAATATTGAGCAAATAAAGCTGTGTAACCGCAACGTAAAACGAGTCATGTCACAAGGAATATGCTGACGGCTTGGTGAAACTAGACAATAGTTGTATAGTAGTGATGCGGTACCATGTGGTCATAGCAGGAAGCAATCTCCCCAGTGTTTGAGTGAAGTAGAGAAAAGAGTACGCTGGGCGGAGACAAAATAGCAATACGTTTGAGGTGCCAAATAGTCGGAGGAAATATGATTCATCGTCAAGAAGCTGTCATCGGCGGTCGATTAATGAGCATCGAGACCGGGCGAGTGGCAGAGCAGGCCAGTGGCGCAGTGCTAGTGCGCTATGGCGAAACCGTCATCCTGGCAACCGTCGTTGGTAGTAACGAGCCTCGTGAAGGCATAGACTTTTTCCCATTAACTGTAGATGTAGAAGAGCGCATGTATGCTGCAGGAAAAATTCCTGGTGGTTTTATCAAACGGGAAGGTCGAGCAAGTGAACATGCGATTCTTGCCGCTCGACTCACTGACCGCCCTCTCCGCCCTCTCTTCCCCAAAGGGTATCGCAATGATGTACAGGTCGTCATCACCGTTCTCTCTGTAGACGAAGAAAACGACCCAGATATTCTTAGCATTGTCGGTGCTTCAGCAGCACTTAGCGTATCCGACATTCCTTTCTCTGGTCCTGTAGGTGCTGTGCGGGTTGGCTATATTGACGATCAACTGGTTATCAATCCTGTCGAGTCGCAAGCGGCGAATAGCAGACTTGATCTTGCAATTGCAGGCACAGCAGACGCTGTAATGATGGTCGAGGCTGGTGCGAAAGAATTGCCCGAAGGCGTGATGCTTGAAGCGGTGCGCTTTGGTCAAGAGGCAAATCAGGAAATTATCAAGTTGCAGCAGAGGCTGGTGCAGGATGTCAACGTGACAAAGCGTCCCTTCGCAGCTGCACCTGTTGATGAAGACCTGCGTTCAAAGGTTGCTGCGTTTGTGCTACCACGTTTTGAGGCGGCTTTACAGTCAGCTGACAAAGCGTCACGTTCGACAGCATTAAATGCAGTACAGGATGCGCTCATTGCAGAACTGGGAACGCAATATCCTGATCGCTTGAAGGATATCATCACCTTCTATGAAAAAGAGTTGAAGGCGTATGTGCGCAACAACATTTTGGATAACGGTGTACGTCCCGATGGACGTGATCTGAAAACGATTCGTACTATCAGTTGTGAAGTTGGCTTACTGCCACGTACACATGGCTCTGCCATCTTTACCCGTGGTCAGACACAGGTGCTAAGTGTTATCACACTTGGCTCTCCTGGTGATGAGCAGATATTGGATGGACTTGGCTTTGGTGGTAACAAACGTTTCATGCACCATTATAACTTCCCGCCCTATTCAACGGGTGAAAGTAAGCCAATGCGTGGTCCTGGTCGTCGTGAAATTGGACATGGCGCTCTTGCGGAACGCGCTATCGCGGCTGTCATCCCACCACAGAATGAGTTTCCTTATACCATTCGTGCCGTTTCAGACATTCTTTCGTCCAATGGTTCGACCTCAATGGGCTCAGTGTGTGGTACAACACTCGCGCTGATGGATGCAGGTGTTCCTATTCAGGCACCTGTAGCAGGTGTGGCAATGGGCCTCATCACTGGTGAGGGTGAGCGTGCAGGCAAGTGGGCCGTGTTAAGCGATATTCAGGGTATTGAAGATGCGCTCGGCGACATGGACTTCAAGGTCGCGGGAACGGCTGATGGCATAACCGCGCTGCAAATGGATATCAAGGTCAAGGGCATTACTTACGAAATTATGGCGAAGGCTCTTGAGCAGGCACACGAAGGTCGCATGTTCATCATGGAGAAGATGCTTGACTCGATTGATGCTCCCCGCGAGGAGTTGTCAGGCTATGCGCCACGCATTCAGACCATCAAGATTAACCCTGATAAGATTGGTGCAGTCATCGGACCAGGCGGTAAGATGATTCGCAAGATTCAAGAGGAGAGCGGGGCCAAGATCGACATTGAGGATGATGGCTCGGTCAACATTTCCGCAACTACAGGCGAGGCAATGCAGATTGCAATGGACGCTGTGCGTGGTCTTACCGAAGAGGTAGAGGTTGGTCGTATCTATACAGGTACAGTACGCCGCATTGTAGACTTCGGCTGCTTCGTGGAAATTCTCCCTGGCAAAGAAGGGCTGGTACGTACCTCGCAGTTAGCTGACTATCAGGTGATGCGTCCCGAGGACGTTGTTTCCGTCGGTGATGAAATCACGGTGATGGTGATTGAGGTTGATCCTCAGGGACGTATTAATCTCTCACGCCGTGCGGCCTTGAGTGGCGAAATGCCCTCACAGGCCGAGTTAGAGAGTGAGCGTGGTCCGAGCCGTGGTGGTCCAGGACGCGGTGGCCCAGGTCGCCCAGGCGGTGGCTACGGAGATCGCGGCGGCAATCGTGATCGCGAAAGTGGTCCGCCCAATCGCGGTGGCTATGGTGATCGTGGCGGCTACGGAGACCGCGGTGGTAATCGTGACCGTGGGGGCTATAATGACCGCAGCGGTGGCGGTTATAACAATGATCGTAGTAGTGGTGGCGGTTTTGGACAACGCCGACCTATGGGTCCTGGCGGAAATAACCGTAACGCAGGAGGGCCTCCGCGCCGTGACGGTGGTTTTGGACAACGCCCACCGGAGCGTCGCTGGTAATACATGTAGTAGTCTACTAATCGTCATTTGAGAGGACGCGACATGCAGGGAGACCGCAAGGGTCTCCCCTCCATGTCGCCCCGTTGCCAGATGGAGGGGAGACCCTTGCGGTCTCCCTGCCCTCTCCAAATGGTGATTTCCTCTCGATTGACGATTGGTGGACTAGTGGACCGATACATCGGTCCCTACTAGTCGGTCAAACTTCATGTGTCACTTCTCAAAAGCAGGAATGCAAGTGACACATGAAGAGTGTCAGAGTATTACATTCTCATTTTTGATGAAATTATTTTTTTAAGAAGAGGAAACGATGGCGATGTCGTCAGAGGAGATACTACGGGAGGTTGCCGTAGAGGTCTCTACCTGCTCCAAATGTAATCTCTGTAAGGGGCGTACCAAAGCAGTACCTGGTGAGGGCACACCTAACGCCAAGGTACTCTTTATTGGTGAAGGTCCAGGCTTTCATGAAGATAAGCAGGGTCGCCCATTTGTTGGTCCCGCCGGACAATTTCTTGATGAATTGCTGGCAAGTATTCAACTGAGACGCGCCGATGTGTTTATTACAAACGTTGTAAAGTGTCGTCCGCCGAATAACCGCGATCCATTACCAGAAGAGATTAAGGCCTGCGATAATTACCTTGATCGCCAAATAGAGGCTATTCAGCCGCAGGTGATCGTGACATTGGGCCGCTACTCTATGACAAAGTTCTTTGGGAACGAGAAGATTAGCACAGTTCACGGTCGTGCTCGTAAGGTTGATGGTCGCGTATGCATTGCTATGTATCATCCAGCGGCAGGATTGCATCAAGTCAGTCTTAAGGATATTATTCGTGAGGACTTCAGAAAGATTCCTAGAATCATTGAAGAGGCTGAACGCGTAGGTGTTGAGGCACAGGCTGCAGCAGAGAAGGCAAAAAAAGAGGAGCCCCCAGAACAGCTCTCGCTGTTCTAGCAACAATTTTAGTAGCTTCGTAAAAAAAGTGGAGTGTAGTTCGTGATGCAGACCTACACTCCACTTTTTTACAAAGATGCTAAGAAAGTGAAGTATTTACTTGTTTCTGTTAAGACAATTGGTTATACTCAATGAAGAGGACGATATTCTACTTCTTTAATAAGGGGGAAACCCATCTATGTATGACACGCTCAAAAAAATCTCTTATGCTGTCTCTTTTGCACTGCTACTAGCACTTTTTTTAGCTTTTAGCAAGAGTTCTGCCTCGTATGCCTCTACGCATACATCTCTGACAAATGCTGTCTCTGCTGCGAGTACTCAATCAGGGTATATAACAAGTACTGCTAATGTACGTTCTGCTCCGAATACGAATAGTAAACTTGTCGCTACTTATGCTCCAAGCAAGAAGGTTACGGTATATGCCTCAGTTACTGGACAAGCTATCTGGAGCGATAATGCTACCTGGTATCGCGTTTCAAGCCTCAATAGAGCTCCCCTCTACGTCTATGCAGGATTGGTCGTGATTACCACTGACAATGGTGATACTAGCTCGACATCCTTAAGGGGAAAAGTTATTGTTGTGAGTCTCTCTCACCAGTGGCTGCATGCCTACCAAGATGGCAGAGAGGTGTATAATGCAGCGATTATGAGTGGGCGACCTGCATTGGCAACACCAACGGGTACGTATCATGTCTTTGCGAAGTTAAGTCCCACCACGTTTTATTCACCATTTCCTCCAGGTTCGCCTTACTGGTATGCTCCAACACATATCAATTATGCTTTAGAATGGAAAGTTGGTGGGTTCTTCCTGCACGACTCCTATTGGCATTCTGTGTATGGTCCTGGCACGAACAAATCGCATTATGACCCTGTCGATGGTTTCCAAGAGGGCTCGCATGGCTGTGTCTCGATGCCTTTTAGTGCGGCTGTATGGCTGTACCACTGGGCCCCTATCGGCACAACGGTGCAGGTCAACGCATAGTTTTTCTGTATTCATGCCTGTCGGAAATCATGACAGGGCTTGCCCCTGTCATGTCGCCCCTATTCGCCCGCGCTCGCGCCGATGACAAAGGCATCTATCTCGCTTAATTTTCCTCGCCAGTAGGGAACTTTGCTTTTGTGACCTGCGCTCATAATTGTGGTGTCGCGTAAATGGACATAGCGAAAGACAAAGGGAAGTCCCTCTGGCCCTATTTCTGGCTGATCTGCAGCGGGAATAAGAGCTGTGTAGTACTCGTGCAGAAAGTCTGCGGTTTCTGGTTCCTCTTGCCGATACGTCTTTTCGTGAAGATCAATGTAAAATTGGGTATAGGCGGCTGTGCCGATTAGCGTACCGAAGACAAGCAGGCCATGCATTTGAAACATGACCTCTAGCTCAACCTGCTGTTGCTCTACCAGGCGTACCCACGTTTGTAGTGCAAAATCTTGTTCGCCATATTCTTTTAACCAGAGCCCACGACGTTCTGCTTTTGTAAGCGGGCGAAACGCTGGATCAACTGCTTGTGCAAAATCATTTTCTTGTTCTGCCATTATAATGCCTCCATGATATTTTTCTCTATTATACCCACCTAAAGGAGCTATTGAACATCGTATGTTGTTTGTCATGAGCGTACACCGAAGGTTGTACGCTCATGACAAATAACATATAAAGCGCCTACTTGCAGTTATGTCACGTAAGCAGTACAATAGTAGTCCAATTCTATATATGCATCTGCTTGAAAAGGAGGATTTTGCGACGTATGAGTACAGTACAGGTGACGGCTACACTCTTTCAATTGCAGCAGTTTGATCTTGAGCTAGACCGTTTGGCGGCAGAGAAGCAGAGTGTGACGCAAGCACTGCAAGGAAATACTGCGTTGCACAAGACGCGAATAGCGTATACGGTTGCGCAGCAACAACTACACACTGGTGAGCAAGCACAGAAGGAAGCCGAGTGGTCGCTTGAGGATATAAGTCGCCGTCTTGCAGCACAGGAGCAGCGACTCTATAGTGGTGTTGGTGTCAATTCAAAGGACCTCAACTCGTTGCAACAAGAGGTACAACGGTTGCGTGCGCAACACCATCGTCAGGAAGAGGTTGTGCTGGAGGTAATGGATACTACCGAGGTACTCCAGGAGACGGAGCAGCGTATGCTACGCGAGCTACAAAAAGTGGAGGAGGAGTGGCAAACAGAGAGTATGACACTGGTTGGGCGTCGTGAGCAGTTGGAGCTGCGTCAACAGGAGACTCAGGCGAAACGCGCACAGATAGCGACAACTATTCCTGCTGATTTGCTGCAACGCTACGATGCGATGCGCCGAACAAAGCAAGGCAGAGCGGTCTCTAAGGTGGAGCAGAGTTCATGTCAGTGGTGCCGTGTGATCCTGACACCAAGTGAGTTGCAGCGTGTGCGTATCAGTGCTGACCTGCAAACATGTACAAACTGTGGGCGAATTCTGTATTACGAACGATAACTTGAATTGTCTCATTTCCTCCTCACGATAGAGATGCAATGACGCTCCTCACATGTCAATGTAGACATGTATATGCCTGTTTTATTGAGAGAAAAACATATTTTGTAATCTTTTAGTTTGAAGTCTTGCATTTTCAATCGATTTGCTGTATTGTCAATCTCATCAGACCGTAAAAGCGGCATAAAAGGAGATTGGCCGATAGTATGTCTACTACAACTACTGCGCTCACTACAATACTTCCCCCAACACTTGAAAAGGCTCCCCCACGGCGTATAGAGTATCATGCAACTGTCCACGACTTACCCCCTGATGAACGCCCGCGTGAACGCTTGCGCAACGAAGGGGCCGAAAACCTGTCACAGACCGAACTACTGGCGATTATACTGCGCACAGGCACACAGCGCGATAATGTCCTCGAATTAGCTGGCAAACTGCTTGCCAAGTATGGTGGACTCAAGGGACTAGCACGTGTAAGCTTTGGCGAACTCAGTAATGAGCATGGATTAGGCGAGGCGAAAATAGCACAATTGCTTGCAGCCCTAGAGATTGGTAAGCGACTGGGTAGGGTTTCATCGGAAGAAAAGTATCAGATTAAGTCAGCGGACGATGCAGCGAATCTTGTGCGTATGGACATGATGTATTTAGCGCATGAAGAGATGCGCATCCTTATTCTTGATACAAAAAACCATGTCGTAGAAAATATCGCGCGTTACAAAGGAACCGTGAATAGTTCTGTGTTGCGTGGTGCTGAAGTATTTCGTGGCGCCGTCATTCGTAATTGTCCCAGCGTCATCGTGGCACATAATCATCCGAGTGGCGATCCTACGCCTTCGCCAGAAGACATGGAGATCACGCGCCAGCTTGTGGATGCGGGAAGATTGTTAGACATTGAATTACTCGATCACCTTGTCATTGGCAATCCAAGATATGTAAGCCTGAAAGAGCGCTTGCGTTGGTAAATAGAAACAACGGATGGAGATGATATACCATCTCCATCCGTTGTTCATGTATACCGCAACAACTGTTTACGCTTTCGCGGCGGCCTTCTCGCCCTTACGCCGTTTGGGGCGTGCGCCGTTTTCTTCGGAGGCTTTCTCACCTTTGACGGTTGAGGGTTCGAGGGCAGTGTTAAGAACATCGCGCACATCAGTAGCATAGACAAAGGTCATTTGTTCACGCAGTTCCTTTGGAAGGTCTTCCAAAAGGTCTTGCTCATTCTTTTTAGGAAGAATGACGGTGCGGATACCGGAACGGTAGGCCGCGAGTACCTTCTCTTTAATGCCGCCAATGGGCATAACTTTGCCACGGAGCGTGATTTCGCCAGTCATGGCAACATCGGAGCGTACTCTACGCCCACTTGCCAGCGAGACCAGGACAGTTGCCATTGTCACACCGGCAGAGGGTCCATCCTTTGGTATGGAGCCCGCAGGAACGTGAATATGAATGTTCTGGTCCTCAAACACATTTGAGTGTAGACCAAGAGCTTCTGCATTGGAACGTACATAGCTCAAGGCTGCTGTTGCAGACTCTTTCATCACATCGCCGAGTTGTCCAGTGAGTGTGAGATGACTATCTTTGCCGGGCATTGCTGCCGCTTCAATGAAGATGATTTCACCACCGACTGGTGTCCATACCAGACCTGTAGCAATACCAGGGCGATCGATGCGCTCGGCTGCCTCCTCAAAGAAGCGTTGGCGACCCAGGTAGTCTGTAAGTTGCTCAGGTGTGACAGTAATAGGTGTCTTTTTGCCCTCCGCGATTTGCTTTGCCACCTTGCGTGCGAGTGACCCAACCTCGCGTTCGAGATTACGCACACCAGCTTCACGTGTATAATCACGTGCGATACGTCCCAGTGTGTCATCACCTACGATCAGTTCGCCTTCGTTCAGGCCGTTTGCCTCAAGCTGTTTTGGCAACAGGTAGTTACGGGCGATATGAACCTTCTGTACTTCAGTGTAGCCTGATAGTTCCAGGATTTCCATACGGTCACGTAACGGGGCTGGTATTGGCTCTAACGAATTGGCGGTTGCGATAAACATGACTTTGGACAGATCAAAGGCCAGGTCCAGGTAGTTATCGCGGAAGTTGTAGTTTTGTTCTGGATCCAACACCTCAAGCAGGGCAGAGGAGGGATCACCGCGCCAATCGGCTCCAACTTTGTCTACTTCGTCGAGCATAATCACGGGGTCGTTGGATTCGACACGACGCAGTGTTTGGATGATGCGACCCGGCATAGCTCCAATATAGGTGCGGCGATGTCCACGAATCTCGGCCTCGTCACGAATACCACCAAGCGACATACGCGCGAACTTGCGACCGAGTGCGCGTGCAATTGACTGGCCGAGCGATGTTTTGCCAACTCCGGGCGGACCAACAAAGCAGAGAATCGGTTCACGATTGATCTGGCGTACCGCCTGTTGAGAGTGAAGTGGCTGTGTCGGGCGTATATCCTCGGTCTCAATGCCATTTTCAATTGTTGTGGTCTCTTTGCTCCGTTCGACCTGTTCGGCCTTGCGGTCTTCTTTCAGGCGACGCACCGCAAGGTACTCAAGAATGCGGTCCTTGATTTTTTCCAGGCCGTAATGGTCCTGATCGAGAATTTGACGTGCATGTGGCACATCAATCTGTTCGCCGGTGGATTTACTCCATGGCAAGCTTGCAAGCAGTTCCAGGTAGGTACGGATGATGCTGTATTCGGGCGAGACCGTTGGGAGCTTTTCAAGGCGCGACAATTCTCTGTTTGTCTCTTTGAGTGCCTCTTCAGGCATTTTCGCCTGATCAATTTTAGTGCGCAGTTCGTTGACCGTGGCCTGCTCTTCGCTCTCCTCGCCCAGTTCACGTTGAATAGCCTTGAGTTGTTCACGCAAGAGATATTCGCGCTGCATCTTGCCCATCTCTTCCTGGGCACTGGTCTGTATCTTCTTGCCCAGTTCGAGGATCTCTAGCTCATGCGTCAAGAATGCACTCAACTGTTGCATCTTCTCGCGCACAGAATCGAGTTCGAGCAACTTCTGGCGTAGTTCTAGGTCCATTTGCACAAAGGTAGCGATCACATAGACGACCTGACGCGCCTCTTCAAGATTTAATGTGGCGGCTGCGACACCTTCTGGCACGTTCTGCACAAGCGCAACGAGACGCTGGAAGTAGTTGATGACGTTGCGCTTAATAGCCTCGGTCTCATTGTCTTCTTCTTGTACGTCTGGTTTAGGTGTGACATGCGCCATGAGATAGGGTTTTTCTTGTGTGAACTCGCCGATTTCGACGCGCTCAAGTCCCTGCACCGCGATCTGAATGGTGCCATCGGGCATGCGGAACATACGCCCAACACGCGAAACCGTGCCAATCTTGAAAATGTCGTCTGGACCAGCCTGATCCAGTTCCGCCGACTTTTGGGCGACGAGCACGACGAGGCGATTGCCGCGCATCACGTCGTCAATCAAGCGGATAGAGCGCTCTTGACCAACGCCAAGAGGTTGCACTGCGAATGGATAGACAACGACGTCTTTCAGAGGGAGAACAGGCAAGATGTCGGGAATATTCAAGTTTTCGTCATCATCGGAACGACGACGACGCGATTCCTGATCCATGAAACCCGGACCTTCAAAGCTGAAACGTTGATGGCGCAACCCTTCCTCATCACGTGTGTCGTCTGTGTCATCTTCTGGCGTCTCAATGTCGGACGCAGGTTTGTCAGCAGTGTCAGGAGTAACGACAGGAGTATCTACGTCTACGGGTGCGTCCTGCTGCTCATCAGGCTGAATGACAGTCTCATCTACTGGCTTGTCGAGGTCTATTGCTTGCTGAATATATTTTTCTTTCATATTTTCTCAATTCATATAACGGGTAATACAATTACTCTTTTATCGTGCTACGTTGAATACGTACACGTTCGGTTTTAGTTTCTGGTAACTTGGGTAAAGTAACGTGTAAAAAACCATTTTCATAGCGAACAGTTACAGCATCGCGCTCGATGGGTGACGCAATAAAGACTTCTACGCGAAATGGACCGTAGCGAATTTGGGCTTCATGATAATACAGATTTTGTTGATAAGCTGGCTCTTCATGTTCATCACGGCGTTCGCCAGTGATGACCAGCGCATCCTCATAGAGTGTGACCTCGATCTCTTCCTCTTTCATGCCAGCGAGTTCGACTTTGATGGTCATCCGTTCCGCTGACTCGAAAATGTCTGCGAGAGGTCGCCATGTCGCCGAGCGGTAGAGCAAAGATTGTTGTTGGCTTTGGCGCAAGGCCTCATTGAGCAGTTGCCGATAATGCTGCTCTAGTTGTTTTTGTGTACCATCCGTATAGCGGTAGGTCACATGGCGATAACGCATCCGCATAGTTCATTCCCTCGCTAGTAGGGACCGATATATTACGTCCTCGTCTTTAATCAAAATGTTAGCAGGACAGGGCAAATCAGTCTATACAGACATTCTTAATAGGTATGACGTAAAAAGGCAAAAGGTACAAAGCATACATGGTGCGCGTGTCATGCTTGTGTCTTTTGCCGCTATAACATATCTGGGCCAAATATTATTCCTCCGTTGATTATTGCACGGGGGCCGCGATTTTGCAAGCAAGTTCAGCGAATGTTTGACGAGTTCCTATTCATATGCTACTATATTTCTATGTTTCCTTCAATGTTTATTCTGTAACCATTTCTATTTGCAACTAGTAGCGCGTGATTGAAGGATGACCATGACGGTCGTCCCTATGACGATGAGGGCAAGAGACAACATGATCACGCAAGGGATCAAACGTTGGCTGCAAAGCCTTTTCGCGTGGTGGCCTTGGAGACATGCTTCAGAGGATGACTACGCGCAAACTCCTGGTACCCTAAACAAGGGGACTACGCCAGAGGCACTGTTTTTTACAACAGTCGATGGGCCGTATGCGCAGCCAGCACAACCCGGCATCACATCTGTCGCTGTTGAGCCAATAGAGGAAGATACAGTTCTCGAGAGCGGGCGACCTACGCCTGAAGAACGCTCTTTTTCAGCCTTAAAACCTGGTACAGAGGATAGTAGTCCTCTCCCTATTTCAGAAGAGAAGACAAAACCCGTGCAGGGGAGTGGTACGGTTGCGCAAGAAACACCCGCTCCAACCCCACAACAACGTTTGGAGTTTATGCGGTATCTCGTGGAGCGTGGCATTGTAAACGAAGGACATACAAAAAAATAATGCTAGAGCGAACAAGACAGGAGCCAAGCTCCTGTCTTGTTCGCTCTAGCATTATGCTGTTCAATTGACAAAATTCATTAGACGATCTTTTCCTGAAGGTGAGTGCTAGAGAACAACTCGTCCCAATTTGTTGCTGTAAGTATGTGATTGGAGCCGTTGTCGCCACTTCCAGGCCATACATTCGGCTCGTAGGGGTACCAGCCACCAAGCAAGCGTAGTTGAAACCGCTCAAAGTTTGGTGTGCTGCCATAGCCCGCGAACAGACTCTCCCACCAGCGAGTATGAAAGGGAAGAGTTTGGGCGAGTTCACGACACACGGAAAGGACATCGACCACACTTGCACCTGCTGAGGATACTTCCATATCGGTCACACCAGTAACCTGCCAATATCCGTTCTCTTGTTGGAAGAAGAATTGTTCAAGGTGACAATCTCCATGTACGAAGCGCAGCGGTGTGTAATCAGTGGCAAGTTCTTGGGCTATCGTTGCGAGGCGTTGCTCAAGATGTTGTACCATTACATCCGAAACTGTTGAGCGCATTGCTTGTAGCCAAGCCAGTGCATCTTTCTGACATTGCTTCGCTGTCCAGATACCATGTTGCCATGCATTCTCGTCGGGCGGCCCCTTTGGTCCGTCGTCTCTCATCAAATAGCCAGGATACGAAAAGGTAATCGCATGCATTTGTCGTAAGTAGTCACCGAGAGTATGCAGCAATGCATGTGTCTCTTGCCCAGTGGCACGCTTGAGAAGTGTATCCAATGGCTCGCCTTGTATTTTTTTTGTGAGGATAAAGGGTTTACCAAAGGGATTGTTCTCGTCTTGGGCAGCCAGCAGTACGTCAGGGGATGCTATGCCGTGCGAAGCAAGAATGTGCCATGCGCTCTGTTCGTGTTCGACGCAATATGAGCTGGAGTTAGGGTCGGTGTACCAACCCTTTGTAAATGTTTTCAGGAAGAATGTTTCGTTGTCACAGTGAACACGATATACGTGATTATATTCATGAGCGGTTGTGACTCTGGTGTGCCCTTCAATACCAATTGAGCGCAATATTTCTTGTGCTTGTGCTACAGAAAGAGAGTAGGTTTTATGCTCACGTTTGATGCCGCTTGCTCTGAGCCAGAAATCTTCTAAAGGTAGCTCATCCTGATTTTTTGATGCTTGGTCTTCCATAAATTCTCCTTGCAACACATAAGGCGTAATAAATCAGGCTCCTACAGATGGTTTCATCTCTTGTAGGACTTCTTCCAAATGCCTTTCGCTATTTGTGTCGTTTCGCCGTACCGCATCGATTTCGTTCTCGAAGATGCGGCGCACGATGGCGACGGTGTTGGCGTAGGTTGAGTCCATACCGAAGTAGGAGAGACTGCCCGCGCCGAGATTTTTGCCACGGGTGTAGGGTGTGTCTGATGCGTAGTGTAGAATGCCCAATTCATAGGGCAGACGCGCGAAGTTGATGTTTTCGCCAACCGGATAGCGCAGCAGGTACTGATCTTCATACACAGCGTTGAGATAGGGACCACTTTCCATCTCAACGACGGTGTAGTTGGCATGATAATAGAAATCCAGGTATTGACGATTTTGTAGATAGGTGCCTTTCACGGATACAGCTTTTTGGTTGTCGAGGACCGAGCCATAAATCAGGTAGGGCTGCACGTCCTGAACCAGGAAGCAGTTGTCGAGCCAGAAGGTGTTCTGGCTGTGCTCGTCCATAACGACATTAGAAATCATGACATCGCCAATGCTGCCGTTGAGCGTTGCAGCTTTGCCCAGGATGTAGATACCACGAATCTGTGTCGTGTTTTCCATGATTTCGCGCATCATCCGATAGGCCGCCATGCCCAGTGGATAGTCGATATTGAGAATGATGGCTTTACTTTGTGCCAGGGCATCCATGTGCGGCATACGGCAGCGTGGGTCGATCTCGGTGGGATGGAGCTTGGCAAGGTCGATGATTTGCGCGTCGATTTCCAGGCTGTGCCGTGCACCTACGTGCCAGATACCATGCTCCTGATCCTCTATACTCCGGTTACTCAGCGCCCTCTGACCCATTGGAGTACGCACCCATTCACGGGCCGCGAAGTACAGGAAGTTTTGCCAGTTGCCTGGAACCTCCCCCTGCTGAATTTTGCGGCACTCTTCAGCGAGATAGGGGTCTTGCCCACTCAGCGCGAATTGGATCAACTCCTCTTCTCGGTTAAGAATAGAGCCACTGATGAGATTGACGAGGCTGTGTGTGTTGCTTGAGACAAAGTAGATTGGACGATCCTGCAAATGCAGTGTGTCGAGCAGGTTTTTTACTGGAGTCCACCACTGACGCGTGGCGCGTACATAGCCAACGTGCGAGCCACCAAGCATGCGCAGACTGAAACTCTTGCGGTGCTTGCCGATGATATGCAAATTTTCCCATACATGATCGCCCCAGATGAGTTCTAAGCGCTGCCAATCGTCGGGCGCGATGTGCAGACGTTCACGCAAGACCTTACTGATCTCCGCAAAGACAGGCGAAGTACGATCCATGTGCGTCTCTAAGAGTTGCATGGTGGTTGGGTCGGCATTGAGGAGATAGTACATCTTGTCCCATTCGATCTGGAAGGCGACAAGAACAGGCACAATATCATCTGTGTCGCTAACGCTAGCAACGTAGACTGCAAGTGTCTCCATGCCATCATAAAACCATTTACGGCGGCGCGCTGAGGCGGTTACAGCGTGCCACGTATCGACGTGATAGCCATGCTGTAGGAAGACTTCTTCTGATTGACCTAACAGCACACGGTTACAATGAATGATGGAGGCGGGAAGCCGCAGCACACTATAGATGAACGCCGACATGTCGGGGTAGGGAGAGCGTGCATCAGGATGGAGGCTAGAGTCGATATTGTAGTGCGCCTGTACCAGTGCTTTGAGGCTGATTTCGCCGGAACTTCGTAAAAGCGTGTTATAGGTGCGGATGTAGAGTTCTACGTCGCGTTTGCCTGCCTCATGATATTTCTCGCCGTGTTCAAAGGCGGGTGTTACGGCTGTGTGTCTTGTGCCGTCTATGTTGTTGTCCTGTGTTTCGAGAAGTTCGTCATCTACCTCGTGTAGGGCCAATTCTTGTGAGTCTGAAAGTGTTTCGTGTTCCATATGTTCACCAAGTGTATATTGTGGATTGTGAAATGCATCAAAGTTTTTACGTTTACGTGCCATGCGTCTTTATCTCTCTTCTTTGAGCGTTATGTCATCTTGTCTTCTGTTATTTCCAACTATTATACTCGGTGTGAGAAGGGTAGTGGTAGATGCTAAAAGGAATGTTGACACGTACAGGACAATAGAAGAGAACTTTATCGAAAGAACACACGGAGAAAAATTACTTGATAGCATTCACAGACCTTTCTTCTGTCCTCGCACAAAAACCACTTGGCCTTGTCTTTGATATTGACGGCACACTCAGTCCAATTGCCCCCACGCCACAAGCGGCCTATCTCTACCCTGGTGTTGCCGATATGCTTGAATATCTGCGGCACCATGCACATGTCGCAATTATGACCGGGCGTGAGCTACGCGATGGTGCACGTCTCGTCAACGTTGACAATGTGACGTATATTGGTACACACGGTTTAGAATGGAGCGACGGCCTTCCATCTACACACGAGGTGCAAATTGTGCCAGAGGCCATGCGCTATGTTGAGCCAGGGCAACGATTGCTCGATCTTGTACAACAGCACCTGGACAGCTTGCCAGGAGTGATTGTGCAGCGCAAAACGGTTGGTGGCACGCTCCACTATCGTGGTTCAGTCAATCCTGAGCAGACACGTGTACAACTACTGGCACTGCTCGAGGAGCCTACACGTCAATCTGGAATGCGTCTCGGCGAGGGCAAGATGGTTGTCGAGGTGCTGTCACCACTAGCAATCAACAAGGGGCAAGCTCTACGAAGCTATGCACAACGTTTTAACTTACAGGGCCTTGTCTTCGCGGGCGATGACCGTACAGACCTTGACGCGATACTAGAGGCAGAGCGGCTTCGGGAAGAGGGACGGCTCACACTTTCTGTGGTTGTGAAACATGCCGATACACTGCCAGACCTGCTTGCCCATGCCGACATCCTTGTAGACGGTGTGGAGGGAATGGCCCAGCTTATGCAGGAGATGGTGCAAAAAATAAAATAGGATAAAAAATGATGCACTGTATTAAGCCTCGCTTAACACAGTGCATCATTTTTTATCCTAGATTACATGAGCAACGAGATCGTTGTCAGTGGCCTGCTGATGCACTTCAACAGGCTCTGATGACGTAGTGACTGGATGGTCTATCAGTTCATTGATGTCACTGATTTGTTTTGTCAACCAGGTATTAAGGTCGTTACGCTCTACCGCTTGCTGTGCGAGCTGCCATTTTGTATGTCGCTCCTCTTTGGAAAGTGTTACCGCTCTGTAGAGGGCTTGTGCCGTCTCGTTTACGTCGGTTGGAGACGTGGGGATTGACCCCTTCGCAAGTTGTTGAAACGCGCCTGCCGTGCGCGAAAGCACCAGCACACCATCGCGCTGGTTGACCACCGGTCCCTCTTTGGCGACCAGATTCATGCCATCAATAATTGGGTTCACCAGCAGAACATCATAATATTGCATCGCTGCAAGGGCGCGAGTACGGTCGTTATCACAAAAAGCGGTAATCGGAGTCCAACTCGCTGTTCCGTATTTCTGGTTAATGGTCTGTATTGCATCCATTACATCCGAGCTGTAGCGGCGGTAGATGGGTAATGTCTGACGTGATGGGACAAGAAATGCCAGGAATGTTACCTTTCCGTGCAGTTCGGGATGTTCTTCAAGCATCTTGTCATACGCTTGAAAACCACGCAAAATGTTTTTTGTTGGCTCAATGCGGTCTACACGCATAATTGTGTGTTCGCCCAACAAGGGTTGAAGCTTCTCACCTGCACGTTTGCCTGCAACGCTGTTGACAACACGGCGTTCCTCTGTCACCGAGATCGAGATAGGATATGCTCGTGCATGTGTACAACGTCCTTGCCAGCAGATGGTGCCTTCCTCGAAATCAACCTCTGCATCGTCGAGGAGTGTGCGTGCTCCCTCCAAAAAGTTCCGGGCGTCGCGCTCAGTTTGGAAGCCGATGATATCATTGCCGATAAGGCCAGTATAGATGTCGAGCGCAATATTGCTGGGCAAGAAATGCCAGCAACGTACATCGGGCCAGGGAATGTGGATAAACTGCTGCATGATAATATTTGGATGAACCTTACGGATCATCGCGGATGCCAGGTACAACTGATAATCATGAAGCATGACGACAGGGGTTGACGTTCCGCGCTCAATCTCAGCAATCACCTCGTCGGCAATGGCTTGATTCGCCACACGATAACCATTGTTCCATGCATCTTGTAACTGATTTGCCGAGGAAGAGTCCTGGGTTGGATCATACAGGTAATGCTGCAGAAACCAGAGAAGCTCGTTACTGATCTTCTCGTAGTGTTTACGATAGGCGCTTTTGGGGATGGCAACATAGCGAAGGTCCATCTTCTGACCACGTATTGGTGAGCGAAGAACTCCCCCGTTGTGTTGCGCCTCCTTGACCGCTACGCGGTCCCCCTCAGTCATAGTCATTGCCACCCATGTCACATCCATACGGTTTCCTGCGTCGATCAACGCAGTAACCATGCCACCCGCACCACGTCGAGGTTTGAGTGTTTTATCTTGACTCAATTGGTATTCGACAGGGCCACGATTGGAGGCGATAATGAGTCGATGAGCGTGTAGTAACTCTGGAAGAGGTGCGCTTATCGTCATGCTCGTTGGCATGAATATATCCTTTCTAACAGGTGCATCCTGTTCTAAGCCTTGAGACCGTGGATTCCGTGGGAACCTACAGGTGCAACATCGCTCCCGCAAAGAAGACGTGTATAGCACGGTCTGAATCTGTTCTGACACGAGAACACACAACATTACGTATAGTGATATACGTAGGTACTAAGACAAACAGGCACCATAGAATATGTTACCATACAATGACTAACAATTTCTAGTCTCTTGTATATATGGTTCCTTAGTATGATCTGTTAGTACGCGTTTCTACATTGTAAAACGTCAAAATGGTATCAATCAACGCTAAGAAATTTTTCATTTTTTGACGCGTTTGAATACATCCAATTCGACTCAAGACAAATGAAATATAGTGATGACACATTGTGTTTCATTTGTTCATAGAAGATGAAGGGAAAGGACATGACAGTACGAAGGTACCATTTGCACTACATCGCTAAGAGAGAACCGTTCTACTTAAAGAGAAACAAAGAAAAATAAAGAGAAATAGTACCCATAATTCCCTATAACTTGCAGACAGAGAAGTGACATGCTACTATTTGCCAACGAGACAAAGTAGGGTTGTGACGTCTGCCAAACTAGCGCAGTATTGAGAGGAGTACATCACAGTGGAAGAGACGAAAGGCCGGAGGACATGGTTCTGGCGTATCATAGATTTTATTAATCCATTGCGCGACCCAAGCCTGACCGTTGCCGCTGTTCTGACCTTCATTGAGGAGGTGGGCCAGCCGGATGCCTGGTACTCAATCATTATCGTTGGACTTCTCAACTGGTTAGCCGTGCGTGGTATAGTCTGGCTTGTTGTCAATTTCACCTTTGCTTCCACCTTTATTTCGCGCCGTGTCTGGTGGGCGATCAAACATCCACGTTTGGCATGGCGTATTCTCGACGCGGTTGGACATGAAGAGATTGTTATTGGTGGGCTACCCTCTCTCTCCGAAGGTATTATGCTGCAAGATGGTACGGCTCTGATGAGTCCTTCTCTTGGCGCAAGTGGTATTCATGTGATCGGCGAGATTGCGGCAGGAACCGAAGTTCCCCTACTTAGCATGCCAAATGGTCAAATGGCCCCTGATTTTGCTACATTAGCCAATACTGGCATGTTGCCCGGATTGAACTCTGGCTACTTCAATGGCAATTCTTCACAACAAAGTATGTTTTCGGGTCAGTACGCTGGTCAGCCGCAGATGGGCTTTCCACAGACAGATGGGTTCCCACAAAGTTTTCCGCAGCGTCCTTCGGAAGAGGAAGAGCGTTTGCGTCAGCAGGTTGACGCTTATGCGCGTTTACTTGACGATTGGATACAGTTCACCGAGGAGAAGTGGCGTACGGTTAGTGATAGTCAGCTTGGTTGGAAACCGCTACGTGGCAGGTGGGGCAGTTGGGACGATATTTTCCAGGATGCCTATGCTGCCAAGACATCGGACCCGATGGCAAAAGCTGCACAAGCGGCTGGCGAAGCGACCGCACGACGTTATGATACCTCAAAGGAAAAAGGTTCGGCTGCCTCTGCCGTTGCTTGTTTCATGCGCGACATGATGACTCTGCGCCGTGGTTTTGAGATGGTGCAAGTCGTCGATGTTGAGCACACGTCAGAGACGCCAGGTGGACAAGTCGCAATACAACCTATGACAAAACGTTTCGCAGATGCGAACAATACGACAACATCCTTTGGCAACGCATCAGGTGCGCAGGGAACTGGTGGCTTTGCTCCACGTAGTTCGCTCATTCGCCGACCAGCACAAATCTTCGTCGATGCCGATGCCGAGAAATAGATAACGGGCACAAAAAATAGGTCACGATGCGTTTAGAACGCCGTGACCTATTTTTTGTGCCCGTTATCTATTCATATCTATAGTGACACCCCTACAAAAGTATGAGGTGCAATCAATCTCATGTGTGATCTCTTCTGAACGTAACAGTGTTACACTTCTCGTGTACATCACTATGAAAGAGGAGTTACACATATGACTGATGATAGCAATCAAAGCGTTATTCATACTCATGAACTGACAAAAACATTTGGCAGCCTTGTAGCGGTCAACAACCTGGAACTTGAGGTCATGCGCGGCGACGTGTTCGGCTTTCTTGGTCCCAATGGCTCAGGCAAGACAACGACCATTCGTATGTTGCTTGGCCTTATTCGCCCAACCTCTGGTTCCATCTCCCTCTTTGGCATGGACAATAGTTTCCACATGCAAGCCATTCTGCCACGTCTAGGCGCGATCATTGAAACGCCTGTTTTCTATCCGTACTTGTCGGGTATTGATAACCTGCGTTCGATAGCGGCTGGCTCGGGAATGAAACTGGGTAAGGCGAGCAGCCGCCGCATTGAAGAGGTGCTGGATATCGTTGATTTGCGTGAGCAAGCGCATGATGCTTTCCGCAAATACTCGTTAGGCATGAAACAACGCCTGGGCATTGGGGCCGCTCTGCTCACCGACCCTGAACTAGTTCTGCTTGACGAGCCGACCAACGGCCTTGATCCAGCAGGTGTGCATGAAATTCGCTTGCTGATTCAACGCCTGGCTTCACTAGGCAAAACCATTTTTGTATCGAGCCACATTCTGTATGAGGTGCAGCAGGTCTGTAACCGCGTCGCCATTCTGCAAAAAGGCCGCTTGCTCAAACAAGGTAATGTACAAGACCTCGTGCGACAGGGTGAGCAAATTGTGGTACGACTCAATACCCTCGATGAGACGCAGGCAGCCCTCTTGATACTACAAAAAGCCAAAGAGGGCATTGCAACGTGGCTGCGTGCAGTTAGTATAGATGATAGCGAGCAAGACAAGTCTGTGTTACGTGTAGACGCACCAGTCGCACGTTCTTCTGAAATCACCGCATTGCTTGCACAACGCAACCTCTTTATCGCCGAGATGCATCCGGCACAAGCCAGCCTGGAAGAGATTTTCCTGGAATTGACAGCCGCACCAGAAGGAACACATCGTGGTATGGCGGCTCTATCCGGTGTATCTGCACAATAACAATTCTTGACGATTGAGAAAGCGAGAAATATACAATGGCTACAATACAGCAATCACTGCCAGAATTGAATGGTGTTGGTCCTACGCGTACCTCCTCGGTGATTATGGGAAGACAAGATTATGTTAGCGTCTTATTGCGCTTGACAGCGATGGAATTGTATAAGATACGGCGACGCTTTATGTCGAAGGCGTTGCTCGGCTTTGGTTTGCTGTTTATGGTTGGCATCTTTTTCCTGTTTGGACTCTTCGCGTGGAGTGATGTGAACAGACCAGCATCATCTTTCCAACCACCAATATGTGCGCCAAATATTCAAAGCGATTTTTGTGCGAAGCAGCCGTTGACACAGGCACAGTTAGAGCAAGCCAAACATCAGCGTGTTGTGCGCGACTCCGCTAATCTGACGCTCCCCGGCTCGTTGGATAATGTCGGCTTCATCCTGTTCAACTTCCTCGGCATTTTGGCGATGGTACTGATGGGTACTATCGTCGGTGGTGAGTATAGTTTAGGTACAGTGCGCTTGATGTTTACTCGTGGCCCAACGCGTTTGCAATTTCTCTTTGCAAAAATTCTTGCGACCAGTGTCTGTATCGTTATTGGTGTGCTGGTGCTTGCTGCTGTAGGAATACTTGCTGGACTCCTATTCAATGGTGTTTCTGGTATCGCAGCAACCTACAGTTTCTTTACCTCCGGCTGGTTTGGACATATGCTTCTGTACATTCTGTATATGATGTTTACATGGTTTGTCTACTCAATTGTTGCACTTGCCTTTGGGGTCATAGGGCGTGCAACCGTTGTAGGTATCGTTGGGGCGCTTGTCTGGTTCTTTGTTGAGCCTATCCTGACGCGGATTATCTCCCTTGTCACGCAAAGCATGACCGGACAGACGCATGATTTTGTGAAGGCGATACCTGACTACTTCATCTACAACAATGTTGATACGCTGATACAGAATCAGAAGCATGTGCTCTTTGGTAGTGATCCTGCAACATTGTCTGATGCCCATGCGTGGACTGTACTAGCAGTTTACCTGCTAGTCTTCCTCGTCGTATCATGTATTGTAACTGTTCGCCGGGATGTGACCAACTAGACATTCTGCTCTTGCCCAAACAATTGTTTAACCTGTAGGGAAAGAGCAACGTATATATCAATGGCATTGAACGGATGTAACGATAGAAACTACCAAACAATTGAGAGGCGGTATGGGCAGCAATTCATTGCGCCCATACTGCTCCGTCAAGGTTCATGTGACTCAGAAATGCGGGACGATCCCTTGTGGTCGTCCGGCTCCAAGACGTCACATCAAGCTTGACGGAGCAATACGCATCAAGCTAAGAATAGTTGAGATTGATATGAGGAAAAAACAGGGTGTCGAGAGCATGACAGGGACAAGCCCTGTCACTCCGGGACTGACCACAACGGCGTGGCAAAGCCACGCGAGTCCGTGTCTCGGAGTGACAGGGCTTGTCCCTGTCATGCTCTACACAGCCCACAAGCGATTACAAACTCAATAGTTCTTATCTTGCTACCCCTACCGTTTACACAAAGGATTTCTCATATGGCAAAAGCACTGGACAGCACAGGTTCATTAGGACAACATGTAGCGCCTGCACGCACGCTCTCATCAGTGCAGACGTTGCGTTTAGCAGTAGGATTAACGGCAGCATTTGGAGCAATAATCTTTTTCCCGAGGCTGGCTCATTGGCCTGCTTCCACTGTACGGTCTGCTTGCCTTCCTGTTATCACAACGGAGTCGCAGGAAAGCGCTCGTGGAAACGGATAATGCTGTGGTAACACCAGAGAATGTAATGCCACCCGTAGGGGCCTAATGGTAAAGATTTATGAATTCTTTAGACCATGATATATGTATTCGTTTATGAATATTCAGGAGTATCTCCTCGCATGCAAAAACCGCGTCACTGGTTGGGCTTACAGGCTCGCATGACAATTTCATATGTGATGGTGACGGTGGTCGCAGTTCTTATGCTGGAACTTGTCCTGTTCGCTTTTCTTGCTTTATACGTCGTAAAGGGCGGTGGTGGTATTGTCCCTAAACTACGCCAAACGGCACAGCAGTATGCACAAAGTGTTTCCGCAAAAGTTAAGAATGGCATGCTTGACAAGCATTCTGTAATCGCTTTGGGCGATTCCTCGGCTACTATAACTCCTGGGGAAAGTATCACGAGCGATAAAGTGGTCGTTGTTCCCTATATCAATGGTAGTCAGGTGGAACCGCAAGCGTTTACATTTGCGCTGCTGATAGCTCCTGATAAACGTATCTTTGCTACCTCTTATCCTAAAGGCTATCCTATAGGTACGTCCAGTGTTAAACTCTTGTCAAGTAGAGTTGGGGTGATTGAAGACGCATTGAAGGGAACCGCCAACAGCGATACGAATGTTTCGTTGACGACAAACAGTATTGCTTATGCAGTAGAGTCTGTTTGGAACAGTCAGCACAAACTTATCGGTGCTTTATACACACAAACACCACTACCTTCTCTTGATAGGCGAGCTATCGCTACACTTATTTTCTTGTTTATAGGAAGCAGTATTATTTTACTTATCGTTGTTGCGCCTATTGGAGCTTTCTTTGGTATGGTGACAACTTTTGGACTCGTGCGCCGCCTGCGCAATCTTGCCACTGCTACCACCATGTTTGCCGATGGTCATTATGCGCAGCGTGTGCCTGTAAAGGGCAAGGACGAGGTGGGACAGATGGAATATCAGTTTAACCGCATGGCAGAACAACTCGCGGTCAGTATGGCGAAACAAAAAGAACTGGCGGAGTCAAATGCACGCCTCGCTGAACGTTCACGCATCTCACGCGAACTGCATGACGCCATCTCGCAAGACCTCTTCTCGCTCAGAATGATTGCTGGTGGACTGCAAACCGCCGTTCCTGAAAATTCGCCTGTGCAACCGCAGATAGCAACACTGGAGCAAACCACAACCAATATGATACGTGAGATGCGGGCCTTGTTACTAGAATTACGTCCATCGCAGCTTGAACACCTGGGTCTTGCCGAATCGTTAGAGGAGCTTGCCAGGGCATACCACACACGCCTCGGTATCACTGTGACAACGCATATTACTACAGTTCCACTGAGTGCGAGAATAGAGCATACGCTGCTACGTGTCACGCAAGAAGCTATAACAAATGCCGCACGACATGCCAACGCGAGTATGATTACGCTTACACTAGAGCCGCAAGCCCAAGCGGTATCATTAACGATAACTGACAACGGCAAAGGGTTTCAACCTGCGAAATTGGACGTACAACATGGGCTTGGTCTGCGCCTGATGCAAGAACGCATAGAGGAGTTACACGGCACATTTTTCTTGCATAGTGAACCATGTCATGGGACGCGCCTGCATGTCTGTCTACCACGAGAGGTATGTGCATGATTCGGATTCTTCTTGTTGATGACCACACAGTTGTCCGGCAGGGACTGCGCTTTCTGTTAGAGCAGCAGCCAGATATCAGCGTCGTGGGCGAATGCGGCGACGGCGAGCAAGCTGTGGAGCTTACCAGCACTCTACTTCCAGGTGTGATTCTGCTCGATCTGCTTATGCCCAGGATGGACGGCATGACCGCAGTGCGTGAGATCAAGCGCATCAGCCCAACCACACAAATTATCATTCTGACCTCATACTATGAGGACGATCAAATCTTTAGTGTCATTAAAGCTGGTGCGCTCTCTTACCTGCTCAAGGATAGTAGTCCACAAGAACTTGTTGCGGCAGTACGTGGTGCATCGCGTGGTGAAAGTACGCTACACCCAATGGTAGCCGCGAAAGTGCTACGCGAAATGCAACAACAATCTCCCCTTGACGAACTCACTCCTCGTGAACGCGACGTGCTGATACTCATCGCGCGAGGGCGCTCCAACCACGAAATCGCTATGGAACTGTCGATTGGCGAACAGACTGTCAAGACTCACGTCTCAAATATCTTGTCCAAGTTGCATTTAGCGGACAGGACGCAGGCTGCGATTTATGCGCGGCAAAAAAGGCTGGTACCGTTGAAGGATGCGCTGGATGCGTAGCTGAGATATAATGATATATAGCTAGCTTCAGGGAGGACGCATCATGGTAGTACAAAGAGAACCAGAGTACATGACTGTTGAAGAGTGGCGGAAGAAAATTTGGTTTGTATCGTGCCTGTCCAACTGTTCAGGAGTATGTACTTGTTGCGACGAAGTACCAATCTATCGAGGTGTACCGTCGCACGTCAGGGGGATGGACAAGCTACCAGCCCTATGAGCCTGGCGATGAGATAGAGCTTACAAGTCTCAGTATACACGTTTCACTGACCACCCTCTATAGAAATGCTGCCGTACCAGAGACAATTGACGACTCCGAAGGCGCAGTTTAATCCTCCTTGTTTATCCGCTCTGCCATCACTTCAACGGTCGCCATTACATCTTTTAGCACGGGTTTATGCTTAAAGTACAGCACTTCACTTGGAACATCGCGCAATACCTCGATACTCAAATTGACGCCTTCATAGACGAGCAACAACAGATTTTGACAGTGTGCCGCTCTTACTTTCTCGACTTTTCGTCTCAAATAGTCAGGGTGCCAGAAGCCAACAAGTTCAATCAGAATGCGTTGGCCTGTGTCTTTATGCGTCAAGGCGAAGTCGGGAATCATTACGGTATCGCCTAAGACAAGTACCTCGTCTTCGCGTGTGAGGAGCCACTTGCCGCGCTTACCTCCGAACTTTTCCTCGAATTCGTGCGCAAAATCTGCCTCTAAACGACTATCGAATGTGCCGCTTTGCTTGAAGTGTGTTGGCAGTGCTGAGGTATGATTAAGACGGTAGGTCGTCATTTTCTGTGTGACTGGTGAGCGTACATCTGCGACCATATGCCATCGCTCACAGAGGAGGAGCGCGGGCAGAAATGCCGCGAACTGCCTGCCATAGCGCATAGTCGCACTGACAAAGGGCGAGATGGGACCGTCCAGATCGACGACATAGCCGTCTTCTTGTGAACGCACCCAAAACATCAGCTTGAAAAATTTAAGAAATTTCCACAGGTCTTTGTAATTGCTATGGGCTTCAATCTGCATCTGACTAGCCCAATACAGCACGCCGCGTGCCAGTTCCAAATTGTAGCGCGTTAGCAAGCCATCAGGTGTCCACTGCGGTCCTGCATCACTGAGTAGAAATGCTACTGGCCGATCTGCAAATAGCCCTGACTCGATATGCGGTGGAGGAAGAGCGAGCTCATCTCCTACGCGCTCTAGCACTTCCTGACGTGTGTACTGAGAAAATAACTGTGGTGTTGCGAAAACGGGTCCATAGGAGAAGAGACGTTCACGAAGTTGAAGCGGCGGTAGTGGAGGCGTTGGAGGGGTGAAGGCTGCTGCATCGGTCAGCACTTTTGCTAGCCCGCGCACGACAAAATAATCGATGCGTTCGCCTTCATATGTTTCGAGCGCTTTATCAAGGTCTGCTTGTGAATGGCCTACCTGTTGCTGTAGCAAGGCAATAAGCTCTGTCGCTGTATGTAGCCAGTAGGAATCGTGGATATCGAGCATTTCTATCATGAGCTCTGTACCGCGTTGACGTAGGCGCGATCTCACAAGGTCTGCGGTCAGCATTAGTCAATCTTTCTCTGTCTGCGGCGTCTTTGCGCTTTGCCTTCGTCAAGCGTTTTGCGTGCGATGACCTCAAAGAGGACTGCCTCTTTGTTCTCAACTTTCCGCAACACGCGTCCGAGGCGCTGAACATATTCACGCGCTCCAGCCGTGCCACCAAGCACAATCGCAACCTTTGCTTCAGGGACATCGATGCCTTCGTTGAGAACCCTGGAAGTGACGAGGGCGCGATACGTGCCAGCTTGAAAGCCATCTACAATCGCTTTGCGTTCAGCCGCGGGTGTCTCGTGCGTGATTGCGGGAATGAGGTAGCGCGAGGCAATATCATACACCACCGCGTTTTGCTCGGTAAAAATAAGTATGTGTTCGTTATAGTGTTCACGCAAGAGCGCATCGAGTGCCGAAAGCTTACTTTCGCAACTCGCAAGCAGTCGGAGCAGGCGTTGTCGTGCGAGAAAGGCACGTCTTGCCTCTGAGTCAAGTGTAGAGAGGCGCATCAACTCCATCAACCAGCCTGAACCGTGACGACGCTGTAGTTGTCGTGAGCGCACAAACTCAATATATATCGCGTGGTCAGCATCGTAACGTGTACGTTCCTCTGCTGAGAGGTTGACGCGTAGACGCTCTGTACGATACCGCGCCAGTTGTTGTCCAACGAGGTCTTCAATACGTTTTGTATAGACAATAGGTCCGACAAGTGCATCGACACGCCAGCGCCCATTTGTCTGCTCATGTGCCTCTGGATAGGTCGCTGTCAGTCCCAGGCGTAAAGGAGCGGGAGCCATCAATGCGGCCTCGCCCCAATTGGGTGCAGGTAGGTGATGTACCTCGTCGAAGATAATCAGCTTGAAGGCATTGCCGTACTCGGCCATCAAATCGCCAGCCGAATGATAGGTAGTGATGGTGAGCGGCAACACTTTTTTCTCGCCACCGTAGTACACTCCGACTTCGCATGCGAACGCATTCGCTAAGCGAGCATACCACTGATGGAGCAGATCAATTGTTGGCGCGACCACAGCGGTAGAGCGGTTTACACGCTGAATGGCCTGAACCGCTACAAAGGTTTTGCCAGCCCCTGTTGGCAGGACAATACTGCCACATTGTCCTGCCTCGTCCCACGCTGTCAACGCTTCGGTCTGGTAGTCGTGAGCTTCACGCTTGTCCTGCACTAGCAGGTTAAGCGGTTTCCAGCGTGGCACGCCGTCCTGTATGGCCTCTTCCTGTAGATAAGATTGAATGGCACCGTAATGATAGCCCTCGCAGCGCCATCGCTCTTTCACAAGCTTAAATGGCGCGGGAGGACGTGTGTCCACATCGTAGAGAACAAGGGTGCCACCCTGAAAAGAGACATGCTTACTCATACGAACATGATAACAGACTTTTGTTCTAGTGGGTAGGGGGTATGAGAAAGTGAGTGAGGCGATTTAAATGTTCATTTGAGAGGCGACGGGCGACCACAAGGGTCATTGAGTCCAACTCATTCACAAATGGGCCTGCAAAGTGGGTCGGGAGCATGACAGGGGCCAGCCCCAGTGACTCCAACGAATTGCGACAGGTGTTAGCAGAGGTGGGTGGGAGCATGACAGGGGCCAGCCCTGTCACGACGATATCCCGACGCGTGGCAAGCCACGCTGTGGCGTCACGTCGTATCGTCGTGACAGGGCTGGCCCCATTGAAGCCAACTCATTCATCAATCGGCGTGTTTGGTGGCATGACAGGGACAAGCCCTGTCACTCCGAGACTGACCGCTACATAGACGTTTCTATGTAGAATGGATTGGCTCTCGGAGTGACAGGGACAAGCCCAATGAGTCCAACTCACTCACGAACTGGCTCTGAGGGCGGCATGACAGGGCTTGCCCCTGTCATGCTCCCCACCCGCTCTGCAGGCTCTTCTAGCAATGAGTTGGACTCAATGGGGCAAGCCCCATAGTGTTCTGTCAAGCTTCGATTGACGGATAGAGACGCTTGAGTTTGATGCGAGCATCTTCAGTCGTAAAACGCCAATCAATGGTCGCTTGTGCCTGATTACGCTTCATTTGCCAGGAAGCCACGCATTCTTGCACCGCGTCCAGACTCGGCAGACGCCCACTCAAGGCTTGCCGGGCCAGCACAGAGAGCTCGATCTCGGCCATATTCAGCCAACTTCCATGAATAGGGGTATGGTGGATCTCCAATCGCTGAGAGAGCCTCCATGCCTCTTCTGGTTCAAACACCTCATAAAAAGAGGCGGGAGAATGCGTATTCAAATTATCCATCACCAACATGATTTTCTCTGCTTGCCGGTAATGAACGTCGATCAGCTCTCGCATAAAATAGGCCCAATCAGCTTTTGTGCGCCGTGCTCTCACCTGGAGAAAGCGCTTCCCTGAAAGCGGCTCAACCGCGACAAACACGCTGCATGTCCCTTCTCGTTCATATTCATAATCTTCCCGCTCCACCTGCCCTGGCTGCATAGGTCATGGGTCATGGGTACTGGCTTGTAAGGTTTTTCCTCCTTCATCCATGCATACTTGCGGAAAACGAGCATCATACGGTCTCTTGTAGACCGAAAGCACCTCTTCCATATGATACACAAAAGAAGCATTGGCTTCGGGTGGGATGCACCAGCATTTCTTTAACCACGGCTTGAGTTCATTTTTTTTAACACGTGGCGCACCGTTTCATGGCTCACACTGCTCACGATCTCCAGTTCGACCAATTTCTCCCGCACGAGCCGCAGACTCCAGCGCTCCACTCCCTCTGGTTTCGGGCCACACAGCAGCGCAACTAGGGATGCTTCGGCTTCTCCGTCCACCTTGCGTTTCTGAGGCCGAGGAGGTTGAGGACGGCGAAAGAGCGCTGCATCCAGCCCCTGTTCACGATAGAGCCGACAGATGCGCTCTACTGTGCTTCTGCTCACGTCAAAGGCTTCCACAATCTGAGAGGTAGACCATCCTGGCCCCTGTGGGCCTCGATCAACCTTGAGTAAGACCTGAGCGTGTTTGAGTGTCCAGGCCAATGCCTTGCCTTTGCTCAAGATCTGTTCTATGCTCCGACGTTGGGCTTCTGTCAACTTGATGCTCTCTTTTTTCACGCTGGCCTCCTTGTTTCGCTGGTGTTCTCCTTTTCTTTTACTCTACCTCCCTTCTTTCTTTCCGTCAAGTGAAGTTTGACAGAGCAATAGGCGTTCACTTACCAAGAAAAACCCGTCTTGCGTCGAGCCAGGGCACCCACGGCCTTCACCATTCCCCGAGCCGCATTCGGGGAATGGTGAAGGCCGTGGGTGCCCTGGTCCCCATTCGTGGCCTGAAGTGAACGCTTATGGGGGCAAGCCCTGTCATGCTGCCCCTACAGCCATTTTACGAGTTCGTTGGAGTCAATGGGCTTGCCCCTGTCATGCCGCCCCCAGCCCCGTGTTACAGGTGAGTTGGAGTCAATGGGCTTGCCCCTGTCATGTCACCCACCGAGCCATTTTATAGGTTCGTTGGACTCAATGACTGTTGTGGTTGCCCGTTGGTCTATCGGCGTAACACGTTCACTGTGTTTGTATTATCGTCGGTGAAGTAGACTTCAAGATTGCCCATTTTGTCTGTCGTTGCTACCACTCCAAACAACGCAGAACCATTTCCTGATGCCGCATCGACTGGCACATTGTCAATCTGGACATCCCCAACGACTTTGCCTGTTGACAGGTTCAGTTCCACAAGATCGTTCTTTTGCGAGTTCACGACCAGTAGATGGCCTGTGGTTGGGCTAACGGTGAGACCAACAGGACCCTGTAGAGGCATACCTTTAAAGACGGTAATGCCCTGGTTGGTTGATTTCGTGTTCATTGTATGGCGTGTGGAGCTATTTGGATAGGCCGCAATCCGATTGTTAACGGTATCAAGTGCTAAGAGCACATCCTTGTAGTGCTCGTCACCAACTTGTAACGAGGGAACCCAGGTTATACCGATGAATGTTTGCTTGCCCATATGCGCAAGCTGACCAATTTGGAAGACCTTGAATGTCACCTTGCCGCCATCACCAGCAGGAATGAGATCAATGCGGTCGATAGTGCCGTCTGCCGCGTTTGTTGAGAAGAATGCTCCAGTAGCACCATCATTGTGATTGTGCCTGCCACCGTTAAATGCTTGTCCCCAAGGCATGTTGAACAATGGGTTGGTGATAGTTGCGTTAAGATTTCCATTTGCCCCGAATACCTGGATATTATTTCCGCTGGTATTCGCGACCCAGTTGGAGCCGCTCTGCGTGTTGAAGGCTTCGTCAGCAGGACCGTTTGTTCCCTTGTCCATCTTTGTATTGAGAAGGTGAGCAGGCCCTTGCTTGCCAGGGATGCGGACTAACGTTTTGCCCATCTGATTGGCACCAAAATTCGTGACGACCAGATCGCCAGGATTTAGTCCTCCTGGCATCTTCGCTACAGAAGATGGCGCAATGGCAATGCCATAGGGGTTTGCGTCGGTTGAAATTGTCTTGCCATTGGCATCCACTATAAACATAGTACTGGCTACCGTCGAAATGCTGTGGAGATCGCCGATAGTTGTGTAGCGGGCATGATGTCCGTTGTTGTATTGCTGTCCATTATTGTAGTTGTTCTGACCGTTGTTTTGGTTATTCTGGATTCCAGAGTCGCCTATTCCATTCGCATGTGTGATGCCTGGATTGCTTGCTATTAGAATGGCCCCTGCAGCAATCAAGATGCTGAGAAGTGCTATACCAAGCAATAAGACGAGTGAAGTACGTTTTCTAAACATGAGGACTATCCTCCTACGATTGTTCTACGGTCGCCCTGGGTAAACAGGGTGACCAATTCTTTTACGTAAACAAAAGTAATGTTATTGACCTTGTTGAGTCGCCTGCGGACCAGGCGCAGCTTGTGTGCTGGGCGTAGTCTGCGTCGTAGGTGTAGTGGGTGTAGTGGGTGTAGTGGGTGTTGTCTGCTGACCTGGCTGTCCACCTGCTGCACACGTGATGTTCACCTGATTCGTGGCAGTCGCTGCGATGGTGCAAACCTGTCCACCAATGGTCACTGTCCCTGCACAATTTGGCACTACAGTTCCATTAAAAGTACAGTTTACAGGAGTGTTTGTACCCCCGGTAGGAGTTCCCCCTGCCACAGGAGTACCTATACCCCCAGGCGGCGTACCACCAGCTAGAGGAGTACCTGTCCCCACCGTAGGAGTTGCACCAACTACAGGAGTACCTGTCCCTCCGGTTACAGGAGTACCTATCCCGCCTGTCGGTGTGCCACCATTTGGAACGGTAATAGTTGCCGCTGTTGCCACACCATTTCCATCCACGGTAACTGCGATAGGGTTAGGTTGATTTAGTAACCCAGCACAGTTGAGACCATTGTTGCTAAATGTCGCGGAAAAGCGCTGACCCAGGAAGGTGAAGAGATTGGTCGCTACAGCTTTATCAGCTGAAGGACGGTTTTGTGTGGTTGGCATGTCAAGCTGCAAGCGAGCAGGCGCCGTGTTGAGCAAGTTGGTGCAGTAGGTTGTTGTACTTGCATTATTCAGGTTGAACACGAGCGGTTGGTTGACACCCAGGCGGTAGGCATTGAGCTTGAACAGATTCGGCTTACCATTCACGAGTACCATCGGGTCGTTTGCAGGAACAGTTGCGACTGGAGCAGTCTGAAACTTCGCGGCCTGCAACTCGTTGAGTGGTAGTGCTGGAACCATCTGCCCAGGGTCGGCAAGGTCTGGGGCCATCCAGGGATGACAGCCCAGTGCACCATCCAATGCGACAGCGAGCAGACGATTATCACTGGCATTGACCTGCAACTGTGGTGTTTGCATTTGTGTACCACCACCAGCGTTTGTCAATGCGGTACTATTGGCGGCAGTCAGTTGAGCGACTTGCCCATTGCCGTTAAGAAGATACTGGGTGGTCACGTTGTCGCTCTGATCCATGTCTACCACACTGAAGTCACGAACGGTTGGACAGGTCTTGCCATCGTTTGCTCTCCCTAATGCAGGTGGGACGAGTTGGCCTCGGCGCATCGCAAAATTGGCAACGAAGAAGAAGGTTGGAGCATTACAATATGCAAATTGTCCAAAGATAGAGTTGTTGATACCATTGACACAACGACCCTGTCGCAAGCTTCCATTATTGTCTTGAAGGGTCAGGTTGTTGCCGTTGAACCCAAACCAGAGCGCAACGACACTTCTGGCAGGCAACGTTGGCATAACAGGTTGCGCTGCTGGCTGTGTCCCATCATCAATAACCAGGGGATTATAGACAGAAATGGCACCAGTCCTAAGATCAATAACTGCACCTTGAACGAAAGCAGCCTGCGCTTTTGTCGCTTCGTGACAAGCCCCATTTGCAGGATTTGTCGCAACCAGCCGATATGGCGTTGCTAATCCTTGTGCTGACAATGGACTGGGTGGCACAATCAGCGAGCAGTCCATATTGTCTGCTGCCGCCGCTGCGTGTGACGAAACAAGGCGTGGCACGACAAACACTGCCATCGCTAGTAACATGAGCGCAACTGGTACACTGACTGCGATGAGCATCAATGGCGACATCCGCTTGCGTCGTTCTAAGTGAGAACTAAGTGTACGTTGCTGTTTAAGCATACATTCCTTCCCCCTTTTTCATGGGTGTACAAATACTAGCAACAATGTCATCAGGAAATCATTATGAACTGACGACAGTATGTGCTTTGTCATACAACTATGGTTGTGTATGAAGACATAGCTTGAAATACTTTGACGCTCCCTGCGCAGAGATGGTCTAGTCGAAGAATACTCTATGGAGAAAGTGTCTATGCACGAACTTCTATTTACTAATAACAAAGTACCATTGAGCGGTTGCGAAGTCTTTACCTGGAAAATCCTGTAGTAGCGAAAATGTACCAAGTGGTGAAGAGTATGTCCGGTTTTATACTTTTCCTGAAAGAAATCGCTGCTCTTAATAAATAAACCTAATGGTGCTAGCCTGCAAAGAAAATTCGGCGATGCTCGGATGAGTGTCGCCGAATTTTCTTTGCAGGCTAGCACCATTCAATATGTATACTTTGACCAACGAGTGGCCTATGCAGGCTGTTTGTTGGCGAAAGCATACTTTTACTGCTGTCGAGAGGGAACTGTGCGCGTGCCCTGTTCCTCCTGTACCAGAACCTCGTTGCGCGTCGGGGCTAATCTTCTAAAGATGAAGAAGCCGATGTAGAACATGACGATCCACATGGCAATGTCAAGCAGTAGCGAAAATGGACTAGACCATTTTGGGTTATAGGGAGAGATCACAAGCAGACCACCCCAAAGATCGCGTAGAATTCCCAGAACGGGAATGCCAAAGAGCAAGGTCAGCGCAAACCAGTGACCACGCCCACGCCAAAATCGCCAGATGAGCAGGTAGACCACGCTTCCGTAAAACAAAATCGGCGTGATGTAAAAGGGGAGCGGTACATAAAAGACCAGGCCGCTTATCGTGTAGTGCCATACATTCGTAAAATGGGCTACAATATCTACAAGTATGTTTATCAGGCCCATCACCAGACCCCCAAGTAGCGAAGGCAACACAACGCTTCTTGGTGGATGAATGAACAAAAGGAATGCAAAGTAGACCACAACAATAAATGCGACATCAAGTGTCAAAAAAGATCGTATCTCCATGAAGAAGGTTTCCTTCGTAGTATACTAGGTATAAATATCTCTGCCTGATAAGGTAGTGCGTTCTGCGTGTTTCGTCAAGGGCAAAAAGGATAAGTGAACAATGAATAATCTCCCACTCCGTGTAGCACTTGCTCAGATCAACGTCACCGTCGGCGATCTAGCAGGAAATGCACAGAAGATACAAGCTGCAATGCGAACGGCTTCTGCTGAAGGAGCACATATCGTCTGTCTACCAGAGTTAGCTCTCACAGGCTATCCTCCCGAAGACCTGCTCCTCAAACCCGGCTTTGTCGATGCAAATCTGCGTGCATTAGCCGATCTTGTAGAGGCCAGTAAAGAATGCCCAGGGCTAACGACGGTGATTGGTTTTGTGGACCGCGATCATGACATCTACAATGCGGCGGCAGTTATTTACGAGGGTAAGCTTGTTGGTGTCTATCACAAACATTTCTTACCCAACTATGGTGTGTTTGACGAGGACCGCTACTTTCAAGCAGGAAAACGCGCTCCACTCTTTTTGGTTCACGGTGTACATGTTGGTATCAATATCTGTGAAGATATCTGGTATCCTACTGGTCCCATGACGCAGCAGGCATTCGCTGGCGCGGAGGTTATTCTCAACATCAACGGCTCACCCTATAACGCTGGCAAGGGAACGGTACGTGAAGAGATGCTGTCAACGCGTGCTGCCGATAACGGAGTGATCGTTGCCTACCTGAATATGGTTGGTGGACAGGACGAGCTTGTTTTTGATGGTGACAGCATGGTCTTTAACGAGCAGGGGATGCTGATCGCTCGCGCCAGGCAGTTTGAAGAGGACATGTTGATCGTTGATCTGGATACGCCCTCCGTTTTCCGCTCGCGTCTGCATGACTCACGTCGCCGCAAACTTCGTTTTGAGGATACACATGAACCCGTGGCTATCATTCCTGTGGATGTACGCCCTCTTTCTTCACCAGCGGTGAACAACCATGTTGTGCTTGGTGCACCACAGCGTATTGAGCCAAAGATGCCGCGTTTACAAGAGATTTATTCCGCACTTGTTTTAGGTACAGGCGATTATGTGCGCAAGACAGGCTTCAAGAAAGCTGTAATTGGTCTTTCTGGTGGCATTGATTCGGCGCTTACTGCGGCAATAGCCGTTGATGCGCTGGGGGCTGAAAATGTGCTAGGTATCCTCATGCCTTCTGGCTATTCGTCCGAAGGTAGCAAGACGGATGCGGCAAAGCTCGCGGAAAACCTTGGAATGCAGTGCCTGACAATTCCCATCGAAGAAACCTTTCGCACCTCACTGAAAATGATGCGATCTGCGCTTGGTGATGAGGACCCAGGCCTGGCGGCAGAGAACCTGCAAGCGCGCATTCGTGGCAACATCATGATGACAATTTCCAATAAGCTCGGTCCACTTGTATTAACGACGGGCAACAAATCCGAGATGGCCGTAGGCTATAGCACGCTGTATGGTGATATGGCGGGTGGCTTCTCAGTGTTGAAAGATGTCTTGAAGACACGCGTCTACGAACTATGCATCTATCGCAACAGCGTTGGCGACATCCCTGTTATTCCGCAAGAGGTCATCGACAAGCCACCATCCGCCGAACTGCGTCCCGATCAAAAGGACGTTGACAGCTTGCCAGCCTACGAGATACTCGACCCCATTCTCAAAGCCTATGTCGAAGATGACCGCAGCTTTGAAGAAATGCTGGCAATGGGCTATGAACGTGCCACTATTGAGCGCATTATACGGCTCGTCGATATCAACGAGTACAAGCGGCGTCAGGCTCCTGTTGGTGTAAAGATCACACCCCGAGCCTTTGGACGTGATCGCCGCCTCCCAATTGCCAACAAGTTCCGCGAATCTCTATAAATTGCAGAAGAACAAGCAAGCATGGAGTGAGGATATATCCTCACTCCATGCTTGCTTGTTCTTCGCCTAGCGCCTTCTTGCGGCGTGCTTTTTGCACGACTGATAGCCATTGTGAGTCCTGCGGTGGAAGTTGCGCTGGACCTTCAAGCTGTGTGATTGACTGGGTAATCCAGGTGAGTTCGCTCTCTAAGCGCATGCGTATATATGAGAATACCAGCTCATTGTATTCATCGACAAACGCGGTGCCGTTTCTTTGCCATTCCGCTATGAAGTTTAAGAGGTCAAGCGACTCCTCGCGCCGTGTGCGCAGTTGCTCAATCAGTGTTGTACGCTCTTTCCCTGCCGAACCCCAGAACAACATTTTCAGAAGCAGCTCGTCACGCATAGGGACGGGATACTCTGACGCCTGCTCAAGCCAGTTTGCCAGTTCTTGCCAACCTTTCGCGGTCAGCTCGTAGACTTTCTTATGTCGTCTGCCCTCCTCTTGTGCCTCAATCAAATCGTCTTGTTCCAGGCGTTTGAGATGTGGATAGATGCTGCCAAAGCTCGACGCTGCTAGCAGTGTTGCGGCCCCCTTCTCAAACTCCACCTTCAAATCATAGCCAGAACAGGGGCGCAAACTAATCATGCCCAAAATGCTGTGTTCAATCGCCATATGCAACCTCTCTGCAAATGCTTTCTTTACCAGTAGAACGCATCAGCTATGTGCTCCTTAACCAAACCATTAGGCCCCTACCGACGCAGATTATATACCTTTACATGACATATGAGCTATTTCACAGAATAAAACAATGTAGTATGGTATACTGTTCAATAGGAATGTTGTTTTGGCTAGTAGCGCATGGACCGGTTCAGCGGAGGAGATGCCGGTTGACGAGGTGGAGACCGTTCGGATTGTCAGCGGGGAGTCTCCAGGGGCGATCACACTCCTGAAAAGAGAGCGGGGAAACCCAATCAGCAACGATTGGCACAAGACACTCTCGGTGAGCATTTTGCGTGTATTGACAGGTGAGGTATGCCTAACGCAGGCATGCCAGTTTCGATTTTGCAAAAATCGATACAGGTCTCCATCCTTTGGGGGGAAAGTGGTGAAAATGCAGGGAGCCCGCAAGGGTCTCCCCTACATGTTCATGACCCCCTCCATGTAGGGGAGACCCTTGCGGGCTCCCTGCTTTCCCCCCAAAGGATGGAGAGCCATCGATACACGCTTAAGAAAGAGGAATTTCCTCCATGTGCGGTATCATTGGATACGTTGGTCCACAAGGGACCGATGTTACTACCATTTTGCTTGATGGCCTGACACGTCTTGAATATCGTGGCTATGACTCGGCTGGTATTGCCGTTCTGACTACGGATGGCACACTTGAACTGCATCGACGCGCTGGCAAAATCGCCAATCTCGTCGCCTCCGTTGCTAATGGCTCTCATCCTGCTCCTGGACCACTTGGTATTGGTCATACACGCTGGGCGACACACGGACGCCCAAATGACATCAATGCTCATCCCCATGCCGATGGCACAGGTACCATTAACGTTGTGCATAATGGCATCATCGAGAACTACACCGAACTTCGTATGGAACTGCAGCACGAGGGCTATGTCTTCCACTCCGAGACAGATACTGAGGTGCTCCCTCACCTGATTGCACGTGCGTACTTTGGCGAAGCACAACACGACCTGGAACGTGCAGTACGCCTCGCTTTAAAGCGTATCGAGGGTTCGTATGCTATCGCGGTGGTGAGCCGTGAGCAACCTGACCTGATCGTTGGAGCGCGACAGGGAGGTGGTCCGCTTATCATAGGTTTGGGTGAGCACGAGCAATACCTCGCCTCCGATATACCCGCCATTCTGAAGCACACACGTACCATCAAGATTCTCGATGAGGGTGAGATGGTCACGCTTCGACCAGAAGGCGTAGTCATCACTACCATTGCGGATAGTACACCTGTACAGCGTGACCCGCTGACGATTGATTGGAATACAGAGGCGGCAGAAAAGGGTGGCTATCCACATTTCGTCCTGAAAGAAATCTATGAGCAGCCCGACGCTATTCGCCACGCTTTACTTGGACGCATTCATGATGGGCAGTTGCACTTGAATGAGCTAGAGCGTATGCAGCAAGCGGGCATGCTCGACAACATTCAACGTATTATCATTGTTGCATGTGGCACGTCGTTTCACACAGGGCTCATCGCCAAGTATGCGATAGAGCAGTGGGCACGTATTCCTGTTGAGGCTGTGACCGCCGCCGAGTTCCGCTATAGCAATCCCATTGTGGGACCAGAGACGCTGTGTATCGCAGTCACGCAATCGGGCGAAACGGCAGATACGCTCGTCGGTATTCGACAGGCGCGTGAGCATGGCGCACCAGTGATTGCCGTAACTAACGTTGTTGCCAGCGCGATCACACGTCTCTCCGATGCGGTACTCTACCTGCAAGCGGGTCCAGAGATCGGCGTGGTTGCCACAAAGACTTTTGTAACCTCTGTCACCGTGCTGTACATGCTGGGTCTCTACCTTGGTCAGCAGCGTGGACACATCTCCCAAGAAATCGTGAGCGAGGTACTGGAAGCGTTGGAGCGCATTCCAGCACAAATTCAGAGGATACTTGACAAGGCATCGAGCAGTCATGAAGACGTAATTGAGCCACTGGCGAAGCGCATGGCAAGCGTGAGTAGCATGATTTTCATTGGGCGCGGTGTTGGCTATCCGACAGCATTGGAGGGTGCACTCAAGCTCAAGGAGATTTCATATATTCATGCCGAGGGTTTTCCGGCAGGTGAACTCAAGCATGGCTCTATTGCGCTGCTCGACCCTGACGTGCCACTCGTTGCAGTCGCAACTGCCTCACATGTCTACGAAAAGGTTGTCAGCAACATGCAAGAGGTGCATGCGCGTGATGCGCACATCATCGTCGTTGCCACCGAGGGCGACGAGAAGATTCGGCAGCATGCCGACGACGTAATGTACGTCCCGGCAACACTTGAGATGCTAAGTCCTCTGCTGGCAAGCGTGCCTCTACAACTGTTCGCCTATCACGTTGCGGTTGCCAGGGGATGCAACGTGGATCAGCCGAGGAACCTTGCGAAATCGGTGACGGTGGAGTAGCTGAGAGAGGGCTAGCTGTAGATGTGTTCACGAAGAATAAAGTTGTGGACTCGCAGAATAAAGTTGCGGACTACAACAATAAAGTCGTGGACTCGCAGAATAAAGTTGTGGACTGGTGTATACAAACAATTAAGTTGTCCCATAAACAATTAAATTGTCTGTATGCAGATGATGGACAATTAAGTTGTCCCATAACAATTAAGTTGTGAGTTTACAGGTTAGTGTTCATTAAACAGAGTCGTTTAGAGAATGCTAACCTGTTGTAGACGATAAATAAAGTTGTTCTCCGGTAAATAAAGTCGTTCCTCCTTCTGTTTATGGTGGTACCATCTGTCAAGACAGTTTTGACCTGAAAATAAGATAAAACTCAGCAGTTTGAGAAACGGTGTTTACTTGCTCATATACAAAGATGCTGGGGTTTGATAGTCGAGCGACTGATGCAG
>JAABUQ010001857.1_pt1 | contig 43715 bp, 35 predicted proteins | sample 5560001 | NCBI WGS metagenome assembly JAABUQ01 (sample SAMN10711888, study PRJNA513371) | rock metagenome | isolation source: Antarctica rocks | place: Antarctica: Victoria Land, Finger Mt nord | collected 2015-12-18 | reverse complement strand
GTCGCCGACCTCGGCGCGGATGGCGTCGGAGATGGCCGTGAAGTCCTCGATCTCGTAGGAGGGCGTACCGTCGGGCCGGCGGGCGTGGATGTGGATGTGCACGCCGCCCTCGTCGACGATCCGCCGCGCCTCAGCCGCGTACTCCTCGGGGGTGTAGGGGATCGCCGGGCACTGGTCGCGGTTGGCGATCGCGCCCGAGATCGAGCACGTGATGACCACGGGGTCCTCGATGCTCATCAGACGGGCACGACGCCGTGCTTCTTGTTCGGGCGGGCCACGCGCTTGCCCTCGCTCATCTCCAGCGCACGGATGATCGTCGGGCGCGTCTCGCGGGGGTCGATGACGTCGTCGACCATGTCGTTGCCGGCGGCGACGTAGACGTCGATGATCTTGCGATAGCGCTCGATGAGCTCAGCGCGCTTGGCCGCCGGATCCTCGGCGGCCTCGACCTGCTTGCGGAAGATGATCTCCACCGCGCCCTCGGCTCCCATGACGCTGATCTCGGCGCTGGGCCAGGCCACGATGAGGTCGGGCTCGTAGGCCCGACCGCACATCACGTAGTAGCCCGCGCCGTAGGCCTTGCGGATGACCACGGTGATCTTGGGCACCGTCGCCGCGGCCACGGCATGGAGCATCTTGGCCCCGTGGCGAATGATCCCGGCCTGCTCCACCTTGGTGCCGACCATGAAGCCCGGGACGTCCTGGAGGAAGACCAGGGGGATTGAGAACGCGTCGCACAGGTTGACGAAGCGGGCCGCCTTGTCGGCCGAGTCGTTGTCGAGGATACCGCCGAGCTGGCGGGGTTGGTTGGCCACGATCCCCACCGGACGCCCGCCCATCCGAGCCAGGCAGGTGATGATCGTCCTGGCCCACTGGGGCTTGAGGTCCAGCCATTCGCGGTCGTCGACGATGCGCCGGATCACCTCGTACATGTCGTAGGGCTTGCGGTTGGACTCGGGCAACACGTCGAGCAGGGCGTCGTCCATCCGATCAGCGGGATCGTGGGCGTCACGCCGGGGAGGGCGCTGCTCGCAGTGGGAGGGGAAGAAGGAGAGGTAGTCCTTCACGCGAGCGATGCACTCCCGGTCATCGCCCACCTCCAGATCGCCGACCCCCGAGCGCCGGCAGTGCACGCGCGAGCCGCCCAGCTCCTCCTGGGTGACGTCCTCACCGACCGCCGCCCGAACCAGGTGAGGGCCGGCCAGGGCCATCGAGCCGCGCCCTTTCACCATCGGCACGAAGTCGGCAAGCCCGGGGATGTAGGCGGTACCGGCGGCACAGGGGCCCATCAGCGCCGCCACCTGGGGGATCACGCCGCTGGCGATCACCTCGTCGCGGAACAGGTGCCCCGAGCCGGCGAAGAGCGAGCCGACGGCCTCCTGGATCCGCGCGCCAGCCGAGTCCAGCAACCAGACGAAGGGCATGCGCTGGGTCAGGGCCAGCTCGCGCAGCCGGGTGACCTTGAGCTCACCGGTCATCCCCATCGAGCCGGCCATGACCGTGAAGTCGTAGGCACACACCGCGACCGTGCGGCCGTCGACGCGGCCGTAACCGGTGATCACCCCGTCGGCTGGCGCCTGGACCCCGTCCATTGCGCGCTGGGAGAAATGCGGGCGGCCGTGGATCCCCAGCTCGGTAAAGGTGCCCTCGTCGACGAGCAGGGCGATCCGCTCCCGCGCCGTGAGCTTGCCCGCCTCGTGCTGGCGTGCGATGCGCGCCTCCCCGCCACCGAGCCGCGCCCGCGCCCGGCGCTCGGTCAGGTCCGCCACCAGCGGCCGCAGCAGCGAGGCGGGGGGGGCGGCGGCATCGGCCATGGACCGGCAGGCTAGCGCTCGGCGGCAAGTAGCACGTCCCACTGTCCACCGAGGCCATCTCCCCGTCGTCCACGAGCTCACGGGGGGCTCTCGCCGACGGCGCCCACCACGCCGCGCAGACCGAGGCAGCCGATGCACCCGACGCAGGCCACGCAGTCGACACAGCCGATGCACGCCACGCAGCCGAAGCAGGCCACGTTGCCGATCCCGGCAACGATGCCGGCGCTGCCGACGACCCCGCCGCTCACCAACACGCCGGCGCTGCCGATCACCCCCGCGGAGGCGACGGCTCCCGCGCTGCCCACCACCCCGCCGCTGGCCACCACGCCGGCGCTGCCCACCACACCGGCGCCGGCCACGGTCGCGCTGGAGCCCTCGACGCCGTGGGCGGCGCCGCGCCGTGCCGTCCGGGCCGTATCGCCGCCGCCGGGCATGCCGCCGCCACCCGCGGTCGCAACCGCGTCGAGGGCCTCGGGGCTCACCGACCCGTCCAGACGGGGGGGCGCTTCTCGAAGAAGGCGGTCACCCCCTCGCGGATGTCCTCGGTGGAAAAGGCGAGGGAGAGCTGCGCGCGCAGGTAGTCCAGCGCGTCGAGGAAGGCCATGTCCTGCTGGCGGTACATGGCATCCTTGCCCAACCGCATGAGCACGGGTGACTTGGCGGCCAGTCTGGCGGCCCAATCGGCAACGGCGGCGTCGAGCTCGGCCGCGGGCACGACGCGGTTGACGATCCCGGCCTCCTGGGCCTCGCGGGCCGTGAGCCGCTCGCCCAGGAGCAAGAGCTCGCTTGCCTTCTTGCGCGGGACGTTGCGGTAGATCAGGGCCATGATCATGAAGGGAAAGACGCCAATGTTGATCTCGGGAGTGCCGAAGCCGGCGTCCTCGGAGGCGATGATCAGGTCGCAGGCCAGCGCCAGACCCAGCGCACCGGCCAGGACGTGGCCGTTGGCGGCGCACAGCGACGGCTTGCCGAGCTCGCCGATGAGCCGGAAGAGCCGCGGGAAGCGCTCGGTGCCCAGGTGCTTTTCGACGATGCTCGCGTCGGCGGCGAACCCACCCAGGTTGCCGCCGGCGGAGAACACCCGCTCGTGGGAGGACGTGAGGACCACACAGCGCACTGCATCGTCGTCGCGGGCGGTTTGAAAGCCGGCGATGAGGTCATCCAGGAGCACCTCGGAGAGCGCGTTGCGCGTCTCGGGCTGATCGAGGGTGATGGTGGCCACGCCGTCGGCGACGGTGTAGCGAACGGTCGGCAGCGGAGGGTCGGGCACGACCGGGGACGCTACCCGCCGGGACCCGCAGGTGGGTCGACGAGCTCGAGCTGCCCGCTCGCCCGGCCGGCCACGAAGACCCGTCCCGAGGCCTCGTCGACGGCCACCGAGTTGGGCTGGCGCACCGTGGGCAGGCTGACGAATGGCCGAGGAGAGACTCCGCTGAGGGCCAGCCCGACGAGGCGGTCGGTGCTCGGGTCGGTGATCCACAGCCGCTCCCGCCGGCGGTCGATGGCGACGCCGTAGGGGTGTCCACCGAGGTCGACGGAGACCTCCTGGGCCGGCCGGTCGAGCAGCGAGAAGCCCAGCAGGCGCCCGGTCGCCGTATCGAGCACGTACACCCGGCCGTCGCGGTCGGCCACGGCATGCGTGGGCCCGACTCCGGCGGGCAGCCGGCTCACCTGGACCCCGGTGACCAGGTCATCGACCACGAGCTCATGGGTGGCGGCGTCGACAACGGCGAGGCGTCCGGCGGTGGCGGCCAGCGACGTCGGCACCTGCGGCCCAGAGACGTGATGCAATCCCAGCGCACCGGCGATGACGTCGATACCGCCGGCGAGCTGGTCGGCGACGAAGGTCAGGCCACCGATCTGCAGCGCATCGTGAGGGAAGCGGGCGGTGGGCAGCCGGGCCAGCACCCGGCCGTCGGGCACCCCCACCTCGATGAGACGGTCGGCGTGCTCGGCGGCGGCCAGGAATGGGCCCCCCGCGGCGGCGAGCGCGATGTGGCGTGGCGCGGGCACGCCAAGGCGGCGCACCAGCGCGCCGGTCCGGCCATCGACGAGGTCGATGCCGTCGGGATGGCGCACGCCCACGGCGACGATGCCCGACCGCGGATCGACAGCCACGCCCTCGGCCGCCGCGCCGATCCTGACCACCCGGCCGGCCGGGGTCGTGGACGGCGCGGGCGAGCGCGACGGCTGGGGTGGCGCCGGGGGGCGGCGAGCATGGCGGCTGCCTCCACACCCGGCGCCGGCGCCGATCGCGAGCAGGCCGGCGGCCAGGACGAGCGTGGCGCGGACGGCCATGGCGCGGGATCGTAGAGGCGCCGCCTCGGCGTGTGACCAGTGTCCCGCGGCAGGGAGTAGGAAGTTCTACTATCCACTCTGCGGGTCGTGCGACGACCCCGGGCCGCCACCGCCACCCGACCAGGAGCCGCCATGAGCACCCCCGTCAGCCCCGCCATCGACGCCGCAGCACCCGCCAGCGTCATCAAGCCCGACCACACCGGGCCGCGCAAGCACTTCATCTTCAACGACTTCCACGACCAGCTGCGGGAGTCGATCCGCCGCTTCGTCGAGCGCGAGCTGGCCCCCCACGCCGAGGAGTGGGAGGAGACCACCTTTCCCAACTCGGTCTTTCACCGTATGGGCGAGCTCGGCTTCCTGGGCCTGTCGATGCCCGAGGAGCACGGTGGCCAGGGGGGCGACTACTTCTGCAACCTGGTGCTCGCCGAGGAGATGGCCAGGACCCGGTCGGGCGGCACGGCGATGGGCATCGCCGTGCACACCGACATGGCAACGCCGCCGATCAACCTGTTCGGCTCCCAGGAGCAGAAGCAGCGCTATCTGGCGCCCGCGATCCGCGGCGAGAAGATCGCCTGCCTGGGCATCACCGAGCCCGACGCCGGCTCCGACGTGTCGGCCATCCGCACCCGGGCCGTGCGTGACGGCGACGAGTACGTCATCAACGGCTCCAAGACCTACATCACCAACGGGCACCGGGCCGACTTCATTGTCCTGGTGACCAAGACCGATCCCGACGCCGGCTACGACGGGTTCACCCTGTTCATCGTCGACTGCGACCTCCCCGGCTTCATCCGCGAGAAGCGCCTGGAGAAGCTGGGGATGCACGCCTCCGACACCGCGCTGCTGGCCTTCAACGACGTGCGGGTGCCGGCCGATGCCGTCCTGGGCGGGGTGGGCAAGGGCTTTTTTCACATCATGTGGGAGCTGCAGGGCGAGCGCCTGATCGGCGCGGCGGGCTGCGTGGCCGGGGCCCAGCTCGCCTTCGAGAAGACCCTGGAGTTCGCCCTGGAGCGCAAGGCGTTCGGCCGCCCCATCGGGAAGTTCCAGGTCATCCGCCACAAGTTCGCCGAGATGGCGACCAAGATCGAGGCGGCGCGGCAGATGGTCTACACGACGGCCTGGCGCTTCCACAACGGGGAGTACCCGGTGCGCGAGATCTCCATGGCCAAGCTCCACGCGTCGCGCATGGCGGTCGAGGTGGCCGACGAGTGCATCCAGATCCACGGGGGCGCGGGCTACATGAAGGAGTACGGCATCGAGCGCGTCTGGCGAGACCTGCGCCTCAACCGCATCGGCGCCGGCACCGACGAGATCATGCTCGACGTCATCGGGCGCTCCTACGGGCTCTAGTAGTGGCCCTCGTGCCTCAGTGTCGGCGGTGCTTTGCGTCACGACGACCGGTCTTGCGGCAGCCGCGGTAGATCGGGTGCTGGTGATGGTGTAGCCGAGGGTCGTTGAGGCCACCACGGTCACCCTGAAGGTGCCGCTGAGCGGAACCTTGCGTACGCGGATGCGGGCCAGGCTCCTGCCCGCCGCGGTCTGGACGGGCTTGCCGTTGATCCTGACGATCGCGCTGGTCACCGTCCCGTTCGCCGCTGGCTGGTGGATGGGGATGACGAAGTGCCGGCTGTCCGCGCAGCGACGGGCCGAGGGCAGCAGGATGATCGAGTGGGGGTTGAGCCTGGGGGCCGGAGGCGGAGGCGGAGGCGGAGGCGGCGGCGGCCCGTTCTGCTCGGTGGCCAGGGTCAGCGGCACGGCGTGGGCGATTCCCCCAAGGTTGTTGTCGTCCCAGACCGCCCATCCGGAGTGCGCCGCATCCGCGGCCACCGCGACGTGGTAGATCGGGACCCCGCTGGGCGAGGTGACCAGCGCGAAGGGGGCGCTGAGCCCGCCGCTGGTCGACCGGACGTAGTCGAGCGTCCCACCCGCCGCCCATACCGCGTGCAGCGCCCCGCCGCCATCCTCGAAGAGGTTGGAGGTGTTGGGGCTCTGGCCCGGGGAGAGGGTGTACGGCGGCGTGAACCCGCTGCCCGTCCAGGCTCGCAGCTGCGCCGGCCGCGGGAGGCCGGTGTCCGTGCTCAGCAGGAAGACGCCGGTCGGCCCCGAGACGAGGCTGGCGTTGTCACCCGGCCCGATGACCGTGGGCGGATTGGGCGCCCAGGATGCCTGGGCGTAGAGGTCACCGCCGGCGTAGACGCGGGCGAGGTTGGTCAGGTCACCCATGACCTCGAGCATCCCGCCGCCCGGGAGGTAGCCGAGCTGACCGTCGTACCAGTACTGCCCGGTGGTCATGTCGGGACGCAGGTCGAAGTTGATCTCGCGCGACTCCTGGGGGCCAGTCAGGAGATCGCGCTGGAGCACGGTGAGCCCGGTCCCGCCGGCCATGCGATCGACGGCCGTCCCGTCGGGGGTGAGCGTCACCCCGGTCTCGGCGACGAACTGGCTGCCGATGTCGACGGGGGGCTGCCAGGTCGTCCCGCCGGTCGTCGAGATGATGTCGTAGGTGTCCACCATCCCGGGAGACCCGGAGTTGCAGCAGCGGCTGTCGATCACGATGATCGCGCCGTTCGGCGGGGCGCACGAAGATGCGCGGCTGGGAGAAATCGGCGCCCAGGGACGCGAGCTGCTGGCTGCCCTGACAGGCGAGCTGACCGGGGGGGATGCGGCAGTAGTTGATGATCGCGGTGTGTCCGCCCGAGTCGCGTGAGGCCCAGACGAAATGACCGGTGCCCGCCGCATCGACGGCGACCGCCGGTGAGCGCCCGATGCCGAGCGAGACCGGCGTGACAGCGCTCGCGGGCGCAGCGATGCCCAGACCAGCCAGCAGGACGGCGAAGAAGACCGCCCGCACCAAGCGGCGGCGAGACGGCGCCCCAGCCTCGGGACAAGGAGGCACCAATCCAATATGGGCAACCACCCGCGAGACTTGAGGCCCAGGATGGCGCGCATGGCTGCCGGGCCGCGCGCGCGTGTGGGCCTCGACGATAATCCCGCGCTCCAAGCGACGACAAACCGAGGAGGCAGCGCCATGGCAGTGCTCGAAGGAAAGGTGGCCATCGTCACCGGCTCGGCGCGCGGGATCGGCCGCGCGACGGCCGAGCTGCTGGCCGAGCAGGGAGCCAGGGTGCTCATCAACGACCTCGACGGCGACCTGGCCGAGCAGTCGGCCACTGAGATCGCCGGCGAGACCGTTGCCTTCGGCGGCGATCTGACCAAGCCCGGCGTGCCCGACGAGCTGGTGGCCAAGGCCATCGACGCGTGGGGCCAGCTCGACATCGTCGTCAACAACGCGGGCTACACGCGCGACGGCCCGATCCACAAGATGTCCGATGAGCAGTTCCAGGCCATGATCGACATCCACAACATCGTTCCCTTCCGGGTCCTGCGCGCGGCGGCCCCGCACCTGCGCGAGCCGGCCAAGGCCGAGCGCGACGAGGGACGCGAGGTCTTCCGCAAGGTGGTCAACGTCTCCTCGGTGTCGGGGACGATGGGCAACGCCGGCCAGGTCAACTACTCCTCGGGCAAGGCCGGGGTGGTCGGCCTGACCAAGACCCTGGCCAAGGAGTGGGGCCAGTTCAAGATCAACGTCAACGCCGTGGCCTTCGGCTTCATCGAGACGCGTCTGACCGCGGCCAAGGACGACGCCAACGTGATGGTCAAGGACGGTGAGACCGTGCAACTCGGCATCCCCGAGCAACTGCGCCAGATGGCTCCCATGCTCATCCCGGTGGGTCGGCCGGGGACGCCCGAGGAGGCGGCGGGCGGGGTCTTCTTCCTGTGCTCGCCGTGGTCGAACTACGTCCACGGGCAGGTCCTCAACGTCACCGGCGGCCAGTTCACCGGGATGACGAGCTAAGACGGTTGATCTGTTGATTCGACGGCTTTGGAAGCGTAGGCGATCAGAAGGTGATCGGCGGGCGGCCGCCGACTGGTGGCGGTCCTACCGTGTGCGTATTCCGGCCGCCACGGAGGGCAGGCCGGGCCGGTCTGAGACGTTGTCGCGTGCGGCGATCACGTAGTAGTAGGTGCTGTGAGGACGCAGGTGGGTGATCGTGAGCTTGATCTTTGTGCCGACGGCGGTCACATTGAACCTGCAACGGCCGTGGCAGAGCGTCTGCGCGTGCCCGAAGTCGCGTGCGCTGCGGATGGGGCGGGGCGATTGCTTGATGAGATATTCGCGCGCGGCGGGCGGGCGGGGACCGTCGCTGCCCGGCGCGGCGAAAAAGAGCACGACCTGTGTGCTTGAGAGCACTCGCGCATGCAGGGCCTTGACCCGGCCGGGGGTACGTCCGTAGCGCTTGAGGCAATCCCTGCGTACGCGGCTTCTGTGCCGCTTTGGCCGGCGCGCTGCTGCGGCGAGGCAGCTGCGCAGGCCCCGGGCGCGCACGGCCTGCAAGTAAAGCGGATCGACCGGGTGACCTCTGAGGCCCTGGGTGGCGCCCGCAGCGGGCGCCGTGCCCGCGCTGTCCCGGCCGCCGGACGTGCCATCCGGGCCGACGCAGCCGGCACCGCCATCGCCGGGCTCGAGGTTGACCCGGCCCACCGAGCCGGGCGTCTGGATGTCACCGACGTTGTCTTCGTTGCAGTAGCCGAGCCGCCCGTTGGCGCCAGAGCCCCAGCAGCGCACGCTTCCGTCGTCGAGCAGCGCGCAGGTGTGACTACCGCCGGCGCTGATCGCCATCGCGGCACGCCCGCCGCCGAGGTCGACCGGTCCGACCGAGCCCGGCGTCTGGTTGTCACCGACATCGCTGGTGTTGGCGTAGCCGAGCTGGCCGACGGCGCCATAGCCCCAGCAGCGGACGCTGCTGTTGTCGAGCAGCGCGCAGGTGTGGGCGTCACCGACGCTGATCGCCTTGGCGGTGCGCCCGGTCCCGACGTCGACCGGACCGACCGAGCCAGGGGTCTCATCGTCTCCGATCGAGTCCGTGTTGGCATAGCCGAGCCGCCCGTTGCCGCCGAAGCCCCAGCAGCGCACGGTTCCGTCGTCAAGGACCGCGCAGGTGTGAGAGCCGCCGGCGCTGATCGCCTTGGCGGTGCGCCCCGGCCCGAGGCCGACAGGACCAGCAGAGGCCGGTGTCTCGTCGTCGCCGATGTCGTTGTTCGTGTTGAGGTAACCCAACCGGCCATCGCCGGCGTAACCCCAGCAGCGCACGCTGCCGTCGTCGAGCACCGCGCACGTGTGAGCCTCCCCAGCGCTGATGGCCCTGGCGGTGCGCCCCCTGCCGAGGTCCACCGGACCGACCGAGGCAGGGTCACCGACGCTTTGCCGGTTGGCGTAGCCGAGCCGCCCGTTGCCGCCGAAGCCCCAGCAGCGCACGCTGCCATCGTCGAGCAGCGCGCACGTGTGGGCACCGCCAGCGCTGATCGCCTTGGCGGTGCGCCCGGCACCGAGGTCCACCGGACCCACCGAGGCAGGGGCACTCACGTTGAGCTGGTTGCCATAGCCGAGCCGCCCGTCGCCACCAAAGCCCCAGCAGCGCACGCTTCCGTCGTCGAGCAGCGCGCAAGTGTGAAAGTCCCCGGCGCTGATCGCCGTAGCGGTGCGCCCCGGCCCGAGGTTTATCGGTCCCACCGAACTCGGAGTCTCATCGTCACCGATCGTGTCCGCGTTGCCATAGCCAAGCTGCCCGTCAGCGCCGTAGCCCCAGCAGCGCACGGTGGCGTCGGCGAGCACCGCGCAGGTGTGAAGGCCTCCGGTATCCAGCCGCCCGGCCGCCGGCACGGTGGGCTGCGCAGCCTGCTCAGCCGGCGAGACGGCGGGACAAGTGATCGCCAGCACAAACAGCAGCAGCGCGCCCACCCCGACAGCTGTCCGACCGTGACGGCAAGCTCTCGCGGCGGCCAGCCCGCGCTGCGGCCCGGCGCGCAGTGCCATCCAGGTCACCTCACCCGCCTCCGTCCATCAGCTGCGCCGGACGGGGCCCGGCCAGCGCGAAGGCCCACCCGGCCGGCGGTGGCCGGCCTCATCGCTTGATTCGGAACGTGGCCCGCACGCTGCGCCCCTGAAGGGACCCGGCCGTCGGAACTGCGATCAGGCGGTAGGACCCGGACGCCAGGCGTCGGCCCGCGATCCGCCCGGTGAAATGAAAGCGGTTGAGGCCCGCATAACCGACACGCGTGAAGCGGCCCCGCAGGCTCACATACCGTGTGCACGCGCGGCCTTGGCGCAGTCGCCGAGCTGGTGCCAGGCACGCTCGACTTCCCCGGCGCCCCGCTAGAGCGCGCTCCAGCGAGAAGGTGATTCTCGCCCTCCGGTCCACGCTATAGCGCACGGTGGTGCCTGTGCGCCGCCTCGCACTGGCATGGCGCGCCGCGGCAACGAAGGAGCGCGGGGCCAGCGAGAGGCCGCTAAGCGTTGGCCGGCCGCTGAGCGTCGGCGCGCGCCTGGGCGTCGGCACCGGTAGGGCCGATGAGCCAGGCAACGTAGTAAAGGTGGCATCGGACCCATAGCTGGTGCCAGAGGCGTTGCTGGCTACGAGCCGATAGTGGTAGACGGTTCCTGCTGGCAGCCCGGCCAGCTGCGCGGAGACCCCCACCGGGGTGGAGCCCGCGCCGGCGTTCTGACCCGCGCTGCTAGCCCCGTAAGCGCTGCTCGCGCCGTATTGAAACCTCACCGTCGTCGGCTCCGTGCGCGCGTTCACGCTGCCGGCGACGGTCGCGCTTGACGCGGAGACCCCACCCGTCCCCCCGGTGACCGCCACCGGCGGCAAGTCTGCGATCCGGGCCACCCGGTCACCGCTGGGCTCGGTAAACCACAGGTTTCCATCGGAGCCCGAGGCGATCCCATCAGGGGCGCCCCCGGCGGTGATCCCCGCCGAGAACTCGGTGGCCACGCCCGCCGGAGTGATCCGTCCCACCCGGTCGCCGCGCTTCTCGGTGAACCACAGGTTGCCATCCGCGCCGGCGGTGATTCCCGATGGATAGGCGCCGGGGGTGATGCCCGGTGAAAACTCGGTCGTCACCCCTGCGGGGGTGACCCGTCCCACGCGGTCCGCGTGCGCCTCGGTAAACCACAGGTTGCCATCCGGGCCCGCGGTGATCCCGGAAGGCTGGCTGCCGACGGTGATCCCCGCCGAGAACTCGGTCACCACGCCCGCCGGAGTGACCCGCGCTACGCGGTCGGCGCCGAACTCAGTAAACCACAGGTTGCCGTCCCGGCCGCCCGCGATGCCATCGGAGTAGCTGCGGGCGGTGATCCCGGCGGTGAACTCCGTCACCAGACCCGCAGGCGTGATCCGCCCCACCCGGTCGCCGATGGCTTCGGTGAACCAGAGGTTGCCGTCCGGGCCCGCGGTGATCCCCTTGGGGTAGCCGCCGGCCGTGATCCCCGCCGAGAACTCGGTCACAACGCCCGCCGGAGTGATCCGCCCCACCCGACTGCCGACCGATTCGGTGAACCAAAGGCTGCCATCAGGGCCCGCCGTGATCCCGCTGGGGTAGCTGCCCGGACTGATTCCTGCCGCGAACTCGGTAAGCACGCCCCCCGGGGTGATCCGGCCCACACGGTCCCTGCTGGGCTCGGTGAACCACAGGTTGCCATCAGGGCCCCCGGTGATCCCCGAGGGCTGGCTGCCGGGACTGATCCCTCCCGAGAACTCGGTGACCCCGGGGGCCGCCGCCGCCGCCGTGGGCAGCACGCCGACCGCAACCGCGCACGCCGATGCACCAGCCCCCGTCCACCGCAGCCACGACCTCCGCGCGCCAAGCTGTCTACGGGCAGACACCAGTAACAGACTTGCGCGTTTCTCAGCGGCCAGCCCGGTGCCGCGGCCCACGCAACACCAGCAAGGTCGACACGTCGCCTATCCCCGGATCCGGAAGGTCTTGCGCGCCAGGGTGCCCGTGCGGCCGTTCGCGCTTGGCGCGGCGACGAGCCGATACCGTCCACGCGTGAGCGGCTTGCCGTTTAGGCGGCCGGTGAAGTGGAAGCTGTTGCGCCCGGCCTTGCTTCGCAGCGTGAAACTGCCGCGAAGACGCACGTAGCGCGCGCAGCGTCTGTGTTTGTTGTTGCTCTTGCGGACCGGCACACACCGGTGGCCAGCGAGCCTGCCCGCCGTCAGTCGTTCGACGATGAATCGCACGCTCGCAGCGACGTTGAGCGTGTAGCTCGCGCGAGCACCTGTGCTGCGTCTGCGGCGCGCTTTCGCCCCTTGAGCGCTCGGTCCGGACCCGGCGGCGAAAAACACGTTGGGCACGATTCCCAAGTTGCTCGTCACTGCGCTCCGGGCGATCGGCCCCTGACCCGGGGTGCCCGGGCGGCTGGCGCCGAGCGGGTTTGTCGCGCCCCCGCCGGGCGGATTTGGTGCGCCCTGGCTCGGCTGCCCGCCGCCTGGGCCCGGCGGGGTCGGCATGTAGAGCTCAGCTGAATTGAGCGGGCTCTCGAGGTCGAAGTAGGGCGCGAAGTTGCCGATGAGCTCCGCGTTTCCACCGGCCACGAGAACCTTGCCGCAGTTGCCACCGCAAACGGAGGCAGGCCCACTGGGCAGCAACGTCGCGGTGTGATCGACGCGCGCCGTGTTCATAAAGCTCATGCGGCTCCAGGAGTTGGTGCCGGAGTCAAAAGTCTCTGATGAGAAGAGCGCGGGACCGGCCTCGTTCGTGGTCCCCGGGGCGTTCCCACCCGCCACCCCACCTGTGAGAAGGACTTGCCCGTCGGTCAGGAGCGTCGCCGTTTGACCGATCCGGCGCGCGGTAAGAGGGCCAGCCGGAGACCAGGTCCCCGTAACCGGGTCGTATGTCTCACTGCTGGCGAGGTTGGGAGGAGTGGTGCCGAAGGGATCGTGAAAGCCGCCCATGACCAGCACCTTGCCGTTGGGAAGCACGGCCGAGGACTGGCCCTGGCGGCTGAGGTTGAGGTCTGAGGTGGCCGTGAACGTGCCGCTGCCGGGGTCGTAGAGCTCGGCGCTTGAGAGAGCGGGACCCGTGCCCACCCCGCCGACGCCGGCGGCGATCAGCACCTTGCCGCAATTGCTGCCGCAGGGGGCCTTGTCGAGCAGCGCAGCGGTGTGCGCCAGGCGGGCGCCCCGGGGCGTATTGCTGGACGGCGGCGTCGTTGCACCGGTCAGGGAGCCAGTCGCTGTCCAGGTTCCGCTGACCGGGTCATAAAGCTCGGCGGACGCGAGCTGGTTGGCGTTGCGCGGTTCCGCGCCCCCAGGGCCGGCACCGGCCACGACGAGGACCTTGCCGCTTGGAAGCGGCGTAGCGCTATGAAGCGCGCGCGCGGTAGTCATCGACCCGGTCGCGCTCCAGCTCCCGGTCGCGGGGTCATAGAGCTCGGCCGAGGCGACCGTCTGGGCGCGCCCGGTCGAGTCGGCGCCAATGCCGCCGGCCAGGAGCACCTTGCCGCAGTTATTGCCGCACTGAGCCGGCGGTCCCTGAAGCAGGGTCGCCGTCTGAAAGGAACGGGCCCGCCCGAGTGAGCCCGTCGTCGTCCACGTCCCGCTCGCGGGATGGTAGAGCTCGGCACTGGCCAGCGGATCGATCATGCGCGGGGGAATCACCGCCGTTGTGGTCCTATGACCACCCGCCACGAGCACGTCGCCGTCTGGGAGAAGCGTGGCCGTATGTCCCGAGCGAGCGTCTGTGAGCGATGCGGTCGGCTGCCAGCGGCCGCCGACGTCGGGCTCATACACCTCGGCCGAGCCCAGCGAGGCGCCGGCAGCGCCTGACCCGCCCGTGACCAGCACCCCGCCGCTCAGAAGCACGGTTGCGGTATGCGAGGAGCGGGCGCCCGCCAGTGCTCCGGTGGAACTCCAGTGAGCGGTGACCGGATCGTAGAGCTCCGCCGAGGCCTGTGGCGAGCCGTCGGCTCCGCCACCTCCCGCCACCAGCACCAACCCGTTAGGAAGGAGCGTGGCCGTGTGGGAGGAGCGCGCAGCCGCGAGAGCCCCGGTATTGGTCCAGACGCCGCTGCTCTCGTCATACAACTCAGCCGATGCTTGTCGGCTGCCATCAGAGCCAACGCCACCCGTGACCAGGACCCTAGGGTCGGCGCCGCCCGAGATTTGGTCACCAAGAGCAGTTGCCGTGTGCGCGGAGCGCGCCGTCGACAGAGAGCCGGTCGCGCTCCAGCTTCCGGACGAAGGCGTATACACCTCGGCTGAGGCCAATGGATTGCCGTCGGCGGCGGTGCCGCCTGCGACGAGCACCTTGCCGTCGGCGAGCAGCGTCGCGGTGTGGGCGGAGCGTGCCATGGTCAGAGCCCCGGTCGCGCTCCAGGTTCCGGTCGTGGGGTTGTACAGCTCTGCTGAGGCGACCGGCTTGCCATCGGACCCTACGCCTCCGACCACAAGGATCTTGCCGCTCGAGAGCAGCGTGGCTGTGTGTGATGCGCGCGCCGTGGCGAGGGCGCCACTCGCGCTCCACGTGCCCGTCTGCGGAGCGTAGATCTCCGTTGAGGCGAGCGGCTTGCCGTCGGAGCCGGCGCCGCCCACCACCACGACCCGCCCGTCGGGTAGGGAGGTCGCCGTGTGTGAAGTGCGCGCGAGGGCAAGCGCCGTTGTCGTGGTCCAGACCCCAGAGCTGGGGTCATACAGCTCCGCGGAAGCGAGCGCCTGACCGGCGCGGATGCCACCGGCTACCAGCACCTTGCCGCCGAACAGCCGAGTGGCGGTCTGAGACGCGCGCGCATTCTGGAGCGAGCCGGTCGCGCTCCAGCCACCCGGCGCAGCGACCGCCGACGCGAGGGGAGCGAGGCCTAATTGGGCTCCGCCAAGCACCATCAGAACCGCAAGTACGACAACGATACTCGGTCTCGGGACCTTGTTGAGCACTCTAGATAACCCTCTCCCAGGCCAGGCGTCACTCGACTCTGCCCGTACGGGAACGGGCCACGCCGTACATGATCACCGAAGACCACCGCGTTATCACCCGTAGGCGTTACGGAACTTTGGTCCCGGATGGGTCCATCTGCGGGACCCTCACGGCAAAAGCCGACTAGCCGAGCTCGCGTCTGGACGCGACTCCCAGCTTGCGCATGGCAGACGCGACGTGGCTCTCGACTGTCCGCGGCGAAAGAAATAGGGCGTGGGCTATCTCCGGGCTCGTGCGGCCCCTGCCCGCAAGCTCGGCGACCTCGCGCTCTCGCGGCGAGAGTTCTCCCCGATATCTCCGGCGCCCTCCCCGCCACGGGTATGGGAGCGGGACGTTGTGCGCCCTGAGCAAGGCTCTCGTCCGCGCCGAGTCCCAGTTCGCGCCCAGCGCATCGAAGTCCTCGAGCGCGTCGAACAGGCAATCGGCGCCCGCCATGTCGCCCTGGGCAAGCAGACAACCTCCGCGGCGCTCCCGCGCCCGAGCCGCCTCGTAGGGGCACGGCAGACTCCGCCATGCACGCTCGGCGCGGACGAACCAGCGCGCGGCAGTTCCGCGGCGACCCTCGGCATCGGCCAAGAGGCCACGACAGACGGCGAGGCCTGCGCCCCCGGCGGGCGCGTCACGTCCCCGCACCCCGCGCAAAGTCGGTGGCAACGTTGCGGGCGTCGGCCTGTGCGCCGCAGGCGAGAAGCGCCTCCACGATCACCGGCGGCACGGCGTGCGCCAGCGTCCAGATGCCGTTGGCCCGAATGGCGTCCACCGCAAGCAAGGCCATGACGCGAGCGGCGCCAGTGTCCCCCCGGACGAGGTGGACTCTCACGAGGCCTGCAGTCGCGGTAATCAGGAACGAGCCGGGCCGCGCATTACGAAACGCCCCGAGCGCTGACACCAGGAAGTGCTCGGCCTCCTCCAGCTCACCTCGGCTGAGGAGCAGGCAACCCAGGATGAGCTCGCTTCTCCCAGACATGATCCGTGCCTCAGCGCTCGCCTCGAGGAGCTGGCGTGCCCTGGCCTCCAAGCCCTGCCAGCGACCGGTGATCCAGTGAAGCTCACTTTCCACGGTAGCGAGGCCAACGCCGAAGCGTTCGGTACCGAATTCCTGGCGAATCTGGTTGGCCTTCTCAACGAAACCCTCGGCGCGTCTGTAGTAGCCAAGTAGCATTGCCGTGGCGGCCAAGTACTTGCACGCACGCACGAGTTCCACCGCCTGCTCGGTCGAATGGGCGCCCCATGGGATGTCCTCGCTGGCCCGCCATCCGGCCGGATCGCCCTTTTCCAGCAGGACCACCGCTCGCGACGCGAGCACGTGAGTTGTGACGACCGGATCGTTCTGGCGCCGTTCCGCCCCAAGGGCCCGATCGAGCCAGCGGCGATCCTCGTCCGCGCCGCCTTCCGTCCGCCATGTCGCGGCGAGATTCGCCATCGCCTGCGCCGCGAGTGCCGGTCGCCGGTGGAGCTCGCCAGCGGAGCGCACCATCTCCTGATAGCCGCGAGTGCTGTCGCCGACCTGGTACAAGAGCCTCGCGAGACAGAACCGGAGCTCGCCTCTGACGCCCGCGCGTAGCGACTTCTCCTCCACGATCTCTCCGACGATCTCGATCGCGCGGGCGGGGACGCGGCCGAAGAGCGCTGCGTTGCCCAGCTTAACCCCCATTCGGGCTCTCGCAGCGACAGAGAGACGCGGTGTGGAGAGCGCCTCCTCGAGCAGGCTCGCAGCGCATTGATCATTGCCGATCGAGGCCGCTGCGGCGGCGGCGTCCTCGGCGTAGCGAAGCCACAGACGAGCCTTTCCAGCCTTCCCGAAGTGGTAGGCAGTCTGAATCAGGGAATCCGGCTCCTGGTCGGCCTCGAGCATCCGAGCAGCCCGCAGGTGACGACTCCGGCGCTCGGGGCTGGGGATCCCCTCGTAGACCGCTTGGGCGGCGAGGGCGTGTCGTAGGCCGAAGAGGCCTCCCTCGACTTCCCTCATGAGCCCAGACGCAAGCGCCTGTGATAGCGCCACTCTCGAGCGAGATGGAGAGAGCCCGGCCACTTTCCCGATCGGCACCTCGGCGGCCGGAGCGCTGAGGACGGTCACGGCCTCGGCCATCAATCGCGCATCAGCGCCCAAGACAGCGAGGCGCTGGCGTACCGCGTCCCGGATCGCAGGGGGCACGCCAGGTGAACGGAGATCACCGCCTCTCCAGCGACCCTCGAAAAAGACCAACTGGTCTTGGTCTCTGAGCAATTGGATGTACTCCTCCAAGGCGAAGGGGACTCCCGCGGTTCGCACCCACAGGTCGCGGCCGAGCTGCTCCGAGACTTCCCCCCGAGCGAGCATCGCACCGGCCAGGTCGCGAACCTCCTGGTGATTCAAAGGAGGCAACGAGACCATCTCGCGCACCACGCTGCCGGGGACATGTGTGCCCAGCGACAACAACGGTGCATCGGCGGCGAGCTCCTCCCTGCGATACGTGACGATGAAGACCAGACCCGCGGGCGGTCTCCTCAGCAGAAAGGTGAGCATCTCTACGCTGCTTGGGTCGGCCCAGTGGAGGTCTTCTAGAACGAGGACAGTGGGCCCGAGCGCTCCCAGCAGCTCGCGGAAGGCTCTGAACAGTCGATGACGCACCACGCCGGGATCGTCAAGCGGTTCGAGGCGGGGCGGCAGTTGGGGCGCCAACTCAGGCAGCAGTGGATGAAGCGCGCCGACCACGGGGTTCACGGAGGCGCTCGGCAGCTCGCCGTCAAGGCCCTCAAGCGCCTCGACGAGAGGTCCGAACGGAAAGCCATCCTGCACCGGGTGACAGTGCCCGACCAGCCGTCGGTGGCGGGAAAGCGCTGGCGAAGAGAGCAGCTCACTGACCAGTCTGGTTTTTCCGATCCCCGCTTCGCCCTCCACCACGGCCAGCGCTGGCGGTCTCGTCGCTGTTTCAATGAGGAGCTTGAGTTCCTGCTTGCGCCCAACGAAGGACGGTATCGAGCGCTGTGAGGATCCGGGTTCGTCGTTCGGCGACTCGACGGCTGCAGTGGGAATCGCGTTGTTCTCGCCTCGAACGTCGGGACGACCGGCCTCGTCGCGATCGATCATGGAGCTTCAGGGGCGTCTCGCGACCGAGCTGTCGTGTCCTGAGTACTTGGCTGCTCATTCGGAGAGCCGGTGAACAGCGTGCGCGAGCGTCGCGGAGGGTGCATTAGGCTGGGCGACGAGCTCTTAGGTGAAGGTGGGAACCTCCGAGGACGTCGAGGGTACACGGGACACGTCAGCCCTGGCTCCAGAGGCCCGCCGTTCACCGGTGCGGCCCGGTTGAGTCCTCCGCCGCCGGCGCCTTTCTCCGGCTACCCGGCCCCCGGGGGCTAGGCTGGGCCAGGGTGCCCACCCACTCCCACGACGGCCATGTTCACGGTCCCGCCCAGCCCAGCGCCCGGCTCCCTGGGGGGGCCGGGGACGCGCTGGCCGGACGCACGGCGGCCGACCGTCGGTCCCTGCGCACCGCGCTGGGCCTGGTCGTGGCGCTGTCGGCCGTTGAGGTGGTGGCCGGCATCCTGTCCGGCTCGCTGGCCCTGCTGTCGGACGCCGCGCATCTGCTGACCGATGCCGGCGCCCTGGCCCTGGCCCTGGCGGCCGCCCGACTGGCCCAGAGGCCGGCACATGGGGCCCTGACCTTCGGCCTCGGGCGAGTGGAGATCCTCAGCGCCCAGGTCAACGGGCTGACCCTCGGGCTGTTGTGCCTGCCCGTGGCTGTGGAAGCGGTCCGGCGACTGCTCGATCCGCCCGCGGTCGACGCCGGGCCCGTGCTCGCCGTGGCCCTCGGCGGCGTCGTGGTCACCCTGGCCTCCGTCCGGGTCCTGGGCCACCACGGCGAGGGCCCGCAGAGCCTCAACGTCGAGGGCGCGCGCCAGCACATGGCCACCGACCTGATCGGCTTCGCCGCCGCCGCCGCGGCCGCCGGAATCATCCTCGTCGCGGGATGGCGGCGGGCGGATCCGATCGCCTCACTGGTGGTCTGCGGCGTGATGGCCCGCTCGGCCTACGGGCTGCTGCGCGACGCCGGCCGGGTCTTCCTGGAGGCGGCACCGGCCGGCGTCGATCCCGCCGTGGTCGGGCGCGCCCTTGCCGCCCAGGCCGGTGTGGATGAGGTCCACGACCTGCACGTGTGGGAGCTCACCGCCGGGTTCGTTGCCCTCTCGGCCCACGTGCTCGTCGAGTCAGGCGCCGACTGCCATGCCATCCGCCGGGCGCTCGAGTCAGTCCTGCGCGAGCGCTTCGCCCTCGAACACACCACGCTGCAGGTCGACCACCGCCCCCGCGGCGGGCTGCTGTCGATCCAGTCTCCAGGGCCGGAGCAGGCCCCGACGCCGGGGTCCCCCTTACGGTGAACGGCCTCTTGGGCCGCTGGACGATCAGACGGTGGGCGACCGGTCGACGAAGCAGCCCGGGCCGAAGCAGCGCCGTCGCCGAGACCGGGGTCCTGGTCAAGCAGTGGCCGGCGGGCGCCGAGCGGTGCGGCGCTCCTCGCGCATCCGGGCGACCATGCCCTTGCGCCCGAAACTGTCGAGGCCCGCGTAGAGCCCGCGGATCTCGATGAAGATCTGCTCGGCCACGGCCTGCTGCTGCTCGCGCGTGGGCTGCTCCAAGCGCTCCCAGCGGATTGGATCGCCGTACTGGACGGTGACCTTGGGAAACTGCAGTCGCTTCCAGTTGCGCACCTTCGAGGAGCCGTGGATGGCCACCGGGACCACGGGGGCGCCCGACTCCAGGGCCAGGCGGCCGATGCCGGGTCGTACTCGATCCCCGAGCTTGCCGGTGCGCGATCGGCCACCCTCGCAGTACATCGCGATCAGCCCGCCACGGGCCAGGACCGAGTGGGCGGTGATGAACGCGTCCTCGTCGTGGGCGCCCCGTCGGATTGGGAAGACGCCACCGTGGTTGAAGACGAACTGCATCGGCCGCTTGAACAGCTGGGACTTGGCCATGAACTGGATGCGCCGCCGCAGGCAGACCCCGATGAAGAAGTGGTCCATGAACGAGAAGTGGTTGGGCGCCAGGATCACCGGACCGCTGTACGGGACCTTGTCGTGGGAGATCCCGCGCATCCGGAAGAAGGTGAGCGCGTAGAGCGTGGTGACCGACCGGACGAGCTCATACATCGCGTCGGGCTCGCGGGTGCGGGTGCGCTCGTGAAAGCGATCGAAGTACTCCTTGGGACGCTGGTCGCGATAGACCTGCTCCCGCATCGAGGCCAGCTCCTCCGGCATCCTGTCGGGAATACCCGTTCCCACCGGCCCGGTTACCGCCGCTCCCCGCTCCGCGAACGGGCCGGGGGGCGGGCGTGGACGACCGGCCGGGCGGTGCCCGGAGGCGAGGTAGGTCTGTCGCCTGCCGCCGGGTCCCCTCGGGCCCGACCGGTCGTCACGCGTTGGTCATCTGGCGCCCCGCGGCGCCACGACACCCGGGCAGCTCCGTCCGGAAGGGTCAGGCCCGATCCGGAGCTCCGGTCAATCGAGCCCTGCCGGGGCGCGCCGTCGTCGCAGGAGGAAGCGGGACGGCCGCCCCCCGGCGGTGCACTCGATCGTGACGATCACGGTACCTGCCAAGCCCGGCCTCGAGTACGGACCATCGGTCGGAAGATCGCTCGGCGAGTTCCGACCAACGGTCGAGGCGCCCCGCAAACGCGGGGCCGGCGGCCACCCGGGCCCGGCCGGCGCGGGGGTTATCCTCGCGCTCGGCGCCGCCACACCCGACGCCGTCGTCGCCCATTCCCGGCTCGAGAGGAGCGTCCTTGCCCCAGGTCGAGGCCCACATCACCGGCACGGTGTGGAAGATCGAGGTCGCCGTCGGCGACGAGGTCGACGAGGGAGACACCGTCGCCATCCTCGAGTCGATGAAGATGGAGATGCCCGTCGAAGCCGAGGACGGGGGCACCGTCCGCGAAATCCTCTGCGAGGAGGGCCAGGCGGTCAACGAGGGCGACACGCTCGTTGTCCTCGGGTAGCCCCGGAGTACGCCGGCGCGCGCCTATCCCGAGTCGGTGACCGGCCGGGTGGCACTGATCAGCTCCAGGGCGCCGAACCCCGTGCGCAGGCGGTCACGGACTGAAACGTCGGTGAAGCCCGCCGCGGCGATCAGCGACGGCAGCTCGCCCCGGGCGAAGTCGGCGGTGTTGGCGAAGCCGTCGAGCATCCGCAGGCCGAGGAAGGCCAGGGCCATGACCGGGCCGCCCGGCCGGCCCCAGTCGGCGACGTGCAGACGTCCGCCCGGCCGCAGCACCCGACGGGCCTCTCCCAGCGCCAGCGCCCGGGCCGCGGGTCGGAGGTGGTGAAGCACCAGCGAGCAGACGACGCGGTCGACACTCGCCTCGGGATGGGGTAGGGCGTCCGCTCCGCCCCGGTGCCAGCTGACGTGCTCGGCCCCGCGCTTGCGCTGGGCTTGGCGCAGGATGTCGGGGTCGCCGTCGACGCCGGTGACCCGGACGCGCTCGTCAGCCAGGGCGATGGCCAGGGCGCCCGTGCCGCAGCCGAGGTCGACCACCTCGAGGAGCTCACCCTCGGCATCGGCCAGAACCTGAGCGCGCAGACGGGTGCGGAAGGTGCCCTCGCGCATGGTCAACGCGACGGCACGGTCGTAGGCCCCGGTGAGCGCCCGGCGCCCCGCGGCGGGAACGTAGCCCTCCTGCAGCGGTTGCGCGGGCATCGGCCGAACGTACCAGCGCGCCGGCGTGCCCGTGAGGCAACGTCCGGCCGCGACCCTACGGTTGCGATCTGATCGTGGTCCTCGGCGCCCGTCCATGCCACCGCTGATCTCGCGCGAGGAGGCCCTGCGCCTCGGCGAGCTGGAGGACCCAGCGGCGATCGAGACCCTCGTCGAGCGGGCGTGGGGCGCGCGCGTGCAGCGCTTCGGCGACGCCACCGACATGTGCTCGCTGGTCAACGCCAAGTCGGGGGGATGCGCCGAGGACTGTGGCTTCTGCGCCCAATCCCGCTACGCCGAGGCCGAGACGCCGCTCCACGCCATGATGGAGCCCGAGCAGATCCTCGAGCACGCCCGGGCGGCCGAGGCGGCGGGGGCGCACCGCTTCTGCATGGTCACCCAGGGCCAGGGGCTGTCCCGGCGCGACTTCGACAAGGTCCTCGCCGGCGCGCGGCTGGTGGCCGAGCAGACGAGTCTCAAGCGCTGCGCGTCGGTCGGCCACCTGTCGTCCGAGCGCGCCCGGGCCCTGGCCGACGCCGGCATCCAACGGATCCACCACAACGTCGAGACGGCGGAGAGCCACTACCCCGAGGTGTCGAGCACCGTGCGCTACCAGGGGCGGCTGCGCACCATCGACGCGGTCCGTGAGGCCGGCCTGGAGACCTGCGTGGGCGGCATCCTCAACCTGGGAGAGACGCGCGAGCAGCGGGTTGAGATGGCATTTGAACTGGCGGCCATCGACCCGACCTCGGTGCCGATCAACCTGCTCAACCCGCGGCCCGGGACGAAGTTCGGCGACCGCCAGCTGCTGGATCCGTGGGAGGCGGTGAAGTGGATCGCCATCTTCCGCCTGATCCTGCCCGAGGCCCTGTTCCGCCTGTGTGGCGGGCGGGTGGAGAACATCGGCGAGCTCCAGGAGCTCGCCGTACGCGCGGGCCTCAACGGGGTGATGATGGGGAACTTCCTGACCACCCTGGGCAACACCCCTGAGCAGGACCGGGCCATGTTCGAGCGCCAGGGTCTCAACGTCGCGCGCCAACCCGACAACGGCTCCAACCCCCGCCCGGACAACCGCTCGGGCTGGCTGGCCGGCGAGACCCCCGACGTAGTCGACACCTTCCTCGACGAGGCCACCCCCGCCGGACCCATCGAGGTCCGGCTGTGGGACCCGTCCCGCCAGCTGCGCTTCGCGGCCAAGCGCAGCGTCCCCCCCCGGCCCGACGGCGCTTCCAACACCCGACCCAGGCACGACGCCCCCCCACCGCCCCGACCAGAGGAGCCACCCATCCCATGACCGACCTCCACGAGCGCCTCGACGAGCTCAAGGAGCGGGGCCTGTACCGGCGGATGCGGCTGGTTTCGGGCCCGCAGGGGCCTCGCGTGGTGCTCGACGGCAAGCCGGTCGTGCTGCTGTGCTCCAACAACTACCTCGGCCTGGCCGACCACCCGCGGGTTCGTGAGGCGGCGGCCGATGCGGCAATGCGCTGGGGCGTGAGCGCCGGCGCCTCACGACTGGTGTCGGGGACGATGACCATCCACCGCCGGCTGGAGGAGCGGCTGGCCTCCTTCAAGGGCAGCGCCACCTCTCTGCTCTTCGGCTCGGGCTACCTGGCCAACCTGGGCATCGTGGGCACGCTGGCCGGACCCGGAGATGTCGTGTTCTCCGACGAGCTCAACCATGCGTCGATCATCGACGGCTGCCGGCTGGCCCGGGCGGAGACCTTCGTCTACCGCCACGGCGATGTCGAGCACCTGGCCTGGGGGCTGGCCCAGGCCGAAGGGCGCGGAGCCCTGATCGTCACCGACGGCGTGTTCTCCATGGACGGCGACGTCGCCCCCCTGGCGGAGATCGTCGAGCTGGCCCACCGGCACGACGTCCGGGTCATGGTCGACGAGGCGCACGCCACCGGAGCCCTCGGCCCCGGCGGCCGCGGAGCGGTGGCCGAGGCCGGGCTCTCCGAGGAGGTCGACATGGTGGTCGGCACGCTGGGCAAGGCCCTGGGCTCCTACGGCGCCTACGCGTGCTGCTCGACCGAGCTGGCGGCATGGTTGACCAACTCGGCGCGGACCCTGATCTACTCGACCGCCCCGGCACCGCCCGCGGTGGCCGGCGCCCTCGCCGCCCTAGAGCTCGTCGCCGACGAGCCGCGACGGGTGGAGCGGCTGGCGGCCAACGCCCGCGTGATGCGCGACGCGCTCGCCCGTGAGGGCTTTCAGACGGCGGGCTCCACCACGCAGATCATCCCCCTGATCGTCGGGGAGGCGAGTCAGGCCGTGCGCCTGGCCGACGCCGCGATCGAGCGAGGGGTCTTCGCCCAGGCCATCCGGCCGCCCACCGTTCCGACGGGAACCTCGCGGCTGCGGCTGGCGGTGATGGCCTCGCACGGCAAGGAGGAGCTGCGGGCGGCGGCGCGCGCGCTCGCGCGAGCTGCCCTGAAGGTGGGCTTCCGGCCCGCCACCGGCATGCCCCTGGCCGCCGTCCAGGGGCCAGTGGGCCCGTTCGACGGCCAGGCGCGCGAGCCCGCACGGCGGGCCGCCTGAGCGACCGGGGCCCGGGATGGTCGAGGGGCTGTTCGTCACCGGCACCGGGACCGGTGTGGGCAAGACCGTGCTGGCCGGTGCCATCGCCGCGGCGCTGCGAGCCGACGGGCGGCCGGTGGCCGTTCACAAGCCGATGCTCACCGGACTCGACGAGGCTCCCCGGCCGGGGTGGCCGCCCGACCACGAGCTGCTCGGTGATGCCGTCGGCGTCGAGCCGGCGATCGTGGCCCCTTTGCGCTTCGGCCCGCCGATCTCTCCGCACCTAGCCGCCGAGCTGGCGGGGCGCCCGGTGCGCCCACCCGAGCTCGTGGGTGCGGCGCGGGCCGCCGGACGAGGGAGCTTTCTCGTCGTCGAAGGCGTGGGCGGCCTGCTCGTCCCGCTGACGGCGAGCTTCTGCGTCCGCGATCTGGCCGTCGCGCTGGGGCTGGTCGTGGTTGTCGCGGCCTCACCCGATCTGGGGACCATCAACCACACGCTGCTGACGCTGGAGGCGGCACGGGCGGCCGGGCTGACGGTGGGCGCGATCGTGCTCACCCCGTGGCCGGCAGCACCGAGCCCGGCTCAGCGCTCCAATCGCGAGACGATCGCTCGGCTGGGCGGAGTCGACGTGCGGGGGCTGCCATGGATCTCGGAGGGCTCGCCGGGGGCGCTGGCGCACGCGGCCGCGGCGCTGCCGCTGGAGCGCTGGTGCGCCGGAGCGTTCCGGGCCCGCGCTCAGCGCGGGTGGGCGGCGTAGCCGATCAGCGTGCCGTCGATCAGCAGCTCGACCGGCGCCCGGTCATCGGTGTAGACCTCGCCGCCTCCCAGGCCCGGTCCCAACCGGCCAGCCACGACGCGCGCCAGGCCAACGAGGTCTCCGGGCAGTCCCGCGGGCGAAGCGCCCAGCGCCGCCGGGGCGCTGGTGGCGGCCGCAGTCAGCAGCGCACCGGAGCTGGCGGCGGGGCTGGTGGTCCCGAGCAGCTCGGTGTTGGTCGGGTTCACCGGATCACGGAGCACCACGGAGAACGCCGTGCGCATCGTGGCCGTGAGCACGCGCTCGAGTGACGCCGAACCCTCGGGATGGCCGACGTTGACCACCACCGATCCCCCGGGGGCCAGGTGGTCGCGGATCTCCGCGAAGAACTCCCGGGTCGTCAGGTAGAAGGGGATGTAGGGCTGGCGGTAGGCGTCGACGACGATGAGGTCGTAGCGCTCCGGGCTGGAGCGCACGAACGGTCGCGCATCCTCCGCATAGGTGCGCAGATGGGGCGCGCGCAGGTCGAAGAGCCGCCGGCCCACATCGGTCAGGGCCCCATCGATCTCCACCCCGTCGATGCGCGTGTCGGGCATGTAGTGCCCGATGGCCCGGGCGATGGTGCCGGCAGCGTCACCGAGGATGGCGGCCCGCGCCGGGGGCGCCGGGGACCCGGCGAAGCCGAGCACCAGCGCGTCATCCCAGTAGTTGCCGGTGAGCCACTGGCCCGGGCGATAGACCGAGTGCACGGCTTGGCCCTCGTTGAGCTCGAGCAGGCGCTGACCGTCGGGGCTCTGCAGGACCCGGGCGTACTGGTAGGGGGTCTCGGACTCCCAGATGACGCGGGCGCCGTCGGTACCCGCCGCCTTGACGATCCCCGAGGGCGCGAGGAGCAGGCCGAGCAGGGCCACGGGGGTCAGGGCGAAGCGCGGGCGTAGGCTCGGGACGGCGACCAGCGCGAGGGCCAGCGCGAAGAACTCGAAGGTACGCCGCGTCCCGGCCAGGGGCACAAGCGCGAGCGCGGCGGCGAAGGTACCGACCAGAGAGCCGGCGGTCGAGATGGCGTAGAGCCGGCCCGTGGTCCGCCCCGACTCCTCCACCCGCTCGAGAGAGAGCCGGATGGCGTACGGCGCCACCGCACCCAGAAGCAGGACCGGCAGCGCCACGAGGACCAGGACGCCGAGAAGGGAGCCGACAAACGCGCCGACGGAGAGCTGATCGAAGGCCTCTACGGAGATGCGCAGCACGGGCGGGGAGATCACCGGCACGAGCGCCAACCCCACCGCGGCGGCGAGAACGACGCGGCTGAGCCCGGCGCGATTCGGACGCCGATCGGCAAGGCGCCCACCCAGCCAGTAGCCCACCGACAGAGCGACGAGCACAGTGGCGATCGTGTTGGCCCAGACGATCGTCGAGGCGCCGAACCAGGGGGCCAGCAGCCGGGCAGCGGAGATCTCAGCGCCGAGGCTCGCCGCCCCCACCACGAAGACGACGAGCTCGAGCGGGGGCCAGAAGCGCTGACGAGGCACGCCCGGCATCATGCCGCCTCGACGGGCCCAGGCCTGAAGCTCGTCGCCTCGGCGCCCCGCACAGATTCCGTCCCCCGCTCGGGATAGCGTGGCCAGCGTGACCGGCACCGTCGAGCTCGCCGCGCTGGACCGCCAGCTGCTCTGGCATCCGTTCACCCAGCAGCGCGACTGGCAGCGGGAGGCGCCGCTGCTCATCGAGCGCGCTCAGGGTACGACGCTCTACGACACCGAAGGTCGGGCCTACATCGACGGGGCGTCCTCGCTGTGGTGCAACGTCCACGGTCATGGCCACCCGGCCATCGACGCCGCCGTCCACGCCCAGCTCGAGCGCATCGCCCACTCCACCATGCTCGGGCTCTCCCATCCGGGCGCGGTCGAGCTGGCCCGGCGGCTGGTGGCCATCGCGCCGGCCGGTCTGCAACGCGTCTTCTACTCCGACAACGGCTCGACCGCGGTCGAGGTCGCCCTGAAGATGGCCTACCAGCACGCCCAGCAGCGGGGCGACGCCGGCCGGCGCGGGTTCGTGGCCCTGCGTGACGCCTACCACGGCGACACCATCGGCTCGGTCTCACTCGGGGCGATCGACCTCTTCCACGAGCGCTACCGCCCCCTGCTGTTCGAGCGCTGGGCGGTCCAGCCGGGCGACCCCGGCGAGCTCGAGGAGCTTCTCGTCGACCAGGGAGAGCGGGTGTGTGCGGTGGTGGTCGAGCCGCTGGTCCAGGGGGCGGCCGGGATCCGCATCCAGCCCCCGGGCTACCTGCGCGCGGCGCGAGAGCTCTGCGATCGCCACGGGATCCTGCTCATCTGCGACGAGGTGGCGACCGGCTTCGGGCGCACAGGCACGATGTTCGCCTGCGAGCAGGAGGGGGTGGCGCCCGATCTGCTCTGCCTGGCCAAGGGACTGACCGGGGGCTACCTGCCCCTGGCGGCCACGCTGACCACGCAGGCGATCTACGAGGGGTTCCTCGGGGAGCCCGAGGAGGGCCGTACCTTCTTCCACGGTCACACCTACACGGGCAATCCGCTGGCCTGCGCCGCGGCGATCGCCACCCTCGAGGTCTTCGAGCGCGAGCGGACGCTCGAGCGGCTGGGGCCCAAGATCGCGCTGCTGCGCGACGAGCTGGCGGGGCGGATCGAGCCGCTGGCGGCCGTGCGCGAGGTTCGCCAGTGCGGGTTCATGGTGGGTATCGAGCTCGGTGACGTCACGCCCGGCCTGCGCCTGGGCCATCAGGTGACCCTCGCCGCCCGGCGCCGCGGCGCCATCATCCGGCCGCTCGGCGACGTCGTCGTACTCATGCCGCCGCTGGCCATCACCGTCCCGGAGCTGCGTCGCCTCGTCGAGATCACCGCGTCGGCGATCATCGAGGCGACGGCGGCGTCGTCGGATGCCGTCGCTGCGTAGAGGCGTGCCGAAGGACAGCCCGACGCCTCGCGCGACCCTCGGCCCTGGGACATGCGGTCGGACGCGTTTACCGGCGCCCGGTGCCCGCCCGCGTGGTGTACTGACCGGTGAGCAGGGCGCCGGCCGGGGTGCTCGACGCTCACGCTCGTCCGCCCCACCACGGAGAGTCATGGGTCAACCCGTCACGCTGCGACGCCTCGCCATCCCGGTCGCGCTCGCCTTCGCCCTCATCGTGCCGGCGGGCGCCGCGGCCGCCGGCCCGAGCGTCCTCGGCCTGACCTGCGCGTCGCAGCCCGACGGGGTACGGCAATGCGGCGGAGCCGGCCCGGGCGGCACTCCCACCAGCGTCAACGTGGACGCGAACAACGCGGCGGGACAGATCCCCATCGACGTCAACGTGACCCTGCCGCCCACCCCCGGCTCCGGCGTCGACGGCGGCTACCCACTGGTCATCCTCCCCCATGGCTACGGCGGCCAGAAGATCGCCTTCGACGGCTCCAACAACGGCAACTCGGTGGCCTCCCCGCACGAGTGGGCCAGCCGCGGATACGCGGTGCTGACCAACAGCGACCGCGGCTTCTGGGGCAGCTGCGGGACGCCCGCTGCGCGCCTGGCCGGCGGCGCGGGCTGCGCCCAGGGCTGGAACCAGCTCATGCAGGCGCGCTACGAGGTCCGCGATGCCCAGAACCTGGCCGGCATGCTGGCGGACCAGGGCTGGGTCGATCCCCAGCGCATCGGCTCCACCGGCTACTCCTACGGCGGCGGCGAGTCGCTATTGCTCGGCACGCTCAAGGACCGGGTCATGAACACGGACGGAACCTGGCGCCGTGGACCAGCCCGATGAACCACATCCCCATGCACATCGCCGGTGCCGCGCCGCTGATCCCCTGGTCGGATCTCATCTCCTCCCTGGTCCCCAACGGCCACGAGCTCGACTACACCCTCCCGCCGGCCAACGCCGCCTACTCCGACGCCGCGGGCCGCCCCCTGTTCGGGGTGGAGAAGCAGTCGTTCGTCACCGGCCTGTTCGCCGAGGGGCAGTTCAACACCGGCGTCATCCCGACTTCCGGTCAGCCGCCGGCGCCTGACCCCAGCGCCCCACCCAACGCAGTGATCGGCTACTACTCACCGCCCGGAGCCGACCCCGATGCCGACCTGATCAGCGACTACTCGCTGATCAACGGCGGCGAGCCCTACGAGTCCAACCCCAAGGCCCAGGCGATCATCACGAGCTTCCGCGACTACCGCGGGGCCCTCCACCTGCTTGACGGCGGTACCGACAAGGCCGGCCCGGACACCCACGCGCCGGCGCCGATGCTGCTGTCCAACGGCTTCACCGACGACCTGTTCCCGGTTGATGAGACGGTGCGCTACTACAACCTGGCCAAGACGATGTTCCCGTCCACGCCACTGTCGCTGGTCTACCTCGACTACGGCCACATGCGTGGTCAGAACAAGCCGGCCGACACTGCCCTGCTCAAGACCCGCGTCGATGCCTGGATGGACCACTACGTCAAGGGCTCGGGCCCGGACCCCGGTCAGACCGTCACCGCGCTGACCCAGACCTGCCCGGCCACCGCCGCCTCCGGCGGCCCCTTCGTGGCCGGCGACTGGGTGGGCCTGCACCCTGGCGTGCTGCCCTACCTGTCGACAACGGCTCACACGCTGACCTCGCCCGGCGGCGATCCGTCGATCTCCAAGGCCATCGACCCGGTCGCGGGCAACGGCGCTTGCGCGACAGCATCGGGCGCCGATCAGCCGACCGGCGTGGCCAGCTATGACCTCCCGGCCGCGACCGGGGCGGGCTACACGATGATCGGCGCGCCGATCGTCGTCGCCAAGCTCGGCGCCGTGACCGGCTCCTTCGCCCAGATCGACGCCCGGCTATGGGACGTCGGACCCGACGGCAACGAGACGCTGGTCGACCGCGGCAACTACCGGGTGCCCTCCGACGTCTCCCAGCCCCAGTTCCTCCAACTGCATCCGGGGGCCTGGCAGTTCGCGCCCGGCCACCATCCCAAGCTTGAGCTGCTTGGCCAGGACACCCCGTACCTGCGGACCTCCAACGGCGCCTTCAGCGTCGCCATCGACGACCTCTACCTCCTGCTGCCCACCCACGAGACCTCGGGCAACGGGATCGCTGCACTCACCACGCTCCCCGCCCCGCCCGGCAGCGTGGCGGCACCCGGGGTCCGCCTGAGCTTCACCAACCCGTTCGCTGGCCTCGGCGGTGCTGGCCGGGGATGCAGCGCCAAGCAGCGCTTCAACATCCCCCTGCGCTACAACGCCCGCAGCCGTGGCCGCGTGGTCAGCGTCGTGGTCACCGCCGGCCGCCGGCACCTGCGCACACTGCGCGGGCGAAACCTGCGCCGGGTGATCGTCGGGCACCTTCCGGCCGGTGCGAGCTTCACCCTGAGGGTGGTCGCGAGAACGACGCGGGGGTTCATCATCACCAGCACTCGGGCCTACCACAACTGCCATCAGTCCCGCCGGCACGAGGCAGTGCGGCGCGCGCCGCGCCGGCGGCGGCAGTAGGGGGCGGGCGGGACAGCGAGGGCGCCGCCCGTCGGCTCAGCCTCGGCTGCGACGGAGGGCCAGCACCGCCAGCACACCGCCGGCGAGGGCCGCCAGTCCCGTGGCCAGCGCTGATCCGCGCCGCCGGGCCGAGCCCAGCGCGACGTAGCGACTGCCGTCGGCACTGACCTCGATGTAGCCAATCGGGCGAGCGCCGAGCAGCCCGCCCCCGCCCTCGCCGGCCTCGGCGCCCCGATCCCCACGTCCCCAGCCGCCCAGCATGCGCACGTCGGCCACCGGTATCACCGCACGCTCGCCCACCCCGACCGGGTCGCCATAGCAGAGATGGGCCCCGGCGCGACCGCCGAGCGGTCCCGGCAGCCGCTGGACCATGGCGGCCGGGGTCCCGGTCAGAGTCGACGTGTCACGCCGGGGCTCCGGATCCGAGCCGTGATCGACCGGGTTGGCGAGAACCAGGGGACGGATGACCTCCGCGGCAGGGTCTTCGCCCTTTGAGCGCTTGCGCTTCTTGGCCACGCCGGGATCATCGCGCACCGCACCGCCGAGCGATGCGCGCCCGGCGATGTCGGCGACCGCAAACCCCAGGGCTCGGGCCGCGATCAGTCCTCGTAGGGCACGAAGTCGCGCTTGCGCGCGCCGCACACCGGGCAGAACCAGCTGTCGGGAATGTCGTCAAAGCGGGTGCCCGCCGGAATGCCCCCGTCGGGATCGCCCTCTTCGGGGTCATAGATGAAGCCGCAGGACTCGCAGATCCATCGCTGGGTGATCTGTGTGGTGCTCATCGTCCAAGAGTAGGGGATCGAGGCGCGGGGCTTTGACACGGCGTCGAGGCGCGGGCGGTAGCGTGGCCCGGGTGAACGCGCAGGATGGAGGCGCTCAGTCGCGGACCGCCCGCCCGGCGCCCGGCGAGGAGCTTCATGCCGGTCCCCCCACGCCCCCGCGCCAGGCCGCCTCGGTGATCCTGCTGCGCGGCGGCAACCGAAGGCTCGAGCTGCTGCTCGTCAAGCGCAACCCGACGGCGCGCTTCATGGGCGGTGCGTGGGTCTTCCCGGGTGGGGCCGTCGACGCCAGCGAGGGCGAGGGCGACGCGGCCCACCGGGCCGCCGGCGTGCGCGAGCTCTCGGAGGAGGCGGGCATCGCCGCGGGCGGGGCCGACGCGCTGGTCAAGTTCTCTCGTTGGATCACGCCGGCGCAGGTCCGCATCCGCTACGACACCCACTTCTTCCTGTGCCCTGCCCCCAGCGGCGCCGAGCCCCGGGTGGATGGACAGGAGTGCGTCGAGGCGCGCTGGTTTGCCCCACGCGGCGCCCTCGACGCCCACGCTGGCGGCGAGATCCTCCTCGTCTTCCCGACGATCAAGCACCTGGAGCAGCTCGAGGGCTTCATCAGCGCCGACGCCGCCCTCGAGCACGCCCATCGCCACGAGGTGGCCCCGATCGAGCCCCGCGTCCTGGTCTCTGGAGAGACGGGGCGGGTCGTCCTGCCCGGAGAGCCGGGCTACGAGCAGGGCTGAGTCCGAGCCCGGGCGGGCCGAGGGAGTCGAGCGCCGGGCGCGTGGGTCCCAAGGCATCGGGGTGGGCCGATCTGGCCCGCAGCCGCGCCGCCGAGGGACGTCCCTGACTGGCCGCCTGCCGCCGAACCGGGCGCGCCGGGCCTGTACGACCTCGCCAGGCCCGACTGGCGGGTAGGCTGGCGATGTTGTGCACGTTGAGCTGGCATGACCTCGCCAGGGCCGGCCGGGGGGCCAGGCTGGCGACGTTGTGCCGGTGGTCGGCCCCGCGGGGCGCGGCGGCGCACCGGCCGCACGCAGCCGGCCGCGGCCCGCGGTGGCACTGACCCGCCCGCCGGCCCTACAGCGCGCGGCGGTACAGCTCGGCGAAGTCCTCTTCGGTCGGCTCCGCCGGGTTGACCAGGGTGCAGCCGTCGCCCATGGCGCCCTCGACCAGCACGGGGATGCCCGACTCGGGAACCCCCACCTCCGACAGACGCCCGGGCAGCCCGAGGCTGCGCACGACACCGCGCACGTGCTCGGCCAGCTCGTGGCCGATGGCTGCCCCGTCCCCGCCGACCTCCAGGCCCAGGAGGTCGTTGATGTCGCGGTAGCGGGCCGCGATGTCCTCGCCGGCGGCGGCGTTGAACTCGATCACCCAGGGCAGCGTGATGGCGTTGGCCACCCCGTGGGGGACGTCGAAGTGCGCGCCGCAAGGGTGGGAGAGCGAGTGGGCGATGCCGATGGCCCCGGTCGAGGTGGGCGCAATGGCCAGGTTGGCGGCGATGAGCATGTTGCCGCGCGCAGCGTCGTCCTCGGGGTGCTCGATGGCCGTCGTGAGATTGTCGCGGAGCATGCGCAGGGCCTGCAGGGCGCACGCATCGCCGTGGGGCGACCACTCCGAGGAGACGTAGCCCTCGATGGCGTGGGTCATCGCGTCCATGCCCGTGGCGGCGGCGATCCGCGGTGGCAGCGTGCGCGTGGAGTCCGGGTCGAGCACCGCCAGCCGGGGATAGAGGGGAAAGTCGCCGACCTGGAACTTGATGTGCTCCCCGCGATCCTTGATCACCGCGGCGAAGGACACCTCCGACCCCGTGCCGCAGGTGGTCGGGATGCAGGCCAACGGCGCGAGCTCGTCGGGACGGCCCATGCCGTCGTCGGCTCGAGGCAGTCCGTAGTAGCCCTCCCAGTCCCGCGGCTCCCCGCCGTGGCAGAAGATGACGTTGGCCACCTTGGCGGTGTCCATCACCGAGCCGCCGCCGACGGCGAGGATCGAGTCGGCGCCGTGCTCGTGCGCGGCGGCGGCGGCGCGCTTGACCACCTCGGAGTCTGAGTCGGGGGGCACGCCGTCGTAAATGCCGGCGACGTCCAGGCCGCCGTCGCGTACGCCCTCTCCTACGCGATCGATCAAGCCCGTGGCGTGGATCACCTCATCGGTGATGATCAGCACACGCTTGGCCCCCTCCTTGGCGAACTCGAAGCCGGTGCCCTCGATCAGCCCGGTTCCGGCGATGACCCGAGTGGGCGCCATGAACTGGTAGAAGGGCTTGAAGCCCGACATCTGCCGGGCATCGGCGAGCTCCTCGGTGGCCACGGCGCCTATGCGGCCTCGAGCAGGTCGCCACGCCCCTGGCGCTCGATCTGCTCGCGGTAGCGGGGGAAGACGGGCTTGACCAGCGGAACCAGCTTGAGGATCTTGGCCACCGGACCCTTCGCCTTCATCTGGCCCCGGGCCAGGGCGATGGTGACGTTGACCTTGCCCAGCCAGAAGCGGTGGGCGGTGTCGGCCTCCATGGTCATGGTGACCTCGGGCTCCATCTCGGTCGGGCCGAAGTCGACCTGGGGACCCTGGCCCTCCTGCATGCGCACGGTGATCTGGGACTCGGGGTTGCGGTACTGGTACTGGACGATCGTGTCGGCCTTGCGGAACTTCGGCGCCAGCTCGTCATCGTTGGACAGCTCTTGAAAGAGCTTGCCGATGTACTCGTAGACCTCCGTGTCGGACTTGAAGTACGCCACCGGGCTCTGACCCCTCTCTCGCGGTGATCGAGTGCCGCGGCGCGGACGCCGCGGGCGCCAGCATACGCGCAGGGCGCTGGGCGGCGGGGCGCCGCGTGGATGCTGCCGGGGCTAGGACTCGGCGGGAGGGAACGCCGCCGGGGCGCCCATGGCCGCCATCGGCACGTCACGCGGCGGAGCGGCGGGTCCGCGCACCACCCCTCCCTCGTCGCCCACCACGTGCAGCACGGCGTTGATCAGCGCCAGGTGGGTGAAGGCCTGCGGGTAGTTGCCCAGGTGGCGTCCGCTGCCGGCGTCGAGCTCCTCGCCGTAGAGGTAGAGGGGTGAGGCGTAGGCGAGCAGGCGCTCGCACAGGGCGCGGGCCCGCTCGCCCTCGCCGATCTCGCACAGCGCCGAGACCAGCCAGAACGAGCAGATCAAGAAGGTCCCCTCCTCCCCCTTGAGCCCGTCGTCGGTCTCCCCGACGCGATAGCGCAGCACCAGGCCGTTCTCGGTCAGCTCGTCAGCGATCGCCCGCACGGTGGCGACCACGCGCTCGTCGTCGGGGGGCAGGAAGCGCACAAGAGGGATGAGCAGCAACGAGGCGTCCAGCGCATCGGTCCCGTAGTGCTGACGAAAGACGCCGGCCTCGGAGACGCCGTGGGCGAGGATGTCCTCGCGGAACTCCTGGGCGGCGGCATCCCACGCCTTTGCCTGCTCCATGTCGCCGCGCATCTCGGCCAGACGGGCGGCCCGATCCAGTGCTACCCAGCACATGAGCTTGGAGGAGACGTAGTGCTGGGGCTCGCCGCGGGCCTCCCAGATGCCCTGATCGGGCTGGCGGTAGACCCGCGCCGCGCAGTCGGCCTGGTCGCGGAGCACCGGCCACAGCCGCTGGGGGAGATAGCCGTTGGACTTGTGGTGGAGGTAGACCGAGTCCAGCACGGCCCCGAACACGTCGTTCTGGCGCTGGGCGTAGGCGGCGTTGCCGACGCGCACCGGGGAGGCGCCCTCGTAGCCGTGGAGGTGGTCGAGGGTGCGCTCGGAGAGGTCGCGCTCCCCTTCGATGCCGTACATGATCTGCAGGGAGCCGTCGTCGTTGCGACCGAGATCGGCAACGAACTCCATGAAGTCGTCCGCCTCCCAGTCCAGCCCGAGGGAGTGCATCGCCCACAGCGTGAAGGTGGCATCGCGCATCCAGGTGAAGCGGTAGTCCCAGTTGCGCTCGCCCTGGGGGGTCTCGGGCAGCGAGGTGGTCAGCGCCGCGACCGTCGCCCCCGTGGGCGCGTAGGTGAGCCCCTTGAGCACCAGGGCGGCGCGGTGGAGATAGACGCGCCAGGGATGGTCGGGATAGTGTCCGGCCGCCAGCCACGAGCGCCAGTAGTGGGCGGTCTCCTCGAGCTGGCGCTCGGCCTCCTCGGCCGTCCGCGGACCCTCGAGGGAGGCCGACCAGCTCAGGGCGGCGTAGGCGCAGTCGCCCTCCTGCAGGGTGTGGCGAGCGCGCACCCGGTTGCCCTCGATGCCCAGGCGAAGATCGCTGCGCAGGCGCAGGCCCACGTCGCCCTCGCGCGCCTCGACCGCGCCTGGCTCATCCTCGACCATCGACCAGCTCGCCAGGCGCTGGCCGTAGTCGAAGATCGGCTCGCAGATCAGCTCGGCCGACACCTGGCCCTGCGTGCAGCGCACATGACGGACCAGAGTCCCGCGGGCCTCGTGGTCGGCCGGCGGCCGGGTGTGCGCGGTGGCTGGCTCGGGCTCCCCGTGCCACGGGCCGATCGTCAGCGCGTCGCGCACGACGAGCCAGCCCGTCGCGGTCATCCACGTCGTCTCGATGATGTTCGTCCCCGGCTCGTAGCGTCGACCGGCCGGGACCAGGGTCCCGTAGGGTCCCAGCCGACAGCTCCCGGCCCCGCGGTCCAGCAGCGAGCCGAACACGGCGGGCCCGTCGAAGCGCGGTAGGCACAGCCACTCGATCGAACCGTCGTGGGCGATCAGCGCGCCGGTGTGGCAGTCCGAGACGAAGCCGTAGTCGGCGATGGGCGGGAAGGTGGAGAGGCCGGGAGCCATGGGGACGGCACACACGGGCAGGAACGATACGGCCCGGCGGCCCGGGGCCGCTGACCGGTGCGTCAGGGCACGACGAAGCGGATGGGCACCGGGGGTGGCCAATCGGCAATATCCGTAACTCGCGGGTCCGCCAGCAGTTACAGTCCACGGAGACCCCCGGTGGAAGCCTCTGCCCTCCATGCCCCCGTCAGGACCCCGCGGATCTCGCTGTCGGCGTCGCTGCTGCGCCTGCGCTCCGACGAGCAGCTCGTGGCGCTGTTCCGGGCCGGCGACGAGGGAGCCTTCGCCGTCATCCACGACCGCTACCGCGCGCGGTTGATCGCCTACTCGCGCCAGATGCTTCGGGGCTCCCGGCCCGACGCCGAGGACGCCGTCCAGGACGTCTTCGTGCGCACCCACTCGGCCCTCCGCGCCAACGGCCGGCCGATCTCGCTGCGCGCTTGGCTCTACCGGGTCGCTCACAACCGCTGCATCGACCAGCTCCGCCGCCCGGCCGAGACGCCCACCGAGGAGCTCGAGCTCGCCACCGTCGCGGCCGGCCCCGAGGCCGAGGCCGAGCGCAAGGAGGATCTGCGCCGGCTCTTGGACGACGTCCGCCGGCTCCCCGACCAGCAGCGGTCGGCGCTGCTCATGCGCGAGCTCGAGGGCCTGTCCTACGCCAATCTCGCCGATGCCCTCGACGTCACCGTGCCCGCTGTCAAGTCGCTGCTGGTGCGGGCCCGCATCGGGCTGGTCGAGGCGGCCGAGGCCCGCGAGACCGACTGCCACGAGATCCGCTCGGACCTCGCTCTCGCCCACCGCCGTGGCGTGCGCAGCTCGGGACGAGCCCGCCGCCACCTGCGCGACTGCGCGGGCTGCCGACAGTTCCGGGGGCGCATGCGCGAGGTGGACCGGGTCCTGGCCTCGGTGCCCTTCCCCAGCCCGGGGATCCTGGCCAAGCTGCTGGGCCTGGGCGGCGCGGGAGGCGGCGCCGCCGCCGCCGGCGGGGCGACCACGGGCGGGGGGATTGCCGCCGGAGGGAGTGCTGCCGCGGGTGGTATGACCGCGCTGGGACTGACCACCGCCAAGGTCGTCGTCGTCGTCGCCACCGCTGCCCTGGCCACCGGTGGCGCGGTGGTCATCCACCACCGGCTCGATGCGAGCCATCCCGTGCCGGCGGCCGCGACAGCGACAGCGCCGGGAGTCCGGGCCGGGCTTCACTCCCGCGCCGCGCACACCCGGGCTCGGCACGCGCCGGCATCGCTCGCCGTCGCGGCCCGAGCGGTGCGGGCCGGCGCCGGCGAGGCGGCGACGGTGACCTCCACCACCGCCGTCCCCGCACCACCCTCGAGCACCAGCCCAGCCAGTGCCCGGCGGTCGTCGAGTCCGACGAGCGGCGGATCCACGGCGCCGGGCGCCGGCCCGAGCACCGCCCCGAGCACCGGCTCGAGCGCGGATCACGGGACGCTGCGCCCCCTGCTCGGTCTGCTCGGTCTCGCGGGACCAGACGGGTCCCAGTCGACGACGGCGCCGCCGAGCACGTCCGGCTCGGGCTCGTCGGCCGGATCATCCGGCGCCTCGTCAGGATCGGCCGGCAGCTCGAGCAACCCCTCCTCGAGCCCCGCCACGGCGGGTGGCTCGGGCACCGGGTCGAGCACCAGTGGCTCGCCCACCGGCGCCGGGGGCTCGGGTGGCAGCGGGTCGGGCAGGACGAGCACCACCGGCTCGGCCCCCTAGCCCGAGTCCGGCGCGGCTAGCCCGAGCCGACGCGATCGTCGATCGAGGAGGCCGTCGTCTCGAAGCGCAGACGGTCACCCTCGACGCGCAGGCCGCGGACGCGCCGGCCATGCTCGCCCAGGCCCGTCAGCGTCTCGCGCCACCCGTCGAGCTCGATGTCGCGCCCAGTCCACGCGCCGGGCGCCCGGCGGGCGCGCAGGATCGCCGCCCGGGAGGCCGCCCCGCTCTCCAGCGCCTGGCGAAGCGCCGCCCCGTCGCGGGCTGCAAGCGCGGCCTGCACACCCAGCAGCGCCTCCCCGGCCGTCGACAGGACCGGCAGGAGGGCGGCGGCGTTGGCCAGCAGGATCTCGGTCCACAGCACGGGATCCGAGCCGGCGACGCGAGAGGCGTCGCGCAGCGCCCCGCCCGAGAGCGTGGCGGCTGGCTCGGCGGCCGCCGACCGTGCCGCCAGGCCGCCCAGGACGTGAGCCAGGTGGCTGGAGCGAGCGACGGCCTCGTCGTGACGCCGGGCCGACAGGATCACCGGCTCGGCGCCGAGCGTCTCGACGAGCCCGGCCGCGGCCAGCATCGCCGCCAGCCCGGCCCCGTCCGGGCACAGCGCCCAGCTCGCCCCGACGAACAGCCCTTCCCGCGACGCGGCAAAGCCGCCCTGCTCCGAACCGGCCAGCGGATGGCCGCCGACGAAGCGCTCGGCCGCGGCCCCGGCTGCTGCCGCCACGCCGACGACCACCGGCCCCTTGACCGAGCACACGTCGCAGACGCTGGCCCCGGGCGCCCGGTCCAGGACGTCGGCTGCCACCGTGGCAACAGCGACGGGTGGCACCGCGACGACCACCAGCCGCGCTCCGGCCAGGGCCTGCTCCAGGCTGTCGGTCACCGACAGGCCGGCGTCGGCGCCCGCCGACCGGACCCCGGGGTCGGCGTCCCAGCCCGTGGCGGGCACGGCCGCCGCCCCGAGGCCGCGCAGGATCGAGCCACCGATCAGCCCAAGCCCGACGACCGCGGTCGGCCATGGCGCGGCGGCGTTCGGAGGGGCAAGCCCCCCGCCACCGGGATCCCGCCGGCCCACGGCCTACTGGCGCTGGTTCGTCGTGCGCTGGGGGGCCGGCGGTCGCCTCAGCGCGTCGTCGATCGCTGACGCCCGTGCCGTGATGCGGGCTCGCTCGAGTCCGCCCACGTCCCGAACCAGGGCGCGCAGCGCCGCCCAGCCGCGCGGCCGCTCGAACTCGAACTCGGATCGCAACGCGAGCCTGATCTCGCGTTGTCTGAGGCGTTGCTGCCGTCGCCGGGCCCGCCGCGTGACCATCCGACGATCAATCGTACTGGACCGGTGGTCCACTACCACACGACTTTCTGTCCACTTGCTCCGCCTCAACCAACGGTCGAAAGTGCTGGCCGATTATTGGCCCGGCGGTCGTAGCCCGGGGAGGGGCGGATCGAAAGACTCAGCGTCAGAGGGCGCGGCGCCGGGGAAGGCGGGCGGCGCGCCAGAGGCCCCCAAGGAGGAGGTTCCGATGTCCAGCACCGCTGCGCCCGGCGAAGGAACCCGCCTCAAGCGGCGGTTCGCCAAGTTCGTCGAGAACCCAATGATGGAGGACTACTCGCTGCGCTACGCCCCGAGCACCTTCCGCCGCTGGAGCGAGTATGTCGTGGCGACGGCGGCGCTCGGTGGCATCGCCTATCTGGCCGACTTTGCCATCGGCGCGTCGATCGCGATCACCTATGGCTTCACCAACGCCCTCGTGGCCGTGCTGGTCGCCGCAGTGGTGATCTTTTTGACCTCGGTCCCGATCGCCTACTACTCGGCCAGGTACTCGATCGACATGGACCTGCTCACCCGCGGCGCCGGCTTCGGCTACCTGGGCTCCACGATCACCTCGCTGATCTACGCGAGCTTCACGTTCATCTTCTTCGCCCTCGAGGGCTCGATCATGGCCCAGGCCATCAACACCGGCTTCGGCATCCCGCTGTGGCTCGGCTACCTCCTGGGGTCGCTGGTGATCATCCCGCTCGTCGTGTTCGGGATGACCCTGCTCTCGAAGCTGCAGGTCTGGACCCAGCCCATCTGGTTGATCCTGATGTTTGCCCCGTTCGTGGCGATCCTGATCAATGATCCCAACGCTTTCGCCAACTGGACCCACTTCAAGGGCCACGCCAAGAGTGCGGGCTTCGACGGCATCTCGATGGGTTTGGGAGCCGGCATTGCCCTCTCGCTGATCGCCCAGATCGGCGAGCAGGTCGACTACCTGCGCTTCATGCCGGCCAAGACCAAGGCGACCGCCCGGCGCTGGTGGATTGCGGTGCTGGCCGGCGGACCAGGCTGGGTGATCCTCGGCGCGGTCAAGCAGCTGGGCGGCGCCTTCCTCGCCTTCTACGTCGCCTCGAAGGTCGGCCTGACCAAGGCCGGAGAGCCGATCGAGCAGTACCTCGGCGGTGTCGGCTCGTTCCTGCCGAGCGGCATCGTTGTCGGCGTCGCCGTGTTCTTCGTGATCCTCTCGCAGGTCAAGATCAACGTCACCAACGCCTACTCGGGGTCGCTGTCGTGGTCCAACTTCTTCTCCCGGGTCCTGCACTGGCACCCCGGGCGGGTGATCTGGGTCTTCTTCAACGTCGGCATCGCGCTGACGCTGATGGAGGTCGGGGTCTTCGGCTTCCTCAACACGGTGCTCGGCTTCTACTCCAACGTGGCGATCGCCTGGATCGGCGCCGTCGTGGCCGACCTGGTCATCAACAAGCCACTGAAGCTCAGCCCGTCCTACGTCGAGTTCAAGCGGGCCCACCTCTACGCCATCAACCCCGTCGGCTTCGGCTCGATGACGGTCGCCTCGATCATCTCGATTCTCGCCTTCTACCACGCGTTCGGAGCGGCCCTGGCCGCCTACTCGCCCTTCCTCGCGCTCGGCATCGCGATGGTCCTCTCGCCGCTGCTGGCCATCGCCACGAAGGGCAAGTACTACATCGCCCGCGAAAACACGCTCGGCGGCGAGGACCCCGGCGAGGGGGGGACGGCGACCCAGCTCGAGTGCGTGGTCTGCGGGCAGAGCTACGAGCTGCCCGACATGGCCGGTTGCCCGTTTCACGAGGGGGCGATCTGCTCGCTGTGCTGCTCGCTCGAGAAGACCTGCCACGACATGTGCAAGGCGCCCACCCTGGACCCGGCGGACGTGCCCGTCAGCGCGGCCGCCGGTTGAGACGGGCGCGAGAGAAAGGTGAAGTCCGGATGCCAGAGGTGATCTTCAGCATCGACCGCGACCTCGGCGTGCCGATGTCCGAGCAGACGGTGCCCGGCCACAATCGCTGGCATCCCGACATCCCCCCGGTCGCCACCGTCGACCCGGGCGGGACCTACCGGATCGAGTGCAAGGAGTGGACCGACGAGCAGATCCACAACAGCGACTCGCCGGGCGACGTGGCCGGCGTCAACCTCGACAAGTGCCACATGCTCAGCGGCCCGTTTGCCATCCGCGGAGCCCAGCCGGGCGACATCCTCGTCGTCGACATCCTCGACATGGGACCGTTCGAGCAGCACGAATGGGGTTACACGGGAATCTTCGCGAAGGGAAACGGCGGGGGCTTCCTCTGTGACCACTTCCCCGACTCGGCCAAGGCGATCTGGGACATCGAGGGCATCTACTGCTCCTCGCGCCACCTGCCCCGCGTGCGCTTCGCCGGCCTCTCGCACCCGGGGCTGCTCGGCTGCGCGCCGTCCCACGACCTGCTCGCCGAATGGAACCGCCGCGAGGCCGACCTGATCGCGCGCAACCCCTCGCGCTTGACGGGCGACCCGATGGGCGACACGGTGCAGGATCCGCCGCTCGCGCTCCTGCCCCTCGAGAAGGACGCCCTGCTCGGCACGCTCACCGGCGCCGAGCACTCCCGTGTTGCCAGGGAGGCGGCGCGGACCGTGCCGCCGCGCGATCACGGCGGCAACGTCGACATCAAGAACCTCTCGAAGGGGGCCCGAATCTACTTCCCGGTGTACGTGGAAGGGGGGCTCTTCTCGATCGGCGACCTGCACTTCTCCCAGGGTGACGGGGAGATCACGTTCTGCGGGGCGATCGAGATGCCCGGCTTCATCGACCTCGGCTTCGACCTGATCAAGGGCGGGGTCGAGAAGTACGGCCTCGCGGCGGCCAACCCCCACGGCAACCCGATCTTCAAGCCGGGCCCGGTCGAGCCGCACTACAGCGAGTACCTCATGTTCGAGGGGATCTGTGTCGAGGACGGTCGCAACTACTACATGGACGCGACGGTGGCCTACCGGCAGGCCTGCCTGAACGCGATCGCCTACCTGCAGCGGACGATGGGCTACACCGGTGAGCAGGCCTACCTCCTGTTGGGTGCGGCGCCGATCGAGGGCCGCATCGGCGGAATCGTCGACATCCCGAACTGCGCGGTCACGCTCGGCATCCCGCTGGCCATCTTCGACCACGACATCCTCCCGCACTGACATGGCCACCTACGGATACCGCTGCTCCTGGTGTGGCCCCTTCGAGCAGCGCGCGAACCCGCGGGCGCCGGGAGCGCCGGCCGTCTGCCCGTCGTGCGGCGAGCTCAGCCCGCGCACGTTCTCGGTCCCGGGTGCGCGCAGCCCGCGTCGGGCGCGCCAACTCGACGGCGTCGGGCGGACGGGCCGCGAGGGAGTCGATCGCGCCGAGGCGGGTGCTCCGACCACCGGCGGACTGCCCGCCGGGCGCCGGGTCCACCGCGGCGCGCCGGCGGCGGCGGCGGGTCGCGGCGGCCCCCGGCGGCCCTGGCAAATCGGGCATTGAGCGCGCCGGTCCATGCATCTGACTCCATCGGATACCGAGAAGCTGCTGCTGGCGGTGGCGGGCATGGTGGCGCGGGACCGGCGGGACCGGGGGGTCGCGCTCAACTACCCCGAGGCGGTAGCGCTCCTCTCATGCTGGGTGATCGAGCGCGCCCGTGACGGGACGAACGTGGCCGACCTGATGCGCGACGGCCGCGCCGTACTTGCCCGCGAGGAGCTGATGGACGGCGTCACGGAGATGCTCGAGGAGGTCCATGTCGAGGCCACGTTCCGCGACGGGCGCAAGCTCGTGACGATCCACCAGCCGGTCCCGTGATCCCCGGGGAGCTGGCGGTCGCCCCGGGCACGATCGAGCTCGCGCCGGGCCGCGAGCGCAGGACCGTCGCGGTCCTGAACACCGGCGATCGGCCGATCCAGGTCGGCTCGCACTTCCATTTCGCCGCTGTCAACCGGGCGTTGCGCTTCGATCGAGCCGGCGCTGACGGCTTTCGCCTCGACCTGCCCGCGGGCACGTCGATGCGCTTCGAGCCGGGCGTCGGGCGTGAGGTGGGGCTCGTAGCCCTCGGCGGACGGCGCCTGGTCCCCGGCCTCCAGCTCGCCCGGGCGAGCCGATGACCTCGATCGACCGCGAGCGCTACGCCCAGCTCTACGGGCCGACGATCGGCGACCGGGTGCGCCTGGCCGACACCAACCTGTGGATCGAGGTCGAGGAGGACCGCTGCGTGGGCGGCGAGGAGGCCGTCTTCGGCGGCGGCAAGACGATCCGCGAGTCGATGGCCCAGGGGACGACGTCCCACGCGGCGGGAGCCCCCGAGCTGGTGATCACCAACGCTCTCGTGCTCGACCACTGGGGCGTGGTCAAGGCCGACGTCGGCGTCCGTGACGGGCGGATCGTCGCGCTCGGCAAGGCGGGCAACCCCGACATCTCAGACGGCGTCCACCCGGCCCTGCGGATCGGCCCATCGACCGACGTGATCGCTGGCGAGGGGCGCATCCTGACCGCGGGGGGCGTCGACTGCCACGTGCACTTCATCAGTCCGACGATCGTCACCGAGGCGCTGGCCAGCGGGATCACCACGCTGATCGGCGGCGGCACCGGGCCGAGCGAGGGCACCCGGGCGACGACCTGCACGCCGAGCCCGGCTTCCCTGGCCATGATGCACCGGGCGCTCGACGGCCAGCCGCTGAACGTCCTCCTGCTCGGCAAGGGAAGCACGGTCAGCGGTGAAGCCCTGGCCGAGCAGGCGCTCGCGGGGGCCGGAGGCTTCAAGCTCCACGAGGACTGGGGGTCCACCCCGGCAGCGATCGACGCCTGCCTGCGCGCGGCCGAGCGCTTCGGC